>Ga0179593_1382058_pt1 | contig 12970 bp, 15 predicted proteins | sample CZODoug2_1_08_16_FD_185931 | JGI IMG/M metagenome (GOLD analysis project Ga0179593, IMG submission 185931) | Vadose zone soil fungal communities from Angelo Coast Range Reserve, California, USA - CZODoug2_1_08_16fungal (PacBio error correction) | ecosystem: Environmental > Terrestrial > Soil >...
GGCAAGTGATCAAACAACTCGGAAAGCAGGCCGGTGTGACACCAGAAAAAATCAGGAGTTGGGGACGCAACAATGGGGGCCCGAGTGATTAAGGAAAAAAGTTCGGAAAGGCAAATCGTCAGAAGACAGTGTGAAGGAAGGGGGGGAGTTGGGTCCGAACTGAATTCGGATCGGACCATAGTTGTGTGAAAAATGCAAAGAAGGGGGGCAAAGTGAAACAGGCCCGGTGATCGAGGGGACTGGGTGGGGGGTACTGTCGGAGGAGGACAAAGGGACCCACCTATCAAATGAGTACTCCAGCCGGAAAACGAGTCGTAAGGAGGCGTAAAAGGGTGGTCAAGTCAGGAGGACTGCAAATGCAGTTCAAGTCATGAAAGGGGCGGAAAACAAGGGGGTGCACTGAAGATTAGCTTTGGGTGGAAAAGGTGGGGGGGGGGAAACCGTAACGGAAGAAAAGACAGGGGGGTAAAAGAGGGAAAGAAAGCTGTCCTTTCAAACGGAGGGGACCTGTGGCGCTTCAACCAGCTTAGAACCTTGGTAAAGCATAAAAAAAAAAAAAAGGCGTAGAACGTTGAGGGGGGCGGCAGACCTTGCGAGGTGGACCTGAGAAGACAGGAATTCAAATTCATGGAGGGCCGGTCCTGTTAACAGAACGTTTGGGTTGATAACAAGGCGGTGGGGGGGAAAGAGAGCTGAACGGTAAGAATGTAAAGCATATCCTCGAACAGGGGGGGAAAGAAATGGGTGGTCCCAATTTCAAAGGACTGAAAGAGATAAAGCAAGAACGAATGCGGGGGAAGTAGAGCGGAAGACACTGAAAAGAACTTTGAAAGCGGGGGGAAGCGGTCGCGGAAGGTCCCGTGAGCTTTACGAACCCAAAGGGAGGGGGGAATTCCAACGTGTTGGCAGGAGGACTAGGTAAATGGGAGAAAGGGAAAAGGGTTTCCAAAGGTCAAGATTCAAAGCCCCAGAAATCCTTGTCAAAACGGGCACGCCTTAAACCCCCGGGATGGCAAGAACGGTTTCAACGGGGGTCAAGGAAGACCAAAAAATTCCGTGTTGTCCAAGAGAACGGAAAAGGGAGTTGTCAAAGAGTCTCAGAAAGGACAACACAAAAAAAAAAACAACGAAGTAGGAATGAACAGAGAGAGATCCGATCACCTAAAGGAACTCCTTGAAAAAACGGAAAGGGGGGAGGACCTTGAAAAAAGGTTTGGGAACGGGGTTCAGACCCGCCGTTTGGGGAAAGAAACAAGCAAAAAAAAGGGAAAGATTTCCAACTTTTTTTCTGGGAGACGGCTATCATGACGTGGGAAAGTCACCTGGCGCAATTCGTTAAAAAAAAGCCGAAGGGAAAAGCCGCAACACAAAGGAAAGGGGCATTTCCACGAAAAATTCCGACAATCGGTGAAAAGAAGGGCAACACATTTCAGAGAACGCGGAAAGCTTGTTTCAAAATTAATTGGGCAAGTGGACGAATGACGGCCGGGATAAGTGAAAAGAAAGGGCCTCTCCTGATCTAACCTTCCTTCCAAATGACTGTGGGGGGGAAAAACCATGGCGTTTTTTACAAGAAACTGGCGAGGAGATCCTGTAAAAAACTCGGGGTAGAAGGAGCAAGGGGGCCAAGCAATAGGCGGCACCGCCCAGGTAGCCAACAAGGGGGACATGAAGTCACCACGGCCCGCGCTAAGTGGGGGAAAAGTTCCTTTGCTATAGAAAAAAAAGGACGCAAAGAAAAAAGGAGCAGACCAACGTAACGGCAGGGGAAAAATCTTTGATCAAAGGGAAACCTAAAAAGCACCTGGGGGAAAGCTTGTAAACCGACAAAAGACCGGGGCCCAAAAGAAAAGGGAAAAAAAACTTTTAAAAATAAAAAAAAGTCGACGGGGACGATGACGACCTTGTCAAAAAAGTCTTCAGAAAAGGGACCGCAGTTGTCATGAATTAACTTGTAGAAAGTCCGCGGGCTTGAACCACAAGCACCCTGACGAGGAGGGTTTTTCAGGGACGGGGGAGGATACAATTTACTCGGTGATGGCCGAATGGACTATTCAAAAGCAAAATGCAAAGGAACATCATCACAGGTCCGTTCCAATGCAGCATTTAAAAAAAAGTGTCAAAAAAACACGAAGAGAACGGGAACGTGGACGATCAAGACACTGGTTTCGATCAAACAGAGAGCGCGGACAAAGAAAGGGACCTTCCAGGGAGTTGGGACTGAAGCATCGCCTTGGGGGCCGACAAACTGGCGGGGGGGGGGAAAGGGTTTTCACAGAAATGGGGGAAAAGGGGGCTGATTTTGACTTTCAGGCCCAAGGCTTAACTAATCATCCGAGATCGGGAACAAGTCTAATTTGAAAACTGAAATGTGTATGACTTGGGGGCAAGATCCAGGTCAGAGATAAAGAAAAACACCAAGGGAGCATCGCGGCCTCCCCAAAAGCTCAGAAAAAGGCCGAGCAGGAAGTACTACTACGACGGGACACATGAATGTTCGGCACCGCAGGGCCGAAGATCTCGCACGCGCAAGAAACAAAAAGAAGAGACACTGGGAATCGAAGGGGGTGGGAACACCAATCAGTGAAAGTAAAAATGAAATAAACCGGAAAACTGGCCAAAAAGGAAAAGGGGGGTTGAGTTAGGTACCTATTTGTCTCAAGCATTCTCTCCGGCCCCACGACAGACGTGACCCAGGTCAAAGGTACCCGGGAAACCTCAGAAATTACACTGTGAAAAACCCAATCACACCTGAAAACACGTAAAAACAAAGGCCAATCCCATAGGGAAGAAAAAAAAAGGCCCATAGGTGAGACGGGAACGGAAAACTCTTCTGGCAGGTCAAGTGGAAGGATAGGTCTTCATCCCAGCGACCTCGCAAAGACACAAAGGGCAAGTTCCGGGGGGGGAAATACCTTACAAACAGAACCATGTCGCCCGCAGAACCAGGGTGCCAGCGCAAGGGCCGGAGCAAAAACTCGGAACCCTGTGAATCCCGAAAAGTACTATGAACAAAAAACGAGATAACAACGCCAAAACCACCCCACCTTCGGCAAGCTGCCATTTGAAAGTCAAAGGCGTCGCACGGCACTGTGAGGACAGCTCTCACACAACAAAAAAAGAGTGAGGAAGAAAAAAAAGAAGGAAAGGAGAGGACACGGACGGGCGAGGAATGGCACCTCAACAATGGCAAGTTACGAGCGGGGGGCGGTGTGAAATCTTCCGTTTGGCGCATGGGGGACAGTAAGGAAGGGTGGAGGGAACCCAACGGAAGTGCCAGAGGGCCCTTCTGCAAAGGGGCGGAAACAGGGGGGTTTGGGAGGGGTGTATAAAAAATGAAATTGTACCTTTGGTGCTTGCGAGGGTCAAGAAGAAAACGGAATGCCCATTGGAGGGGGAAGCTTGAACAGCACCATGAAAAAAGGCCGTGGTCTTCTTCAAAACAAGATTGTGTGCAGGGGTAACGGGCGGTTCTTTAGGTTTCACGTGTGTAAATTTTAGGGAGGGTAAACTGTCAAACAAAAAAAAAAAAAAAAAAAAAAACGACGGGAAGGACGTGGGCCGGACGGAAAAAGCAAGGCCGCCAACGAGGACTAAACAGGACTTAAAAGGGGGGCAAAGGACTGGGTGTTTTCCCAGTCCTTTGTTTAAAACGACCAAGGGGCGGCAAAATCGAAGAATCAGAAGAGATGTTGGGAGTGGAGCTTGTGGGGCGAGATCATTTCGTCGCGGAGGAAAGAAAATCAGGGGGACCCTCGGAGGGGAGGTACTGAAAGAGAAGGGGGGTTTCTGATAAAAGGGGGCGGGGAGCCGAGAAGCTCAACCAATGGTGTATGTCGGTAAGCATAGAGGGAAGGCGAAAAGTGAATAAAAAGGAAGGGGTTTTGACCACTTGCGACTTTGCAAATGAGGGGGATTATTAAGCACATGGAATGAATTGACAAAAGAAGAATTCAAAAAATTGCGGTGAAAACGGGAATCGAGGTGGTTTGTCGGGGGAAAAGGGGACGAAAGCTTCCAAAGTAACAATGTCTTGCCAGCAGAAGTCCGAAGCCGGGGGGGGGAAAAGAGAAGAAAACCTGTGGAGTGGCACGAACTTCAGTTCGTTTGGGGCCGGACAGAGTTGGGAAAAAGAGGCGGGGACAGGGGGAAAGAGAAACACGGCCCCGGTGATTCGAGTGTGACCTGCGGGAGAAAAGTAGAACGAAATTAACCGGAAAGCAAAAGCGTAAATCTACCAAGGGCCTGAAAACCGCGCGGCGAGGCGTTCCAACGGTGTAAAGACAGAGACGGCACGAATTGCATTGGACGGTGCACAATGACTTAGGAAGTTCACCTCAAAGCAGATTATCCCTTGACAAGGTGAAGGAGGCAGGAAGGAAGAAGGTAAAGAGGGGGGGCAGAAAAGCTTTTCTGCAAAGGCGGTAATTTGGGGACAAGTTTCACCACAGCTTTAGAAAACCTGTTATCAAAAGCAAAAAAAAAAAAAACATAGGCGTAGTCGCATCTGCCCAGAAAAGGGGACGAATTTTACCCGAGGAAAAGGGATTCAAAAAAGTTAGTCGGTCCGGTCCCCCAACTTCAGCACTGGGGGGGTGAAACAGGAGGGGACCGAACATAGCGGCATGTGTAAAATATGGGAACGGATATCCGCCAAAGAGGGGGACGGGAAGATGGTGTCCCAAGTTCAGACTGTAAAAAAAAGAGCTCACACGAATTCCGTAAAAAAGGTAAAACTAACAGGAGAGGCAAAAGGGTGAAAGCGAATCGGAGCGGAAAGGTGCAAACGGATCTTTCACACCGATGGGAATGGGAAAGGGGGTTGCATGCCAGCAGGCAGGGTTTGCTGGCGGGACGGAGGGTATTGACGAATTGCGCCAGGGTTTAAGTAGGAAGAAAAATCAGACGAAACAAAGAAATCCTTGTCTCGACCCACTTACCCACGGCGTGGCTGAGCACCCTTCCCACGGCAAAAAGACCCAAAACTGGAAGGGGGGGGTCCAAGAACAGTAAGGGGAAAAAGAGGGGCGATCAGAACTGACAAAAAAAAAAACAAACGGGAAAAAAAAAGGCGGGGAAAAGAGAGGAGGCCGAAAAAATCCAAGACTGTCCGAGGGTGACAAGACACTGATTTGGGGGGACAGTACCTTGGAGCAAGGTGGGGGGAGGCTTAGGAAAAGCCTAGCAAGTGGGGGTTAAGGCTCCAAAGGACAAGGATTTCTGGGTGGAGATGCGGAGGAAGAACGTGAAATACCTGGCGCATTCGTCAAAAATACCAGAACGGGAAAGCGCCAAACAAAAAGGGACCAGAGGGAATGTCCACCCGAAATTTTCTACATCGGTGGGGAACTCCGGGACACACTTGCCGATCAAGGAGGGGGGGGCGCCTGACCAGGAATTTTGCAGTCCATCAAGTACCGTCCCCTACTGAGAAAAAACTTGCAACGCATCTTGGGCCACTGATCTCGGGTGAACAGGCCCGGAAATTGGGGGAAAATTCCATTTTACGTTCCAAAGGAAGGGCCGAAAGGAGGGATGCAGGACAGTAGTTTAACCTGCAACAGCGCATGCGGCCACCTGCAAAATGGGGGGTATACAACAGCAAGTGGAGTAATGTACCTCCTCCGATAAAGTTGAGAGGCTACACGGGCATAACTAAGGGAAAAACAAGTAGCACAGGGTGGCGGAATAAGGTACGGAAACTACGCCGGGGAGTGCTTTGGGGAGCAAAGTGTCTAATCAGCCTGGAAAAGAGGAAAAGAAGGAAGAGAAACCGCAGGGGGCAAGAAGCTTCAAAAACATTGTTAAAAAAAAAGCAAACCTTTCTTAGGAGGAAGAGGGACTACAACTTGGGGAAAAGCTAATCTGGCACAAGATGTGGTAACCTGCGGCGGGTTTAAAGGAAAAGGCACTGAGAAGAAAAACACGCAGGTCAAAGCGGCTGTGACCACCGTGACAACGCCCGAGAAGGCTCCGGTGTTTTTGTACACCCAGGACATGGTAGCTACGAAAGTTGAAACTATGGTGACGTTGCCGAGAAAGCCAAGAAAAGGGCACCTCGATCACAGGGCCGGGCACGGAAGCCAACATTTAAAACAAAGAAAATGTTCACCTCGACGAAATGAAGTTAACAAAGAAAAAGGGAGTATCAAACAACCGGCCTCGACGAATGCCCGGGCGAAGGGGGGGACTGGGGAAGAAGCAATCGCAAGGGGGGAGAACAAAAAGGCCAATTTCCCGGGTTTCCAAGAAATGTGGAAGGTGATTTGATGAAGAGGAAGAGGTCGGAAGAAAAGCCCGCAAGCTTCCCAAAGTCGAAGGGGGGAAAACGGGGAAAGGTAGGAAGGAACCTTGGCGACTCAGGCTATGCTAACAAAAAAAAAAAAGAAAAAAAAAAAAAAAGGAAGGTAAAACAACTTGATCCTCGAATCCTGACCCGGAAACAAGCCCAACTCCAGAAAAGAGCACGACCCTGAGTAAGGAACGACGCGCGTTGACCATGATGTAGACTCAAGGAAAAAGGAACGAAAGAGGAGAAGGACCAAGCTCCCAGTACAACAGCCGCTAGCCTGGGTCTATGGGGGCGCCGAATAAAAAAGCCCCGGAAAAAGGGGAAAAAAAGGGAAAAGAATGGCCACGAAGATTAGGAAGCTTTTCGTCCTCGTGTCGGAAGGGAGCAGACTGGGCTCGGGAAAGGGCCAGCCCTTGCCCCGTCCCGGACAGTGTACCCTCAAGAAAGTGACACGGGGAAAACAAGAACTGAAAGCAACGTAACCCTGGCAAGCCAAGGGAGGGAAGAAAGGGCAAGAAAGAGGAGGGGTTGAGGAACTCGACTTGTTGAAAAAAATTGTCCGTTTTCTCGGGAACCGACAGGCAAGCAAACAAGGTCACATTCAAAAATTGGTATACCTACACAAACACAAACATGGTCGAACCCCAAAAAAAAATGTCAACCCGAACACGCAAGGAAGTCTCACAACATAGGCACCTGCAACGCAAGAAATTCACACAACCGCAAAAGCTCGGGTCAACTGGTGCCATGTGGAGGGGAAACAAGCGAAGCAACGTCAGTGAGCTCGAGAAACCCAAAAGAGGGAAGGAGAGGAAAGAAGAAGAAAGATGATTAACTGAACTTTCGCGACAGTGGGGGGCCTTCAAACATGGAAAGGGGGAGGAGCCTTGTAGTGGTGAAGAGTCCTTTTTGCATGACAAAGGTGCACGAGGGGTTGGGGGAGACACGGCAGAACTGGAGCGGGCCCTGTTCTGACTGCGACATTGTTTTGGGGTGAATATCCGCAAGAGGTTAAAAGGGGTGTACAAGTTGTTGCGAGGGGTTGTCCGCTAGAAAGGAATGCCAGTAGGGAAGAAAAAGGAACCTAGAAGGCCGGGGGTAGGCGGGCAACTATGGGTGATGGACAGGTTTACGGGGGGCGGGCACAGGGATGGGGGGGGTTTGGGGAAAAAGGGGGGAAAAGGTACTGGAGGGGGGTACTGTCGCGGAACGGGCAGGGAGGACGGGGGAGGAAAAAAAAAAGAGGGCAGACAAAGCGAGGAACGAAACTAAATCTTCTGGACCGGGTCGTGTTTCGTTCTTTTTAAGAAAGCGGGGGGGGGCGGGGGGAAAACCAGGGATAAACGAAAAGATTGTTTGTTTCTGAAACACTGGGGCAGAGATCTGACTGGACGCGGGAGGATACAAAAGTGGTGAAAGGCTACAGGGGGGTACTGAAGGGGGGGCGGGAAAAGAAAATGTGGGATTGGAGCTGTCGGGGAGGCCCGAGATCTCCATGGTAAGGCCGGTGCAGAGAGAGGGGAGTCGCAAGTCATAAATTTCGGGACACGTGTCTAAAAGTTGGCAAGAAGAAAAAGAAGGGACGATGAAAAGGGGAAAGGCATGCCTGAATCACAAAAATCAACTTCCGCAGGAGGTGAAAAGGGAAAAAGCCGAGTGGGGCGCCACTGACTATGCACTTCCCAGTCAAAACCAATTTTGGGGCCCGGCAAATCAGGGAAGCAGGTGTGCAGAGACATGTCTGGTGTTCCGAACCTTCAAGTCGGTCGCGGACATAGTTTGGTAATTGCCTGGCAGTGAACTTAAAGAGGGATCGAGGGTGCCATTGCGGAAGGTCGTATCTTACAAATGCCCGAGCAAAATCGTAAGGTCGAACCTGAAGAAGAAGCGAAGTGACAGAGTCGGAAGTTGTCCAATGCCGGCCAGACTGGGCACGGATGACAGTTCCCTTTAATGAAATGCGGCATGGTTGCAAGGAGGGAAAGATTGGAGAGGTGACAAAAGGTATTAGTCTCAAGAGAACCGGTAAAGCGGGGGGAAAAACTTTCTGGACAGAGGTGCCGGGGCTTTTGTCCCGCTACACCCTCCTGTAGAACAGGGGAAAAAGGAGAAAAAAAGCGGAAAACGAGGAAGGTACGGTCCTGCAGGTGCATACTTTCGAGGTTTGACAGAATAAAGAAAAAAAAAGAAATGAAAATTATCGGACCGTCCCGGCATCACCCCTTTGGGGTTTCAAAAAAGAGGGGGGCCAGGGCAAGGAGAGGGGCCAAGGAAAAAAAATGTACGTACATAGCCTCGGACACAGGATGAAGAAAAGTGCCACAAAAGGGGGCACAGGACGGAGAAAAGGGATGTCACACGATTGGAAAGGTTAGTAGAAAAAAAAGGGCCGTCAAATGCTCCTGACAAAATAGTTGGAAAGGGCGAACGAGGGGGGGAGCGGAAGGTGGGCCGTAGCTTGGCACACCGTAGTGGAAAAAAAGGAGATTGTTCCTGGGAATTCCACGGGAGGGGTCGGTTTGAGAGGGAAACGTAGGTATGGGGACGGATTGGGCGCCAAGGGAAGGGTTTCCACCAGTACCGGAAGACGTCGCCGCAGAAATGACCAGTGTCCCTGCGCCTGTACAAAAGGACAGGGGGGGACGCGGGGGAAGCCCGGTGAAAAAAGGGTCAAAAGGAAGAAAACAAAATCATTTTTTGTGTCCAAAAGAAAGTAGGATGTTAAGGGGATCAGAGAGAAAACAACAGACAAGAGGGGGGAGGGAAAAGGAGAGGACAGAATCCAATCCTGTCGCGGGTGGAACAAAACGATTGGTCTTGGAACGTGACCCTGGTGGGAAAAAAGGCTTCAGCCCAAGAACCAGTGGGGTAAAGCGCAGAAAAGCTTTCTTGGGAGGAGGCGGACGTGAAAAAAGCCCTGGGGCGGCAAAATTCGTCGGTAAGAAAACCTGGAGAAACCCCGACAAAAGACGAGGGAAGCAAAACGAATTCCTCATAGGGTGAAATCTACGAAACGACAACCCCTTCCGCCCCCAGAAAAGCAACAAGGGAGGTCCACGGTCAAAAAATTATTTGCACGCACAGGAAGGAATTCTACTTGAAAAATGACGCCTTCAACGGCAAGCCGGTGGAACTGATCTCTTACGGGAATAAACTGGTGGGAACCATGTTCGGGCAAAATCCCGGGCGAAGAATATAGCCGAAAAGAGGTAAACAGGCCCCCATCGAAGGAGGCCAACGACCCTGGGGATCACAAGGAGAGAGGCCCGAGGGGAGATTTGAAGGAAAACGGTTTTCCTAGAGGAAAACTCAAAAAAAAGTAGGCGCATACGAAAGAAACGGACCTTATGCTTGTGAATGGACAAGTTCTAAGCGGGGTTGAAAGCGAAAGAGAAAAAACGCAAGTGCAAGAAAGCTTTAACAACCCGCCTTTAACCGGGGACCGCGGTCGAAGACTACCTGGTTCAAAAAATGGACTACATTCGGCGAGTAACATATGCCATCACAGGGAAGGGGAAAAGGGAACGCAGAGAAAGAAGGGGACCGCCTTGGGACCACCGGAAGCAGAGCGGGGAGCAGGGGTTTTCCGGCCTTGAAGAGCTCCTATGGTTTGGGAGACGGTTGAAGTTTTCCAGATACTAGGAAAAAGGCCACAACATCGATCAGGGCCGTTCAAATGCCAGAGTCAATTTAAAACAACGATGGGTGACATCCGACGAGACGGGAGGAAAAAAAAAAGGGGTCTGGAAACAGACCAACTTGTCTAGCAAACCCGGGCTCGGACGATGGGAAAGGGGGGGGGGCAGAATTGGGACTTTCAAGCGCGCATTGGAGGAAAACTTCGTATGTCACGTTCAACCGTGGAAAAGGAGGGAAGGTGAAGGGTGAGGCATCCAAAATGGCTTGAAAACTAATCACAAGGCGGGAAAAAAGTCGAAAAGTGGGAAACGGAAATTCTGACTGGGTGGCGAACTTCACGTTCTAGGCGGAAGGAAGTAACACTGGAGCATTCGGAGTCCTCCCAAGACAAGCTACAGAAAACGATCCAAAGGGGGCACCATAAAAAACGGAGCGGGGGAAAAAACAGGATGGTAGCCCTCAAACGGACAAAAAGAAGAGACGTCAAAAAGCTCAGAGAAGAACCAACATCGGGAGAGACTGGTTATGAAAGAGGAGGGGGCCCCCAGACGGGAGTAAAAGAATGGGGGAAAACGACTTGGCAAAACAAAGGGATAAGGGTAAATAAAACGTTGTAGGAAACGCAGCTGTCTACGGCCAGGGCACCATGCCTGAACCTGTCCAGGGAGGAAAACCTCAGGTACCAAGTGAAGAAAAAAGACCTGACCGCACGGTGTGAACACCTGCAAATCCAATATGGGGAAGAAGAAAGACTAGGAAGTTGGTCTGGGGCGTCTCAATATGGGGGAATGTTCAGTTTTTACTACGGAAACGTAGAAAAAGCCAAACTAAAGTCCAAAAGAAAGGGGGGGGGGGATACTAACAAAAAAAATGTGTCGAAGCAGAGACAGGGACCGAAAGGTGGCCGGCGCAAAAGATCTTCAACCTGCACAAGCGCAAAGAGGGGGAACGGGGAAACACAAACCGGGGGGACAAGGGATCGTCCAATGGTCACAGGGGTAAGGACAGCTCAGGACCACGGGACAGTGAGTAACCATTGATTTGCTTAAACAACAAGAGAAAAAACTGAGGGGGGGAGAAAAAAGAGAAAGATTAAATGGAAACGTTGCGGAAAAAGGGGCTGGAGGGCCATGTAAAACAGATGGCAGTGAAAAGAATGGGAGGGGGTGAAAAGGCCCTTGTTTGTGGCAGCTGGCAAACGGGGTGGGAAGTGTGGGGCGCCGGAAACCCCAAAAACAAACCCTTTCGCCCCGGGACATTTCTGCGGCGGAAAAAAAACATGGTTGGGGTGGTAGGTATCCCAAGGATGGGGCAAGGGTTCGTCAGGTGTCAAGAAACAGGATGCCAGTCGACGCCAGAAAACCGCAAAAAAGAAAGGGAGGGGCCTGAAGGGAGTCACTTATTGTATGGGGCAGGTAAAGTGCGGGTCAAGTGGGAAGGGTTGGTTTCACGGGGGGAAGTGTTCAGGGAGGAAAACTGGACACAGGACGGGGGCAAAGGGCTGTTCCCGGAAGAGGAAAAGAGAGGGGGCCGCAAAACGAAAAAAGAAAAGATGTCGGGGACCAGTCCGGTTCATTCTTGGGGTTACACACATCACGGCTTGGGGCACACTTCAAAGAGATAAAAGATAGCAAGGTTGGGTCTGAAAAAGCATGGGTCGAGATCTTTGAGGGTCGCCGGAGATACATCACATGGGGGAAAAAGGGCCCAGTATTAAGTGGTAGGAAGAACTGCCGAGGGATATGGGGTGGAATGGTAGTTGTGGGCGGGGAGCAAGACGATTCTCCATTGGGTATTCGTGACAATAGAAAGATTAGAAAGGGGAAAATAAATGCCGTTTTGACCACTTGTACGGGGACTAATGGCGAAAAAAGGCGGATTAGGGGAACCTTGTCCAAGGAACAAAATCACCTGTTTGGAAAAACATGACGGTTGAACCGGGAAATCCCGAAAGTTTTTGGTCGCACCCGCGAAAGGCGTTACAGTCCCCAATTAAACTGGCCAACGCATCCGTCCCGGAAAAAAAAAGGGGGTGTAGAGGACCAGGGTCTTTGTCACAACTTCCAATGGCTCGGCGGACATAGGTGGTAAATGCTTGAACAAAAGTTGGGGGAAATCCAGGTAAGGAAGGTGAAGGGGCCGGATACGGATTCGGTGGACCAAATCCACCGAGCAAACTCAGGAGAAAACAAAAGGACAGCCAAGCAAGGGGAAAAAAACCGCGCCGTCGAGTAGGTCCTGTGGGCAAGCCCGAAAAGGGGGTACCGGCGGCCACCAAGGTGGCCTTTCAAAGGAAAAACTGCGGCAGGTTCACGCGAAAAGGAAAGGCTTTGGGGAGACAAGTTAGGCCCATGCCTCCAGATACCGGTAAGCGGGGGAGAGGGTCTTGCAGTTCCAATCGGCTGGGGTCCTTTTTGTTTTGAGGCTTCAAAAACCCAGCAGGAAGAACCGGGTGGAAGAAACGCATCCGAGAGTGCAAAGGTCGGAAAAAAGTCAAATAAGAGGGAAGGTTTGCTCGAGAAAGGAAGTGAAAATTATCGGACACGGTGTCCGGTGTCAAGAATCTTTGTGAGCCATGACGTTGGGGTCCGCATAAAGAGACGGGGGGAAGGGAAAAAAGAAAGGTACGGCAAGAATACCAGTCTCAAGGGGATTGAAACGAAAATGGGGAAAAAAGTTTTTAAGGACCAGAAGAGATCAGCAAGAGACGTTTATGGAGGAAGGACGTTCCTGCGAACTGCAAAGAAAGGGGGGGGGAAGGCTGCAGGAGCGAAAAAGGTTGACCAGGTAGCTTTTCCACAAGATGGAGGGAATTGCACGGGGATTAAAGGCAGCCCTGGTTGAAGGAAGACGTAGGTATTGAAGATGGGCTCCAAATTGATGGTCAAAGGAAGAGGAGTCGACGGAACAAAGAAAAGAAGGGGGAAGAACCGTAACACAACGGGCGTGGCTGAGGAGGAGCCCTGTTTCACCACAGTTGTCAAGGAAAGAACAAAAAAAATCCGTTGTGTGTGGGGGTACAGGAACAGGGATGTTCGG
>Ga0179593_1536793_pt1 | contig 12970 bp, 16 predicted proteins | sample CZODoug2_1_08_16_FD_185931 | JGI IMG/M metagenome (GOLD analysis project Ga0179593, IMG submission 185931) | Vadose zone soil fungal communities from Angelo Coast Range Reserve, California, USA - CZODoug2_1_08_16fungal (PacBio error correction) | ecosystem: Environmental > Terrestrial > Soil >...
CGAATCTGTAGAAAGTAGGGGCTCTCTTTCCGAGCTCAAGTGCAACGTATACGGTCGCAGGTTGAAGGAGGGGGGGGGGGAAAGGGACTGCCGGACTCGTACTTCGCCGAAATCTGCAAATGTCCGAGGTTCCCGGAAGGAAGGGAGGCGGGTTTTTCGCGGAGGCCGAAGTCCAGCATCGGAAATCGCTTGAGGAAGGAAACGTGGCCAAGGCGCCCAGAGGAAAAAGGCGACCCATTTTCTACTACCCGTAGAAAAAGAGTCTCGCAGCGAAGTTGTATGGAGGAAAGGGGGACAATCTGTCTTAAATGCCTATTCTCAAAAAGGAAGGCATAAGGCGTACAGTCCTGAGATAAAGATTCCTGCCGGATCGGGAGGGAGGGAAAATAGGCGTAGAATACTTTTTCCCGTGAGCGATCCCGTGTGCCCCAGGTCTCCGCAAGCTCAGTGGACGACCCCCGGAGATTGGGAAAGCCCGCAAGTTCAGGGGGAAAGGGGGCTCGGTAGTAGAAAATACGTTTCCTCGGCTGGAGGGGGCCTTCTGAAAACTCCGGGAAAGGGAATTGTTGCCAATGCCAGAATGGCCTCCACCTGGCGTTCGAGATAGGAAAAAAAGAAAGAAATCCGCGAACTCGGAACGTCGGAGGGGGGCTCGTCCAGCGCCAATTCGGGGGAAGGGAAGGAAAGCGATTGTTGAGGGGAGGGGGGTCGAACGGTCATCAACGGTGAAAGGCCTGTAACGGCTGCAGAAAAAAAAAAGAGCGCTTCAATCCTCCTTCCGGAGAAGACTTTGAACGGTCTCGCCGGGGGAGGGAACAAACCGTCAGGGGGAAAAGACGCGCATCCTTAGAAAGAAAGAGGGAAAAGAAGCAATTCGCCAAAAAAGGGAGCACGGCCTGCAAGGCTGTGGGAATGACCATCGTGAGCAAAAGGGCAGGAAGGGTCTACGCTGTCTCTCTGGGGCGCGCCATGACGGAAAAGGGGGAGAAGTTCTGCTTTAGGGGAAGAAAGATCCTTGCTCCGGGGTCGGGAGGGCAGAAGAAAGGAAGCTTCCCACTGGAAGCACATCTCGCAGTTTTCGGGAGCGGAACACCCGCGAAATAGGGGGAGGGGATACTTCTCTCCCGCCTAATGGGAGCCCCCCAGCTGCTCAAGCATTACTGAGAATGAACTTACGATGGACCAGGAGGCAGGGCGGCAACCGAGTCGATCAGTCGCAGGAAAGGGAGAAACTTGATGGAGCGTTGGTCGAGCGTTCGACTAAGGCCCCTCGGGAAAAAGTCTATGATGTTCAAGAGTGGGAAAACGCACATCAGGCCGAAGAGTGGGAAAGAGGGCTTTCTGTGTAAACGTTCAGAAAGAAAAATAGAGGCACGGTCAGGGGAAGGAGAATGTGCCTCATATTTTTGTCGGCATGGCCGTCCTGGGGGAGGCTTTGATAGGAGCGTGAACCAGCACATGGTTTTCATCCAGAGGAAAGAGCATCTCTCCCCATGGAGAGATGTAAAACGCACAAAGCTATAGACAATCCACCCCGAAAAAGAGGACGTTCTGGGGAGAAAAAGCATTTTTTTCAGCAGCGAAAGACCGGTTCTAAAAAAAAAAAAACCATCCACCTAGGGCCAAGATGTAACTCCGGAGAGGGGGGGAAGAGCCTGACCATCTGTTCGGCGTTAGGAGATTGTCGAGGCTTGTGATATCGATCTCAACACAAAAAGGGGAAAGAGATATATCTAGCTCAAGAAAATCGTCAAGGAGGGCCGCAGCGGGTCGAGTAGCGGAAAGATTTCCATCGGGAGGGGTCACGCGGCTCTTATCACTAAGAAGTGTCGGCCGAAAAAGAGTCAGACTCAAAAAGGTTACGGCGGATTTTGGAAATTTTCCTAGCTTGCGCCGACTAGATTACAAAGCATGCGCTGGGGGGGGCCAAAAAAAAAAAAAACCCCTCCCTGCAAGGGGGAAAACATGTTCCAGGCAGGGAAAGGGCTCACTCCGAAAATACAGCATGTCCACAAGGGGGACCACTGCACGAACAAGTCGCACTCGGGGGGGCGGCACGTGAAGAGGGGTACTGAACTGCAAATAGAGAAAAAAACACAGAAGACTCGGAAAGGAAAAAAGGATGTTGCTTTTCATCAAAAGAAGTTAACCGAGAGCTTTACATAAAAAAGGGGTCCGAGGACCGTTGCAGGAAAACAGAGGCCGCAAGGTGACGCGGGGGGGAATACATGCTTTATCTCCGCCCAGGTTCAGAGGATCGAAACAACGCAGGGGGGAGGGGGAGAAAAGTGTATTTCACTCACTCCTGTTGGGGGGGGAATCATTCCTGGCAGAGGGTTGTAGGAAAGACGTCCATTCTGCGTTCGAGAACTATCAGGAAAATACAAATAGGAAGGAAGAGAGACGCCGCTTGCTGGAGGGAAAAAGGAAAAGATCGTCTGCTCCGAAGGGCAACCGGCGCAATTTGAGGAAAAAAGTCCACCGTCGATCCTACATCAGAATGGTGCGAGGAGTTGCGCGAAGGGCCCGGCGCCGAGTCCCGGGGAAGCTAACGGGAAAGAGGGGAGAAACAGCTTGCATTCCGGCGAATAGGGTGCCCAGCTGCTACAATTTGTTGGCGGGAAGGAGAAAAAGGATTCTCTTCTTTTTAGGAAGGGTCTCCAACAAGGGGGGGGGGGGGGGGGGGGGGGGGGGCAGTGGGGGGGGGGGGGGGGGGGGGGGGGGGGGGGGGGGGGGGGGGGGGGGGGTGGGGGGGTTTAGAAAAGAGCCGTAAAAGGACGGAGGATGACGCGCGATAGCCAGGAAGCCGTACGGGAAGGAAAGAAACCGTCGACAGCGGGATCCTCAACAATCGAGAAAGAGGACGTCCTACAGGGGGGGCGCTGGCCAAAACGCGCGAGCTGCCTGCAAAAAAAAAGGGGACGATTTCGCTGATTTCCGGAAGGGAAAGACAGTTCTTGGAGACATCGGAAAAGAAATTCGCTCGTAGGGGGGAGGGGGTTCAGAGCACAATTGTCGTCGCCGATAAAGCTAGGCTTGGCGGCCAGAAAGAAAGATACCTCTCCGTAGAAAATAAGGTCTACGCCAAATCGCGGAGCCTAAAAGCCTAGCTTTGCGGAAAAAAGAGGTTCTACAGAGCTCGACCAGGCAGAGGAAGGGATCCGATACGACGTCCGAGAGAAAAAAGAATCGACGAGCTCCAGGAGGCCCGGATCCGCTTCTAGGAAAAATCCGGCATCCCACCAAGGGAAATTTTTTTGGGGGAGGGAACTGCCATGCTTCCGCCGAAAATGCAAAACCGCTAACATCTGCAACTGAAAAATCTCCCGCATCGAAAGGGGAAAATAGAAAAAAAGGGGAAAGGATGCTGGAAGGAAAAGGGGAAAAAAAAACCCTCGATCCTTTAACAAAAAAGAAAAGTTTTCCAGGGAACGCGGTCTACTTGCATTTCAGAAGGAAGGCGAAGTCCTCGTCTCCGAAGGAAGGGAAGGAACTTACAAAAAAGCCTTAGGGAACGTGCTCTCTGAATCGGGAATACAGGGTCTACAGGAATCGAAGAGAGGGAGGAGTAGTGAAAATAGATATATTAGGGAGAATCAAGGGAAAGGGAAACAAAGGGAAACCTCCTTAGAAAAAGGGAAAAGAGGGGGTTGTAAGTTTCTGTGACGAAGCGACGCGGACTTCGCCGCCGAAAGAGGATCTGAAACGCAGAAGGTCCCTTAACGTGCTGCGTATCCGTATAGGGGGGTGGGTCCGTGCCCGGCGGAAGAAAAAGCTCACTTGCGTGATAAAAAACGGGAATGGAAAAGGCGCCCAATTAGGGAGAAGGGGGAAGGTCTACCCTATTTTGAAAAAAGAGCGGCACGAAGGGGTCCTGGGGTGGCATAGGACTGCGGAAAAGAAGGTCTCTTCCCAAACCGAAAGAGCCGCTCAGGCCGAGGCAAGAGGTCAGGCCTTATCTTCGCGAGGGACCGTCGGGGAGGGGGGGGCGTAGAAGACTTGGGCTCCTTGGGACTGATTGTTGACACGGAGGGGAAAGTTCCCGTCTCTGCCGTGGACTGAAGACGGGAGGTGGGGGGGGAGGAGGATTTTGAGTGTCTTTACCGGTCGCGGGAGAGAGCCTCACATCGGCCGCCAGGAAGAAGGAATTTTGCCTTCTTAAAACGAAAAAAGGGAATTTAATTGTTTGAAGAAAGGTCGCCGACGAAAAAGGGAATTTGCTCCAGAGACCGAAGGAGCGACATCAGGGGGTTTTTTGTCATGAGGGAAACCAGGTCGGGAAGGGACCATCGCCAATTCTGGTGAAGGGAGGCCGCGATTTGTGATACGGGGGGCCTATCTGGGGGGAAAATCTACTTTCATTCCCAAAGCGGCTTTCATCGTCGCGCAAGGAGAAGAAGACTTCAGCTGTACACTACCAAGTGTAAAAAAAACTTTCAGGGAGAAAAGGTTGGCCTCCATCGAAAACGAAAAAGCATCCGAGAAGGGACGAGGGGGAAACGCCTGGTGGACCCGACTTTAAAGTGTAATTCCTTCCCGAGTTTTGCTGGAGTAAAAAGAGAAGGGGACTTCGGCGCCTTTAGGAACGCGGAAGTTCTTGTCTCGGGAAGGGAAAAAAAGAGAAGTCTTCTTTATTATCGAAAAAAACACACAGCTACCTTTGCGGCCAGAAGTCGGCGCCGGGACGAGAGGGAAAGGAGAAGCACAGCGGCGAGTGCAACGTAGCGGGACCCCGCGAAGAGGGGGAAGGGAAAATTCTCTCTCGCCCGCCGAATGAAAAGATTCCCCAAGCTGCGCAAGCTGACTGATTCAAAAAAGAGGGGGCGTGCCTCACTTAGGGACACCATTGTTGATCAACTCAAAGGAGGGAAAATGCTGGGCTTTTCGGTCAAAGAGTTCTTCGACTTCGCAACGGTTAAGAGGAAAGATAGATGAGGTTCGCCGGAAGTGCAGGAAACGCAGCAGGCCGCAGATTGAAAGGAAGGGACGTTCTGTGAATCGATAAAAAAACCACCAAGAGGACAGGGGGCGCCGCCAAGGGGACTCAGAGTGTTCGTGCAGTGGCCTTCCTTGTTGGACTAGGGGGAGGCGGAGTGAGCTGTGAACCATGGGGAGGAGTCCATCAGGGGCCAGCGGAAAGAAAGCAACTCAGGGGAAGAGATGGAGAGAAAAGGGGGAAAAAATAGTCAAGGCGACAGATCCCAAAAGCCGCCCCGACAGAGGGGGGGAGGGAAAAAAGAATTTTCGCTCCGAAAAGGAGTATTGATCATTAGCCGAAGGGGAGGACGCCCAAGATGGGGGGAAGTCGAACCGAACGTCCCTATCTCTTCCCATAGAAAAAGGGGATTTTCTGCGCTTTGGAAGCGCTAGGGGGAAAAGAAATCTCCTCTCAACGGGGAAATGAGGAAAATATATAGATATCAAACAGAAAACTACAAATTAGGGAAAAGAGAAAGATTTCCTCTATAGGAGTCTCTCCTATTTCCATCAGAGGAAAAGTCGCGGTATGGGAAAAAGAGGTTTAAACGAAGGGAGGGGGGGGGAGAAAATTCTTCGGAGAACGCCGGGTGACGGGGTGGTTGTCGCCTGGAAGAATCTGCTTTGGGGCTCATCTCTTACCAAGAGAAAAAAAAGGAAGACTGGGATCCCTGTTTCCGCGAGGAAAAAACCTTCCTGGGAAAGCCGCTGCACCGATCCGAGACACAAGGACGGCCACTGAAAAGAAAAAGACCTTGAGCACTCAACTTCTGCGGCGAAAGTTGAAGAGGGGGAAAAGGGGCTGACGGGAGCCAAAAGCCCGCATTTCCTAGGGGAGGGGGAGGAGGATGGAAGTCGTCGAAACCTTAGTGCGTGCACCAGGGGGGGAGGGACCTGCTAAAGTCGAAGCTGTCGAGGGAAAACAAAGCCAGGAATCGTCCCCCAAAAATTTCCTGAGCGAAGAGGGAACCAGTTGGGGCACGCACGCCCCTGTGTGGACAAGTCAGGAAGGAAATCAAGTCATCGGAGGGAGGGTACGCCGTCCGTCATTAGAGTCGAGAAGCTATCCGGGAAAGCGAAGGGAAGGAGGGGGGTGAAAAGGAGAAGGCTTGATTCATTAGGGCAGTGCCGCTCAGGGAGGGGAGGGAAGGGAAAGGACCTGACCCCGTAGCTTGTGGTGGGGGGTGTCGTTCCACCGGGGAAGCTTCGCCCCTCCGGTTCCGCAGGGCGCGACCAGAACGAACGGAAGGAAAAAGGCACGCGCCGAGTCCTGCCAGTAAAAGCAAACTCTGGAATTCAAACAAGAGCCTTGCAGTCCCGGCCATCGGAAAAACCCGCGGCGACATTGCGTGAGGTCCTCCTCTCCGGAGGGGGGCGGCTCTATGGAGGGAAAGGGGGGGGTCGCCAATACCGAGAAAAGGGATGTATTTAGAGCCGGACTGAGGATGACGGAGAAGGAAAGATGCTCCTTGGAGGGTACTGACCGTCGACAAAAGGGAAAAGAGGCGCGAAAAGAAGAATGCAGGCTTACGAAACTCTTGCCAGAAAGGACCGGCCGGCGGAAACCAGAACGTGCTCGGGGCGCTGATTGAAAGGGAATCCATTGAGAGGGTCGTCGGGCAGGGAACTGGGGGCAGGGGAAAAAAAAGAAGGAGAGGCAACGGCCCTGCTTTTTCAGAGCACAATTGAGAAAGCTAGTCCTTTGTGAGGCGTGCAAAAAAAAGGAGCCGCCAACTAGGGGCGAAAATAATCTACTCCAAAAGAGGGACGGGAGGAGAAAGAAAGATCTTCTTAGAAAAAGGGGGGGAGGCCAACAATCTCGACAGACGGGGAAAATCTTCTAAGGAAGAAAAGACTATCGCGTCCAGTAATGAGGCGAGCTCCAGGGATCGAAGATAGGGGAAGAAAGGGAGGAAAGGATAAATCGGCATCCGAACAATGCTTCCGCACAAGTTGAAGACTGCCGGGGGGCGAAGGGGCCGTCTAACACGGGGCGACGGCAGATCTCAGAGAGGGGTAAAAAAGGGCCAAAATTCCAGAGAGAAAAGAAACGAAGAAGAGGGAAGTCGACCTTCATCGACAGAAAAAAGCAAAAAAAGGAGACTAAGAAGGGGAAAAAAGCTGATTCACGTGCTTTTCAGATGAAAAAAAGAAATTCCCGCTTCCGGCAGGCGGCCGGGAAAAAAAAAGCCTTTCACAACCTGCCAGGGTGGAAATCGTGCTCTTTAATCGCGCGAGTACAAAGGGTCTACCGATCGACCTAAGAAGAGAAAAAAGGAAAGATAGAGATTAGGTCGATCGGTAGAAAAAAGACATTCCAGCGCACGTTCCCCGCCCTGAGGGAGGCTTGGTGTAGTGGAGGAAAGGGGACCTTACTTCGCCCCGGCGGATCAGTCTGAAACTGACAAAGGAAGGGGTCCTGAACGGCGGCGTATCCGTACAGAGCTACGTCCAGCATCGTCACGAGCGAAAGAATCGAGGACTTGGAAAATGAAACCTATGTCCAACACCCACACAAGACGATCTTTCTCTGCATCGACCCGCTTTCAGGAAGGGGGGAGAAGAATCTATGCGAAAGTCTGGGGAAGGACATTGGCAGAGGAATGACCGCTTTCTCCGTCCCAATCGGGGAGCACCGGATCAGAGAGAAAGGGAAAAGACGCTTCCTGCCGAGCCGTCTTCGGGAGGGTAGCAAGACGGGGCCGCGCCTGGTCCGGCTGTGGGGGGCTATCCTCGGGGGGAAAAGGGTCTCAAGGAGTCGATTTGGCGTCAAACGAACGCAGGGGGGCGGCTACTGGAGACGGTAGTAGGCACGCCTCAAGCAAAAACAAGCCTAGCTTTTCGAAATGTGTCCTTCTGAAACAAGGGGGAAAGAGAGAAGCGAAAGGGATTGCAGGTAGCCGACTACTGGCGTGAGAGGCAAAAAAACTTCCGGAAAGAAAATAGCGAACTCCGGGGTGGGGTTCAGGAAAGGCCTTTAACCAGGAGGGTCCTCTGATTCTTTTGTATCCTCCACCGACTTTGTAGACGCGATCGGAAGGGGGGCTGTCACGGTCAGAAAAAGGAGAAAGGCTGCAGCAGCAGCGGAAGAAAAGAATCCGGATCGACACTAAAACTCCTTGTGAACGGTCAAACGGACCAGGTCAGGGGGGGGAACTACCCATTCCGCAATACGGACGAAAACGACGACGAAAAATGCCAGTTCGGGGAGAGGGGGGACCGAAAGGGGGCCGGGCTGAAAGGCTCTGGGGGGAATTCCCGATTGACGAGGTTCGACTCCGAAAGGGGAAAAGGAGGCGCCTTGTCGACGAGGGCAGCTGGTCTCGCCAGAAACGGACGGGGCTAATTCTGCCTGGGGGGAACTATAACCCACAAGAAGGGGGAAGGGGGGGTTACGGGAAAAGAGAGAAAAAAACGGTCGCCCATAAACGCGAGTGCCGTACGGGAAAACCCCGCGAATATTTTTGATTGGAGGAGCCAATGGACGGCGGCGAGAAAAAAACTGCGCAATGCATGAAGTGGGAGTCCTGAACTGACGATTCCAAAAACACAACGTGCGTTCCATAAGGCGCTGTCACCTAGGGGGAATGTTTTTACGATAAAGCCTGGAGGAGGTGGAGGGAAACTTGCCGACAGGAGGGGGGGTAGAAACTTTCCCTCGGAACAAGGGGCCACATAGAAGGGAAGGAAGTTGCGGGAACTCAGCATTGCCCTCCGAGTAATGAGGGGGCGGGGGGGAAATCGATTTTCAGGGTTGCCCCACCGACAGAGGAAGAAAGCACCGCCATCATTTTATTGACAGGGTTCGTGCAGTTGGAAAAGGGTGGACATGGCTGGGAGAGGGGAGCGTTAACCATGCGGAAGGTTTTCACATCGGAAGAGGAGCCCGCTCATTCGATAAATTTGCGTAAGAGAATGGAAAAAGAAACAAAAAGCATATATTAAAAAGGGCGAACAATCCACCCCTCCGGCAAAAGAGGGGGGGTGAAGTCTGACGAGCAGAACTCTCTTTTAAAAAAAGAGTGAAATATAGGCCGCGCCAGGTATCGCCAAGATGGAACGAGGAAAAGCGACCCACTAAGAAAAAGGGGACATCTGTGACGAGTGGCTTGCGCTTGTCAAGAATTTTTTGTCGGAGAGGGGGGGGGGCCTCTCTCAACAAAAAAAAAAGAGATAGATAAAAGAGAACGGATCCATCTCAAGAAAATCGAACGGAAAAAAAGGACGCGGATAGTACGTTCGGGGAAGAAGGGAAAATGCTTGGCTAAAAAGGAAAGGTTTCGCGTCTAGGAGAAAAAGGTGAGAACGAGAGTCGCCGAAATGCCGGAAAAAAAAAGAAAGCGGGTGACTGCTTGGTGGAAGGGTTCCTATCTGCTTGCGCTGGCGAAGAAAGGCCTTTGAAGTGCGCTGGATAAAGGGGACCCGATTAAACCCTGTGCAAGTCACGCTCACTCCGCTGCAGCAAGCAATGGTTCAACACATTACGGGGCCACGAGACACTCTGGGAAAAAAAGCTGGCGGCGACGTTCCTAAAAAGACGGCAAATCGAGAAAAAAAGGACCCGGACGCAATGCAGGGCGGGCGTGTTTCCGGAAGAAAAAAGAAGCATCGATATCGGGAAAAAGGGGGCGAATTCGAACGCTGGAACAACGCTCCCTCCAGGGGGGAAGGAGGACTGAGCTGATCAGAAACAACGCCGATCCCGTTGAGGGCACGCAAGAGGAGAAAGAATAAGTCATGCTTTGCGCAGCTTGGGGAGAGGGCGTCGGAAGCTATCCGTTATCCAATGAAAAGGGGGGGGGGGAAAAAGACTACTGAACTCGGAGGGGGGAAGGAGGCGACAGTGCAGCAGAGGCGCCGTACGGAGAACCGGCAATGGTGTGGGAGTTGAAAGTTTCTCCTAACGCCGAGCCCCCTCCGGGAAAGGGGGGCATTTCTCGAAGCTTCTACCCTTCGCAAAGGAAAAAGACCAATTAGGACGAAAGAATCCCCCTCGGCCTTCACAAGGAGGGGGAACCGGTCACTTGGGTCCCCCCCATAGGGGGGCCGGAAGGCTTCTTTCTGCCGGACTTCTCTCCGGAGAGAGGTCTTCTCTTTCTTGGGAACGGGGGGGGTCGCCAAAAAAAAAAAGGAAAACTATGACCTTGGAAAATGTAGTGTCGAATAACGGGAAGAAGAAAGCCATTTAAAAAGGGTCGGTTCTACTTCGGACTGGACTGGACCGGGGAGAGAAATCGCGCTCAGAAATCTCTGTCCTGCAGAGGCAGAAGGGAGCTGGCCCGAGACTCTAAAAAAAAAAAGAAAACCCCATCAAGCGGGATCTGATTTAGGAGGGAAAATGGAGCCATGTATGCGAACGCAAGGGAAAAGTAGGGGAAGACTTGCAATGAAGTCCTTCCTGCTCGGAAAAAAACGGAATTTAAGGAAAAGCCGAGTAAACTCAGAATTCCTTTTCTGCAAGAGGGGAGGCCTACTAAACAGGGCGCCGTCGCCGGGAGAAAACTTGCGGTTCTTCAAGCGACGCCAAAAGAAAGGGGGAAAGAAGTCCACGTCCAAGGCACGGAGAAACTGGGGAAAAAAACAAACTCTACCATCGGGTGGAGTCTCTACTCCTATACGGAAGAAGGGGGAGGCTACTATTCCGCAGTAAGCGAAAATTATCTTCTGCTCGGAGGGGGGGGAAAAGGAGAAAATAGAAAAAAAATCCTATTTCCAAGAGACCCCTTTCCGCTGCCGAAAGGGGGTCACGACGCCGTCGAACATAGGGAGGACGCCCGCATCGAATTGGCGCTGGACCAAGTCCCCTCGATAGAAAGAGCTGAGCGCTGAGGCCTGCATCGACCGAAAAACCGCGAAAATAAGGCCGCCGTTCCGGGGAAAGGGTTTCATATGAAGAAGAGGCGGCTGATTCCGAACACTTACAACCAGCCTAAAAGGGGACGAGAAGGCGGTGAAAAGAGGAAAGCGCGATGCTACATGTCCCCTACTGAGAGACGCTAACTCTCTCAAAAAAAAAAAAAAAGAGAGAGATTAGGTCGAAGGGAGCATCGCGCGCTTCCGAAAAAGGGGGGACCGCCTTCGCGGGGCGGTTGAATTCTGGGGTGAGTTCGGCCGCCCTGCGGAAAAGGAAAGTCGTCGGGAGGGAAACGCACGGAGAAAAGGAGTTCCCTAAAGGCCGTCTTATCCGGAGAAGACGGTTCGACCGAGGAGCAGCATCGTCAAAGAACAGAGCTTTCGGGCAGATCGAGGGGGAGGGGGAAAGGACCAAATTCGAGCGGTCGATCGGAAAATGTTTCGACGGCGTCGACCTCACCAGCAAGGAAAAGAAAAAGAAGCATTTTCATCTTCTGGGAGGCAAGAAGGCCGATTTCTGGAAGTGCAAAAGTACCGAGCAGCCGGATCAGCCATGCCGGATCGTCGCGAGATGAAAAGGCGTCTCGGCGTAGAAGACTGGGAAGAGGCCTGGTAGAGCTTGTTGAGGGCCACCAAAACCTTTGGGAAAACCTAAAAAAAAGGTTGAGCAGAAAAAGAATGCGCCGTCGATTTGAAGGCATTGGGGAAAGTTGGGGGGCTTCTACTGGGGTTCCGGTCCTTTGGGTTCCCGAACTCCCACCGGCAACTCTCCACCCTCTCGTTGGGAACTCTTATTCGCAGGGTTTGCCTCGAAAACCTCTACGGAAAAGGAGAAGGAATTCATTGTGGGTCCCAATGCCAAAAGAGAAGGAAAGAATTCTCGGACAAGGGAAAACCTTAAATCCAGACTAAAAAGAAAAACCTGCCTTATTGGGGGTTTGACCTCCTTTTTAAACCCGGGAAGTTCCTAGTGCCGGGGCCAATTCTTTTGGATGAATCCTTGCTTCCGGCGTGTTTCTGGAAAACTTCTCTTCGACTTGTCAGATCCCCTCCTGTCTCCTGTGCCACTGTACGAGCAGTTCTCAGGAGGAGCTCCTTCCCGGAAAACAGGGTGAACGGAGAAAAGGTACAGGTTTCTACCACCTCTGAAGCCATCTGCTGAAAAAGCGAGAAAGAGAGATTACGACTGAAGCCACTGTCGAAAGGGGGGCAGTGGTGACAAAAAAAGAAACCGGCATTGCAGTCTGTTTGAAAGGAAAAGGAATTGGAGGATCTACTGGGCCTTACTTCGCAAGAAGGAAAGAAAAGGAAAAGGTCGTTATGGAGAGCCCATTACTAACTAAAGAGCTAAGCTCTGTAGGGGGGGAGGTTTGTAACGAGAAAATTTTCGCAGGGGAGAGAGGAGGACTTGACCTGTCTCCTTATGACCAGAAGCGCGATTGGGGGGAAGGGAAAGAACCCAGGTTGTATACCGGATATCTTCGGGCCAATGGACGGCGGGCGATGGGAAAAGAAAAAAAAAAAAAAAAATCTTCGCAATCATGAGAGCAGGAAAAAGGGGAACACCGGCGTGCGTTCCCTCAAAGGGGGGAGATCAGCTCATGAAAGTGGGGGACGAGGGAGCGTTGTCGGTCACCAAGGAAGTGTACGCAACCTTTCCGGGCAAACAAGGGGTGTCACGATATCGATGAGGTGAGGGGGGGAAACTACAATCAGTAGCATCATTGCCCTGTCCTATTAAAAGGGTGTTCTGGGGAACGAGGAAAATAAGAAAAACCTCTCTAGGAAAGGGGCCGCCAGCATTTAGTGCGAAAGGGGAAAGGAAGCAGTTGGCCGTCAATGAGGTGTCGCTGACGGAGGAATGACCTGGAAAAGGGGTAAAGAAAAAGGGAAAGCCATCGCCTTCCCTCCAGAAATTGCGTAAGAGATGGGAAAAGAAAAAAAGCACCAAAGCATATATGCATAACCCCGTCACACCCGGGAAAAAGACTGGGATGACGAGCAGGGAAAAAAAATCCGACTACGGGACTACACTAATCATTTGATAAAGAAGAAAAAAGAGCCAAGGATGTAAATAGGGACCTATCGCTTCCATCCTGTGAGGGGATTGCGCTGCGTCTAAGGGGGGGGAGGGGGGGAT
>Ga0179593_1664004_pt1 | contig 12970 bp, 14 predicted proteins | sample CZODoug2_1_08_16_FD_185931 | JGI IMG/M metagenome (GOLD analysis project Ga0179593, IMG submission 185931) | Vadose zone soil fungal communities from Angelo Coast Range Reserve, California, USA - CZODoug2_1_08_16fungal (PacBio error correction) | ecosystem: Environmental > Terrestrial > Soil >...
AAAAGGTTGACCGATGCGCCCCTGCCGAATTGAATTATCCCCCACGCTCATCGCGAAAAAAACATGAGGAGATGCCTAAAGACCGTGCGTATAAGTACGAAGGAGAGAAAGAGCCGAGAAGGAAAAAATTAGAGGGAACGGGGGTTTGCGCAAGGGCCGCATAGGCTGACTGAAGGAACGAGGAAAAAAGCGGCGGGGGAGTGCTTCGAAGCCGAAGGGAGAGAACTGCTACTTCTAAAACAGCAATCGAACGTAAGAGGTCGCGTCGGCCGTAGAAAAAAGAATCTCGCGCCACAAAGAGGACCCGAGACCTTATGCAAAAAAAAGCAGGGACCAAACAAGTTGCCTGAAGAAAAAGAGGGAAGGACAAATCCCATACAACGAGCAAGGTAAGACTCGGAATTACAGGAAGATCGGCGCAGGAAAGGGCAACCGGCGAGAAGAGTAAAAGGAAGCAGGAAGGGACTTCCCTCGGCCGCACAGCGGAACCGCCGCCCAGTTCTGGAGAGTTCCCCTGCGGCGCATCGTCACAAAGGGTCGCCAGAAAGGCGCAGGGGGGGGTAAAACAGGAGACTCCAAGGAAAAGAGCTCTTCACTGCATAGTGAACTGGAGCAATCTCTACAAAAGAGGACCCCTGCGATGAGTCCCCCTAGGAAAGAAAAAGCCAACGACGTGCTCAAGCTCAACAGGTAAAAAGACGAAGTCACATCTTTTCGTGGGAAAAGCAGCTCGAACCGGCCAGGACCTAAGGGTAACAGAGAGTTGGCCGCTAAGAGGCCCATCGTTAGGGCGGGTGCGACATGGAACCACCCGGCGAAAAAAGAAAAATACGTAGATTGGATATTCGTAAGATCTTAAGAGGAGGAAATGCGTACGCGCCAAAAACGCCGCGGACAGAGAAAGGCCGACCAATGGCTCGTTTGGAAAAAACAAGGAGCTACTCCTAAACAACTAGATTAGACCAAGGGCCCACCAGAGCAGACGAGGGGGGGCAGCGGAATGCGAAAGAGATGGATCAAGAAAAAGGAAAGGGAAAGGGAAACCTTTTCGAGGGTTGGAAAGAGGGAGATATCAAGACACCTTAGATCGAGCCTGGGAAGCTGTGGGAGGAGCTTCGCTGCGTAAAATCCGGAACAGGAAAAAAAAAAAAACTAAACAAGCCTGCGACGGCAGCAGGTTCACAAGGTGACATTCTGGGGGCGAACAGCCTCGAACCGCCCGCCGAACCCATTCTCAGGAAGGAAAAAGGGAAGGGGGGGATCTCACTGCAAAAAAATGGGGAGGGGGGGGGGGCCTGGTGACGGCGAACATCATCTGGTGGCCGTCGCGAATCGTTCGAAGGGGGGGGGAGTCGACGACGGCGACCAAGGCCGAAGGAAACGAGGAAAAAGACCCTCGTAGGCCGAGGATAAAAAACATCTACCTCACGATGAGCGCGTCGGCGAGCCGAAAATCACGAACACGGCAACGACCAAGAGACAAGAAAAAAAGAGGCCGATCTCCCAGATCACCAGGTCAAGATGGAGAAAGAAACAGGGGGGTTCGGACGGCAAGAACCGGAAGGCGAGCAAAACTCCTAACCCCAATACAAGCGCCGAACCCGTCACTTCGGATTCAAGGCTGGGGGGAAAGGGGTCGACAACGTCCGATCGCAAGAAAAAGGGCAGTCAAAAAGGAGGCTTCGGTGCAGACAGAGAGATTGAGAGGTATAGGGGGTCGGTGAGTCGCTTACGAACAGTAACTTGAAGGGATCAGCCGCAGGAGCCCGCATTCGCGCAAAGAGATTGCTCGACGGGAAGGAAAAAAAACACGTCTCTGCGCGGAAGGGCTTCCAAGGAGTTACAACACGTATCACACGCTTGGCAGAAAGAGCATCGGCCTAAGGAAACGCAACCAAAAAAAACAACAAACCACAAAACACCTTCCGTGCTTCAGCAAGTTCACCAGGCCGCTCCGTCGTCACGCGTCAAGGCAACCGAAAAGAACTTAATCGACCGCGATTCGCCCAGGAAAGAAAAGAAAAACGAATAGCGCCGCCACCCACAACTCTCCGCCAACACCATTCCGTACAGAAAGGGAACGAGCAAACACCTCCCTACGGAGAGAATCCGATCCGGACGCAAAGATCCGCAGCCCTCGCAGACCAGGCATCGCCCCCCCTCCGGATCGCAGAAAAAAAGCCAGATTGTCGCCTTCTCAGTAGGCAAGGAGCCCGCACGAGCTGCTGCAATACCGATTGAAGAACTCCACCGTACAGAATTCAAAAACTAACGGGCGCCAAGCACGAAATCACGGAATACTGTCGATCCCTCAGCGGACGAAGAAGGTCGTTCCTAGTTCGCAACCAAGGGAGGGGAGAATCAGACACCCTGTAGGAGGGGACGACCCAACCTTTCTATCGGAGGTGGGTCGAATCGAGTTTAAAAAAAGAAAAAAGCGCCTGGGAAAAGGGAGTACAATATTCCCTATGCAAGAGGGGGGGGGGGTATGAGGCATGGCCGTAATTGGAAAGGGGGGGAAGAGTCCTCTCGTCCATTGGGCAGTGTTTCATGTCGGAGAGCCTCTGCAAGTGCGCCCCAAGTCCTACCGCCGGAAAGAAGGGTGCCCTCGGGGGGCTGCGCGGAAGAACTTATGAGTGAGAGCGGACCAATACTCGGTCGTCAAATTGGTGCCATTCGAATCCTTGAGGGTCAATTGAAGAAGGGAAACCTAATCGGTCAATGGTCTTTCTTGTGGACGTCCCCTACTGAGAAAAAATAGTAGAGGGATAAGCGGCCTGTGGGAAAAAGGTTGTTTTCAGTCATATAGAGAAACTTCCATCTAGAGAAAAAAAAGGGAGAGAAAGAGAGAAAGGCAGAAATCTCTAACTGAACCACGAACCAAGAAGGAACTTTACCTCTGAAGGGGCCGGGTAGTCGTCCACAAAAAAACCAAAAGTTAGCCAAGGAAGAACGTGGGATAAAAGGCGACCGGGAAACAGATTTGCAAACAAACACTCTCGCGAATGGAAACCAAGCCCACCGAGGAAGAACGAAGGGAAAGAGGGTCTCCCTGTGCATCAGCAAGGAGCGACCGCACAAGAGAACAAATCCATTAACTGAGTAGAAAGAGGGGCAAAAAAGGGGGCACCCCGATGACACCAAAAAAAGACAATCAACCCTCGAAAATCTTTCAACGAAAAAAGCAGTCTAGGCGTTTCAACGTGAGGGAAAACGCCATCAGAAGAAGGCATCACTTGACGAGTTCGGAGAACTCAGAACGGCGACCCCAGAGCGGAAGTCGCTGGGGAACGGGAGCCGACGCACTCAGACTGGAAGACCGCGGTCGTAGGGTCGGGTTACTCGTTCTGATTGGGCGTTGGGTGCGAGGGGGGGGGGGAGAACGGCGAAGGGGAGGGACCGCGAGAGCGCGTAAACCCATGGGAAAAACCTACTCCCCCCTTCCAGAGGCGCACCATGGGCTTGAGCGCGCTCCAAGAGGGGGGGAGGGGAGGGACTAGGGGGCTATTCGCCTGCGAGAGGGACAAGGGGGTGTGTCGTCCTAGTTGAGAGGGAGGTTGGGTCGCTAGAGGTCGAAAGGCGGGCCTGCGGGAGGAAGGAACTGAAAGCGCAGGGTGGGTGGAGCGACGAACCAGTATTCCTCGACGCTAGTGACCACTCATCCATCTCGGAAAGAAGGAGGCCCAGGGAAGAGGGGCGGCTGAGCTTGGTTGCTTGCCAAAGAACAAAAAAGAAGTGGCGCTTGTAGGTGCCGTTAGATGTCCAAAGAAAAGAAAATGAGTTTGATAAGTGTGGTGGAAAAAAGCAGCATCTGGAAGCGGAAGCGCAAAGTTGCGGAATCTGCTACCTGGGAAAAGGGAGGGAGTCGATGGGCAGCTGCGGGCCGAGAGAGAGGGGGAAGTAAGTCGAAAGCGACCGTAGCGAAAGAAGAGATCTCAACAAAAGTCATCTTCCTCTCGAGAGGTCGGAGACCCGCAACCGGGATCAAGGGGAGAGCGAAGCGACTTGGAGAAAAAGTCGTTGAATCGTGAGGGGGAAAACGGTGGATCAAAGTGTCTGGCCGACTCTCACCACTTGCCTGTCTTGCAGAAAACGTCAACCGGAAAAAAAAGAAGAAAATCACGACCTGCTGCTCGCATCGGGGGGTCTACCGGGATCAGGGAGTTGCCGTGTTCGGTTGGATGCGCCTGACGGGGGGAGAGAGAAGAGGAGGAAGGGGGTAGGGAGGTCGAGGGCGGTGAGAAGCCGTCTCCCCAACAGATTGAGGTCTGCCGGGTCAGCGGGAAAAAAGGACGTCCGAATTCGATCGAAGAGGGGCAGGACACTCCAATAAGCCAGAGTTGTGACTTTCGAGACCGAGACCCCGTCGCCCAGAGGTTGGGGGGGAGAGTCCTCGGCAGGGTAAGACTCACCTGATCCTGGGCGTCAAGGAGTCCTCGAAGAGGGGGACAAGCACGTCGGAGGACCGGGGGGGGTGATGAAAGTCGACAGGAGGAGACGCGGGCCGACGTCCTCCCTGGAACGGGTAACCTAATCCAAGGGGAGAGAAAGAAGGTAAAAGTCAGTTCGAGTGCACAGAAGGGAGGGGGCAATCTAACAAAAAGGTAAACGAAGGCGATAAGCCATGCATTAAAGGGCGGTCAGGATGCAAACCAGGAGGGGAAGGAGATGTGGCCTTGAGAGACTATTGTTTGCGAAAGTTCTGCTTGCGGCAAAAGAGGAGCCATTGGTGCCGGGTCGTCGCCGGAAATTCCTAGGAAAGGGTGAGCACGTCTCTCGAAGAGGGAAGGGAAAAGAGACGGGACGGGGTGATGCGGGTAATCTCGGGGGTCCAATTGGTACAGGGAGGCAAAAGATGGTATTGCCTAAAAGAGAGAGAAATGTGGTCGAAGGGCGTGGGCAGCCGGGAAAGCGGTTGTACGATAAAATACCCAAGGACGAGTTTTGGGACCTGTTTGAAAGGCGGGACGACGGTTTCATCGGGGAAGAAGCGCAGTTGGGCTTATCTCGAAAGAACGCAGCTGGCATGGCTGGCCTATCCGAGCTTCCTTGCGTCGGCTGTTACCCAACGGGACGGCTAGACCTCAGATGCTAAGCGGGGGGGAGAACTAGCACGCCGGCGGGTACGTGGTGAAGAAAAAAAAGTGACGCGTGGCGTGAGGAAAAGATTACCGGAACGAGTAGCCTGCAGAAACACCAGAAATCCCGTGGCATCCGACTCAGATTAAGGGAAGCGGGGGAAGGTCTGTGGGGAAAGAAAGCGCAGGCACAGACTCGGTTGAAGATCTCTTAGATCGGAGTGGGGTGTTATTTTCGTTGAGGAGAAGAGGGGGCGGATCAACTCGAGCGGGGCACTACGACCACAGACAGTAAACTACGGGCCGGTGTTCTGCGAGCGTCGGGCAGAGCTCGGGATCGCGACCAAAGAAAATACGGGGCGGGGGCTCAGCGTTTCTTGACCCGAGAGAATAGGAGCCGAATCAAGAAGGCACCTTCGGCAAACCAGGAAACGACAGAAAAACATCACATTGGGCTCTCAACGTACTCCCGGTCTGGGAATCGAGAAAAGAAATCGCGAGGCTCGGTTGTTATCCGGGGAACATAACGAGCGAAAGGGGTTAGGCAGCCGGAGGCCTCAATCAACAACAACACAGGGGGGAAAGTCCTTCCTCTCTGCCTCCAAAAATGAAGAAAAAGGTCCCCCACGCTACAAAAGTTGAAGATGCCAACAGAACCGCTGAACGCTCGATAGCCCAATGAGGGGGCTGACGGAGGGAAATGGAAAGTTGCGCGAAGGTTCGTAGGAGAAAGAAGACGATAACGATACACCCGCGCCTTCGAGCGCATGCAGACATAAATGGAACGACTACTGCGAAAGGCAAAAAGACGTAGGCCTAGCTTCGGTCCGTAGAGGAACCGCTCGAAAGAGAAAAACGCTCTAACCGTAGAAAACGTAGGCGAAAAAAAAATAATGACCGCGAACCGGGGGGAAGAGAGAAAAGACCCCAGCCCCATACCAAAAAATAGTGAAAGCGAGGTCTTATTCACCTGGAAATTTTGGGAAAGAGCAGCATCCAGATAGAAGGGAAGGATGAGGGAAAGTGGTCTAACTACGAAGGAATCCAGCAATACAGCCGGCCAGTTAACGTGCGCTTAACATCAATCTCATCGTCAGGGAGCCGAGGCAGAAGGTACAGCCGAAGCGGGGAGACCAATCGAGGCTCTTCAAGGCAGAGAGAAGCCAGGAATCCGGTCTTCGGCCGTAGAGCCCGGCCCCGCTATGACCACGCCGGAGGAGATCCCGTTTGCGCAAGAGAAGTCGAAAGGAAACTCCGTTAGGGTGTCGGATCGCTAATGCGAGAACAAAGCGCCGTAGCGTTGACCAAGAGGCAAGCGGTACTTTGGGCAGACAAAATGTTCAGGGGACGACAGGGACAAAGAGCCAAAAAGAACGCCATCCAGAAACCCTTACGCTTCATGGGAATAGAGAGAATAGGGCGCAATCGGTACTCACACAAGCAGCTAAGAGACCGACGCACCATTGCGCCTTGTGCGAAGAAGCCTACGACGCCATAAAAGAAGGAGGAGAAGGAGGAAAGGGCCAAAAAGCTTCATCGCGTGAAGAAAAGAAGAAAAGAGGGATCTAAGATGGCTCAGCAAGTCCTTTTCAGAAAAAAGGGCGACTGCCACTCATGAATCCCGCCCCTATTGAAAAGAATCGGGAATGGGAAAGTTCGTGTTTAGGAAGGGGAAGCGGCTGCGTAGCCTCCGAAAGATGCCCCGCGCCCGAGCAGAGGCCATGGGAAGGAAAGAACCACGCCGGTCTCCCGCCGGGCAGGAGGAAAAGAAAGGTAAGATACTCCTTCGAAAAAGAAAAGAAAGAGTTCGACCACCCAGTTGGAAATGAGGTGCTCCCCAAAAGATCGGGGGCGACCTTTGCGGCGAGCAAAAAGGATCTTTAGATCGAGTGGAAAATTGCTCAGAAAAAGAAAGAGGACGAAAGGACGGAATCAATGCCGAATTCTGGGGAACGGATCCCACGGAAGACAAAAAAGCACGATTCTCGCTGGCAGGCCAGACTGGACCCATCAACGAAAACGTGCATAAAGATCACGGTAACCCCACTAAATCCCCGGGGCATAGGGAGCGGGGCATAGCTACCACTCAAGTGGAGAGAAAAAGAAGGAGTGTGAGACGGAAACGATTCATAAAACGGCAGATCCCCTAAAGAAACGAGAAGGAAAGGAAAGGTTTTGCTTCACCGGAAAAAACCGTTAAGGATGACAGGATTTATACCGGGGCGGCGCGGGGGGGAAAGAAAGGAAGTGAAATACGGAGAGTTGGAGACGTCGCTACGGTCGCTGGAAACGAACAGGGCGAGAGAGCCGCGTTCCGAAAGAACGGAGGAACGAAGAACAAGGATCAGAATCCGAAACAGAGGTCAAAGTTCCAGATCTTGGGCTCGCATTGGCACGCAGCGGAGGGACATCGAAAGGATCCTTGCGCAGGCGGTTCGGAGAAACAGCGCCGAAGATGGCGGAAAGGCGGGGAGACCTTCGCCGCGTTGGCTGAACAGAATTCACGAAATGCGCGACGACCAGGGAAAAACGCGAGACGAGCCCCCACCCGGCGCTCTAAAGAGAAGGCCAAACGGCAGTCGAGCACGAAAGCGCCCACCTCCCTACTCGGAAAAGAAAGATCCTCCCTCAACCGGGAGCCAACTATCAGCGAGCAAAAAAGAAGAAAAGCGACCGACCGCCCTCATCGACCCTCCGGGGGAGACCGGCGAAGCATTGCGCCTAACGAGTTTGGAGGAAACGATCAGAGAATCAAGTTATGGGGCACAAAGCGGAATACAGGGCGTGTAAAGAAGAAAGACAGGGCCAACTCCCAAGAAGAGGCAGACCATCACCTAGACTCGTGCAAAATCTCCGGAGTCATTCGCAAAGACGAGGAAAGCCGGTCGATGGCAGGCAGTAAATTACTTGCGAAAGAAAAGAAAGTTCAAGGGAAACCGAAGACCCCCCCGTGCGAGGGAGGTGGTGAAAGACCGTACGCCTAGACCCGAAGCCTCAGAGGAGGAGCCGAGTGGTACGAGGTGAGGGGGCAGTTGAAGGCTTCATCGGAACGAACGATAAGAGCGCTCGTCTCAATTGAGGAAAGGTTTTTGTCGCCGCCTGCATGCGCTGGAAAATCAATCACACGACGTTTACCCGGGGGATGCCGGGGAACCAATCTAGAGAGGCGGATCAAAAACCCTCGGAACTCTGGAGGTCGGGTGGCCAGTCTCACTGAGAAAGGAAGAGTGGAACCTCGTTTCCTTCCTGACGATCGCAGAAAATGTTTCTGTCGTGTGAATCCCCGAAACGGCCAATGGGACGAGGGGTCAATAAGCGGCAAGTGAAATTTCTTGGGCTCGAGAGTTCTCAGCTCTCCAACCAACAAAGGGATAAAGAAGAAAAATCTATACGGAACAACGAACACAGGGAGAAGGTCTGACCCTCTGCCCGACGCGTCAGACAGGTAGGGAAGGTCACACAGAACCACTCCGAGAAACTATGAGGAAGAAATGAGAAATATGGGACTCAGGAGACGAAGGGAAAGGGAGCCAACAAAGTTGCCGACCGCAAGAGGCGGATCGACTAACGGGGAAAAGGAAGGCGCAACCGCGCATCCAACGCAAGAAGATTCGCGTAACGAAACCAAGAGGTTGCAGCCGCGCAAGGCCTAAGAACTAAAGACGACGGGCATCCTCCTCATAAGGGGAAGAAAGACCTCTGAACCCGGCCTCAATCCATCGCCCCCAACAAATGTCCAACTAGCGAGGTGGTTCTAAGGTCGGGAAGGAAAAGAGGTTGTGGGAACCACCGACCTCTCTCAAAGGGGGGGGGGGGAATTTCCTTGAAGACTGTGAAGTCCTGACTGCGACCTCGAAATCAAAGAAATCTGCCTCTTGAAGAGGGAATCCTAGAACTTTCCGAGAAAAACCGTCGTAGGTGAAGACCGTGAGGCGGGTTGTGAGATTTACTGTGTAGAGATGGAGGACTCGTTCTTTCAAACGAGCAAGAGCTCACTGGGTCGAAGCAGGTGCCAAAAAAAGGAGAAATCGCTGGTGCAAGAGGCTTGAAAGAGCAACACGTATGGGAATTGCGGGAGTCGGGACGAGGGGGGGGGGGCGAATGAAAGAGACCGGTGGTAATTCGGGAGGATGGCTTCGCGGAAAGAAAGGGGAGCGAGTTCGGTGGAAGGGTCCTCGACGGCAAGTGTCGGAAGAGGGGGCCGAAGCGCCGGGTTGGTTGTTCGCGACAGAAAAATAAAGGTCGTGAAGTAGAAGGGTCGCTGGGGGAAGGAAGAAAAGCCGGCGGCGAGGTCTGGCCCTCTAAACGACTGGCGCTTGGTTGCGGGAAAAAAGGAGCGTGAGGCTGGAAGATCGATGTAAAGCATATTACTCCAAGAAGGGGGAACGTGTTGCCGATGAAGCAGCATGTAAGAAGCCGGTGCGACGAACTTGGGCAGAGTCATACGTCTTGGCGCGAGCTGGCTGAAAGAGGTCACGGAAGACTTTTCTTAAAGGAGGGGAAACTCGACGAAACTTCGATCCAACTCCCGAGGAAAAAAAGGGTCTCAGATCAAAAGTAAGGCCCCGGTCTCACACTTAATGAAAATCAAAACTTTTCTGAAAACCTTGAAAAAAGGGAATCCAAGTGAAAAAAGAGGCGAAGGGTCTGTATGATATCATCGAGGAAGGGAAAAAGGGGACGCGGGCCGTCCGACCTCTGAAGCGTCATTCCCAGCTGAAAGGCTTCAGCTGAGTGGGTTTCGACCGGTCTAGGAGAGGGACCGGGGGTGTCGTTTGATGAGGGAAAACGGTGTGCCAGCCAAGGATGAGTGGCAACGTATACTAGATGTGCCGGACGAGGAGTCGACCCAGACTTCGGCCTTTGGAGAGGCTCAAGGGGACGAATTCGATTCGCGCAGGAAGGAACATCACCAGATGAACCCGGGGGATGCGTGCAACCGCACAGCCGAAAACCAAAAGTTGGCAGTCGCGAGGCCAATAGAAAGAGCACAAAGGCTTGGTTCGGCGGGAAGTCGAAGGGGAAAAAAGAATAATGTCCAACCGACGGGTTCTCAGTATTCAAGAGCGCGAAGGTCCTGAGGTCCCGCGCTTAAAGGAAGAACAGGAAGCCGCAAACACTAAGTTCCGGAGAGGGAGGGGATCAAGGGGGGCGGGAATCGGCAGTAAACGCAAAACCGGTTTTCATGTAAAAAGGAAGGGAACAAGTCATCATTCGCATTCCCGCGCTAAACGCGATGAATCCTGTTGGGGGAAAAGAAGGAAGCCTAATCGCATTGTGGCTTCTTCGGAGGGCGTCGAAAAAACAGCCATTGGTGCTGCGGTACGTAGGGGGGAACGCGGGGGGGGTTGGAGCGGAGAAGTCTGCCAAGCCGAAGGATGACGGTATTTCTTGTCGAGCTGGTGGTCGGGTTGTACGCTGACCCCTCAGAAAGGAAAAGGGAAAGAGGGGGTACAACAAAGACGATGGCCAAATGGCTAGGCAGCAGCTGCGGGGGCAAAGCACACCCCGACGAGTTCCAGAGGAAACCTGGGCGACTGTCCGCAACGAGGGACTCGGAGGAAGGAAGGGGGACGGGGGGAACCATCGCATTGGGTCGCGGAGAAGATTCGGCTGCAGCATGGGGGCAGTCGATCCTCGATCCCGGGCTGGGATTCCGAAGGGGTAATCTTCGTGAAGAGAAGAGAAAGCGGGGCCGCGGACCGAGAAGAGGGGTAAGACGCGAAGCTGAAAACGCGGGTACGCTGTAGAAAGGGAAAGAAAAAGTTAGACTGGACCTTTAAACGCGGGAAAAAATCGTCCTGCGGCACCAGCTGAAAGAAGGGGGGAAAAATTACGAGGACTCGGGGGGGCTTGGCCTGCTCTTGTGGGGGCTAGGAGGTCGCGGGCAGAGATTGGAAAGAGCTCGTTTAGTGTTCCGCCTACGGGGGAAATTATAATGTCTGACGAAAAGTCGAGCGGAAACTACGTACGCGCACGTCGAGTTCCGGGGGGGATCTTCGCAGTCGCTTTCGCTCGGAGGGAAGGGGAGAGGGGGAGAGGCGAACAGACAAGAGCTCAGAGGTGCGTCGCGTTCCGTAACCAAGGGTAGAGGTCCAGGAAGGACAGCACCAACAGTCGAGGATGGGAACTGTCTACGATACCGCTAAAAAGAAGCCGACTCAACAGGAGGTACTGAAAAGGAGGTCAATCGCGCAAGAATCCTGAGGGGGGGGGGGTGGGGGGTGGTTGGGGGGGGGGTTTTTGGGGGGGGGTTCGAAGGGAGTTGGGGAAGGGGAGTATCAAAGGGGAAACCTGGTCTCTAAAAAAACAAAAACGAGGAGAAAAAAGAGAGAGCGTTTCCTCGTCTAACAGAGACCCTTGAAAAAAGCCCTAAAGGGCACTGAGCACGAAACATCAGAAAAAGGAAGGAGGGAGGGCGTATTCCTCATAAACCGGGATGGTGGGCGCTCTAGAGGAAAATGGATGACGAAGAGGGGGATTGCCCGCGAAGGTAATAATAGCCGCAAGCGAAGGAGGAGAACAGCGACACACCGCCTCCAGGGTTTCGAAATCCAAGAAAAGACCCGACTGCGAAGAGAGAAGCATGACAGGAAAAGAGTGCAAAGAAGTCGGTCCGTAGAGAAAAACGCTCGACGGCGAGGCGCCACAGCGAGAAAAACGAGTAGGCGCACACGAGAGAAGGTCTGCCACGAGAACCTCCACAAGAGCAGGCAAAAAGAAACCTCAAGCGTGCTAGAGGGAAGGGGAAGCTGGTTTGCTCTCAGGAGGGCACGAAATCCGGTAAAGGTCCAAGAGAACGAACCCCGCCACCGCGTCCGCCGCCAGTCAGAGTGCAAGGAGAGATTGGGATCAAAGCTTCCGAGAACGAGGGAACCGAACCGCAGCCTAATCAGCAGCAGAAGCTAGAAAAGGCATCGTTCCATCCCAGAGGAACGAATCTCTTCGCAGATTAGAAAAATCCGTGAGGCCACAGATAACACGCCGTACGACTAAGTCCGAACGCAAAGCAAACAGTTCCCAAAGAGAAAGACAACGATCCGAGACAAGATGCTGCGAACAGCAAGAAAAAAAGGGAAAGCAATAGCATTTGGCCAGAGTCTCGTGGGATTGGCGGCAGCGGGACATTTCAAGGAGCCAAGCATCACCCCGTACGAGATGAGCGGGTACTAGAACCGTGTTAATAGGCGAGGCTAATACGCCACAAATGCGAAAGGGAAAGGAAAGAAGACGAACCTAAACAACTTGTGAGCAGCAGAGCTCAAACACCCCGCGGTGTAACAGCGAGAAAAGACGAAGCGTAGCCATTGCTTCCTTCCGGGGAGGAAAAAGTGACGAGGTCGCTCGCTGGGGCACTCAAGAGCCCCTTTGCAGACCTGGGAAAAGGGGGAGGTTTAGGATCGGCCCCTCCACGAAAAAAAAGAGGCTGGGACCGCGCCCGCCTAAAAAAGACAAAAAGCCTCCGCCGGTGGAACATTAAAGGCTGAATTACCGCCCGCCCGACCAAAGACAAGCAGATGGTATCGCGACTGCCCCCAACAATGGAGGGGTCGTGGCTGCGAGAAAAAAAGAAAAGACGGGTGGAGGTTCATGCTCAATCTAATTCTACTCCAGTAAGCATTATGGAGAAAGCCCGAATCTGGGGCGACGGCCTAGAAAGCCAACTCTCGTATACGCGACACAAAGGAAGAGAAAACGCTGGATCAGGGTGCCACGGCACCCTAACGGAAGACGCAAAGATATAACACGATCCCTAGCAGCCCTTGTCTGCAGAAGAAAAGGAAGGAGGGAGGAAGACCTTCAATTTGGGAGGGAAGAAAAAAAAGGAACCAGACAGAGCCTCTCAGAGGGAACGGATTCAGACTGGGACGTAAGGGTGCAGTAAAAAGAAG
>Ga0179593_1707372_pt1 | contig 12970 bp, 16 predicted proteins | sample CZODoug2_1_08_16_FD_185931 | JGI IMG/M metagenome (GOLD analysis project Ga0179593, IMG submission 185931) | Vadose zone soil fungal communities from Angelo Coast Range Reserve, California, USA - CZODoug2_1_08_16fungal (PacBio error correction) | ecosystem: Environmental > Terrestrial > Soil >...
ATTTGGAAAAAGAGTTTTTTAACGTCTGGGTACTGGACGAAAAAGGTAAGCTGATTTCTGGGGTGAGAATCCGGCGGGGATTCTCTTCTTATATTTGCACGGACAAGTAAAGTGCGATCAAAAGCCTTTTTTGAGAGGATCTTTCGGGAGGAAACCCAGTTTCGTGAAAGAATGAAAATCTTCGCCACTAACCCTAAAAGGTGCTGAGAGAGGAACCTAGAGACCCGACTTGGAATCTGTGGGGGATTTCGACTCCTTCGTTTGGGAAGGAGCGCCAGGCAGACAGACTGATGGACCGTCCGAAAAAAACCAATGCGAATTCAGGGAGTGCCCACTTAAAGGAAAACTGGGAAAGAGACTCGGGATTAAATCGAGGGACTCGAGGAGGGGGCGCGCGGGAAAGTTCCTTTTCCGCATGAGCATCGCGAGGGGGAGGAAGGACGAAGTTGGCTAACAGGACGGGAAGCGCAACTGTATGAGAGATGGAGCAGAAGGGGAAAAAAAAGAAAAAAGGACTCGCCGAAGAGGCTTCTTCGAATTTGCGGAAAAGAAGGTCCGTGGTGAAGAGTGTGCGCTACAGAAGGGATACAGATCTCTCAAAGAGGAGGAAAAAAAAAAAAGGAGAGTATCTAATCTTGGAGGCTCTCCCAGCTGGGGAAAAAACTACCCGCACAATGAAATGCTAATCAGGGAAGAAGACTGCGTTTTCGCACTGTGAATCGCTCCAAGCTAGGGTTAATCGCTGAGGGAAGGGAAATCGGCGTGACGTTCTTGGATCAAAGAGATCACGAAGCTCGATGATGAATGGGCAAATTACTTACAGTCTCAACCAATCGAGGAAAGAAGCCTCTGTGAAAAAGAAAAGAGGGTCGAGAAAACCTTTACTGGTCAACGCTGCACCAGTCTCATTGGGGCGTGTGCTGAGAAACCCACTTGAGGATTGGGGGAGGCGGCGCCGTCTTGCCGTCCGGAAAAAGGAAGTGGGCAAATCTGGCTGAAGGGATAAGCTTTAGAAGTTTGATGGGAAGGGCTAATAGGGACAGCATGTGGAAGGGGGGGAATAGAGAGAGGGAAACCGCTTTTCGATGAGAAAAGACAGGAGAGGCGGGGTTTGACAAAAACTATAGCAGAAGCGACCCAAAATGGGGGGAAAAATAGTCACGAAATCGATGCAATGAGCCATTTTCGGCAGAAAAGCGCAAAACTCGAAGCTTTGCTGCGGCCTAGAAAGACGGAATGACTTACTTCATAGAAGGGGGGGAAAATTACTTTCACTGCAGTGTTTGATACCGAAAAGAGAATGTTGAAAGTTTCGAAGATGACATTCGTGAAAAAGGGGGGAATAGGGAGAGGGAACTGGGACCGGACCGACGTTGGCAAAATCGAACTCTGCCACAGGAGCGGGAGAAGAAAGAGTTGGGGGGGAGAGAAAACAAGTTCAGAAGGGTGAAGCTGGTTAGGACGGATTCAACAGGGAGGGGGGGAGAAAAGCCAAGGCTGAGGGCGGGAGGGATGGCGGACTGTGAGGGCCCCCGCCTGCTCCGAAAATCACAGGGGTGTAAAACCGGGGAATGGTTAGCCGCCAAAATCTTCTCGACATTCGCCGGGCCAGGGAAACAGGGGAAAAAACGTTTTCGTGAGGGCTTATGGCGAAAAAGCTCTGTACCCGGGGAGAGAATGGGGGACTGGGTCTCATGGGTACAGAGTCGCTGGCCTGTTCTAATGAAAAAAAGACCAGAAGGGCCTCTGAGGCAATGAAGTGCTCAGGCGATGGCCTTAAGAGAAATCCCGACAAGAAGAATATTGAAGAAGAGCATACCAGGAAGGCTTCCTTTAAATTAATTAAGGTGAGATGGGGGCCTAAAAGAAGAATGAGTAACGCCTGCTTAGGAGGCTTTACTTCGAGGAGTCCACATATACGGGGAGGTTGGGGTATAGGATAAGCGGGAGCCGGTCAAAACCTAGAGAAAAAAAGCATGCACAAATCTAACTTTTATTACAGTTGGAAAAAAAAGGACTCGAGGCATCGTATGAGAAGGGGAAGGGTTTTTTTGGGGAGTTTCCGAAGGAGAAATGCTAAAAAAAATCGACCGAAGGGCACGCTAAATGGGAAAGACGTGGGCCACCCTGAGGAAAAAAAAGACCCACCCTAAGTTTCTCAGGTAAGAAGGATTGGGGACAGAATCTTATCAATCTTCGGCGAAAAAGCTTTTTTATGGGGATATCTGGGGGGGGCAAGAACCCGGAAAAAAAAAAGGGCTTGCCGCCAATTAGCTTACGGGAAGAAAAAGGAAGCTCTGCGTTTGACGGGTCCGGGGGTCAGATGGGGACAAGCGTCCAGGAATTTCGCCTGACGCGGGGAGAAAGGGAGGCCGAAGCTTCACTCATCGGAGGAGAGGGAGGGGACGGAACAAAAGGCGGAAGAAAGGGGTTTGCGGTGAGGGGCAAAGAGTTACGCAACCAAGGAGGGCCGCACGCATCTGAGGGGAGACAAGAAGCAAAGAAGAGCTAAAAAACTCTCTATATCAATGAGAGTCAACCTCTATGGTCGAAAAGGAAATCGCTCTAATCTAAAAATCGTCTAACAACCAAGGCTCAGTTTTTAAGGGGGAATAGGATTTAACGAACATGTTATTCATATAGGGGGCTCTATAAGTAATGGAAACTATGGCAAGATCATACAGCCTAATTGGAAGAAACCTTCTTTTTTTGGTGATACAGAGAGTACAAAAACAGAAGCTCTAAAAGGCGGCAGAAGAAAAGGGGGGGGGGCCGGGGTTGGGTCGCGTGGGAACGTTGTTTCACACACCATCGTTCTCGACAGAGGAGATTGCGGAGGACCTGAAAAAGGCTCGCACTATTCTAACCCGTTTCAGGGGACCGCTGAGGGGATCGGACAACACACGAGCGCGGGGGTTGTTCGAAAATTAGAGCGAAAGAGGGGGGATCGAACACGGCGTCGCCGTTCGACGACATTGAATGGCCGAGAGTCAAGTCCTGGACGGCGGAACCGCGTCAGCCCGGTTTGTCCTCTTTTTCGGCGCCGATTGGGAGGAGAACAGGGCGCAAGGGAAAAGAGATCGCGTGCGGTGACGCCGCATCCGCGCACCATGAAAAAGATTGGAACGCTCGGGGTCTAAAAAGAAAAGAGAGGGTAATGCGAGCTCTTATATAAAATCTAACCCACCCGCTCGGAAAAAAGTCACAAGAGCTGAAGGCTCGATGTGACCAAAGGGATTCATCCTCGAGGTTGGCAGCAGGAGATAGCTCATACCAAAGAAGATCTTTTTCTCCGAGGATAATAGCTTCAAAGGAGGAAATTGCACGGCAAGGGGGCGTTTGTCGCGGAAAAAACAGCGGTTCTTGTCCATTTAAAAAAAAAGAGGGCGTCTTTCGGTGTCATTATCATAAGGGAAAGGAGTCCGAAAAAAATAATGGGAGCATCTCAGGGTTTGGAATTCCAAGCTCCTTTAATTTACCGTTTAGCTTGGCGAGTGAGTCGAGAAGGAAGGGAAAGAATCTCTGCGTCAAAACGCGAAGCTATAGCCCTATCTTTTTCGAAACCGTAATCCTAGGGGAGCTAAGCAGGGGTGACGTCCGGAGACAATAGGAATTCATTTAAAAATCTCCTGGAGCGTTGGGGGGGGATCGGGGAATTGAACGGGATAGCTTGCCAACGGACTCCGTATAAACTCTATTTGAAGTCATATTACTGCGGCCTATAGGCAAATAGCCAACCCAGGAAAGAGCTGCTAGCCGTGCAAATTCCCGCCCAGGAAAGAGATCGGGGAGACGCGCGCGTCGTGACGAAGGGGAGGAAAGAGGGTTAGTGGGTCATGTGGGAAGGGAACCCCTGTGGAAAGAGAGAACTCTGTGAGTGCGAGAAAAACTCTTTTTCCCACCGACAACCTTTTGAAAGCATCTGAGAGACATAAAAGCTCCCTGACAGACGCCGCCGTAAAGCACCGACGAAGAACTTTCTTTTACTTTCCTTCAAAAGTAGAAGGAGAAAATCAAGGGCAAGAACCATTTGGTAGAAGAAGCGTGGAAGGAGATCTCCTTGCCCACTTCAAGGAAACGTCCCTACCCCTGCTCCACAGAATGAGTGGGGAACGACATGTCCTCTTAAGACAGAGAAAAGTAGTAAAGATGTGGAGTGTCAAACCTAAGGGGGGGAAAAGTCAAGAGAAGTCAGAAGGAGGGAAAGAAGGAAGTAAAAGCAAAGATGGGAAAAAAGGCGTGATTTAAAATATTTCTGCCAGGAAGGGACTTGGGGGCGATTAGGTCCTTGAGGGAACAGGAGGGAAGAGCTTCTGAGAGTTTGGGCCGGTATGAGCTAAAAAGCGGCAACCTCAGTTTACGGAATGCGCTAATGGTGGGGGCCAGCTTTAGGATCCCCTGGGGGGAACTCAGGTCTAGAAAGAAACGATGGCTAACTCTAGAGGTGCTCATCCTCCCTCGGGTTCAAGAGCTGGGAGTTTCGGAGGGCCTTCTGGGGAAAGAATGCTTCTCCCGTCCCGAAATCCCCGGACGTATTGCGGTGAGGAACGCACACTTCAAATGCGACTGGGGAGAGCCCAAGAGGCGAGGGCTCGACGATGAGACAGAGGCGTGGGCGTCGCGATTGCGGCGCGCGTGTCGCCTTTGCCCATAGAGAGGAAGTTAAGCAATTAAAGGGGAGAGCAGGCATAACTTAGAGAAGGGCACTGAGGAGAAGTAAAAAACAATAGAATTATTTAGAGGTACAGGCTAAACAAAATCGGCCAGAGTCTGAGGAAGTCGACGGGGGGACACGCGGTCCGAGTGCGCGACTCGCACGAGCGAGTAAAAACATTCTAGAAAAAACCACGTGGAGGAAAATATATATAGGGGAGGCTCTCCAAGGTCACCAAGAAGGAGGTCACCGCCCACTGACGAAAAAGGGGGGGCGAATCTTCCTATTCAAATGCAGTTTCGCCTGGGGAAGGAGTCTGCTCAGGGGGGCGTCTGAAAAGGCGAAGGGTCCTTGCGTTCGTTGGAAAGGGTCGTAAGGAGGAAAGGACACCTAAGGCGGCTATTCATGAAGGTGAAACTGACAGCATCGGCTTAGAGGTCATCTTTCGAGCCCATCTGAAGGAAGCGCTTGAAGGGGTCCTCTAAAAGTACGGGGCCGAGAAGGGATCGTTTAAGGGGGGTCTTTTGTCTTTCCCTGGGATTTGAGCACGCCTGATCGAATAAATAAAGAAAAAAAAAGACTAACAAATCTTTAATCAGGGCCTAAGGGGGGAAAAATTGGGGTATCGAAGGAGAAAATGGAAATCAGCCAGGGTGAATTATCGAATAGTCGGAAAAACCGGCTTGTTTCTATCAGGGACTGACGGACTGGAAGCTTGCAAACATATCATAGCCGAGAAAGGGAAAAAGCACTGTACCGAGTCACTACATAAAGGACGTTTCGGAAGCAAAACTCGGGGTGCAGGTGACTTTTCTACTTCAGGAAGGAAAAAAAGTCGAACTTGTCCGTCAGTGGGAAGGAAAAAGAATGGGAAGGGTGGAAAGTTCAGAAAGGGGAGACTGTTATAAATGGGGGATTACATTCGGCAACTTTTTGAATAGGGGAGGGGGAGAGTTACTGATGTTGCAAAAAAAGTCGCTCCTGGAAAACAAACAGGAATTCTAGGGAAAAACTGGAAAGGAGGCTTTAAAGGGGGAAAGGTTCGGCAAAGGGGACATTGAAGGTTTCTGAAGGGCTTAAGATGGGCGGGAAGGAGTGACAGGGGGAAGGAGCAACTCCTTATTCAAACGGCAAGATTAAAATAAGGGTGCATGGTTGAACCTCTTGGTATAGCTTCAAAGAAGCGGGTAGAGAATGGGAGATAGGAACATTGGGTAAAAGGAGAAAGGGACCACTACCGTTGTAGGCTAAAGAGAGACAGCGAGCATGGAAAGTCTTCTGCGCTCCGGAGGGTCTCGAAAGGGGGGGGGCACAAGGTCAGCTACCTGGCTAGTGGCAGAAAGGCAATCTGGGGGACAGCAGGGGGCAAATCTAGGGGCTAGTAAAAGCACATCCATCGATCAATGTCAGCCCGCGAAGGAAGGAAGCGTCCAGGAAAAGTCAAAAAGGCCGTCAGAAAAATGCGTCAGGACCGCCTTAATCCGCAACTTGAAGAGTATGCCAAAGCGCTGTCAAGGTGGAGACCAGGGGAGACTGTCCCGCCGGGAAAAATAATGGGAAACTAACCGAAAAGGGGAAAGAAAGATCGAGGTGGGGGAACTGCCCCACAAAGAGTCAAAGGTATGATAAGGGGGGGGTGGGGTGGAGTCGAAGGAGAACCAAGAAACTCGAAATGGTAGCAAAACTGGGGGGGGGAGACTTCCTTCTCTAACCAAAAGCTATCGACAGCGGAGACTGGGAAGTTGGGAGAGGGAACAGTCTACCAAGAATGTTATTAATATATCGGGGGCAATAAAGGAAATCGGGGGGGAGTGGGGCCAACTTTTTTCCTGCGAGGCCCTTGAAGACTTTCTTTGGAGGTTCAAAGGTGTTTCATGATGTTTCGAGGAAAGTGAAGGGACTTGGGGAAAATAGCAAGGAGGGGGAGAAAAAATCATCTGATTGTAAGCTGCAGGGGAACCTAACCTCGCAGGGTTGCTTTAAAGAAAGGGTTACGCGGAGAAATTCCGCAGCCAACGGGAAGAAAGAGCACGCGGGATCGACTAGGAAAGAAGAAAAAAGGGGGGCAAGGGAGAGGGGGGCAAGCGAATGGGGAGCTCTGAATCAGTCGAACACAAAGAAGCGATCGAAAAGGGAAGCGGGAAAAGGACTGCCGAATAGAGCACGTTTTAATTTCAGAATGGCGCATAAAGAAAGGGGACTAAGGTGTGGAAAGAGAGACCCAACAGGCCAAATGTAGTCTCCCTCAACAAAAAAAAACAAAGGAAATATATATATTGAGGGGGGCCTGTGGGGGGGAAGTGAACAACAGTTCCTCGACAACTTATGCTCCATGGACACGGTACCATCGAGCTATTCTGGAGGGGGGGGGAGGATCTATGAAAGAGGACCCCAAGAAGTTCAACCACGCGCGCTGGGGTTGGGGGAGAAGAGAGAGCGCTCTCTCCGGCGGCACCCGTCAGGATTAGGAAGTCTGCATTGAGGGAAATTCTAGAAGACTGGGAAGCGACCGTTGGAGACACGGGGGGACCCGCTGGGTGCTCCCATGGTCTCGTAAAGGAAAAGGGACGTGGCCCCCCCCCCAAACCCTACGGGGGACAGGTACGCCGCAATCCTATCCAAAGAGATTGAAGTCAAGGACCTGGAATTCAGAAGGGGAAAAGCTAGGGGGACCATCTGCCCCTAGGTCTTGGGTAAACACAGCCATTCTCAAGGGGTAACCAAGGGATCTGCGACTCTACTTTTTTGGAGGGAGGGGGGATATTACCAACAATATGAGTGGTCTCCGCCTCTTAAAGGAGGCAAAAATCTCTCGAAAAAGTCTAAATTAAAGGGAGGGGGGGATCTTAATTCTTGGAAAGGGGGGCGGCGTCAGGGGGGGATAAGGGGTGGAATTAGCATTCGCACGAGGAGCCTCGAAAACATACTTAAATACTAAAGAAAGGGGGGGGGGGGTGTCAGAAACATTGATAAGGTGTGATGGGGATGGGGGAAAGTCCTTATGGTTGAGGCGGGAATATCTCTTGCGGTCTAACCGAGGGGGGGAGAAACCGTATAGGTAAGCAAAGGGTACATCAGGTAGGAGATTTCGGACGAAGGGGGGGGGGTAGGGCTAGCATCTTCATTTAAAAAGGGGGGAGAGAGAATCTGTCACTGGGGGAACTGGCCCAGGAGACGTCGCACTCGATGTGAAAAGGCTGCGCACTTCTTATTTATGAAGAGGGGGAAAAAAAACAAGCTAGCGAACCCAAGTGAAGGGAAGAAGCCCAGGCGCGCAGAACAAGGGTCATCCTAGCGCAAAGCCATACGAGAAAAAAAAACGGGGGTTTGGGAGGGGAAAAAACTGGGATTCGGCGGGCGAGGATTTCCTCACCTAAAAAAAGAGATCGGGCAAATGGGAGAAGAGGACTATTACCGGAGCATCAGGTTAACGGGGCCCGGAAGAAATCACAGAAGAAGACTCCCTTTCTGTGGCACAAGGGACTTCACAACTGCGAAAAAGAAGAAAAAAAGCTGAAAAGGCCAGTTTGGAAGTCCTTGTTGGGAGCGCCTGTGCCCACGTCAGGCCTGAAAAAGTCCCCAATAAAAGATTCAAAAGGCTCAAGAAGGACACTTAGGAAGAAGAGGAGGTAATCAAGTGCAACCCTGAGGTGAGGGGGGAAGTCAACATGATATTCAAGTCAGACGTATTGAGGTGAAAAGGGCAAGGTTGAAAGTTTGGAGCTATTTAGGGGAAAATGCTCCGGAGAGGCGAGAAAATGATTGCTGTCAGGAGTTCGCGCTAGGATAGAGTGAGCTTCAACCCCTCCGAGAGGCTAGGGACGACGTTTTTCCTCCTTCGGATAAGATTGGGGGTCAGGGGGGTCTCCCGAAGGATCAAAAAGTTCGAAAGGGCTAAGGGGAGACTAGCCCTATTTCAAAGCTGGGGGCAAGGCGGTTTCAAATACTCCCGGAACCAAGGAACTGATAGTACGGCCGCAAAAAAATCGGATGGTGGAAAAACGGCAACGAGGAAAAGGGAAGGCTGGGCTACCGAGAAATCTCAGAAGAGTCGTTAGGGGGAAATGGCGGTGGCGAGGGACCCCGATAGATGGTGGGGTGAAAAAGGGGAGCGAAGTTGAAAGCAACCACGCAAATGCGATCAGGGGACTGATTCTCTATTAACAAGGGGAGGCAGGAAGTACTCGGAAAAAAGACGGCGTCTAAGGGGGGAGGTGACACGCCGGTGGGTCAAGAGAACTCGCACGAAAGAATATCATCTCAGAAAAAAACACCGGGATCTCTAAGGAAGGCTATTCGGAAAGCGGAGGACACCATTTTACGAACAACACCTCCACGTAAAGGCCCCGCAGATCGGGGGAAACTAAGGAAAATCGAGACATCTGCTCCATAGAAAAGGTCTCTGAATCATTTTGGGAGCGAGGCCTTGCGTCGTTTTGCAAAAAAGAAAGTTCAACTGGGGGAAAAGGCCAAAGGGAATAAGAATGGCAAGGCAAAAAGAAAGAAGGCGCAAACGAGAGAAAGAGCCTCTTCTATTAAACCCTCTAGGAGGAAAAAGCTTATTGAACTGGGGAGAATGAAAAAAGGGAGAATTGTGTACGTGTCGTTACGAGGTCCTTCACCCGCCATAAGGAAGGGTCTTGGATGGCAGGTAAAGGAGGAAATCCTGAGGAGAACAGAGGAACAGGCGGACATTAGACGAGGAGGACGCAATTGTGGCTAGAGGAAAGGAAACCATTTCAAAAAAAGGGGGGCCTGGATTCAAAAGTGTCGGATCTCATAACTTGAGGGAAGGTTGGGTTTCCAGATATCAGAAGGAGGGAGAACATGGGAAGGACCTATCTCCCAGTGGAAGGATCTGATTCAGGAAAAAAAAGGCGCAGTTTCGCAGTAGCGAGTTGTGCAATCTTTGGGTGGTAAGGCCGGGAAGAATACGGAAGGACGTCCTATCAGGGGAAAAGGAGTACTTCAAGGGAGGGGGGAAACACTGGGGACTTTATAGAAGGTATCAAGGGAGGGAACATGAGGGAATGGGAGGAGCGGGTACGGATGACGTGGGTCGAAGAGATCGGTAAAGAAAATTTAACAAGTGAAGAGTAAGAAACACCATTTGAAGGGAAGGGAGTGAGTTACTTATTCCTGCCATTTCTTACGGGGCCGGGATGGTGTTCAGTGAAAATGATGCTAAAGGGGAAATCGTCGATGGTCACGTGCATTGGGGGACCTCGGGGGGGAAGGAAAAAAAAGCTAAAGACGTCCGAGGGGAAGGCTGAAAAAATCCTCACCAAAAAGAAAAACCTACCTTTCTTTTCGAAAAGAGGCTCAGGGAGGCCCAAGGAAAGGCTTCTTAGGGAGCCAGGTCGTGATGGGGAAAATATCAGGGAAGGCCTGGGAGGGGTTGAGAAGAGATTTCAAGCGTTTGATAATCTGACGATAGAGTGAAAGACGGCATCAAGACGCATCCCGAGTCAAGAATCTCAAGACCCTGTGAAGAGGTCAGTTTAAAGGAAAGGAAGGATGCTCTAGTACATACCCGTCGGGTTCCTTATAAGTTAACGAAAAGAAAGTTCCAAAGGTGCCATAAGGAGGGGCGTTCTATTGAGCCTCTATCTCTTGTCCCGGGGAAGGACCTAAGGCGCCAGTACAAGTTGATTAATTTTAGGTTAAAAAGGAGAAGGACAGTTCCCAAAAGCGCTTCGTAGGGAAGAGGGGGGTATTTGGAGGCGACTGAAAAGGCTCCGAATCCAAAAGACCGAAAAGCCAATAACATGATTCTGAAGCGACAATAATCGGGACTGAGTGCCGAGCGGATGGTGTGGGACGTCTACTCCCACGAAGCCGGGGGTTCTGAAAAAAGACGCTTTGTTTTTTCAAAAACTTCCTTACAACTTCTATGGGATAGAAGACCGGAGAAAATTTCATCGCGGGGAGGGGTACAATTCCGAGCGGGGGTTCCAGATGGTCTCAAGAGTGAATAAATCTTTCGGGAAGCGGAAGGAAAGGGGGGAAATCTCAAAATTCGGGAGGATTGCTTCTTACAACAGAAAAGAGCAAATGCTCCTGGGTAGAGGAACCATCGGGACTTCTCAACCCGTGAAGAAAAAAGGAATCTCTCCTCGCAGTCGTCGCGAAGGAAAAGGGGAGTAAAAATGGAAAAGACCCCTAACTGAGAAAAGAGAAGGTCTCCTACGCAAGATAAACCATCGAGGGATAAGGGGGAGAACAACTCCGAGCTTTTTGGGGGGGTGATCGAAAGAGAATTAAACGGCAAATTTTCTTCAGAGGCGGGGAAGTTGTCAAGGGAAAATCAAGATTGTGGGGGTGAGACCAACGGAAAAGAGAGCCAAACCACCAGGCTACAACAACAACAACTGATTGGGATAGAATATTTACGGGGGGGGGGGGGTTTTTCTAAAATCTTTCGGCTGACATTCGCTGACAGGGGGGCCATCTCTCTACATTCTGAGGTGGTGCGAAAAATATCCCCAGGAATCGGTTCAACGAGAAGCCTTGGTTTTGAAAAGGGGGCTCAGGGCGCAGGGGAGAAGGAGACTCTCGTCGCTTCGGGGGGATGCTCCTAAAGTGATACGATCAGGGGGGCCGGGCCGCGTGGAAAAAGGGGTTTGCACCGCGGGTGGGTGGGGAAAAGGGGAGAGTACTCCTGGGAAGGGACCGAAGGGAAAATTGGGTCCCTTCAAAAAGAGAGGAGATCTCTCGGCAGTGAAAGACCGCTTCAGGAAAAAAAGCTGTGATAAACGGCCTCTCGAATTGCACCCCATATTCCAGTTAAAAGAACAATGAGGAAATCCTCCGTTTTTTCCTCTTATTAACAGATCTGGTCATACCAACCGAAATTTGCGAGAGGAAAATAATAGCGGCAAAAATCCGCTATGTCACGCGAAAGAAATCGTTCTTTGGGGGAAAGAAGGCAACGCAGGAGGGGATTGTCGGTGGGAATGAGCATTCGCACTTCAAAGGAACTCCAAATAAAAAATGTAATTAATCATCCGGGGGCGACGGGAAAAGGGAAGAACAACGGTTACTTTTGTGCGGGAGGAGACCGTCTGGGGGAAGGCGGGAGGAAGGGGAGACTAACAAAAGAACAGCGATATACAAGTGAGGTGTCATTAGATGAGGGGTTAAGTCTGAGAAGATGGGTAAGAAGGGAAGAAATCATTTACGGAAGGAAAAAGTTTCTGCTCCGATGACTCGGGGAGATGGGAGTCCAGAGCCTTCGATCGATTTTCCTTCAAGGGGATACAGGGGCTTGAGAAATTGTCAAGGCGCCCAGACCCAAGGGCTAGCTTTAAAAAAATGCAGCAAGAGACACAGAGGGCAGCCCTAGTCTCGGAATGTCGGACGGGGGGGATGAAAGTTGGGGGGGGGGGGGGCCACTGGGGAAGGGAAGGCGCGACGCTTGACGGGGGGGATACCACGACGTTCAGAGGTGATTCTTCAAAGGGACTCCGAGAGCAGAGGGGGTTTCACGCACGAAGAAATCCTCCCGAGGAATGGGAATAAAAAAACTGCAGGCCCCTCAAGGTCTGAAGGTAAGTGTTCGATCCATTGGGGAGCGCCTGGTGAACACGTCATTGCGAAAAGAAAGAGGCCCCAAAAGGGGAATGTGCCATCCCTTAAGGAAAGGGAAGAACAGTAAATATAAGATGTAAGTTCACAAGGGGGGGGTTTCAGTCAAATGATATTAATCAAAGAGGGGGGGAACATTGAGGTAAAAAGACAAAAACAACGAGGGGGGGAAAACATATTTCTGGACTAGCAGAGAGCGATTTCTTTACTGGGGAGAGGGAACCTTGAGAGAGGTAGAGGCTATAGTTGAAGAGTCAACTCCGAGTCAGGGACTAAAAAAAGAGGGTACTCGTTCGATAAGTCCCAACCTTGGGGAGGTCCTAACTATTAGGAGAACAAGAAAAAAAGGAAAAAAGGGAGCGGGGTTTTTGGCAAGAGCGGAGGATTTGAGAGAAAGGAAGGGGGTTCAAGAACGCAAAGAATACCAAGTCACTTATGAGTGAACGGTGGGGGGGGGGCGGCGCTTTTGCAATAGGAGGAGAAAACTTCAATCGCAGAGAAGAAAAAAGGGGGAAGCTCTACTATAAGGAAAGCAGGAAGTTCTTCTCTAGGGGAGCGAGGGACAGTGCAGAAAAAGTCATGCCTCTAGAAGGGACTAATTTGAAGAGGAAAGACGAAGAAAAGGGATACTCGATCGACAACGGAGGACTTAACAATATATTCAGAACAAAAGGAAACTCGTCATTATTCGGGGGGAGGTTCTTCTAAGTGATGTGGGCTCACTATATC
>Ga0179593_1408563_pt1 | contig 12969 bp, 7 predicted proteins | sample CZODoug2_1_08_16_FD_185931 | JGI IMG/M metagenome (GOLD analysis project Ga0179593, IMG submission 185931) | Vadose zone soil fungal communities from Angelo Coast Range Reserve, California, USA - CZODoug2_1_08_16fungal (PacBio error correction) | ecosystem: Environmental > Terrestrial > Soil >...
AGGAGGCTCCAGAGAGGACTTTGATCATGGCGACTACCAGGAAAAAGGGGGGGGGGGGTCTCGCCTACAGGAAGGGGCATCCATTAGCGGATGTCGGGACCTTATGGGTCAATATGAAAAAAAGAGGAGGGAGGGGGAAGAGGCCCAGTCTTGGGTGTGAAGGGGGGACGAAAGTCCGGGTAACGAGCCTATAGGATGCATAGAAAATGCGCGCATTGCGATCATAAAGAAAGAAAGACCAGAGGAACTCTAATAGTATCTGAGGAAAATCTAAGGACTGGCGAGGGGAACACCACAGGTAACTGAGGAGGCGGAAAAAAAAGAAGGCGTCCGGGCGCTATACAATGCGAAGGCAACAAAAAAATAGATTGAAAAGAGAAGTGCGGCGGCGCGCGCGGCGACGAAAGCCCTATTTGTGGCGGAGGTAAAGTAAAATCTTCGCAGCGAAGAAGAATTTCAAGGGAATACGCCGAGGGAGAGCGAGGGGACGAGGCTTTAGGTGAGAGGAGATACGAACAAGATGGGTAAGCAGCAATATAAATTTTGAAATCACATAAAAAAGAGAGTTGGTTGGAAGGGGGGGGGGAGTAGGGGGCGGAGTGGGAGAGATCACTGTTTCCGGTTCGACACGATCAAAGGAATCCTCCCCAGAGGGGAGGAAGCAAAGAAAAGGGCAGGAGAGAGATCAAGGGGACTTTTTTGTGAGTCCGATCTGGCGGTCCAACGGACTTAGAGAAAGCTGGCGACGGAATGTCCCCGAATGATTCCTCACGAGTGGATAGGGTGAAAAAGTACTTTAAAGCTGGCTATCCATCATCGCGAAGTCAGGTAACAAATCCGGAGGACATTCTAAGGGGGGAAAACCAAGAAGAAAAAAGACCAGAACATGGAATGGTCAGCTTTAAAAAATACTTCGAAAGGTCAAAGAGGGGGGGTCGTGTAGAGTCGACTCGCAGTTCCTTGAAAAATAAGACCAAAGGGAGAAAAGCTAAGGGACGATCTGTGCTGAGGAGAAGTGCTCACGGAGGGAATAACGGGGGTAGACTCCAGTCAGGGGCATAATTAAAAGGAATATCATAAGCGTGTTTCTCGGTGCCTGCTCAGGCACTCACGCAGTGGGTTTAAAACTAGGGAGGCCTCAGGGGAAACACAACTATCGATCAAGAAATTCAGTTGGGGAAATCAGGCCGTTCCTCATGGACTGAGCAATTAAGAGCGACATGGGGGAGGAGCCATAAGTCGGGAAATAAAAACACAATCCTGTTGGAGTAGTGAAAAAACCTACCCGAAAGGTATAGCTAGGGAGTGGGCAATGGAGTACGTGGGGTAGGCGAGGGGACCAAAGGAAAGTCCCCCTAAGAGAAAATTCGGTAGGGCCATCAAGGAGAAGGTCGAAGGGAAAGGACCTGAGATTGGCGTTAGAATCTTCCAATCCGAGTGGAATGAGGAAAAGGGAGTCAGGCCAGAGGGAGGCGAGAAGGCTACACCTAGGTGGGAAAGAAGCTGGATTGGAGAACATCGGGCTTATAATTTAGGTAAGAAAGGGACACTAAGGCGCGAAGAATCGGAAAGTCTTTGGTCGGACACCCACAGGAATCTTTACCTTCTCGATGATGGAGAAACGGGGAAGTTAAGGGTCAGGAAGGGAGCGAGAACGAAAAAGGATCAAGGAGTGCGCTCGGGGATCTACGGGGGTTGCGGCAGAGGGGGAGGGATCTGGCAGAAGCCCGGAAGAAAGAGTTCGGTGTCAGCCCAGGACAAAATAAACCAGCCAGAAGGGGCCAGAGTGAGAGGGCGGGGCAACAAGGCTGGGAGAGCAAAAACGGCTTGGCCGGCCGTGCCGGCAATCAAGAAAAAAAGGAGAGCAGGAAGGGAAAGAGTCAATTACTCTACCAGAAGGCCGCTGGAAAACCCATAGGAAGACCCGGGGATCCCTATCTGGCCAAGGAAAGAAGGAAAAAATGGACCCAAAACTGATCGAGATCGCGAGGCGGAGACGCTATGGCTAGAGGTGCGAGGGATGAGGAATCGGGAATCGGTCTTCTGAGAAATGTTCAGGTTCGAAAAAAGTCACACAGAAGGGAAAGAAACCCACGCTCAGAAATGGAGGAAGTCACCTCCAGCCAATACGACTCAGGCGGGAGAGGGGAGCTAACATGCGCGAAATGGACAATGTTTGAGGAAAAAGAAGGGGCAAGGCCCTATCTTTAGCCGTGGGAGTGTGGGAAAGAGCAATCGAGCGTCAGGGAACTGGAACCAGGCGCACTGCGGAGAACCAAGAAAGAGGCTTCTCATGCAGGGACGTGGGGAGGGTGAAGTGTCAGGGAAGAAACGACAGAAGTTAAAAGGCTCACCTGCAACACTAGGGCGAAGAAAATCAGCAAGGCCAAGCCATAGACAGGGCTGAGTATTAAGTTGGGGACCTAGGGAAAGAGCTGGGGCGGACCCACTACCTCGGGGGCGGAAGCAAGGAGGCGGCCGAGTCGGGGACTTATCAACGATCAATCATGAGGAGCGGGGCCTTCTCTGGGACTACCTGGAGGGAGAGTCCTTCGTCAGAAAGTCGCGTACGTTTGCTTGGGAGAGAGCATTTCAACGAGTCGCCAGTCCGGGAAGGTATTCGGAAGGGGGGAGAGGCGGCACCACATCGGAACGTCACTAACTGTAACCGACCTTGTGGTTCGGGGGGGGGGGCTCACGAAGGACTAGTTCAGGAAAATTCCTACCATTGGTGGAACTAACACAATAGAAATATGAAGCTCTTAGCGAGCCAGATCAAGACATACCGTTGAAGGATGGAGTTTAAGAACCCAAAACGCGCAGTGGATGGGGGGGTATCACGGGGGGGTAGGAAGCCGGTATATAGGAAAAATCGCAAAACAGTCGGCGTAGGGAGTCAAACATTCTATCGAAAAAGGACAGACGGGAACAGGATAGTACCGCTAGAAGGCGGGGCGGGAATTGAAAAAAAAGGCCGCCCCGTCGATAAGGGAGGATCTATACGCGAGCAGGCCGGAATGCACTGGCTCTCGAAGGTCCAATCTTCCTGTCAGCTGAGCCTCCTCATCGAAGCTGTGGGGAAGCGGGGTAAGAATCCCAGCGGCACGCGAAACTCATATGGAGGTCGGGGCGGAAGTTGTTGCCGCCAGGAGGAGAGGGGAAGAAAGAAATCAAAGGAATCAATCCTCCGCAGGTTCAATTGGAAATCCTGAGCTGGGCCGATGCGTTGCAAATGTGTCTGGGTCATGAAGAGATTGGTCGAAGGGGAAAGAAAAGTCATCAAAAAAACGCCGGTGACGACTGTGAAGAAGCTCTTCCCCTTGACACGGCAGGGGGAAGGTCATCGGGGAAGGTGATCGACAAACAGAAAAAAAAAAACCTCTTCCAGTATAGGAAAGGGAAAGAGGGCGAACAAGGCAAGTCAATTAGTCAAAGGGCGCGCAGACACCTCTCGACATAACAGGTAGCAGGCGGAAGTAGCAGGTTGAATCTCGTCGGAAATCGGGTCCCGGTTAGAAGAAACAAAAGCCGCAGGACCTTTAGGCAGGGAAATCGAAAGTCTCTTCTCGGGCGCCCTTCGCTAGTGGTCTGCTCTCCGGGGGCTCGGAGACACTCCCGCCTATGAAAGATCTTAAAGGAGACACCGCTGTCCGATTTAAGCTCCTTTTGGAGGCATCATGGGGGTCATGGTAGGCACGAATGGGCATTGAAAAAAAAAGAAAAAAAAAAAAAAAAAAAAAAAAAAAAAAGAAAAGAAAAGAAAGAAAAAAGCTGACAGATGGACATTCAGTAAGGCAAAGGGTCAAGGGATTTCAGCACTTGCCCGGTAAGGGGACCGAGTGGGGTCAAGGGAACCCGGAAGCTCCGCGTCAGCTAGGTATAATTCGCGGGTGTTTGGATGGGGGTGGGCCGTGGTATACTCTGGACTTAAAGGGGCTCGAGAACTCGCTCGCGAAGCTGAAAAAAAAAATGCGGGTCCCCAATGCTCCTTATACGTTCAGGAGTCTCGGAGAAACTTCACTACCCCAAACCGGGAAGTCTAGTTGATCTATCATTACCATATCTTTTTTTTCGTGGCTTCCGGTAGAACCTCCCATATCACCGCATGGGGGACGGGAGGAGCGAATCGGGGTTTATTACCATCACGTAAGTAGAAACCTTTCCATTTGCGACAATTCAAAGGTGGGAGGACAGTCAGAGGGAAATCAGAGGCCGGACAAGGGCAGGGAATCCGAAGAGAAAAGAGTGCCAGTAATCCTGGAGTAAAAGGAGAAACTTGGGGGGAGGCCTCTGTGTCGGAAAGGGACTTTTAACTTTTGGACAGGAATAACCGCCGCCAGGCAGTCACTAAAATCAATCTCGAGCTAGCGGTAGTGTCGGTCCGCAAGGAGCCGTTGCCGCATAAAGCGATGGTTGGCCATAAGGAAAAAAGAACAGCTTAAAAAGGGGCGACCGACAATGCGGCCGCAGCTCTTACGGCCGCCGTCATTGTGATGACCGCGGCGGCGGAGGAAAGGTCACTTCCACCGCGGGAACTGCAGTCTCACAAAACAAAGGACAGCCAAGATCGGGATAGGGGAGTGGCTTCAATCACTGATTGTCACCCCGGGAGCAGGAAGCTCTACCTGTAAGGTGTCCGTTCCGCCGACAAGGGCTCGGACGTCTCCTCATGGTCTCCTTTTGTGATGTGGGGTCTCACGCGGCACTTCTACCCCACTCGACGCTCAGAGGCCGAAGGGGTGCTAGGACCGTTATCGAAGGATTGTGTAGCCAGGCTCAACAGACCGGAGGTTGGTGTGGGGGTAGGTTTAGGGCCCAGAAGGGCGTCCTGCGTGTGACACAGCGACGGATCGGGGGAAGAGAAACCTCAGCCGAAGCCGTACGGGGATACACAGATCAGAAATCTTTCCTCGACCGAACGGGAATGCCGTCTAAAGGAAGACCCCTTTCCACATCAAGGACTACTATCAAAATCAACCATAACCGTGATCTAGGGGGGGGAGAACCAAGTTTATGCGGCCTCCCGCTTTTGCCCTGGAGGCGAGGGGCTTTGCCGGGCGGAACTAAGGGCTCGCCACCCCGCAGGGACGTTCGACCATACGGCTGGGGGGTGTCAGGGCGTCCTGAAAAGGATCGGCAGATTAAGATACGAGGGGTGGAAGAAGCAACACTAAAATCGCGCGAAGGAGAAGGATGGCCGCCCTGAGTGACGGGGGGCAGAAAGCGGGGAAAAAGGTGACAATCGAAAAAAGCGGAGGCAAGCTCAAGCTCCAAGGGCCAAAGGGGGCCACTCCGTCTTGCTTTCCGCGAGAGGGGGAGGTGGCTCGAATGGGGTTCGCGAAATGGAGAAATTGAATCGCTCGACCGCGCGCCGTTTGGGGCATGTGCGAATAAAAGAGGGGCTCTTACCCCGGAAGTAGATTGTTCATCAGGAATTCGGTCCGGAATGCGTAGCAGGCAGGAGGTGCGGCTTGATCAGGCCCGAGGAGGACCGAACATCACTGAGTGGTCCCCTCACAGCAGAGTCAAGTCAGGCAGCACCGGCTTTGATCGGGCAAGAAGGGTAACATCACGAAGCCAGAATGGAATGCCGTGAGTCAAGAAAGCGCCAGTGACCGGTGGGTATGGTAGGCGAAAAGAAGAAAGCTACTTTGTGACCGAGAAGACGCTCTACTCAAACACAAAAGATGGATGAAAAGAGGGAATTTCTCGGCAAATCGGGGGAGGGGAAAGTATTCGAAAAGCCAATTTATGGCCTGTTCGGGTCAGAAAAAGGGCAGGTCGGCATGAGGTTTCGTATACCGGATGGGGCCGAGAACCGAGGGGAGGACCAGATGAAAAAAAAGAAACCTTCTTTGTGGCCGGGCGAAACAATACGGAGGTTTCAGCAAAGAGAAGAGAGGTGAAGGGACTAGTTTCGATACTAAGAAGATACGAGAACGATAAAAAAAGTAATTCGTAGAGGAAGGAACACTGAAAGTCAAGGCAGGAGGTTGCGGGAATTACAACGGGGACTGAGAAGACTGTACGGGAGATGGCAAGGATAGCCCTGGCCTCTACTTCTAGGCCAACACAGATCTGGGGGAGGGGGGGGCCAGAGGGCATCCGGATCGTCTCTTAGCTGACACTAATTTCGCGATATTACTGCACCGGGACGGAAGTCAGAAGTCCAGTCCGTTCAAAACAGTCAGTACCGCGTCTATTAACGCTGGAGGGTCCATATACGAAGTAGCGAAGGGATTACTAGAAGAGAACTTGGGGGAAGCATACTATATTTTGGCTGGCGGGGGTGGGGGCCACCCTTTTCGGTGGGGCCGGGATCACGGTGATCTTCATCACAACGCGTCAAGAGGAACCCAAGAAGGGGAGGCAGACCTCCCCAGGGCACACATCATGGGGAAACGGTGCGGGTGTCCGGGAAAGGGGGCTCTTGCGTAAGACGTGGATAAATACTTAAACGTCAAATTCCCGGTCGAGGGATAATGTTTATCTTTCAGCACGGTCCATGGTGTAAGGTGGTCACGATTAGGGATTGTCTTAGTACTATCTCTTTCTCCTTTCCCATATAGCGGGTCAGAAGGACTTAAGGATTTTGAAACGAGGGTGCGGGGGAACTCCGAGAACACATCAGTGACGGGGGGGAGCTGGAAGAAAGATTCGGTCACGTAAGGGGGTGGTAAAAACTAAAGTCAACGGCGGTCGGAGGTTCGACGGGCTGACGCCAATGGGAGCCTCCGAGATGGTATTGAAAGGCATGCAATTAGTCACCGAAGAAGTCAGTAGAAAATCGTGCTTTGCAAAGCAAAGTAATCGAGTCTCTGTTGGTAAATTTGTCCTATCAGCTAAAGAGAGTGGGAAAAGGGGGGCATTTCGGTACGGAAAACACGGGCCGTGATTTAAGCCAGCCTCTCGGCGGGTAAGAAGAAAGGTGAACGGGGGGGAGGGGGGGGCTTCTTGACATGGGCGAATCACGTGCATAAGTGACAGGGTTGCTGAAAATGCTGCTAACAGAGGGTTCGTTTACCGAATTCCATTTAGTTAGGTCAGGGGTGTTATCTTCGGCCATCTATCTAGATTTTCTTTTTCTCTGGGGTAATTTCACTATACGAGTTTCCGAAGCCTGAATTCCAATGAATTCCATCGAAACATTCTATTAAGCCCTAAGGAAAATAATAAGCCCGGAGGGCACTTCAAGTCCTGCGGGAGCCTAGACGAGCCAAGTGGATCGTTCCGGCCTGAATAATGCTTTAAATCTTTTGTGCGAAGGGACCCCTACTTGTACGAGCATATTTATATAATTTCTTAAGAATTAGGTCAGGACCGAGCGCTTCGGGGCGGGTTCGTGGGCGTGTGTCTGGTCGCTGTTGATCGCATCAGCCCACTTCTGGTAGTGGGAGTTATTGTGAAGATAGTATGTGCACGAGCCGAAGGCCGGTGGGTGGTTGATTGGGAAAGGATAGAATAGATAAGCCTCTCTACGGGGGGTGATACGAAAGATTGGTGAACGTCTAGAGGTAATCGCGGCATCGCTCGCGGAGGCATCGATTGAGGAGGGGGAAAGGAAAATCACCACAGAAGTCGACTTGCGTAGAAGACGTTGACAGGTACTTGCGGAATAGCAAAACAGCCGTTCCTGGGAATGGAGAACCAGCAAAAGAAGCGCGACAGAAATTTCGATATTACATGCCAAGCGCCCAGGAGAGAAACAGAGAAAATGACACCTTGGAGATGTCCCTCACGCCTGCAAAAGTCCATGCTGCGGCTGACAGCGATAGCCGAGGGGAGGGGTCCCTCCGGAGCGCGAGCTGCCTTACGGGATTGTCCAGCATCGATGCAGGTCTGTACGGGGGTCTCGTGTAATGGAAACCTCAGCCCACGGAATTATTCCACGGCAATGCAGGAGGAGAATGAACGCCAAGAGTCTCCTGACTTGCAGGTGGCTGCCGCCATAGGAGAATGCCATTAATTTCTCCCAACCTGGCAAATGGGAAGTCTGGATCAAGGCTGGGGGGAAAAGAAAGAAACGATCAAGCATTCCGCCTGTACCAGGGTCGTCAAAGGGCAGCGCGGTAGAAGTTTCAGGTCGGGGAAAAGGAGGGGCGAGGGGAAGAGAATTGGAGAGGCCTGAACCTTGGTGCAGGCCAAGCCAAAGGGGCAAAAAAAAAGCAGCTTCTGCTCTTCTCCGCAGCCGACGGAGGGCAAAAGATCCCAGTGGCGGAGGTATGGAGGCCAGGCTTTCCCATCCTCAGAATTGCTACAGCGCCGACAACGCCAATCGAAGGCGGAGGGAAGGATTTGGGGTTACCTGGGAGGGCACGATCACCCAGGGGAAATCCGCGAATCTGGGCGGTCCGGCCGAGAATGGAAAAAGAGAGCAATCGATTTAGGCGCAGGCTGGAGAGGGAAAAGGTGAGCTTTCGAATTTCGGACCCGAGAAAAAGATAGGAACGCTATAATTTCCTTTTATCTAGCGGCGCGGCTTGCACAGAGAAACCGTCACCGAACCGAAAAGGGGGGGGTGCGTAGGTCCAAAAGATCCGCTTGCTATGTACTCTGGACCTGTGCCATGTCGCGTCCAAGACACACGGACGCTTCGAGATCAGGGAGTAAAATCGTTCCTGCGCATGTGAACGATTTAGGTGTTGCTCCAATGCGAAGAGAAAGTTGGTTCGGAGAGACCCTGTCCGCCGGAGTAAAGGGTCTGATTTAGGGACCTACAAAAGGGGGGTCAGAGGAGGGGGAAAGGTCTGGATCTTTCCAGAAGCCACTGAATTCATATTAACCGGTATTGAGAAAGACGGGTCTGCGACGATTGAGAATCCGACGAAAGGGGGGCGCAAAAGCAGAGACGGGTGACTACAAGAAATGGGTAGATTAAATTTCCAGACACATCACGTTTGAAAGAGTTTGCTAATTCTCTCGTAGTGACCCCGGTAAAAGCTTGAACTGAAGCGGCTATGAATCTATTTCCGATGGTTTCCGCTCCATTCAGGCTAGACTAGGAAAGACAGGTCAGACAATACCCAGAGTGAAAAATCGAAATGGGAGAAGGAAGTGGGACGTAAAAGGGAAGATTTGTCACTGTCGGACCACGATTGGAGGCGGACAATAGACCGCCGTTCTGACTTCGATAAAGCTCTGACCTGTGACAGAAGGACTTCAGGGGGGTGAATCATTCAAGGTGGTGAAGCTGTTTCGTTGGCAGCCAACATCAAGAATATTCCTTGACACTTGCGAACGCTCGGACGTCGCTATGAGGGACTCAGAAAATAGAAACAGAGAACTTAACGGCGGGGAATTCCGCATGGATGATCTGCGGCTCCTGCTCGTTCGGAAAGGTCAGGAGCTAAACCGGTAAAGGAAATAAAACCGGATCGAGGAAACGAAGGAACGATCCTTCGCCGACGCGAAACAAGTCTGAGGGTCTCCGTAAACGATAGGATCTTCAATTAGTAAAGCCTGAGGGAAAGAGGACGAAAAGAGTATAACAGGGTCAAGGCTCTTTGGAGAGGGTGGGTGCGTCTTGTAATTGAAAGTAAAGACGAAAGGGAAAGGGGAATCTAAAGAACGGAGGTTGACCTGCAAGGCCGGAATAAAAGCTGGGGCGAGACCGAACCGGTTGCTCGGGCATATAAAAAAGCAGCACCGTTGTGGGGTTTGAAGTGGGGGGGCGAATACAGCTCTGGTCATTCCGACCTCTATGCACAGGAGACGCGAAGGATCAAACGCAGTCGGGGCCCAAAATAGGCGACTGATGCAAAAAGTGCGGACCTTAGAGGAAAAAGCACAGGGTCAATAAGACAGATCGGCCGGAAAAGAAGCAGGGGGGGGGGGGCACTTCCTCCACAGCGAAAAAAAAAAGAACCACGCGCCGAGTATGGTTAAAAGGTCCCGTGTCTTGTGGTTCACATAGTCAAGGGAGCTCAGGAGGTTCATTCATTCTAGGAAAGAAAAGCAGACGATACGGCCGGGGATAAGGAGTGTTACGGGCGCCTGCGAAAAGAAGGAAGGGGGAAATGAATGAAGTAAACTTGGTCTACGCTTCTCCTTGATGCTGGGAAGTCCTTTTTCGAGACGGAATTGGGACGGCCTTTGGGAAACGGTACGCGCAAGGAAGAAAAAAGGTTCCCCCCCCAACATACAATCGAGCGTCAGGTTATTTCGTAAAATGGACGCAGCGGGTTCGCTTCCCCGACGGAGGGAGGTTGGGAAAAGCAGCCTCCCCGGGTCCGCTCGTGCTGTTCAGACAGATAACTGGACCTGGGCCCCACGGACCTATAGATTGAACAGTAGCAGTGGGGATTACAGCGGATTCTCCTCTCCACAGCTCTCGGGGAGCGGGGACAGGACCGAGATATTCTTATGGGGGGGGGGCACACAAGGGAGCCAAAAATTTGGGGCGAACTCCAAAACCCAACAATAACTTCCTCGGCTTAAGCAAAAAACAGCTCGCCCGAGAGGTTGAATCCATTTGGGATAGACGGCACCTAAAAACCGGTCGCCTGTAAAAAGGGAGAACCACTTCGCGAAACCTGAAGAGAAGAGGGGTAATCAAAATTCAAAGGGGAAGAAGGTGAGGGTTTTTGAGGAGGGTTGGAGTTTAAACCATAATGCCGTAATAAGTTTGGCAGAGACGTAGAGATAAGAACGACGCGGAAGGGAAGGAAAGAGGGGCACTATCAGCCGGCCAGACGGGAATTGACAGGTCGGCAGGAAACTCACTCGGCGAGACCGGTTAAACAGAAAAGTGGTAGAGAAGGTACGCCAGAATTTTTGCTGGCGGGCCGTTCAACGGGTATGACTCTTGCGAGGGTTCTCCGGAAACTGAGTTCATTAGCGAACAAAACGGCACGAAGAAAACTAGCGTTGATGGCTGGAACTTTAGAGGGCCGCGGTAAAATCGAGATTTAGTATATCAGGACCGCACGCCCCCTCAGCCGAGGAAAGTACGGCCCGATGAGGGGTACGAGCGAAGCGGTGGGCGGTAATAGGGCAAGAAACAGAGCAGGCTTTAAGCGCGCAATGGGGAAGCCACGGCGAAGTTCCTCAGAGCCGAATCGTAGTTGCGAGAAGGGGGGGGAATAGAGAATAAGGAAGATCCTTGCCGCGCTACAGCGAGGGCCTCGGGTGCATGTAATCGCGGTTCGCTTCCACTTAGAGTTCATCAAAATAGAAAAGGAAAAAGGCACTTAAATAGATTAGGGGTGGGAGACGAAGCGCGCCGGTCTACCAACGTAAGAAAAGGGGGCTAGCCCATCCGGGGGTCGCCCTGCAATACCATCCGGGTAATTCAGGGGAGGAGAAGGTGGAGAGGACCCTAGTTCTTTCCTCCCCTGGGGTCACGAGGATTCCGGCAGCATGGACCCGCCTAGACAGTCCTGGGTGTGGGAGCGTCAATGAGATAAACGCTCGTCAAATCTTACTCAAAAAAGCACTGGAGGGCGTCCAAGATCAGATTCGATTGGTAGATAGAAGGGATCTCATGGGGCATATAAAGGTGGGAAAACTTTAGGGGACAGGGGGCGTTTCATTCATCAAGAAAAGCCCTTGGGGGAATCCTTTGGTGATCACCGCGCGGAAGAAAAGTTACTTGGGGGCCGTGGAGAAAATAGTTTTTCGATCGATCATTCGAGGAGGGAGACGGCGGCCTTTCTATACTCAGGAAAATCTACGCAGAGGCCGAAAGGGAAGAGAAAGACATCTAATGAATAATCGACCGATAAGTCGACAGCACAAGCTCTGGATTCTTGAGAGAGAAGAGATAGACAGATAATTCTAAGCCAAAGCACAAGAGGGAGGGGACATAGAGGGGGAGCGGCGCGGGATAAGAGCTACTCACGCAAGAGTAGGAGGTAGGAGGAATTAACCAGCGTTCTCTCGCAGGGTCATCCGGGCATATCAGGGAGAGAGGAGGCGTGGAGGGGCTTATATGACTAAGAGGGGGATTGAAAAGAGAGAGTCAGAATGGGAACCAAATGAAAAAGAGAGGGTTGCTCAGGGAGAGGGTAGCTCCTTAGACTGTCCGCGATAACCGAGAAATGAGGGGGGTACTCCTTACAAAGAAAGGGGGATTCGGTCCCCCGGGAGAACAGTTTCTTTGGGGTCCAAGGGGGCGGGTCTTCGGAAGACGGGTGTCGGTCGCGCTGTCGAGGGGGTAAGAGGACAATGCGGCTGGACAACAGGTTATCGTGAACGTGAAACGGCTGAGTCGGGGGCGGAGGAGGAATCTGGCCTCTAAACTTCCAAGAAAGACTGAAGCCATAAGGGTGGGACTCACATAAAAACCAAAAAACAAAGACATGGGCCTGTGGAATCTGACTATAGATCCGGTCGTGCAGGGGTGGATGTTAATGGTTGGGGGCTCCTCGGGGATGTAAGAGGGACTCTACAATGGGATGAAAGATAGAGAATTGGCGTCATGGAGGTAAGCAAGGTCTTTACTGTCTTGTAGAAGGACGCATGCATAACGGGAGCGGTTCCAAGAGAAGAAGTGCTCAAGCTTTTGGGACAGTGGACCAGACCCTCCGCCTAAAAACGAAGATGGGCGGCCAAGTGATCCGTGGTGGAAGGTGGGTCCTTCCAGTGTCGGAACCAGGGCCTCCTTCGGAGCAGATGGAAATCGTCCAGGGGGGACTCTACCCAATCTGTTCTGAACTTGAAGGAAATCAAACAGCGATCTATGAATTTGGGTGGGGGGGCCATGGAGGCCTGACCGGCTCAGAGTGGGGGAAAAAAGGCTTACACTTATCCGAACCCAGCCGACAAAAAGAGGATACGGAACCAGTAATGGGTAAGCAAGCCTTCGGGAGAAGAGGATCCAGAAAATCTTTCACGGGCCGTGCCTGCTTCTGTTGGGCCTGATAGAAGAAGACCCCAGTTGGAGCAGAGGAGTGGAAGCTGAAAAAAATGGGGAATTTTGGTCCTGCGCAGAAAAGACTCGGGGGTTATCGCTGGAGCGATGTCGAGGGA
>Ga0179593_1423605_pt1 | contig 12969 bp, 12 predicted proteins | sample CZODoug2_1_08_16_FD_185931 | JGI IMG/M metagenome (GOLD analysis project Ga0179593, IMG submission 185931) | Vadose zone soil fungal communities from Angelo Coast Range Reserve, California, USA - CZODoug2_1_08_16fungal (PacBio error correction) | ecosystem: Environmental > Terrestrial > Soil >...
GGCACGGCTCCATTGACGATCCGGAAAGTGTCGGCAAGGCATTTCTGAAGGATGAGAGGAATAGGCGTTACTTCAGTTAAACCCGGAAAAAAATTATGCACATAAGGAACAAGTATCGCGCCCCGCTTAGCGCGGCTTCTTCGCCTCGACCAGGGCATTGGGCCCCGCTGGTCGCGCTCCAAGAATGAAATCCCGTACGCCGACGTATTCAGAGAGAATTAGAAAAAAGGAGTAGGGTGGGTAAATCGAGTCGCCGAAAGTATCGGAGAGATATCACCATCACCTCAGTCTGGAGGGAAAAAGCAGCAAAAGAAGGGGATAATCAAAAAAAGAGGCGAGGAAGATAGAATGGCCCCAGCAGAAGGGCACCCTGGAAAAGGTAGCTCTCATGAGAAGCCGAGGATCGGCAGAAAGGGGAATAGAATTGTTTTAACGGACATTTTAGAGCGGGCGAACACGCAGGGACACTCTTAAAGTTGAAAAACGTCGAAAGTAAATCCATCCTCATCTGGAAAAGGGGGAAAAGTGGCTCCTAATAACGCAAAGCGAAATTCTCTAAGACTCGCACGGCGACTTGCCGCAACTGGCCGGACGCGGGTTGGGCCGAAACGGCCCGAACCGGGTCAGCGTCTGGCCATCAAAGAGGAAAACCACACCTCCTCCACCCGTGGAGTGAGCAGGCGGACATCCGTTAAAAAAAACCGTGGAATGGCGTGTTGCGCTTGAAAAGAGGGGGTGGATGGACCGTCAGGAAAGAGAAGGGAGCCGAAAGTGAAATACTGTTCGGTACTTCGCGAGTTTCTCTATCAGACCCGCCTGATTAAAGTGGAAACCCCGAGAGGAAATTGAAAGTTTTTGCAAAAGTCTCAGTGTAAGAAGCGAAAGGGGAAAGTACGCGCAGGGAGGGGCCAAAGGGTAGCAACTTTTCCGGAATGCGCTTGGAACGGGGGAATAAAGGAGGGACTGAAAGTCTGGGGGAAACCGACAGCGAACACCGACGCAGAAGGGAGAAAAAGTGACGCTCTCAAAAACTCGGCAGAAAAAAAAGGACAGGAAGGATCCGAGGGCCTATCAAGAAAAGAAAGAGGTTTTTCAAAAAAGCTCTAGGAAAGGGGGGGGGACAAGTTGGAGAGGGGCGTGGTAACAAAACAAATTGTATGAGAGGGGCGTAACGACCAAGGCTCAGAGCGCCGCAATGGGGTGGCGCCGCAGAATACTGGAATAAACTACCATAAGCAACGAAGGCAGAGGAGAGATGGGAGGCAGCAAAAAATAATCGTCGCGAATTGAAACAAACGTCTCTTAAGGACCGAAGTATGCGGGCCTGAGTCGAGCCCTGAGATCGTTTCATGCCTGCTATAGCCAGGGAAAATAAACGGGATGGCGACAGTCGGTCAAGTCAAGGATGAAGAAAGTTGGGCGGGGGTTTCTCAAAAGAGGGGGGGCGGCGTCCAAGAGCAAAGATCTATGATCAGAAAGGCCAGCCGCCTTGAAGAATTGAAAAATGAACGTCAAACGACATCACGTATCGGCGATCTGGAGGAAAGATCAAGGAGCAAAAACAAACGGAGGGGGAGGAAGGAATAATAGATACAAAGGCAGAGGACTTGAAGGGGATGTCGTAGAAAAGATAAAATTCCTGCATCGCATATAGAAGGGAAAAGACCTTGGGCAGCAACTTCGAAAACCTCAGACAAATGAGCACTACAGGGATGAGCCGCACCATCGATAGAGAAGCGCAAGCAAAAATGAGGGAAACCTGTACGGCCTGAAAAGAGAACAGCGGCCTCAAATATCGGAAAGGCGGAAAGGATTTGGCGTCAAACGAAAGGCACTGCGCCATGAAGTGACTCTGGGGGAGGGAGGTTTAGTATCTCGCGAGGAGGCGGCAGAACCAAATTGAAAGGAAGAGCATCGAGGCCAGTGGTATGAGAATGGTGTGTTCCAATCAATAGAAAAGGGGGGCACAACATGGGGGTTGAAACCTAATATTAACTGCCTGAGCGCGCTGGAGGTACTGCCAGGGAGTCGGGACCCAACGGGAGAAAAGAGAGAAACAAAAAGGGCAGGAGACAAGGCATAATCCGGGCAGGAAAGAGGGGCTTCTGGCAGACAAAATAAAAAAAGTCGCTGCAATAAAACTATTCCCGGAAAGAAGAAAGTAAAAAAAGGGGTCGGGAAAGGGCCCTCACCTCTAGCCTAGAGGAGAAATTGAGCGAAACGGGGGGGTGAAAAATTTCAATTTAATCGCGGCGGAAACAGGCTGTCAGAAAACCCGCCGGGAACGTCCGCCGCCAACGGAATCGGAGAAAACGGCGAAGGGAAGGAGAAAAAAAAAAAATTACACGAAAGAGAAACAACAACCTGGCATGTGAGGGGACGACAGGCAGCAATCCAAAGGCGATTCGGAAACATGTTTTTGCTCGACAAACAGGTTTTAAAAGTAGGGAAGAGGGAAAGAGATGGACTGCTACAGAAGGCAGTCAAAAAACCGCAAGAAAAAGGCCACCGTCGGCAACGCCGGCGAGAGGCCGAGCCGAGTGGAAAGATCGGGATTATTATCCAGCGTGGAGTTCTAAAGGACAAATTCAGAAAGGGGCTGTAGTTCACGGAAAATATCGACCGGCACAAAAAAAGGAAGCTGAGACGCCGCGGAACTTTCGAGCCAACTACAAAATTACAATGACCAAAAAGAGTAGGGAAGGGAAGAAGATTAAGGGCATTCATCAACAACTTGAAACGGGCTCTCCTTCAGAGCAATTGGAAAGCTATGAACAGTCTAAGGCTGGGGGGAGTCCTCAAATTCTGTTGCTTAAAAGCTTTAACCAAAAAGGTAGATGAAGGAGGGTATCATAGATCACTACGACCTTAGAAGGTAGAATTTGAACAAACGAAAGGATGTGCCTAAAAGGGGGTAAAACGAGGAGAGGAGAAAAAGATCTGTGCAGAGAATGCATCCTCACTCGGGAGGGAAGAAAAAGGAGCAACGAAAAGCGAAAAGGATAACGAAGAAACGCAGAGAGATCGGAAATGCGAGGTAAGATCTCTTGAACTCATGAAATGTCAGAAAGAATCCGATTAGAGGGAGAACATATCCATTCTAGCGCCGAAGAAAAGTTACGGCCAAGTCGAAAGAAAGAATCAAAAAACAACAAGGAGAGGGAGAAGTTTCTTCCCTCACGAAGTGAATAGTTGAAAAGATGGGGCGGGGCGGGAGTCTAAGGGACACGTCAGTGTATCTCGGGAATCTTCTTATTGAGGGAACCCTGAAAACGGAGCGATGCGGAAAAAGAGCGAATCCTCGCTCAAAACGGTAAGAGGGAAGCATTCGCAAATCAAAAAAAAAAAAGGTTTATTACCCTCCTCGCGGCTCGGCCGACGGCCTCCGGACATCGCAAAAGAGAAGCCGCGATGGCCGACGCATTCTAACAGCGCGGGGGTTATCGAAGGCGACGCTTAGGCGGGAGTGTATCAAAAAACGAGACCAACGTATTTCAAACAAAAGGGGTAAAAATCAAAAGCCGTAGGGCAGACCGTCACTCAGCATGGCTAGTGCATAGACAGCGGCCCAGAAATCAATCGAGAAAGGCGGTACAGGGTAACGTCGAAAGGTTAGCCATAACAGGCATCGCAAAATGCACGGGAAATTGCAATTTGTCAAAAGGGAGACGCCGGCCCTCACTGAGCGAGGGGGGTCGAAAAAAGTCGCCCCGCCATCCTTCGGAATCGATACCGTGACTCTTCTTGTCCTAAAAAAAAGAGAAATTGCTGGAGAAAAAAGGGGTAGCGAGGGGGCGCCGTTGCACTCGGACCCTTGGGTACGCGCAAAAAAGTGGGCCTCTGCGGGGCCAGTGCAGCGGGGACAGGGACTCTGCCATCATGCCCCGACGGGAGATAAAAAAAGGCATCCCACCCCGAAACCGGTGGCCGTCGGCACCGATGAAAAAGGCAATGGAACAGTTGAAAGACTTTTAGAAGCGTGTTTTCTTGTAGGAATTGGTTTTTGGGAATTAAATGAAAGTAGGGGGGCAGAAGGGAAGAAAAGCCTCGAAATCCTTGGGGGGGAAAAAGAAGGGAGAATTTTGCGATATAAGAAAGCCCTCGAAGGAGGAATTCCGACAAGAGGTTAAATTGAAAAACAGGTCGCGCAACGGCGAGTGCCTTCTTCAGCGCGCCGGCGAGTGAAACAAGGGGAGCGGGGGGAAAACAACTGGAAGCGGAAGGGCCGGCTTGGCAAGAAGAAAAGGGACCTAGGGCAGGACGTCAAGGGAAGGAAACGGAGACCACTAGCGTCCGCAAAGGATTATTCCTTGGAAGGAAAAAGGGGAAGGTCTGCTGGAAGGACTAAATCAAGATGAAATGATCGCGCAAACCGAGCAGAAATCGTTTGGAAGGAAAGTAGGAGAAACCTTGAGAAAAAGGTGGGGGAAAAAAACAACACAAAACGAGGGGGTGAATCGGGGTGCGTCAAACCAGGGCTAAAGGCTCTAGCATGGTGGCCTCACTCAGCCTTCAAATAGGAACCCCTCATAGGCACGCCGTTTAAGCATCGAGGGAGACAAATAACGAGGTCGAAGAAAGCAAAGATGCCGCTTGCTGCAAGAAAAAGCCGTATGTCGACAGGTGAAGCGTGGTGCATCGCGGTAAAGTAAAAAAAGGCTGATGAGATTCCGCTCGCAAGCGGGAAGCGTGGGGTTTCTACTTATTTTTCTGACAATGCCAAAAGGACTATGGATAAAAAGCCAAAAAGAGAAAAAATCAGGACGCCTTCAAGTGAAAGCATCAGGCAGCCACAAAGGAGGCAATCGCTAACAACAAAACGGGGGGATTCATATAGATATGCGCGGAGGAACGGCAGTGAGGGGGGGCCGTGATTTCGTGGGGGGGGGGGAGGCGGAACATGGGGTAAACCAGTAGGGAGTGCAGATCATAGAAAGGCGCAGCTTGAGCCGCAACAAAGGGAAACCTAGCCAAAGCTGAGGCGACACGGGGAGGAGAAATCAAAGCAAACAACACTTGATTTTCAAAAATAGGCCGCAAATCACAAAGAGGAGAAGGGAACGCAAAATTGCAGGAAAAAACCCCAACGGGGGGTGCGTGGAGGTCGCCAGCAAATCAGGGGGGAGTTCCGGGGGCCGATGGGAGAAAAGTGGCTCGTGGAAGTTTCGATCTCAGAAATGCGTGGCAGGGCCACACTCGAGAAGCAAGAGTGAATCAGAGAAAAACGGGGGTGGACTTGACCCTATCATCCAAGAAGGGGTTTGAACAAAACAATCGAAAACGGGAAAACGAACGAAGGTACGAGGGGACGAAGCGTACTTTGCACCTATTAGCCTTAACACCTGTGCAAAGGAAATTGACTTCTTGGGACAGAGAGAGAAGTCCGAGCGACGGTTCGCTGTCCCGGTCATAAACGTCTTGTGAAGAAGAAAAGAACACTTGTATGCCCTGAAACCCTGACATGAATAAAGGGGTCGCACAACGGCATATCGCCTGAGCTAAGTCCAAGAGGGAGGAGAAAAGGGGACTACGTGTCAAAACAATGCAGTTTGTAGCCGCTGGTACGGCACCGGCCAATGCGCGGGCTGTCGTATAAAAAAGGAAGGAAAGAGTAACGAACGGATCGGCTGCGGGGAAGAGCCGTGCCTTAATCAAAAAAACCAGCGGGAACACACTAAGAGAAACTAGAGACAAGATGTCAATGGCATTGAGGGGGGGAGAAGGACGGAAAACGGAAGGCAATCCACCGGGGAGAGAGCGGTGTTTTGGCCTCCTGTGGGCAGACGCGATGAGCGGAGGAGGCGCTGATAACCCGAAGGGGGAGGAAAAAAACGGAAGGCCGCGGCAAAGAGAAGCCAAGGGGAGACGCGCGAGGCCGCGAGCCGGCAGAGATCGTGATGGAAGCCAGCAGGTCACGTAGATCTATTCCGAGACTTTAAGGACGCCCGGTTGCTAAAAGGGCACAGGGAACGAGACCGGTCCGCGTTGAGCTTCTCACTAAAAGTAAAGGAAACCACAAAAGGAAGAAAGGGGGAGGAACTGCAAATATAAAAGGCATGAAGCAATCACCGGAACGCGGTCTTCCATTGCGGCCAGAGAAGAGAAGGCTGGCAATAAACTGCTTCGGTGATGTCCCAGACGGGAGGTGAGAAAATCTGTAAAAAAAATGAATCGGATGAGGGGTTATCGCGAATAAACTCGGTCGCCGGCTATTGACCCCCCCTAACTCTGAGTAACTGGAAGGCGGATGCCATAGCGTCTGGGCTACCCTGACTCAGGAAGAAGGGCGAGCACGTTCTTCCCAAGTCGGACTACTAGGGGGAGAATGGCCTCCGAGAAAAGGAGAGAGAGAGATCTCAGGGCTCTTGAAAAGGAGACTTCTGCGCAGGCTGGAAGGGGTTCAAGAAAATTTCCAGAAGATCCGAAACACTTATCTCGCTCAGAAGGCAAAAGGGAAATAAGTCCAGGCGAGTGGCCTAAGAGAAGAAGAAAAAACAAAAAAACGAGGATGAGTAAAAGAACATGCCCTCCTTCGAAGGTCTGGCAAAAAACGACTTCTGGCGGAAGAGGTGAGAGGAATCGGAGGACTGCGTGAACCTGTCCAGCCAGAGAAAGGGGGGAAGAGAGGCAGATCGGAGCACCAGGGTCTCGTCAGGAGAATGGATTCGCAAAAAACGCAGAATTGGGCCTCCGCGCGTCGCTCAGTCCACTACGTGAAAGAGACGCACAGTCGATTTCCTCCGCAGTAAGCAAGAACAGAGGAGTGGGGGTGGGGGTTGAAGAGACGCTCCTGGGGGGCGGAGAAAGGAAGAACCAGAAAGCACCCGCTCTTTGTCGGGACAGATTGGCAGGACAACGAGGAAGAAGAAATAGCAGGTGGAGGCAACGCATAAAGGAAAGCCAGACAGCGAGCGACGCAGTGACGTATGCTCTGCCTACGCATAAAAAAAAAAAGGAGACATACAGGCAATGGGAACCTGGATTTTCGATCAGTCTAACCGCAATAACAATCGTCGAGAATCCCTGGTGAAGGGAGAAAACCTGCTCCTACGGGAAAACTTCGGATAGTACGGACAGGTGGCCATCGACCAAGGGGCCAATGATATCGCCTGAATCGCGTCGAAAACGGAGGACGGGGTGAAGAGGGAGTCGATTTGTTGGGGGACCGCAGCGGACGTAGCACAGGAAGAGGACGCAGCAGCGATCGTCTCCACAACGGGGATACAAACACCGCCATCTAGCAGCCTTCATCAGAAAAGAAAAATGCCCCATTGGGGGAATGTGATACGCAGTTTCGAATCGTTCATATGTGGGGGGGGTGTGGAATTAAGAAAAGTCGAAGGCGGACGCACAATTCCAAGGACAAAAGTTTCGGGAGACCTTTTTGACTCATATACAAAGACTAATTTCCGAACCCGCGCAGGAACTTGAAAAAGGGGGGGAAGACCCAGTTCTTCTCAATGGAAGGCGAGGGCGAGTCGCCAGGGCGGAAGGGAGGGACTTAAAAAAAAGGAAACGGAACTGGCAGGGAGGGGACAAAGCATCTTACCGGCAAAGAAAAGGGAGACGGAAATGGACAGCAGCCAACGAGCGTCCAGACGGAGTGCAAGGGTGAGATTGCAGCGTTTTGATGGCTGGACTGTGTGTTTACGCAGAGGGAGGAAAAGATCAGCGAAGTATAATACTTGGTTCAGAAAAGGAGGAAAGTGACCGGGGGCAGTTCTTGCGAAAAAAAAGGCCGATGGGATACGGGCGACAAATGCTCAATCGATCGAAGAAAAAGGCAAGGTGGGCGCACGAAATTCAAGGGATCTAACCCTCAGCCGGAAAGATTAAAGAAAGAGGCAAACATAAGAAGGTCGGAAGGAGGCTCGGACAAAAATTCGCGTCAAACTACGGGATAATTGGACGAAAGGGAGGAAAACTGTGACGTTGGGCCGGTTGTTTTAGGAATAGAAGAAGTGATTGGAGTCCTCTGATTGGTAGACTGCCGGTGCCGCGCAACAGAAACTAGATCGAGGGGGGGGCGGAGGGGGAAAGAGGGGGCGGCGCCACACTTCTATGGACACGACTGCCGACCACCGCACAAGATGGTGCAAGGTAAAAACGTAACTAAAGAAGGGGCCCCGCACATGCAATGCAGGACGAGCATCGCAGCAAAAAAAACAAAAGGAGGGGGAAAATATTGCCTCAGGAGGGAGCAATTTCGGAAGGAGTTGAACGGTGTGATGATGTGTAGGGGCGGCATTCGGGATAGAATACTGGGGGGAGACGGGCAGCGAAAAGCACCCGTGAAAAAGAAACCAAAAGGGAGATCTTGCCTTAGAGGCAACCGGAAGTCGATCAAGAAAGAAAGCAATCATGGGTAGGCCGGCGAGAAAGAAGACGACAGCAGGACAATAGTCTTCATCGACACGGGGAGGGAGACAGCCCTCCGCGAATATGTTGAGGAAGACTATGATTATAGCACTTGGCCGCGTGCTCTTTAGTCGTGTAAAAAAACTCTGGCGCAAAAAAATGTCTCATAGTCTCGATCAGAGAAAGCCTTGGGTAGGATTACGTTCATGGGGGGTGGTTCACAAGCAAATCAAACGTTTTCACACCTAAACTGCATTCAGAAGATTTAAACGATTCTTGGAGGAACGGCTATGATACTTTTAAGGGTCCAGAAGGATACAGACCTCAGAGAATCAACTGCCTGTTCACTAGAAAAAAAAAACCAAGCATACTCCTTACGCAGGAGGTGAGCGGCCACGGAACTGAATAAAGGAGGCAACGTGGAAGAACGTAAGAAAGCATTATGCGTGAAGGGGAAGCGGAGGAAACTATCCGCCCTGCGAGAAAACGCCTCTCTATTGGGAGAAAGGAAGGGGAACCAGTCAAATTTTAATCCTCTGGGCGCAAAGCGTCTGTGATGTCGTATAGGAAAGTCCAGGGGCGTTAAGGGAAAGAAAGAACACGGGGGGAGAGGAGACGGAGGCGAAGGTTACTTATCCACCCCACACACAAGAGAGAAAGAACGAAAAATCATACTGTTGCAGGGCATTTAACAAATAGGGAGACGAAGGAGAAGAAAAAAGTTAAAAGAAAGGGGGGGGTGGCTAAAGTGGGGCGATCTCATGCGATCCAGCAGGACTCAGGGGACCGCAAGAGAAAAGAAACAACAACGCGCGCCAAAAACCATAACGAGCACCTGATCAGGAGCAGTTCCTAAACCATCCTTCTTATCGTGGAGAACCGGGGAAGGGGATAAACGAGGGATCGTGGAGGCTGTCTGTAAAAGGGAGACAAAAAAAACTAAAATAGACAGAACAATTCTTGGGGAAACGCTCAAAAAAAAGGAAGAAAACAATGGCAGCATGTTGCGATCCTTTCCTAACAGGGCATCAGAAGGGACGGATAATTAAAGTAGTTACGATGAACGCACGGCATAGGGGGATTGAGAGGAAATAAATAAGGGGAAAAGACTGTCAGCCAAGAAGCGGGGGGATCCTTAGAAGCTCAAGAAACGGCATCATGGCCCCAACTCAAAAACTGGATGAACTGGGAAGGGCGACCACTCTGAGGAGCAGGGCACGACTTGCGCTAAAGGGAACTGCTAAGCCGAGTATGGGAGAATTGCTAGTCAGAAAAAAGAACATATGTCGAAAGGTCCTCTCGTTACTCAAGAGATGTCTCACGGAAGGTGTACGAAAAAAGACGATCCCCTCAGACCTACTTCGATCTAAGAAAGACGGACTATTCCAAGGCGAGGGGGAAGATCTCTCACAAAAAATAGTATAAAGGAGAAGAAAGAATGAGGACAAGGGGAGCCGTAATAAGTCCGTCTTTGCTGCGGCAGCGATGTCGGAATCTAACGCGGATCGGCGGGTCTTCATTCCCTGAAAAGACGGCGCACGAAGGGGAAAAAAGAGCGCAGGATCTCGAGCGCAGGCGGGTCGCTAAGGAGAGTAAGTGGCGACTCCTCTCGCAGCGCTACCACGTCACACCCCTAAAGCTACGAAGGGGGCGGAAGGGAATCCTCAAGGGGGAGGAAAGGTAGTAGGGTGGTTAATAATCGACCTTCTCCTCAGTCGGGTCGAGAAATCACACCCGATCGGTAGTAACATCGTGGTGAGGAAAACTTATTTCAGCCAATCAAGGGGGTGAGGACCTGAATGAAAGGGAACGCCCATGCAGCGAAACCAGGCTATGCCCGTCATGGGAGGAGCATAAGGGAACAAAAACTCATGTGGCATTTTCCTTTTCAGTCATTGAGGAAAGAACGGCAAAGGATCGCGCTTTGGAACCGAAGACGGAGAACGAAAGGCCAGCAAATTAGGATCTTATTACCGTTACAGGTGCTAGCTACACGAGAGACAAAACTAAGCATCAGAGCGAGAGGTGTTGCCGTTTCTGAGGAGAGACGTTAGCAGGCGGAGGGACCGGTCAAAGTCCTCAAGAAGTCCTCGCCGCGAGCGTCGACAAAAGGAGCCCGGAAACTTGGATTGGGGGGGGAGGAAGAAGATTAAATTCAAGAAAAAAGACGTTTCGTAGGTGTCCGAAAAGTTGAAATGGGTTGGTTGGGCATGGCCTGGGAGAACCGAAATAAAGCCGCCTGAGTACGGAAGGAAGCCTTGTCTCGAGAGACAGCCAGAGAAGGAGAAGGACGAAGCTTTTGGTTTACAATTTGGGGACGCCCCAGGTCAGTACATGCAGACTTACGCGGAAAAAGATAGGCCATACCTTTCAAGGGAGAGGGAAGGATTCCATGGAAAAGAGGCTCAGTCACGGTAAGGAACGAACGCCCACGAGCGTCAGGCCACGTAGACTTAAGTGCACTGCGGATTCGTCTCAAAGGGGGGGAGATCATAAAGATCAGCGCCGCCACGGGGTCATATCGTGTGAAGAATTTGAAGATAAGGGGGAAAAAAGGGAAGGTGCTGTTGAACAAAAAAAATGTGAGGATCGGCGGCAAAGACAAGTCACTGCGTCTCTATAAGCAATTTTGGGGAAACCCGCAGCCTGACGGCGAAACGACCCTACACCACGGAACTTTAAATGAGGAAGCACAAGGAGGAGGGCGCTGGCGCCGCCAAGAGACATAAGATTCGTGAAAAAAACGTAGCTATGGAAGTCCAGGGCAGGCCGTAGCGGAGGAGAGTTTGTCAGAAGAGGGTAGGATGAGCAAGCAGCGACGAGTTTTTAAACGACGGGAGTTTTGCGCAATGCTTCGAGATGGGGATCAAGTCCGAACAGAAAAGTGAAGAAGGGGGGAAACTCAAGCAAAAAGAAAAAGCAGCAGACAAGCAAATGCCGATAGAGGCATCTACTCAAACCAACGACGAGGAGTAAACTCAGATGCCGAGAAAAACGTGATTACAGTCAACCAATAAGGTAATCGGCTGGTCGGCAGGAAATAGAAAAGAGGTAGCATGGGAGAAAGGGAAACTCCGTGAACCTAAGGGGGAAAGGGAAGCAACAGTGCGGACGCCCGAAGTCGTCACTGCGCAATCTGGGGCCAAGGAAATTAAACGAATACATCAAAACTAACAAGTCACGCAATACTTCGGGAGCAGAAGCGGGGGGAGGAGGACAAAGCAAAAAGAAGATAGCCAAGAAGGGAATGATAAAAGGGACGCGGGCTCGGGATTTCGAAATCAGTCAGCTGGAACCAAAAGGGCGCATAGACAAACAATGCATCCGGCTGTGTTTGGACCCCGGCAAACTAGAAGGCAAACAATAGGAGGGGGGTTCCACAAAAACTCAAAGGAACTCGGGGGAGTGAAGAAGGGTCATGAAAAATTTCGGGAAGAGGGCCGAAGAGCTGATCCTTTTCCAAGCATGACGTATACCAACTGAAAAGAATAAAAGGGCGGACTTCGCAAGAGACGGGGAAGGAAGAAGGGGGGGATAGGTAACCGGCTAAGAAAAAAATAACGAGCAAATAGGGGAAATTCCCGTGGAACAAGCCCGAAAAGGGCGAAGTGTCGCGAAAAAAAGACAATCATGGCTAAGGCGCAGCGGCGAAAATCTGACTTGTTATGGAAAACAGTCATGAACAAGGAGGGGAGGCCGTACTCAAGGCTCAGGAGTCGGATAGAAAAAAGGCTCCGGAACGGGAACCGCTCGAAGATTCTTCCCGGAGGGCGCGGGGGGAAAGGGAACCCTCTGAACTATCAACTAGGAAAGAAAAAACTTTCAAAAGGGCAAGGAGGGTGTAATAGAGGACGAAGAGCATCAGGTGGAGGGGGGGGCTCACCGGTGTGGGAAAAAAGCTCGCTCCGATGGAGAGATTTAAGCAGGAGTAAAAAAGGAAAAGCGGAAAACCAACCAAACGGAAGTGGCACTCTACGTGAAGAAGGAATCAATCCGGAGAAAGGCGATAGTTCGATGTGAAAGGTCAAGTTGAGAAGAGATATAGGGTCTGTGATCAGTTCTACCGGCAAAACGATCTGAGAAGTCCTGCGTTAATAAGGGCTAAAGAAGAATGACCCAACCATGAAAAAGAAAAGATGCAAGGGATGCAGGAAAAAGGCAGCGCCACCTTTAACGGCTTCAACGAAGGGACTGGCCTACGCCCCTTTCTAGTCGGCCAGAAACTTCTGGGGGGGAATAAAGAAATAAAGTGAATTGAGGAAAGGAGGGAGGGGACGGAAACGATTTGAATCATACATCGGTATCTACCTATCGCCTGATAAGGGGGGGGGGGAGAAGGTAAAACCACCCTACACTTTGAGGGAAGAAAGGAGGGAGGGGCCATCGAGGGGGAGGGGCGGACGTCTAGCCTATACACGGGGAAAAAACGAAACACAATTAACGAAAAGGCTGCAGAAGAAAAGTCGAAGAATTCAGACCCGGCGGAAGGCGAGATCGCCTCGCAGTAACACTGCGCGGCCCAAGGAGTGGAAGGGTGAAGAACCGAAAGCAATCCGCCGAAGCGAAAAGTTCATCAACGAAGACAAGCGTACAAATCAGCGGCACGATAGT
>Ga0179593_1447212_pt1 | contig 12969 bp, 17 predicted proteins | sample CZODoug2_1_08_16_FD_185931 | JGI IMG/M metagenome (GOLD analysis project Ga0179593, IMG submission 185931) | Vadose zone soil fungal communities from Angelo Coast Range Reserve, California, USA - CZODoug2_1_08_16fungal (PacBio error correction) | ecosystem: Environmental > Terrestrial > Soil >...
CTTATGAATGTGGAGGGAGAATTGAATCTTGATCGAAACGCGCTAAAAAAGGCTCAGATTGCCACGAGATCAGATCAAGCGCATAAAACCAAAAGTATCAAAGAAAAAAACTAAAACAGAAGAACCGGAAGGAGTAAGGGTGGTCTTTCTGGAGAGGAAAAAAATAGGGGGGAAAAGACGTACGATAAAGGGCAAGGATCGTGCGGGAAAAAAAGGTGCCGGGGGGACGGAACCCCTATGGTAGTTTTTTCAAGGTAAAGTGCGTTGCTGGCAGGGAAAGTAGGGGGAGAAGTGGTGCAACATCCGAGTCAAAAGAACCGCGAAGGCAAACCAACATTCCTTTTACGCTGGGACTAAGACAAGGGGGGGTCCGATCTAGCGACAGATTTAGTCCCGGCGTTTGCGGGTGTGGGCGGAAAGAAAAAGAAGAAAGGGAAAAAGGAAGGAAATCAAGCACTCAACCACGAAAAAATTTTCAACGCGAAAGACCACGGAGGAATGATAAAAATTACGCCGAGCTTCGAGGTTCTCAAAGGAATTAATGCAGAAAGAAAAAGGGGGGAAAGAATACATAGTGGAACACGTATCGACCGGTCCTCGTTTTAGGAAAAACCGCAAGACGGGGGAGGGGGTAGAAAAAAAATCGGAGGGGGGAACAATTAGGGGACTTAAGCGGGGAGGGGAAAAGGAAGTCCACATTCCTTAACCGTTAAGGTGGGGGGTATGTGGGAGGATCGTAGCAGAAAATCAGGTTATGGGGCATGGCCTAAGGAAGATGGAAATCAGGGTACCGGCTGAATCTGCCAAGCCAGCCTTCTATTAGGGGCCGAAAGCATTATACCTTAACTTCAACCGGCAGCCAATCTGAGGAGGGGAACGGCCAAGGAGGTGCCTCCTGTAAGCGTCAAAGGCGGTATAAGCTTGGTGGCTGACTCGAGTGGGTGGAGGAGGTTACTCGGATTAGGTCGGATGGACCCCAGTGAGATTTTGATTCGGGCCCAGGGTAAAGGGGAGTACGGCAACAAAAATCAGTTCAACTTTGTGCGTCTTCGGTGAGGACGTCTCTCGGTCAGAAGGGAGGGGGTAAAGAATGGGGACGCGAACGTGGTCTAAGATTTGGAATTTGCTAATAGCGGCGGCCGGAGGGGGAAAGGATTCATGGGAAGGCGGGAGGGACGGGAGCTCCCTAAAAACTCAACGTTGTAAAACAGAGACTGAGTGGCTGAACCGAGATAGTCTTACGAGAGAGGTGTATTGAAAAGAACTTTCGAGTCAGGCGGATCTGAAATACATTGGAGAGTCTCGGGCTGATGGAAGGGATGTAGGAGTGGAGATGGTGACTCCTGCAAGGAATACTCAATCTGGTCGGGGGGGGCGGGGAGTTGGGGAATTGGTTTGTAAAAATAGGGATGAGAAAGGCAAAAGGTCCTGGGGAAAACCGAGCATGAGGGCCGGCTCGGGAAGCATGTAAAAAAAAAGTAAAAAGATTCGTGGGACATGGGCGGCATAGAGAGGGATAAAAGCCCTAAGCGGGGGAAAAAGTTGGTGGGCATTGATGCAGAAAGTCGAATGGGAAGGCGGAAGATATGTTGGGGGCCGCGATAGAAAAGAAAAGGGGAGCGAGGGGGAAAAAAAGTGGCTGAATGCGTAATGTGCCTAAAGGGGGCAAAAAAGTTGACAAATAGGAAGACAAAGAGGGAAGGGAAAAAATAAAAAGGACGGGCGGGTCCTTTAACCGTGAGTCCGGAGCGCAAAAACAGAAGAGCGGAATCAAGTCAGGAAGGGGAATTTGTGAATATCCGGCGAAGAGAAATAATTAGTACACAGGAGAACGGGTTATGCGAAAAAGGAGATCGTGCCTGGAGACCGTGGGGGGGGAAGAAGGGGAGAGGAGGAGGAGGGGGGGTCCGCAATTAGGGGGGGTTACGGGTGTTGAGGACGTAAGCCGCCTTGAAAAGAGAGGTGATTGGGGGAATACCCCAAGAAAAAGTAGCAGCATTCGCCACCAATAGTTGTACGGGCTGGGGTGGGGCTGACAGTGCTCTTCATGAGAGGTGAAGGTTATCGCGGCCGGGAATGCATGGCTAAACTGAGTTGAGATTTATTTAACAAAAAAACGCTGACTGCAAGCGCAAGGCCGGTAAAAAGGGTGGACAAGGGGGCAGACCCGTTAAAAGCCTAAGAGGCGGGAAAGGGGCAACCAAAAATGCCTACTGGAGCAGAAACGCAGGGCCCGTCAAGGCAGTTGGGTCTGAGGTCGCGGGGAGAAGAGGAGAAACCCCCAAACGCCAATTGGAAACTATTGAAAAAGTTGGGGGGATGATGGGTATCCTGAAGGAGCATTCCAAAGGGACGCCGGCGGAATGGGGGGGGAGGGACAGGGAAGAAAAGACGGGGGGGGGGACAAGAACGTGAAGTCAGGGGACGTTGGGTATAGTAAAATTCGGGAACGCGCAAACAGGCAGAAGGTCGGCGGAAGGAGTCTGCTTACAGAACCGATCTCAGAATGAAACCATCCGGTCCGTTGAAGAAGACGGGAGGGGTGGGGGGCTGAAAAAAAAACTCCTATAGCGTCCGGTGGAGGGGGAAATGCGTGAGACTTTAGGGCGGGCGGGAGAAGATAGGCAGGACAAACGTGAGAGATTTTCAAGGGAATCTTATTGACACCCGGGGGGAGGTGGTGGCGGGGAAGCCTCTTCGGGGATCCTGGGAATGGGACGGGACGCTCGAAAACTGATTTGGGGAAGCTGGAGGGACTTGAATTGCAAAGACGAAAAGGCACACTCGTGGCGAAGGGGGAAGGGGGTGATCATGGTAAACATGATTTACGAGTCGAATCCGGCCGCGATTCGGATTTTGCTTGGCGAGGGTGCACTGAGCTCTCGGGCCGGACCCCTTTTAGGTCAATAGCTCTTGACAACACAAAAGGAAAAAAAAGGAGGAATCGATGTTAAGGAAAACGTTTAAACCAAAAGAAAAAAAAAGGGGAACAATGATGCACCAACTACTTCTAGAACTGCCGGAGGATCGAAATCATAAAGCATTAAACCATAAACAAACCTTCACAGGAAACTTTGTGGAAAGATCTGGGAACAGGGATCACGAAAAGGGAACCTCACATCTGGGGAAGAGGCTAACTTGGGAAAATAAGAATTTAGGACGAAAACAAAAACTTAAAGGCGTCGAAACGCTGAAAGGAAAGAAAATTCGTGAATCAAGTCTAGGAGCTGACCCGCATAACCAGAAAGAGTGTTTGTTAGTCAAAGCCAACCTGAGCCCCGCGAAAGGGAAAGGGGAACCAAAAAATGGGTAAGGTCCTGCTGAAAAATCCCTGAGTTCATTGTTAATAGGGAAAAGAGATTCAGAGAAAAAGAGACTGTTTGCTAGGGAAAATCAGAAGAGGGGCGAAGAGAAAACATAAAAAACTCGCGCAACGCAGGGGAAATGAAAAAAATCTCGATTACTAACACGCAAATACTATGATTAAATTGTGTTTGAAGCGCAGGGAGAGACTGACACCACGCAACGGGGTGGGTACGTTTTTGTCGGGAAGTGGGGGATCCCTCCTGAGGAAGAAAGGAAAAGCCCTGAAAAGGGAAAGAGAGGCGAAGGGAAAGCGGCAAGCGAGGGTGGGGGGCAAACGTCGGGGAGGACTAGGGGGGGCGAAAGTTGGGAAAAATGACGGGGGTAAGAGTCAGCGGTAGGAACTGCCAGAAAACGGAAAGGAAAAATATGGACGAGAAAAGAAAAAGGGGCCTGGGCAAAGGGGCACGGCAAAAGATCAAATGTGTGGGGGGGGGGGGCGAAGGCGGTGACTGCGTGTGGGGGGTGGAAGTAGTCGCGTCGAGCGGGGTAGAACTTTCTCAGGATGAGACCGGACAAGGTGAAAAAAAGGTTCCACCGGGGAACCCATCCCGCTTACTTCCTTACTATAAGAAAAAAAAAGAACACGGTGCCAGTTACGAGGATCCGTAGAGGCACCAGGCCTTAGTCTCGTTTTGGGGGAAAGTCACGTTTCGCATTGAATTTCCAACTCGGAAAAAAGCTGAGAGGGAAGCTTTTATTTACAGTAAGAGGGGGGCATTCACAAGAATTGCTCAAAATACAAGCATATGGTGACGGCTCTTAAAAAAGAAGGGGTGGGCCAAAGGAGGAAAAATTACAGAAGAACGTCTGGAAACCGAGGTGCAAGTCTAGACATTCCAGAGAAAAGACTCCTCAAACAGACAGTCGGGAAGAGGAAGGGAATAATCGACAAAGAAAGAAAAAACAAGGGACTAAAACCTCTGGCGGAACAACAATCATAAAAGGGACCGCAGAAATGACAAAGGGGTCGTCGTCGGAGGGGGTGGGAAAAGAGGACGAGAGAGGCGTAAATCAAATCGAAAAGGTTAAGATCCCATAAAGTTCGCCAGGAGGAAATACTGAAACGACAAAAACTGAAATAAGCCAACAAGTGAACAGGGGATAAACCTTTGTGCGCAACCAGCACACAAAAGGAAGCTACAAAGAAAAAAAATAAGATCGGACGGCAGGGGCTCTTCGGACGTACGTAAAAAACTTAAACTCTCGCAGTAATCTCAATCGGGGGAAGAACGCGGTCAGAGCTCGGGGAGAAGCAGAGGGGAATGGGGATCAACTCTCAAGTTTGAAACAGCCAGAAGGTACCGTTCAATCCGAAGGCTCGCAAAAATAGCATTGAAAAAACAGAGTAGGCTCGCAAAACCTTATAGGGAAACATTCAAGGGCAAACGCGGTCTGACAAGGAAAAGTCAAGGAAGGCGCTTCAACAAGAGGGGAAGGCCATTGGGGGCTGTGTCAGGCCGGGGAACCTTGACCGACCGACCCGACCTAGCAGCCCCCAGCGAATCTCTGCTACGACACTGAAAAAAAAAAAAAAGAGGAAAAAAGAGGACTACAGACCGACCGCAGTTGTCCCTACAGTTAAGGGACCCCGCCATCAGTGGAAGGATCTTCTTTAATTACAGAGGCACGGGACGAAATAAAAGAAAAAAAGTCATTACTAATCACTCCTGAGAAAGTTCCTTATCCGGGCGGAGAACAAATGCGAATCATGAAGAATGTTTTCCTGCGCTCCTGAATAACAACAAGAAAAGGAAAAGGGGCACGTGGGAAGTGGTGGTGTCTTAAAAGCCTCTTAACGTCGTCAATTGTATAAAAAATCCAAATGAAGAGGGGGGAAGCAGAGCGGAAAGTGGGGCGTGGCTCTGCAACTCAAGGATTTTCCGGGAGGAAAGAAGCGTGGCAAAAAATTCTGTTAAGCGCCAATAGATGTCCTGAGAATATCTCGGTTCGACGAGAGGAAGAGAACGGGAGAAGACAGAGAGGAGAGCAGGAAAGTGAGGACAAAGCAAACAGCGCAGGGATGTCTCATGATCAAATTAGGTACCGTGGGAAGCGACAAAACTCCAAAAAGAGGGAAATTACGGGGAGGAAAGACATAGCTTCCAAACGTGCATGAATATAAAACCCTAAGGGTGTCAATTGGGAATTGTCGACGGAGAGGAGGGTGGGGAAAAAAAACATGCGGATTAGCGGGTCACAAGGCCAACTGGAATACAACTAAGAGGGTTGCCCAGGAAAACGGAAAAGAGGCGTCAGTGCCAAGTATAGCTCACGAGGAGGCCAAAGATGTTTCCTAGGGAGAAAAAGGAAAATAAAATTATGGAGCAGATAAACGGGTGAGTGTGGCGTTTAAGACAACTTTATGGGGGGGTCGGCGAGGGAAAAGAACAGGGAGACAACGGGGCGCACTACGTCGGGTCTGAGAGATTAGCAAGCCAAAAAAGGTACCGGAGGTCAACACGCCAATCATGAAAAGAGATCTCACCAACACCGGAGATAAGGATTTTGTCGGGGTGAACAGGGACAAGGGAGGCTCGCAGAGCAGGAAGCAAAAACACAGGCATAAGAGGATCATAAAACAAACACATAACAAGGAGGCACAGAATAACAGCGGAAACGAAGAGCTAAACGAGAGGTAGGGTGGGTTTAGGGGGTCGTCGTAAATCGGGATGAGGTCAGTTCTAAGGGACTGGAGAGATACTGACTGGAACAAACTCTGGTTTAAAGTGGTTAGGGAGAAGTGGGGACGGCGCAATGACTGGGGCATCATTTGTTCAAATTAGCTGTAAAATCCAACTGAGAAAACATCCTGGGGTCGATGCCTAAAACACTGTGGACTATAATCTGCTGGAATGGTACCAGGAGTGGGGGGGTGGGGGCAAGAAAACAGGGGGGAACCATCCCAGACAAACAGAGAAATTTGGTGGGGAAGACGGTTGAAAGGCTAGACAGGCGAAAAAAGAGATCGGCGGCGTCCAAATACAAAACTAAAGATTTTGCCCTCAAAAAGCCTTTTCAGTCGTAACAGGTCCGCGGGAAAAAAGAGGGCAAGCACTGGACGAGGAGGCGCAAAACTTGGTTTCTAAAACATTGAGCTGGAATGGAGGCCTAAAAGAAATTCACAACCTTCTTTCCTGCAGGGGAAGAGGTGGGGGATTGGGGGGGTGATCGAAAGGTCTCAAGCTGGAGTGAGCGTATCATGTACTGCCGAGTGAGAAAAAACCAAATAAGGGAGACCAAAGAACACTGGCATTCCTATATTATATTTTGCAAATACACCCGATTCGTACGAAAAGGCCAAGGGGAAATGCGTGAAATGCAAAGGGGTTAACCAGGGGGGCCGGCGGAGTATATTTTTGAGGGGCGCTTCTTTTAGAATTCTGGTTCGGCGCGAACGGTCGGAAAATCCAGGTTCGTTAAAAAACATCAGTCAATGGGGGGAGGAGGAGAGAAATGACGAGGAAAGGGGGATTAAGGTCTACTTTAGTTCATATTAATAAACTTTACTTGTCGAAAGATGGGGCGCAGAGGCGGATGTAACCAGGTGACGGTCGTTCTGGTGAGGGTAAATCTTTAACAGGATTACGTAGGGGGGGAAGGGAGGGGTACTCCTATTTCTGAGGTCCTGGTTATTGCGGGAATGTATAAGTAAGAGGGGGAAGTATGCAAAAATTGAGCTAACGGTTATGGGAATGTCGATGGCGAGGGGGGGTCGAAGGAAGAGAAAAAGGAATTCCGAAAACGTGATGGGGATGTACCTTTGGTACCTTGGGTTTTGGGACAAACTATTGCTATCGAACGGTCCGGGGTGTCCAGAAGATTAAGGGGAGAAAAGGGGGGATTAGGAGGGGATGGCAGCCTCGGGCAAACTGCCATTCGGGAGGGGTGAACCACAAGCGGGGGAGGGGGGGGGGTCGGGTATGTGTCTAACTGGAGAAAGGGGGGAAAAATAAAGAAGGGAGGAGGAGGTCAAGGATGTGAGACGTAAATGAGTGGGGCTGGATTGCCTGGGGGAAAAAAGGGAAAGTCTCTGACAAAGAGAGGAGGAGAAGGGAAAAATCTTTTAAGGTTCCGATGGTAAAGCGAAGGAAAAGGGCGCCTACGCGGGGGACGGATGAGGGGGAACAGGTGGTCCGATACAAGCCGGTACCGAGAATCCGTAATCCAAAGGGTACACATAAGACGAAGGTTAAAGCAGGGTCCAGGCCAAATGTTTGAGTCGATCAATAGTCCCGAAATTTGGGGGGGGGACAGGGGAGGTTGTGTGTGTGGAGACCGGGGGGGGACGGGTTACTCAAACGCCTCAGTGAAAAAACTCGGCGCGTTCCGGCCAACTGCGAGGTCGAGGGCGGGGCCACCAAAGGCGGACAGTTTGTCAGACGACGAGGGTTGAAAAGTGAAAAGTTATAAAATTGCACATGAGTTGCCTTCCAGTCTAGACCGTGAGGAAGGGAAAAACAAACCCAACCCCCCCGCCCCACCTACCACACCCCCAACCCCAGTCCCCCCCCCCCCCCACCAAACAACCCACACCCAACGCCCCCCCCCCCAGCAAGCCGTCCCCACCCCCCCACTCCCCCCCAAACCCCCCCCCCCGATACGCTCTGGTAATGACAAACCATAAGTTTACGTGTTTCCCCATTTCAGCACTGGTCCCCATAGGCCCCCGACAGCTGGGGAGAGTGTTAAGCACTATAACACCACAACCACTACTGACTTTTAAGATGCCAGCGACAGGGAAAGGGGCAAGGCGTGGTACGTTATAGATCGGACCCGGATACGAAAAATAAAAGTACACCCTTTGGCGGTCTGGGCGTTTAGCCGAGGGACAAACAGTGGGACCAAGATTGGGTGCGAATGCCCCGACTGGTGCAGCGTCACGGGCGAAGGGGGATCTGGGAGGGTCGAGCGAGGTATAAGCAAAAAAAAAGTAGGGAGGGCCTAACGTTCTCGACTCCAACAGAGGAAGAATGGGGGCCGGTGAAAAAGAGGGGGGAGCGGGTGAAATCCTGGGGTTGGGAGGTCCTGCTGCGGGTCCGTTAAGGAGGGAAAACCAACATTAGGGAGGGGAGGAGGTCTGGAGAATCATATTTTCGTCCTAAACTTAAAAATGGGCCTGAACGCGAGGACTCGAATGAAAGGCGGGGGACAGAGGAACGGCCCAGGGTTCTATGAGGGCGGCGGGGGGGAAAAAAAAACAACTTGATTTAGATTGTCACACTCCGAGGTGATGGATTGGTCACTGAGGGGGGAGAAGCCTATACGGCAATATAAGAGGGCGAAGGGGGGGGGCGCGCGTTCTTCCGGTCCGCACTGGGGGACGCGCAAAACAACGAGGAATTCGGAAAGAGGAAGAATAAGAGGAGGGACGGAAAAACAAACGGTTCGCCAGAAAGTCCTTTATGAACAATACACCAGACGGATGGTGGGCGCAAACTTTCAGAGGCAGGAGAGAGAAAAAGGGAAAAAAGGACTGAACGCAACCGGTCTAATTGCCCTCTTACTACTTAAGAAGAGGAGTCCACACAGAGACACCAGAAACTCAGGGAGATGACTCCCTCTCAAGGAATTCGCGTCGACGCAGAGACTGGAAAGAAGAGCTAAAGGAGTTAGGAAGAAGAAGAGGCAAGCTCCCGAGTGGGGGGGGTTGTAGCAGACGGACAAACTGCCACCGCTGGAGGGTAACTGGCAAAACAAGTTAAACAAAGAAGTAGTGCAAAAAAAAGGGTACGGGTTGAGCGATGGGCATCCTAGACGGTTCAGGAAAGACAATTAATGGTTTGTCAAAAGTCCGACGTGAGACGAAAAGCACGAAAAGTAAATCGGGAAAATCAGTGGCGCTTGGACCAAACCGATCTGTTAAGGAACTCAGGCATTCGTCGTTTGGGCATCGAGATAGACAGAAAAAAAATCAAAAAAACTTTGTAAGGTAATGACCTAGTAAACTAACGCAGCCGACCTGATGGCAAAGAGCTGGCTAGCTCCCACGGCCATAGCGGGGGGGCACCGCGGGGCGCGACTCTTGAAAAAAAGAGAACGCCATGTTTGTCAACAGAACAGGGGGGACTGAAAGCGTACGATATCTAAAAGGCACTCCCGAAAAAGACGGGAAGGCGACCAACCTAAGGGCTCCAGGGAGGGGCAAAGGGCCAAAAAAGAAATTGGGCAAAGATCTCTTGGTGGACCGCTACTGCACTGGAGGGTCTGGGCAGTGAACTCTGTCTCTATCTTGTGGGATGGGGGGACTATCACATACGCAAGTCACTATTCTGAAAATGCTGGTGGCGGACAGCCACACCGTTGGGCGCTGCTGGGCTTGGCTCGACATCCGCGGACGTGCCGCGGTGTGACGGGGTGGGCCTGCCCACACGCCCGGCGCATCAAAAGTACGTAAACTCTGGGGAGAAGACAAACTATGCGCAGGAGATTGGAAAAAAGAAAGAAAAAAAGAATAGGAAAAAAATACTGGGACGCAAACGGGGCGAAAAGGTGAGAGGGGGAAAGCAGTGGAAAAGAGAGAAGCATCCTCAATGCAGTCCGTTGTCAGTCTACAAATTCCGATAAGAAACCGGAAAGAGGGGGAGCGGACGCAAAAAGCAAAAATCAAACTACAAACTCAAATACCTGAGGAGGTCATACTCCCAAGCACAAGACAGATCCTGCAAGAGGGGGGCAAAATGACGATACAAAATTGAAAAACGTTAGCGGGGCCGTCAAAAATTCCGAACACTGCTGCGAAAAAAAAAAAAAACAACCGGAAAAGGAAAAGAAAAAAAATCCAATTGCCGACTGACAGGGTTGACTGGCACCGGAAAAAAAAAAAGAAGAAAAAAAAAACGGAAAACCCCGCCACAATTCCGGTAGTTTCATCATTGACCCAGCAAGGCGAACGAACTACCGGGAAGAGGACGTCAGCTGCCTCGTTGATAAGCTCAAGACAACGCGAACGTGAAGCCGCCAGCGAAGGCAAATGACGCAAGGTTCATCCCAAACAAGAGCCTAGGCGAAAGGTGACAAAGAGGGAAGAGGGCAGACAAGCCGAAATGCAGTTTAAAAAAAGCGGGGACGCAGGGACGGGGGGCCCAGCCTGAGGTTTTCTTACGTGAAGCAGGAAGAGAAGCCCTCACAGCCAGAAACAAAACACTAAGAACCCCGAGTAAAAACACAGAGAACTTGAAAATCCCATCCGTAATCGGGCACAAGAGCCTGTCCCCCCAATCATTTGATAAGGTTTCAAAAATTTAAAGAGCGGGACAAGTTTCGGGAAAAAAAAGGTGGGAAAAGCGCCTTCGACATTCCCGAAGATGGCTCCTCAGAGGGACGAAAATGGAAATCCTTCAAAGAAAAAAAGCAAATACTCACAGACTGGTGAAGCTGGTGCGTCAATACCGTCTGTCACATGGGGTGGCGACAAAAACAGCGGTTGGCAGAAAAACGAAAAAAAGGCGGGTCCTGTGTCAGTCCTGGGACACGGCATCATATAAAGGCCGGATTTAAAAGAAACTAGGAGAAAGAGGAGGGCGCAAACGATCATCTCAGAGACCAGGCGAGGTATTCGACATTTCAGAATTAAAACCATAAATGGGATGGGGGAGAGAACTGGCTGTGGGACGGGGGTTATCAGCGCCAACGCCAACGGAATGGAGATACAAGCCCTGCTATCGAATTTACCGAACTGGGAGGAAACCCTGTGAGGGCAGGTACCACATGTGGAACTTTTGGTCTAAGGCTACTCAACACGTAATGATGGCCGCACGCATGTCCCCTAATTTCAAAAAGAGACAGGCCGGAAGAGTGTATTACTTCAGGTCGATAAATATAGCAGCGAAAAAAAAGATAAGGTGAGGATAGGACGGTGAGGGGGATTCAAAGCATCCTGTGATGTCAAAAAGTCGTCCTGGGGAACCGAATCCCTGGCACACGAGAGGATAAAAAAGGGGAAAAAGTAAAGTCGGCGCCCATCGACGATCGCAAGAGAGGGAAAAGAGGAGGAGCGTGATGTGTCGTGTCTGACGGAAGGGGTACCAACGGGCCATGCCAGCAGGTATAAAAAATTCTCCATCCAAAACGCAACCAGAAAGGATGGGAACAATGGATAAAAGGAAAGGTTGTGTTCTGTGCTGATCGTTTCAGTCTTCCGAAGCCATATGCGGCGGACGGAAACCCGTTGGAAATTTTGGGAGGAATTGTGGAGGCAATTTAATAACAGTTTTTAAAGGTAAGAGGTCTAGAACAACACAGAAGCAGCGGTGGCACACCAACGAAGCATAAAAAAACGTGAGGTTAAACTGCGGGGGGTGGACGATCACGGTAAGGGCACCTTAGAAAAAAAAATAGGGGTGCTCTCAATTCTTTGTGAAAGTTAAAATGTAGAAACGATCAAAAGGAAGGACGAAGAGGGAGAGGGCACGGACTTCTTCATAACTGGATCAAGACGTGAATATGATCCTGCGCGTGCCAAAGTACTAATTGGACTGCGGGGGATCAAAACTAAGGGTCTGAACTGGTGAACTGGAAAAAAAAAAAACCAAACCCCCCGTTTAAGAAGATGAAAAAAAACGATCCTGAAAACCGGTGAGCGTTTGTTTTAATAGCGAGGCGTTATAAGAGAACGTAAGATAAATTGAGCAGCAAGCTGAAAAAGAAAAAACTCCATTCAGGGTGGTCCTACCATAGTCGCAAATGAGATACAATATGGCGGCAGGAAGGGGGTTAAACAACCGGCGCTGGGCGAAACCTTGTTCGCTGGCGTTGTGTGGGAAGAGAGGTTGGCCATGAGCGGATGGAAAAGTCATTACTGACAACTCTATAAGGGTTGTTAAGCAACGAGACACTGAAGTAGACAAGAATTCGAGCACGTGGTGCATAGGTGGTGTTTACTGGCAGAAATATCGCTCCTTCGTGAACTCTACGCGGCGTTCTGGTAAAGTTAAAAAAGGTGCAAATGCTAGGGATTTTCGACTGCCTGACTACTCCGAATTATTACTGAAAGTGCCGTTATTCGGATATAGGAGTCTTCGCAATGAAGGAATGGAGCAGGCGAAGAAAACACGGGGCTGTGTGAATGGGTGCTGCGGAAAGGATAAATTCTAGGCAGTGGAATTGGGTGAACGTTGACGGGGTTTGGGGGTAACTAGGGAAAATTGGAACGCCAATTGGAGCAAATGTATTGGAGCTAATTTTCAAAGAGATCCCAGCCGCGAAGGACGTGGGGCCTGAAAAGCAAACAGCGCGAGGTATGAAAACCACCGGTGTCTTGCGCAGCTGAGAAGTGACCAAAGTATGCGACGTCGTAAAGGGGACTGAAAGGAGGAAATGGGGCTTAGATTTTTCGCGTGGCAACACGATTTGACCCGCGGAAGGAAGGACGGTAGGGGCTAAAGTGCTGTAAAGGGGCAGAGGGGGAAATAAATAGCTCATACTTCTTAATGTGGATCTCATGGAAAAAGCAAGAAAAGGTAGAGGGGGAACGGCGCAGATACGATCGAGCCGGAACATGTTTGAGCCGCTAGGTTCAGGAAACGTAAGGGGTTCAGGAATTGATTGTGTCAACGAATAAGACGCATGCAAGAGTACGTAAACAAAAAAGGGGAAGGGACGCTC
>Ga0179593_1456564_pt1 | contig 12969 bp, 12 predicted proteins | sample CZODoug2_1_08_16_FD_185931 | JGI IMG/M metagenome (GOLD analysis project Ga0179593, IMG submission 185931) | Vadose zone soil fungal communities from Angelo Coast Range Reserve, California, USA - CZODoug2_1_08_16fungal (PacBio error correction) | ecosystem: Environmental > Terrestrial > Soil >...
GTCCATGTCACATCATCATAAAAGGGTAAGAAAATGCCGCGAGGAAAGGTCAAGATTCTCAAAAAAAAAATCATTACCACAAGGGGAAGAAAGAAGATTGGCCGGGCGCGGAAGAAAAAGCAGGACAGTCAGGGAAAAAAAGTTGGGGTCTTGGTGAAAACTTGCCGACGTCACCAGAACTCTCCCTCCGAACCTCATTATCAGAGAAAAGTGGGTGGTCGCCAACGACATGCAAGTCAGAGCTGCAAACACAAATCATCACTTGTGCCCTTCCGAGGAAAAAAAACTAGCCGGAAAAGGGAGGGAACAAGAGAGGAAAACAGCGGAGCAGGATGAGAAAAAAACGAAACACACTCAAGAGAAACAAATGCCACAACAAAGACATCCAGCATAGAGCTTGAAAAGCATCCGAGAGCGCACTCAAAACATCCAGAAAGAAGAAAGGGAAGAGGCGCACGGTAATTCATCGTACCTAGAGACATTGTTCGTTAAAAGGGAGTTCGGCCGCTAACGGGGGACGGACATTGGGTAGTCACGGCGTGGAAGACTACTCTAGGAAAAAGAGGCTTAAGAAAGAAAAGGGATGGAAGACCTAACAGGAGACGAAAACGAGAGGGGTCCATTCACAGGGGGAAAGTCGAGAGGCAGGGACTTCTTCCCCGAAAACCGCGGCTTTATTATTATCGGGGAATCAGTTGTCCTCGGGTCTCAGCGAACACGGTCCGTCAACAAAAGAGAGAGCGTATATCGGAGCGAAAACAGGTAGGAGGAAAAAATAGAGAGAGCTGACTCTATGGGAGGAAGCGTTGGACCTGAAATTTCGGTGATGAAAAAAAAGCTTATCGAAACGGAGGGGGGGAAGAATAAAGAAACGCGGGGAATCTTGGAAAAGAAGGGAGACCGATAGCAGAATAATGACGTGCTCGTTGAAAGGAAGGTCGACGGTAGGCGACTCTGTGTTTTAAGGCCGAAGGAGAAAAAAGAGAAAATCGTATTCCAGATCGAAGACAGAAAAGAGGAGATGATTGTGCCCCGAGAGAGGGAGGAAGCTACAGGAACGAACAAGGCAGGATAGGAGACCAACTGAAGATAATCGGAACGCCTCGACCGTGGACGGATGGGGTGCGTTGGCAGAGATCGGCAACGCGGGAAAGCTTGATTGTGTGTCTTTTAGGAAATGGTGAGGGGGGAAGTGTGTGCGATTGCATTGCGGGCAACGACCTGAGAATGATGTAACCGACCTTTGAGCCACCTGGGGGAAGGGACGGGAACCGAAAGGGGAGGGACTTTGGGCTGCGGGAAGGGCAGAATCCATGCTGTCCACGGGATAAACCTCGAAGCCGGACGAATATCTCAGGGAAAGGAAGTTCGGGAAGGCCGTTGGACTTCCTTGAAAAAAGGAAACACTCTGACAAAGGGGAGAAACGGGGGGGGGAGAGAGAATCACCGAAAGTATATCTTCGAAGGTAAGCTGTGGGGTTGAAAATGCAGGGCGCAAAGGAAAAAAGAATTTGGAAGACACGGCTAAAAAACCCAACTCATTAAAAAAGGTGATCAAAAAAGACCGCTGTAGAAACTAGAGGGGGGAGGAAAGAGGGTCTCGAGGGAAGGGGAAGACTTAAGCCGATATAAAAAACGCGGGACGACGAAAAACGGTGTAGCGGCTGTTCAAACTCACGCCCGAAATAAGGCGGCTAAAAAAAGGAAAACCGCGATAGACAGGGGGAAATGGAGGGCCGGCCTGACCGATGGGCAGAATAAAAATTTGAGGAAAGGGCAGGAAACCCCGCGTTGAGCTCGAATGCTGTTGATGCCATAAAGGAGAGGGTGGGTAGAAAAAAATACAACGCACAAGAACTTTAAAGCTGAGAAAGAAGTTCAAAAAAACCCTGAACCATAGACGGAAACACGGCCGCAAAAGTCAAGATGACCAACATCAGGCGGGCAGCTCAGATCCCTTACTTTCCATGCCATGGAAGGAAGACCAGAAGGGAATTGGCCTCCATAGACAGACGATAGAGGAAGGGCCTAGAGAGGAAAAGAAAGCAATCATCAAAAGAAAAAGCAATTAGGCAAGCGTTCCCCGAAGGAGCCATTAACGCATTCACGGAAACATAAAAAACTGGCGGAAAAAAAAAATACACGGAAAAAAGTTTTGAGGGGGAAAGGGGAAAGGGATCTACTCACCCAGAGAAGAACCCCAGGAAAACGGCTCTCCACAACCGAAAAAAATAGGATGCGACGCAGCAGAAAGAAAGAAACAGACTGTCCAAAAGAGAAAAGAAAAAAGGAAAAAAAACAAAAACACCGACCCATAGAAAGGCTAGCACTGCTGGTCCGAGACAAATATAAAAAAAAAGACCGGCGCATCCGCAGACAAAGGATGAACCAACCGGCAAAAAGGGAACTCAAGAAATCACAAGAGGCCTACAAAGAATAAACAAACTTGTGGCTGCACCTGACCCTCACCCTTGCTCGGACCATAAAGAGTCAACCCCCTCGAAAGAAAACAGAAAGGGAAATAGGTACTGGACGCAGAAAGTCAAAAAAGCTATCAACGCGACCAAAAGAAAAAAGGCACTTTAAACTTGGAGAAGAAGTGTCCGAGTGAATCGAGGAGCGAGAAAATGCCGTCTGCAGTCTGTATCTCAATTGTTCCAATGAGAAGAGAAGCGGAGGGTCGGGGTAACCGCACGAAAGTAGAATCCAGGCGACGTCTAAGAACACATTAAGAGAGGGACGGAGGACAAACAGCAAAATCATTCCTTGACCGAGGAAGAGGAAAGGGTGTGTCTGGAAGACCAGGGGGGAGGAAGGAGGTGAGCAGGGGTAAGAAGACGCCGGAAAAAAAAAGTTTGAAGACCAGTCACCAGTCGGTTACCAAAACGACTATAGGTAGAAAAACTCATCAAACAGAAAGAGAGGGGGATCGGAAAAGGGTGATCAGAAAACTTGGGCGAAGCATCATTAGGAAGATCACTATACCAACTGAAGCGGGTCGAGAGGCCAGCATGAATACACCGGACAACGGGGGAAAAGCAATAGGGGCACGGACGAGAGAGACTGGAGTGAGTTCGACAGCTGGCAGGAAAGGGCTGGGTATAAACTCTAACGCTCTTGATAGAAAAGACCAGCTTCCATAATTATTGGAGTGAAAAGAAAGGGGGGGGAGGGGTCTGAAGAAAGAATCGAAAACAATCTGGAGTGAAGAGAGCTTATAAAATCGAAAAAAAAATAGTCGGGAAGGAAGGTGATAGAAGAGCTGGGAGCGGCCAACAGAAGAGGAGGCAAGAGATCGAGCACTAAGAAGCAAAGCAAAGACAATCAATGGACAGACTCTATAAAATCGCATGCAGATTCAAGTTCAAGACAGAGAAACCAGTGGAAGATTTCTTGAAGAACGAACTCTTTGACAGAAGGAGAGTCAAGACAAGTCGAAGCTCCCTTGGGGCGGGTTCATTCAGGATCAAATGAAGAATCCCAGTATAATTAGGTAACGGCTAGCTCTGGGGGGACCAAAAGAAAAAAAAGAAAAAAAGCACCATGGTAAAGAGAACAGGAGAGGGAAGGAACCTGGGGGATTAGCCCCGGGCTTCATAGTCAAGACGTGACGCATAAGGGAAAGGGGCGGAACGGGCTCTACCAAACCGTGAGCAAAGAGGGGGCGTACGAAAATGGGAGGGAATACTGACGCCTCCCCGAAAGGGGATACCCAACGAACAAAATAAAGAGAATAGCCGGTCATTATCCGGCAGCGAAGGAGAAACGCGGTGTAACTGGGGATCAGGGAATCTGGGGAGAGCAGGTCGGCAAAACGGGGTCTAAGATTGCGGAGTACCCAACCATAGGGGAGTGGCGGGAAAATAAGAACATATTAGAAAGCAGAAGATGCGTGCAAGAATGACGCGAATGAAACCAGGTAGGTACAAACACTAGGAGACCGGAGAAATGAAGAGGGGTTATTCGAGGCGTTCATAAAGTGGGAAATTTCGGGGGTCATAGGAGTTAGAAGAGGGGGGAAAAGGTCTCGACGGGGGGTCTATGCTGTATGGGTTGGTCAGTCGCATGCAGGTCAGGACCCTAAGGGTGGTCACAGGTGAAGGAAGATTGGGAAAAGGCGGGAAACAGGGGTGTGGGAGGACAGGGCGCGGTGATTTTTCGTGAAAAAGGGGCTGTCCCAGTGAACTTGCGGGGGGACAGCGTAACCAAAAATCCGCTAACGTTTCATGTAGGTCAATGTGCGGAGTCTCCTCGTTTGGTAGGGCGGTTTACTGCAATTCTTTGGCGGATAGGGGTTCGGTCCAATCCAATGTGTTTGGTAGAGATCGTCGAAATAGAAAAAAGGCGATGTTGAGGGAGAGGGGGAACCGGAGGAGGGAAGAAAGTAAGGTCTTCTGGAACCTGGAGGGAGACAACGTTCGATGGTGATGTGCCAGTAGGCCAGATTCAAGCTTCAGTGACCGAGGGAGGCAGTAGAGGGGGGTGTTGGCGGGAAGGGGGACCTCGTCAGGTTCGGAGGTCTCCATACCGTAATTCTTCTAGAACCTTGAAAAAAAAAATCAGGCAATCATTCCTGACCACAAGGAATTAAAGGAGGAGGGCTCCGCGGGCTAGGGGGACTTGACACGGGGAAAACAAACGGAAGATGTAGTGGTTGGCATGCCTGGTGAATCAGGTCTTGGAAGCGTGCAACGCGCCTTTTCGTGACACGGATGAAGATGAAAACCCGTCTGGAGAAAACCCGCTGGAAGAGAATGTCGAGCCCGGGGCGCTTCAACCAATTCGACATTTCTAAAGGGACCCTGAACGTGATCAAAAGGAAGAGAAACGGAAGATGAAGAAGGAGGGAGAGGGTTCTCACCGGCCCGTCACCCCTAAAATAAGAAAAACACAGAAAAACAAGAAAGATTTGAGTAGGCGGACAGCGAGAAAACTGTTTCGCGATGCTAGCTTGTCCAGTAGGAGCGGAAGATGTATGTCATAATATCACAAATTCGCGAAACCGAGGGGAGTGAACGGAAAGCAGGAAATTGGAATAAGGCTAAGTAAAAAGAGCCCTTGTCGAATTGGGGACCAACGTCAATACAAGAAACACGTGGAAGACCAATTAAAGAATTTAAAAAATACAGCGCCAAGGGACCACCACCCCTTGGAAAACGTAAGGAAAAGATCCTATGGGAGGCTGTGGAAGTCAGCGAAAACCTCTCGGAAACCTGGCGTTTTCAATCGTCGGGTTGAAAAAAGGAGGGAAGGAACCGAAAGCCCGCATTGCCCTCAACATTAGAGGGAAGGGAGCGGACTGTCGGCCCGTCACAGGAACGCGCGGAAACAAAAGCCGTGAGAAAAATCCTGGAGAAAGGCAAAAGAGAAGAAAGACAATGAAGGCGATAGAAATCGCGTAACATCTCGCTCTTAAACATAAAAGAAAAGATTGGGGGACGGAGGAAAAAAATATTCACAAATAAGAAACCTGACCCAACAGATACTATCCGTTTCACCCAGCCGGATAGCCAGGGACAAAAAGAACCAAAAAAAAACCGACAAACAGAATTTCTAGCGGGCCGAGATTCTCAGACCTAAGGCCATTGTTCGGGGCCGGGGTTAAAAGAGGGCTGGGGGAAAAAAGCAAACAATCGGAAGCTTGACTTCCTTCAGGAGTCGAGAGAAATAGGGGCAGTCTTCATCAAAGAAACGAAACCGTCGGGAGGGAACCGCCAACAAAAAAAAGGAACAAGTCAACGAGCCAGAGAGCTCTCGAAGGGAAGAAAGCCCGAGCTAGGTCAAACGCGGGGAGGAAGTAATGAAGGAGGTTTCTCGGCGCGAACACGAAGGAGAAAAAATCAGGGCAGCAATACCGTGCAGGGCAACTAAAACTAGCTTCTCTTAAGCCGCCCAAACAAAACGGATAGTAAAGAAAAAGGATAGAAGAGAAAAGAGAAAGGGACGCAAAGGAAGGGGTGCAAGGAACGGTAGACGGAAAGAAAAAAGGTACAGGCCGGAACGCATCAGGCTAGAAGGGAGGGAAAGGGACCCCTAGAAATATGTCATGGAGGAGAGATCGAAGGGGTCGGAACATGGCGACTGGGGAGGGGACTTCCCGCTCCCGTGGAGGCAAAGTCAACGTTGGAGGAGTCTCATCATATCAGAAGGGGATCGGGACCCGACTTTGAAAAAAAAGGAGATAACCGAACTTCAGCTCATCCAACTAACAGGACAAAGGACTGAAGCGCTAATAGCATCCAAGAATAGATTTATCTTTTTTAAGTTGATGAAACGGGCTCTTAGGGGATGTGGCGCCGATGCTTTAGTTATTTTTGGGGTAGGGGAGGTTGAAGCAGGCATTTGTCTAAATTTGAACCGCACTAGGCCGCCTGGGTCGGACGAAGTTGGGAACATACCTTCCTACGGCAGGGGGCGGGAGAGAGGAAGGGCGAGTTATTCGGTGAGAGGGTGCATGGGAGACTGCCAAGCCGGGGTCAGCTGTGAACAAAATTAAACTAACTTAAAGGTCGTCTTCGGTTCAAAGGAGGTTCTTCCGGTGATAGGAGGGGGGGCAACCCCAGAAAACTGAATACCCACTGGGGCTCTTGGCAGTCGAGCGGGAAATCGTCCGAAGAGAGGGGGGAAGTGAGAGGCAAGGTGGGGGTGCTGAAAAGGTGGCAGGGGGGCCCGGAAAGACACGCCAAAATTGTAATCAAAGTGCTTCCTTGGTCCACGAAAGAAAAGAAAGTGATACATTGAGAGGAGACCTCCTTGAAGCGTGTAGTGAATGAAGTCGGAACGGGGAGTGTCTCTGAGGCTGGTCACAGAGAATGAAGGTAAAAAAACATCGAGACTCATGCGAAAACAGGGGGAAACGGCGGACAGAGCGTGATCGGACTGGCAGGGCGAAAAACACTAAGAAACAGAAGGGGCGCGCCTTATAAAAGGGATTGACAGGACGTCTAGGTAGAGAAACCTCGTCGGTTCCAACAGGACAAAGGTGGCAGAAGACCGTAAAACGGAAAAGGAGGGCTGAAAAGCGAAAACCGTGCAGACGAAAGGGGAAAGGAGGCCAAAAAACTCGCATCGAGCCGAAGGACTGATAAACAAGAAAAACTGGCGAAACATGCTCCTATGTAAACGTTAGCAAAAGAGTGGAGAGGAATCCAAAAGTTGCTAGCAAAGGAAGAAAAAGCCTGGAGAACCCGGCAGAGAGACAGAGCAATGACCGAAGCATCACACAACCGCTCCTTGGAAGGCGGGGGGGTAAAAAAGGTGACGGAGAAAGGAACGCTTGAAAACACTGCAAAAGACCAGAAGCTTAAGCAACCGGGCAAGTCACGCCCTAAAACAATCGTTAATCTTAAAAAGACTCAAACCCTACTCACCCGCTCAACACAAAGGAGCCGACGGGCGGCGCTTGAGGCCTAAGAAAAAGCTTCGCCGCACACGCGACAGCCAACCGGCCGACTTGCCATCGGCAGAAGTCAAAAGAACAGTCAGAACTGGCGAAAGAAGTTCTTGTAGCGGAAAACCGCAAAGCTAAGCTCATCTCAAAACCAATGGTGTCTCAAAGAAAGAAACTCAGCCTGACGCCGCAGAGAAAAAATCTCCGCAAGAATAAGCAACGGAATGTAAAAAGCACCTTACCTACTCCTAGAACGACAATCAAAATACCACCCGGAACAACAACCTCTATCCTGACTTTCTCCACTAACCTCAACGATAACCGAGAAAGAACCCACGAATAACAGCGGGGGAACCTAGTGGGGGAAGCCTGTTCCAGCTATGATCTATTCAGGCAATCTAGTAAAGCTCCGAAGGGGGGAGTCGGGCGCAGTTGGGCTTAGAAGTCGAACGGCAAAGGTATGATATCGGGAGTACACCTGAGGCGCTGGAAACAGCCAGAGCCTGCGCGTTTTCTGAAAAAGGAACAAGTGTCGGGGTCCACCGGAAATCGCCGCGGCGGCCCGAGCAGCATTTCATCGCGAAACGAAAGTGGGGAGGAAAACAACCTTGTCCTAACCACAGACGCAAGGATGGAAATTGATGACCGGGAAAAATCACAAGACTCGCAAGGACAATTTAGAAGGGGACAGACTTGTCCAGTCGAGCCTCTCGACAGCACTTCAGGTCAGTCGAGCAGCTGCAGCACCGATCCTCCACAGTCGCTTGGGAGGAGAGGCGGAATGAACACGTCAAATTCGTGGCGGTACTCCCCGCAAGGAACAGCCGTGAGTCTGCCGAAAAACCGGGAAGTGAAGCGTGAGCAGACTGGACCGTAGAGAGCTACATCTAGCGCAAAGGAGGGAGGAGTCGGGGAGGTCTAGCAAGAAGGGGAAAGAGGGATCCGATACGAGACCAATTTCTAGAGCTTGGCATGATATATCACCCGTCGAGAAATAAACGCCGCTGCAAAACGGAGGCCGGTCACCGGGAGTGCAGACGAGGCTGCAAAACCCTACTTGCGCAAGCACTTTCGTCGAAGAAAAGCCTCTCTAAGCCCCTTCAAAGAAGTTCTGGAAGGGGTCGATCGGTGGGCGGGCAATGCGAGTACGCAAAAGGATGGTCCGACGGCTGGAAGGGGGGCCCAAAGCTGGAATCTCACGTTACCTCAGACTCGGGCCTGGACTGGTTCGGACAAACGCTTCATGTTCGACCGAAGTGAAGACAGACTTCGTGCGTGAACATGGGCTCTACCACCGGCTTAAGTGGCCCGCTAGAGGGAAAGACACTGCTGACTGCAGGGAAACGGGCGGTCTATTTCGCCTCCCGGACGAACACGCGGGCGGGGAATTGGAAGTGCCTGACAACGTCCGCCGGAAAAGGGGGGGACTCGTTTGAGCTTCTGACTAGGAAAAGGAAAACAGAAGAGGGAACGGAACCAGATAAAAGAAAGAAAAAAAAATTCAAACGGAGAGAAAAAGAAGCTACATCGGGACGCGCTCATTCAAAACCACTAGGACCGCTTGAAGGAGTAGGGAGCTCTTGAGGCTTGAGTTGATGTTTCCAAGAAAGAGGTCGACCGTGGGGCAAAGCGGTTGGCTGGGAGTTATGGGGTCCGGCGTCAGGCAGGAGAGGGGAAAAGGGGATTACATCATGGGGGGTAGGAGGGAGGCCGAGCAAGCAGCCAAGTTGAGGGAAGAGGACGGAGGGTCGTTTGCTGGGAGGGCAATAAGCGCAGCTTGAAGTGCCAGACGAAAAACCGGCGATCGACCGGCAGAACACAATGTAAGGGCAGAGGGAAATTCGTTTCGTATGGGGGGAAGCAGTGAGAGAGAAGCAGCTGGCTTGTGGAAAAGGAGGACGAGACGCCGAAAACGTTTCGTGCAGCAAGGTTAGTAGAGGGCATCCTTGGCAAGGCTTTTGCCTGGGAACGGTCGCGCCGTATGTACACGGGAGGGGTGGAGGTGACCAGGGGGGAATTGTCTAAGTAGGCCAAGAAAAAAAAAGCAACTGCGATTTACGGGATGGTTTGATGTCGCGGGGTGACTGTCGCAGGTGAAGCCATCCTAGGAGACTGAAAAAGTCGGAAAGGAGAGATGCTCAATCGGATTCAGCGCTAGGAAGAGGAGGGCCCATGCCTTTTTGGGCAAGAGATCTGGGTATCATCCTGGTGGTAAGATTCGCGAGTTGGGAATACCCCTCTGGGGGAAAGCTGCACGGTCACTGCAGGGGAAAGAGCATCGGGGTCTACCCAGGGATGGACCGGTCACCAAAGCAGCGCAACTCTCATAACGAAGAGAAAAAAGCGAAGTACTAGGAATCCGAGGAATAAGCCACGAAGCCTTCGGGACGCTGGGGTTCAGGAGGAAGACGCGATCAAGTCTGGGGGGCTCCTCGGGCCAAGCGGACTGTGAATGGAGAAGATACGTTCCAAAAAGTCGCCGAGGAATATCGGAAAGGGATTCCGCAACAATTCTACAAACCTCAGCCCCGCCAAATCACTTACCTCTCTGCCGGGAGTGAAAACTGGGGTGGGGAGCAAAAATCACAAGGGTCCAATCAAACGGACGGGGAAAGGGACGTACAAAAGCCACTTTATCTCCACCACCGGGCAAGTAGAAAAATAAGTAGAGGACTAAGCCACCTGGCAAAGAAATGGAAAAAAACACGGGGTATTTAAACAAAAAGCCGTCAAAGGACAAGTCAAGGACCGCAGACGAAGGAAGACTCTTCGACGGTGGTCGGCAACAGGCCTTCAACACGAAATCAAGTGGTAGGCACAGCGAGGAATCGACCGGAAGCGGAACTCTGCGAACAGCCTTCGCGGACAGCTCGCGATCCGGAAAGAACCAGAACAAGAGAACGACGAAACCTAGAAAAAAGTCGAGGGACCATCCTAAGACCAATCAAGAAAAAAATCACCCAGACAAAGAAGATTTCGGCAGGGGATTATGACAAGCGTCCCGGAGATTGATCCTTTTCGAGTTGCTCGCTAGAAAGGTTGCCACAAGGAGAGCCAAGTGACTCGTCGGCAGATTAATCCAGATCTCTAGTCCTGATAAGCCTGGGCTCTCCGCGACCATTAGGGACGAAAAGAGGTGCACATGGAAAGAAAGTAGGCAGCTCGCAAGAATGAAAAGAGAAAAATGCTTGTCGAAGAAAAAGCGGAAATAACTAGTGCGAACTTATTGGAAATAGCTGGTAAACTATTCGTCTTACATAGCGCGGTGAAGACTCATGCAAAAAAGCTGCAGTCCGACACATAATCTCGGGGACGAGATCAAAAGGGTGATTAGAGAAGATAATACTGAATGTGACGACTCCATATCGGGGTGGAAAGGGAGGGGTTAGAGCGAAAAACTAGAACTACGAATATTCAACTCCAAAGGACAAGGGTTGACGCTGGACTAACTTCTAGGAGACAAGATCTATCAAGGATAGAGCGAAGGGGAGAGTGGACCGTCATAGGGAGAAGTCAGCCAACGGGGGATTATCAGCTAGTTTAGGACGAGCTATGTCTGGAGTCAAGAGAAAAATGGCATACCATCTGCGTGCGGGGGAAAAAAAGTCCTAGCAAAAGGAAAATAAACAAACAAGGGAGACGTACTGGGACCTCTGAGAGCGCACACTCCTCCGACATGTCGTGGCGTTATTTTGTTTCAGAGGGACTAGGAGGGAAAACGAGGAGCGGCTGATGTTATGTAGCTGGAAGTTGTGGAAAAGTCAGTCCGAGTTCTGCAAGCGAAGAAGAGAGAGAGGGAAAGACGCTGGAACAACATGTTAAAGAAGGAAGCAAACTGTACGGGGACGGGCGAGGGCTCTTGATCGGGGGGCAGAAAAACCTGAAGCGGGAACAGGAGAAAGAGCAGGAGAATTAGTAAGATTCTTTAAGGCGGATCGGGCGAAAAGGGGGACGGAGGGAAGGGGTGAAAGCCACACGCCGCAATGGAAAATTGGAGCGATCGGAGGCAGGAGTGAAGAAAGTGTTCTGAGGTAAACGATCGGGGAAGGAGAAAAAAAAACAAGTGGACTAAGCGGTGCTTGATTGATGGTTGCCACTCAGGAACGGGAGAGGTGAGCGAACTACAAATGCCCACGTGAAACTTAAGATGTAAGAAAGGTGGGCTCAGAATTCGATGAAGACACGGGCAAAAGCGTCAGTCATGCCACAGGGGTCGACGCGATGGGTCCCGAAAAAAGGAGCGGTCCTGGGAGGCGGAGACAAATCCACAACGAAGCGCAGGAGTTGGGGGAAACTTAATTGAAAACGCTGGAGAAGTCGAGGCTACAGGGAGCGTTTGAAATCTCCCGAGTTTGTGAGGAGCCTGCATCAGCAAGGGTGAAGGGGAAAACGCGACAGGAAAAAGACCGTGGAGGCTGCAGGATTGAATCCCACTCCCGACACGAACTGTGGAAATGAGCTGACCAAGGCCAATGTCGAGACAAGGGGACGCTGACGTAAGAAGTAAGGCTCAGAGGAAGGAAGGACGAAGAGGGTGGCTCGCTCCACGACTACGGAGGCTGAGTAAATGAAACTGGCCTACGAGCCGATGCAAAACAACCGGCAACGTATCAACACCAAGACAGCTAGCGAAGTGGGCGTCCACGTGACGGAAGCGTAGGACAAGAAACTACAACGGCACCCACACTGCAAAAAAAGGCCCCAAACAAATCACGTCCGAAAAAAAAAGAAAAAAGCAAGCATACAGGGAAGCGAGCACGACCACGCAGCCTCTGAGAGAGTTACGTCCCAACAACCAGCGTGAGAGAGAAGGGAAAGGGGAAGCCGGGAAACGTACTGACTCTTATATCTAAAACCCGCAAGCCAAAAGTCAGATCTCTCTCCAGGCTTGACCGGGGGAGCGTCACGCAGTACAGAGAAAAGCAGTCAGGTCACTACCAAAGGGGGAACAAAAAGGAGAATAAAAATTGACCGTCTCAAAAAAACCTATGGCTTAACCTATAAAAAGGATGGGGGATCACCGGAAAACACTCAACCCGGTAAAACCAGAACATACCTCATCACAAAAAATCTCAGAAACGGACGAAACTCGTCTCTGAAGAAACGGGGAGAACTCACGAGAGCTACTCAACAAGCCCTAATTCATAGGGGAGAAGGGGACGGGTCGGGATTCGTCGTTAGGGCAGCAGAGTAAGAGCGCTCTCGTGTGAGTTTCTCTAAGCAGGGGGAGTCTACAGGAGACCGCCAGAAGATGAAAAAGTAACCTGATGGAAGAAACACGATAAGAAATACTGTCAAGGAATAACCGGCGTATGGAAGAGGGCTGCGTGATCTGGGGCGTTTTACGACATGGGCTTGCGGATGAGGGATGCAAGACGCAATATCTCAGAGAAAGGTGTTAGAAAGCCACTTTGGGCTCCCGTCAAGTAGATGAAATGAAAATTCGTGGTGAGATAAAGGAAGGGGTCTGGGCTCGGTACAATTAAGCCATATCATGGTGGCACCCAAGAAGATCGATCATAATGTCTCGGAGATCCGCGAAGGAAACCGGGCAAGAACTTCTACGGGGGGTAATAAGC
>Ga0179593_1666631_pt1 | contig 12969 bp, 13 predicted proteins | sample CZODoug2_1_08_16_FD_185931 | JGI IMG/M metagenome (GOLD analysis project Ga0179593, IMG submission 185931) | Vadose zone soil fungal communities from Angelo Coast Range Reserve, California, USA - CZODoug2_1_08_16fungal (PacBio error correction) | ecosystem: Environmental > Terrestrial > Soil >...
ATATATATAAGTAAGTGTAACCAAGGCGACGGCGATAGCAAAATCAGGGAAAAAGGGAGAGGAAACAAACTAAAAGGGAGTGAAAGTCTTTCCCTTCGGCAGGACCTCCCATTTAGTAGGGGAAGGGGCCCGTTCAACGTGAGAAGAGGGGAGGGCTGGACAGTACCAAAAAGAAGGGCAGGGGGGGGGGGGGGGGGACATGAGGGCCAGGCAGGCTCTTTAATACAAGAGAAAATGACGTCACTGAAAAAGGACTTGGTTGGGATGGGGCAGTCGTGGGGGGGGATGGGAACCTTGTCAGAAAAACCTAGACTTCCTCCCGACTGATTAAAGGAGCTTCGGTTGAAAGGGTGGATCGATTCAGCCGAGTAGACAAAACTTACGGGACTGATTTCGTTGCTAAACCACGACCAACTGTCGGGATCTAATCTAGTTAGGACCGATCGCGCGAGGCATCTGATCCGGGAAGTGTCGCTTTCTTACGGTAGGAAGGGAGCATAGGAGTTAGGAGAACTGCTTCAATGTTCAGGCGACAGGGGAGAATTCGCGAACGGGGCTGAGAAATACAATTTTTGGGAAAAAGAAACTTTTGTTTCGGATCTGGGGGGAGGGGGCTACATCACCCTGAAAAAAAAAAAGATCAGGTTTTCTTGGGATTGCCACAATCGCAAAATGGTTCGGATTCGCCACGTAGGAAGGGAGGAAGGCTGAAGAAGGATACAAGGCTTTCCGATAGCGAATCGCCTGCGCTCATCAGTGGGGGGAAAAGGGGGGGGGGGGGGGTATAAAGGAATCTAGCCTTAAGGAAGGTGGGCGGGGTGCACACGCTGGGGAAGGATAATCCAGTCTCTCTGGCAGAAATGGTCAAAAAGTTTCGTGTGGGGGAGGAGAGATTGGTTAGGAAATAAAGGAGCCGAACCGGGGTTGGGCCCAGACGACCGCCGCACACTGGAGGGCGATGTCCTCACGGCGCATTCCTGGAAAGAACGCTGAAAATAAATTGCTAAGGAGAGGGGAAGAAACAGGGCAAGGACCTTTGGTGCTTTCGAGGAGAAAAGGCTAGCAATTGGTTTGAATGAAATCAGAAAGAACACAACCAGAAACTTTTCCGGGGTCACACGTCTTTGGGGAAAGTTGGGGCGTCTCAGGGGACAAGAAGTGCACACCTTGGGAGGAAAGGGGGGTTCTATATCAGGGGGACATTCGCCCGTTTGGAAGAGAAAAAGCGCAGAATCGGGGCGGAAGTAGTGATGATCGATTTTCAACTTAAGGGGAATCGTAATCTTGAATATAAGATTAATAGGGGACTTGAAATCCTTGAAACTGCAAGGACGGCCGGTCGTAAGGACAAGGGGTTTCGGACTGCGCGACAGCGAGTAGCAGGAGCGCGCGATCTCCCCAAAAGAGGAAAAAAAACTCCTTGTCGAGGGGGAACGGTTAGACGACTGGAGAGGAGGGGCGGGACCGTTTGGAAGGGGGGTGGAAAAAAGTCCTGGTTTGAAAAGGGAAACGCGCGTCTATAAGGGGACGACTAATTGTGCAACCAAGATCGCTCGGGGAGAAGGGTACAAAGGTGCTAAAAAAGGGGAAACGGGAATTTCGCGAGAGAACAGAACGGAGGGACTGATGGGAGTGAGGACAGAGTAGAATTAGGGAAAGAGGGCTCGAAAGGAACGGCCTCGAATATCGTGAAGAGAACGACATCGCGCCTCAGGGAAAATGAAAAACTGATAATTAACTCTAGGAAGGCGAAGGGAATGAATTTCCAGGAAAAGAGAATTGGCTGATCTCGTCGGTCGAGGAGGGAAAAAGAAATCGCACTTCCGAAAGGTTGGAAAACAAATTCGTAGTAATACAACGCTAGGACTTACGTAGGACGAGAATCGGTGTCCACGGGGCCCTACAAGCCGAGCACTGAGAGGTGAAATCACTGCGTTTTGCATAAAAAGAAGGGAGAATGGGAAAAAAACAAGACACGACTGGGGGAACAACAAACGCAGGAATGAGAACCTTGATCGCATAAAGACGACCTAGGGGAGACATCGTCACGGTTGAAGAGGGAGACGGCGGCGACATACACCTCCCCAGGGGTTGGGGGAAAGAAGGGAGGGTCAGGAAAGACGTAAAAAGGGGTGGGACCTGGCAGATCAAAAACAACAACGGAGAAAGAGAGAGAGCTGAAGGCAGAAAAGAAAAATAGTCGGTCTATTCCCGGAAGCCAATAAATGGGGGGATGTGTATGTTCGAGAGTTTGGAAGGCTCAAAAAAAGTTAAAAGAGGAAGAAAAAAGAAAGGGGAGAATAATGTGTTCTCATAAAAGTAATGCGCTGGAATGAACAAAACGTTTCGTGCTCCGGGTAAGAAGGCCAGTTTATTCACGAAAAGCCTGCATCTGTGCGGAGGGGGCAGAGAAAATACCAGGAGGGGTCGCTGTAGAAGAAGAGGAAGCTTAGGAAATACGAATTGGCCTTCTCAAGAAATTCGAGTGGTGTAAAAGTTTCTCTTGGCTCATTGAGGGGGGGATATACTCCGCTTTCGGAGGAAGAGGAAAAGAGAAATTCTCTTCCCTTAAAGGAAAGGCGGTAGATTGAGTGGGCTTTGTCGGCTTCGTTTAAACTCGGGAAAGAAGAAGGCTATTCTAGGCAGGGAAATATAAGTCATGAAGAAGGGAATGAGATTAGTAAAAAAAAGAAAGTACTAGGGGAAGAGAAAAAGGATTGATCAAGGGGTTCTTTCGGAGTTTCCAATATTGAGGGGGGGGAAAAGAAAAAGATCTAGGTGTTGGAAAAAGGACAGTAAAATCCCGCGTCAGAGGAGGACTCGAGGTCGTCTTTCAAAAAGAGAAAATAAGGCAAGGGAGTGTCCGCTCAAGCTCGAGTCGTATATAAAAAAACTGGGTATCCAGCCAGAACAAGATGCAACCTTCTGAACGGGGGAGGGAAAAAGCTTGTTGCTGATCAATGCACTGGCGGAGGGGGCTCTTAAAAAAAATAAAGCCGAGAACTTACGGTGACCCGAGTTGAAAAGAAAGTCAGAAAAGGCCCTATGGGCGCGAAAGGCTCTTCAACTTACGAGCACGTGGACGCGAGGAAAAAACTATAACTCGAAGGGGGGGTCTGTTAGGGAGGTCGACGATTGGCGACGCCGACAAGATAGACAATAGCGTGTGGGGAGAAGGAGGGAAAAGTAGTAGCCGAAATGAACAAATACAATTTGGCCTTCGACGGCGACTCGGTGTCGGGCAGGAAGATTGGAAACACCCAGTAAAAGAAAGGGTTATTATGAAGATGCCATAGAAGAATCAAAAAGCCGTCTAATGGAAGCGAAAAAGGTGGAAAGAGGGATAAGGGGAAGGGTTGAGCGTGGAAGAATCTTCTAGCCACCGAAGCTGGCGGAAATCGCTTAGGGCCGGTCTTAGGCCAGAGGCCAAAAGAGAAAAAAGCTCGAGCAACAGGAAAAGGAAGTTGGCGCGTCCAACTAATGAGAGGGAAAAAAAACGTGGGGCAAAAATCAATCAAGGAGAAAAGGGAGACGTAAAAGCTCAGTTCCGAAAAACCGGGGGAAAGTCAGTGCGAAGGACGCGACTGACTCCGTGAGCAAAATTGGAGGGAGGAGGACATCGAAAAAGGGGGGGGGAATGTGAAAAGAGAAAACAATGAGATCGTTGAGTGTTGGACAAAGTCATGGTGAGTGTCTACTAAAAACGAAGAAATAAAATGTTCTCGCAAAGGGGGTGTCAGCATGAAACTCGGTCAAGAATGAGAAAGAAAACGGGCTAGGAAGGGAAAATAAGTAGAATCTACCAGCGAGTTGGATCAACATACGACATCGATTGACCAGCAAAAAGAACTAAATTAGCAAAACACCCCCCCCCGGCACCGTCTACTATAGAGGTGAACATCTGAGAATTCGCAAACTAGAATTCATTTTTAGGGAGATCCCTGATATGTCGAATAACTCTCATCCACTCACTCAAGAGGTTGCGTTAACAGAGGGGAAGTAGTTCGTTTGGGGGGGTATATGCCAGACACGACAAATCTCCCTTCCTCAGGGTAACAACGTTTCGAGCCATATTCAGCGATTCAGGGGAAATGTGATCGTCTGAGATGCCTGAGTGGGGGCCAGATTAAAATTCTTCATGCCGCGGGCTGTGTGGGAACTGGAGTGACTACGAAGCTTGCGCAACTTGGTGCAGGGGGGTACCCTTAACAAAGGGTGGGCTTTCTACCTAAAGGGACTAAATTGGCTCGTCCTCTCTTAATGGTTGGCTAATTCCTCGGGGGTCAAGATGGGATAAAAAGCGGCAGCCTTGTCGGACCAGATCGTACATCTCGAGCAAAAAGAAAAGAGGAAGGAAAAGATATTCTAGGAATTCCCTCTAAAAGGGGCGAGCGAGGCAGAAGGGGAGGTCATGGGCAAAAGATACTGAAAAGAGGCGTAAGAAGCAGTCAGAAGTGTCAACCGAAAAAATAAATGAGGGGCGCCTGTTCTTCCCCTTGCCAGTGGCAAAGCATGGGAAACTTGGGGAGAAGAAGATGGGGGGGGTCCTGAGATAAGATCTCTTTCCCGCCACTCTTCTGAGAGGCAAGATCGTCTCCGCTGGGGAAGAGGAACTCCTTGTGGGGGGGGGGGGGTTCGCGAAGTTCGTGGGGGGGGGCTATTTCCAGTGGCAGGGGCAAGGAGAACACTAACTCAAGAGAGAAGGGTATGCCCGGCGCGGTCATCTTTGAGTGTGACGAGGGGTAAAGGGGTCTAAATCAAAAATGAATTATTCGTTGCGAATGGACCGGAGCCATAAGACCCTCTTGAAAATAGAAGGTAGATTCACAGGGAGAGACGCACCAATGACTGGACTGCAGGATTACTTTCGCTTAGTAGGGGATAGGGGTAACTATTAGATCTCTGGGGAAATTAGGGGGACGTCTTTCGGCGACATGGTATGAGCAGACCCAATGGGGGGGGATGCGAGCAGCGGGTGGTGGGTTTCGTCTGGTATTCGACCCAACAGGACTTCCAAATACCCTAGACGGGGGGGAAGTGAATCTCAACAATTAGGGAAGGAATTCGCGGCCCCGAAATTCTTGAGCGCACATCAGTCTAAAAAGGGACTTCCAAGAAATCTACTGTTGTCGCTCAAAAAGGGGTTGGTATGAAAGGGGGGTGCGGATCTCCTCTTCACGAAGGGTAATTCACAAGTAGAAAGGGTTCAGCTTCATAATTTCTTGGGGGGGGTTGGGCTGAGAAGGACGTTGGGGAGGATCCAGTGGGTGGCAGCTACCTCCTCCGTTGGTGATCCTCGCCAGCTTGGGACGAGAAGATTCTCATACTCTCCAAAAGGAAAAGACGGGGGAAAGGTGCTTCCTTGGAAAGAAAAAACTGTGAATTTCTGATAGCTTTAAATTAATGAGAAGCGAGGCAATTTGTTTGCCAAAAGACTGACGTCACCGGGGAGGCCTGGCGAGAGAGGGAAAAAGTTGCTTGGGGGGAAAAAAAAAATGTGGGAACGCCTAAGGACAAGCCTCTAAAAAAAGGCAGTGGTGGAGATGAGAAATGAGAAACACTGAACCGCGTAAAACCAAGTAGAATAAAGTGCGGAAGAAAGCGTGAACATTCATTCGGGGAATCGTATGAACCGGTGAGAGGGAACAACTATGATTGAAGATCGGAAACTCGATCGCGGTCAAGTCGGGGTAAGACATGCAAGCTCTGCGAGAGAGGAAGGAGCCTCACCATCAGGGCGAGAACTCCCCGGTCAGCGCTTGACACCTCCAGGGACGGAGGGGGCATACCACTTTGTGTGTGATGACGCTTGGCGCGGGTGGCGACACGCAGTGAGAAGATTTCCGATTCCTGGGGAAAGAGAAATCCCCTCTAAAAGGACGCAAAAGGAGGCCCAATCGCGAGAGGGGGAGCCTTGACCTGAGTAGGTAAAGAAAACAGTCGTGAAAAAAAGAAACGGAAAGGGGTAGTGCGGGGTATAATGAAGACGTCAGGATTAGGGTACCTGCGGGATGATCTTAAGGAATAGGAATTAGCATAAAAGGGAGAGTTAACTTCTAACGCAAGGAAGTCACAGATAAGTCAAGGACCTCTAGGAAAGGCACCTTGTTTCAACGCTTCCAAAAAAGGGGTAAATGTGAAATCGAGTTTCTGAACGCGAACACAATCACCCTGCATTGAGGCAAAATAAAAAGTCGATTCTCAATCAGAAGAGGGTGGATCCGGAACGCTCCCAAAGACGCGGTGGTGCAACTGGTGTGTTGCTGAAAAGGAGCAAAAAGAAGGTCAAACTCCGGGAAAAAAAAACACGAGGAGGAAAAAGGAACGAACTGGGTGCCAAGCCCCTCGCATTACTTGAAATCTTACGTCGGAAAAAAAATAGTCGTTAGTACCGTCGGAAAGGTACTTCGTGAGGGGAAGAGAATACACCTCCACTGAGGGCGCGGGGGGGCATGCCAGGGAGGACGTGAGGTTGAGGAGACAGGCAGCATCTCGATAACAAAAAAGGAAAGGAGAGATTCTGAAAAGGTTTCGGAGTAAAAAGCAAGGGGAGGTCGAAAGACAAGCGGAGCAAGAAAGGGGGGGGAAAGGGTGACGATTGACATGAAAAGCCACCTACGAGGGAAGGAAAATCAGAAGGTCGGAGATCAAGGTTTCTTCCGCAAAACCAGGATGCCGCTTGGGCTCGGGTGAACAAGGGGGAGGTGGTTCACTGCCCGTGAGTGAAGGGAATAACTCTTTAGCCCGGGAGAGGGGAAGGGGAATAAACACCAAAAGGAATCGCGTCCGCGCCATAGGGAGCGATGACTACTACGGGCCTTGCAAAGAAGTCGCTGCTTTTCAGTGGGGGGGAGAAGCTGGGAGACCCGATAATCTACAAGCAGAGGAAGGGTTCTTAATCTAAACAAAGAAAAGTGTCAGGCGACTCAGGAGAGGAAAAAAAAACTTGCGTCCCTCTGTATAGACGAATTCGAGGCTCGTTAGAGTAATTATGAAGGCATAAGCCTCGATTCAGCAGACGAAGGGGGAACCCTTGTTCTCTCGCGACTGGATTAGAAGGGGGGGGGAACTTTCTTGGAAAGGGGGCCAAGATATGCAGGCAAATCCTCTATCATATCAGGGGCACTAGGTCAGTGTAACGCTCTCGAGGACAGGGTTACAAGAAGGTTGAGATATCTGGGAAATCCAAGCTCGAAGAAAAGGAACCGACTGCGCGAAAGTCGTAGATCAAAAGAGGGTACAATCTCGAAAAATGGCGGTGAAAGCGGAAGGTAAGGTCAGCGCCAAGGTAACTCCAGGTAGCGCAGTACTGTGATAAAAGAAGAATTTCTCGCGAGTGTTTTCCATAAAATTCAGGCATTGGGTGAAAGAAGATCGCTTCCGATTACTATAAAAAAAGAGTGGGACCTTTAACAACTATACGCTCTATTACTGGGTGAAAGGGGCGGTCCTGAGAACAAGGTTCGCAACGCAGTCCTAATGAAGGATAAAGGGGGGGATTGAGTCGGGATGAATCTTCCAATGAACAGACCAAGTTTGAACTTCTACGCACTGGTTCCTGGGGTGGTCGGGAGTGTAGGGTTTGAAACACCCAATTACTCTAAGGTTTTCTACTTGTGAAGAGGGAAGGGCAATCAAAAACCGGCTTCAATGAAAAAAACAGGTCCCGAATTAACGTTTCGTTGTAGCTTAGGAGGCTGAGTAAAAATGAGAGGAAAAACAGGAGGGCGAGAGCCTTGACAAAACCGGGAAGCATGAATATCATCTAACAAGAAAAGAACAGAATTCATTGAAATGCATACGACTGCGAGCAACACGTGGGCTCAACTCGTAAGATGATATCGGTTTACACGGAAAGAAAGTTGCAGGAACCTTGATGAGCGAAAGGAGAATTCGAGAATTGACGCATTGGAGAGAAAGAGAGGGTGAAGGGGAACAATTGTGGAAAGGGGGGGGGCGAAAAGCAAGCAATTTGCGATGGGACTGGCCAACCAGGAATCTCGGTGTTTCGGGGGTTACCACCAGGGGTGGGTTAGACCAAGAAAAAAAAATACGCAAGTCTGCTGGTAAAGTTGGGATCATGAACCGTGGAGGGGGAAAGGAACAATATCTGGGGGACCTCGTAATGAACCTAGAAGGTGGACGACGGACAAATTTCAAGATTCACCCGTGAAGTGAAATGAGGGGTCCCTTTAGCCACTATCTCTCTCCGAATGGGGTTCTGCTGTCGCGGGGAATAACGAATCAGTCCAGGGTCGGCGAAGTCCTCTACCTGGACTAAAAACAACAAATATGGAAGACACGCGGTGATATGCTTGCGGACGTGGAGGAAGGTGGGTTACTCCTTAAACTGACCAATCAGCAGCCTTCTGATCATAGGTTCTACTCAATAGCTGAAGAAATGATTGACTGGATCCGCGGACCAGCGTGGGGGAAAAATACTCAAGGACACGTCGGGAGGGAAAATCAGCCGTCCTCGGTCTAACATTAGGGAATAAACTGAGAAAAGGAGTATTCCTTCAAGCGGAACTTATACCTCGAGACCTCGCTTCATGGGGTCTAGCAGGGGCGCAGGAAACTTGTCAATGACCTGGCTCTGGCTAGGGTCTAAAAAGGGGGATTTTAAAATTCGCGTGAGCATCAACAACAAAAATGGTAGGGTATAATTGGGAGGAAATGCGAGTCGATCACGAGCGAGAAAGGGTACAATGAATGGGTAAGTAACTGGGAGTAAGAAACAGTCCTTCAAGGAAGGAGCCCGGTCCGCGTTGGTTGCCGTCAGGGGCCCTGGGAGAAAATAACTTTGCCTACCGAAGACTCGTCCTGCATCGCGGAAGGGCGGACCCACCAGGTCTGAGAAAGAAAATTGAAACGTCAATCGATTTAAAAGGGTTGGGAGACTTGTTTGGCATGCGATAATGGTCGTTTCCTAAGAAAACCCAGGCCTATACTTCCGCAAAGAAAAGGAAAAGCGTGCATCTTTGTTGTCTGAGGAGCAGTGTCAAACAAAAGGGAGGACTACTAAATCCTTACTTATTACTTTCGAGACAACGCCAACAAGGTCGTAAGGAGAGCTGGGGGGAGGTCGATACACACACGGCGATTTTCGGCTGCCGGTGAAAGAGTTGGGGTTCGCTGGAAGAAGGTGTGACAACTTCTAGGGATAGAATGACGGTTCGAAGGCTGATCTAGGGATGGAAAACACATTAGAATACACAAGGAGGGGCGTAATCGAGTTTTGTTCGGTAGGGGGCAGTGTTCTGACAAAAGGAACAGATCAGAACGCTAACGATCTGGTTTTGCCGTTGGAAGAAACGCTGGAAGGGAGAAAAGTCGGCTTCGTGCGAATAGTAGGGAATACATCAGAAGAGGGAGTCTGCCAGGGACCTGCCGGTTCCCACAGGGGGGGTCTCTTAAATAGCTGTTCCCTCAGGAAATCTTCTTCCGAGGGGGAAAAAGGCACACAGTTTTGAAAGAAAGTGGCTTCTGGAAGCTGCATGATTTCGAGAAACTTCTAGTACGCATGGGGGATGACTCGGTGGGCCAAGTCGCGAAATACTCCGGGAGTTCCCAGAGCAGGTTCGAAGAAATTCTTCCTACGCCTCCACGGTGAAAGGGAGTAGGTTCTGAAGAGCAGGGGGGATTGATGCCTATCAATAAGGAAAAAAAATGAAAACTAAGGGGGGGATTGTGGTGGGCAAGGTGAACAAAAAAAAGTATGACGCGAGGGGCAAAGACTGTATGGCTTCTTCCAAGGGTGCTCTCTCTGCCGATTCCAATCATTGCAAAGGGGGAAAGATTGTCAAGGCTGCATGCGACCTTTGTTCTCAACGGAACAGAGGGAAAAATAACGGAGAAAGTTTCCTGGGAAATACGGGTTGGTCCAACAGTAGGAAGCCTAGAGAGGGATCGGAAGATTCCTTGATCTTTAAAATCGCAGAACAATACACATTATGTGCTTTAGGCAAAGGAAAGTCGCTACTGCGAGCATGTATGTTAAAGAACCAATCGCCAGGCGAGGCGAAAAAGGAAAAAAAATGAAAACGGACCATGAAGGTCTAGAGAACCCAGCTTGTTCTTTAGACGAATGTAGGTGAGGGTACCGCAAGTGAAAAAGGTTTTCCGATCCTGGTTGAAAAAAAAACTCCATTCAGCAGAAGGGACCCTGGCCAAAACGAGACGGGGGAGGACCACCTTATATTTTACAAGGAATTTGGCGAATTCAAACGAAAGACGAAAGTACTTCGGTTCAACGAGTTAAAGGATGACGTCAAAATCTTGTTTGCACGGGGAAGAGAATTCGAAGATTACAGGGGAACTCGAACCCACAAAGGAAGAGGAAGGAGATGACCGGGACTGGGACTTGGGGGGGTCGTAAGACCCGCTGCTTGTCGGTCGGGTTCTGAAGCGCAAACGCAATAAAAAATCTTCTGAAATAACCCTCCGAGGAGGGGAGCCTGCCTAGTCGGGACGCGCCCAGAGGTGTCCACGGGGGGGTGGCCCTTCTACAAGGCCGGGGAAAGGGAAAGAGTAAGAGCGTTTTTTGGAAATACGTGAGAATCCGAAGAAGGGGCGAAACTGTGGGGGCAACCATCAAAGCGCATTCCTTGGGTTGTGAGAACTTGAGGACACGACCGGAGACCTGGAGTTTATTGAGTGTCATTTTAAGATGTGGAGAGCAGGGGGGTATATTGATTTGGATCCCCTTTTTTACTCTTTCCTGATGATCTCTCCATGACACAACCAGGGTCAAGTGGATATGATTGCATAAGTGGAGGAAATCTGGGAAACCTTCATAAGACTAGATCACAACAACACGAGGCGTACAGAACTGGGTTTGACAGCTAAAAAAAAGAAAGAGCTTCCCTATCGCGTAGCCACTTAAGAACTGATGGGGGCGGAGCAGAGTTAAGATAGACAGTTTTACGGTTTGGAATAACCGTAGTCGGAGGATTCTTGGTCCCAATTCCCAAGGTAATGGGGGGACTCGGGAGAGGCACATGGTGGCCCTGTGAGAAAAGACTATGAACAGGAAAAACGATTCCCGAAGAGGTAGTCTTGGTGCCGGCAACACAAAATCAGTGGAAATTCTTGGCCGTCCGACGGGTAATCTTACTACGAAGGGAACATTCGCAGGAAAGAAGAACTTTGGTGATGTCTGTGGGGCATTCCGTCAGGAAAAACCTATAGCGTAAAGATGACTTAATGGGCGCAAATACTCCGTCCTTTTGTACAGTAATTGAAGGAATTTGACTGGGATCTGGTCAGGGGTGTCCCTCTGTATACGTCGGCGTGGCAATTCTTCTTTTAGTCGAAGGGGGAGGCTAATGAAAGAATCCTAACGAAAGCGAACGTCACTTTCAAAGCTGGGCCAACGAAGGGGAAGCAGGGTTGAAGATAAATTGATGGGAAGGGTCCAATCTTCATCAGGGAGAAAGCGGCGAAGAACTAACTGGTTCGGGAGTCAGGGCAGGTCGCTAGTAACTAACGCGGGGTTTAGGTTATCAAACAGGATCGACGACAAAAAAAGAAGCTTTTCCGAAATAGCGAAGGCTAGTCACAACAAAGGGGGTGGTGGGGGAGTATTTGTCAATCAAAAAGGGGAGCTGTAAGTGAAAATCGGCTCGCATCGCTATTGGGAAGAAGGCTCGAACGTAGCGCAGCTGAACGGAAGTATCATACTGACCGTTAGTTCCTTCTATTTACATGAGGAACACAATAGGAAAACTCCTCAAAAAGGGGAACGGAATGGAAGGAACGCGTGACCCACATAGGCGCAGTTGTGAGCGCTGGGGAAGGACGTTCGCAGGCTATTGGGCTCGATACAAGCTTCAGACCCGTTTGGGAAATTATTTGGGTCTTAAAAGAGGCGTACTGGATACAAAAAAAGTGGGACAAAGAAATTCCCGGTGGGCGTAGAAGGGGATTTTACCACATTCCGCGCGAACGGGTTGACTTTTAAGCGCATAGGGGAGAAAAGGAACAAATCAACGACACCTTGCCAAGAAGAAAACGACAGGAGGTGGTGGCGTTGGAGCTTCTTCTCTGGGGAAGCTGGGGCGCTGATCAAGTCGTTAGGCCAACCGGGAAAAGGAACTATCAGCGAACCAAATCGCAGAACAAAAAAGTTTACGCCAGAAATCGAGGGTTGATTTTAGCAAACAAAGGGTACAATCATTCTTAAGAAGGGGAGTGTAAAAAACTGGGATAAGGGGTACAATAATGGGAAACAAGGATTTTCCTAGTAGGACGCAGTGGATTATTGGCTCAGCGTAGAGCTAGAATACGAAATTCAATTTGCGATTGATTTAAAGAAAACCATACTGTCTTTGAGGGTAACAGGGGGGGATTTTCTACTACCAAACCCTACAAACGACGAGCCTGCGGGCAATTGGTATTCAATGAACCAGGGGATTAGTCGCCGCAGAGAAAGAGAATGTCCTCTACCCGACACGTTGACAAAATCAACTACTACCTCATTGAAATAAGAAGACCTATGGGGACTTGTGCCCTGGCAAGTAGTCTACAATCGGAGTCTAGAATGGGAGCCTTTGCTGGAGAGGTTCAGAGTGAACTAAAGTCAGAGGGAGGTTCCTCTACTATTGCTGACACTGGAGAGGGGCCCACTCACATCGGTAATACGGTAAGAGAAGGGGAAAAGGGGAGCTGGACTAGTCGGTGTTGAGGGGCCATATACCAAGAAAAATTTAGGAAACCCAAACCTGTGCAAAAGCGAAGACTTGGGCGCTGAACATGTGGGAATTCAATGGGAAGAAAGGAGGGTGGCATCCGGCGGCGAGTTGACATGAGGAGCTCGGTAGTGAGTGACAGCAGTTCAATATCGTTTCACTGGAGGAAAATCGAAAAGTTCGTCAAAGGAAGGAGGTTAAAATGTTGACGCACCCGTCATTCGGAGGGGGTGCCCCGGATTAATCTCTCGCCGTATTTCTTCTCGGGAAGTCTTTAATC
>Ga0179593_1703277_pt1 | contig 12969 bp, 16 predicted proteins | sample CZODoug2_1_08_16_FD_185931 | JGI IMG/M metagenome (GOLD analysis project Ga0179593, IMG submission 185931) | Vadose zone soil fungal communities from Angelo Coast Range Reserve, California, USA - CZODoug2_1_08_16fungal (PacBio error correction) | ecosystem: Environmental > Terrestrial > Soil >...
TGAAATCTGGCGTATCAATGGTTAGGGTCCAACAACAATCAAGCGTAGTTCACACATGTAGAATGCAAACGGGGGGAATCCGGGGAAAAGGAAACTACATATACCAAAACCTTCGGGCCAACGGCTAAAAAAAAAAAAAAAAATCGGGGGGAGTGGTAGGGGAGACTTCAGAAGTTGTCACGGGGGTGAAGTAAGTGGGGAGAGGGAAGGCAGGGTTTAAAAAAAAAAAAGACCAGGAAAAAACGTGGCCTCTGGTATAGCGAAAAGAGGACGAAATGGGGGGGGCTCCATTGAAGAAAAAAAAATAAAACGAAAAAACGCCAAAAACTCGCGAAGCCTTGAAGGAAATTTGAAAAAGGGGGCCTGATCATTGCGGATCTTGCCTTCTACACGCATACGAACGGACCCTTACCGGGGGGAAAAGGGGGGGGGGTTTGGAATGGTTGGGGGAAAAACGCCACACCGTCGGCAAAAATCCATTCAGGGCTCCAAAAGCTCAAAACGGGGGGCTCAAAAGGGGGGGAATAGAAAAGCTTTGGGGGGGGCCCAGACGGGCGGCACCCAGAAAACCGAAATGGGGGGCACCTCCAACGCCAAAGGCACAAACAAGGGGAAAACAAGAAGAAAGTTGAAAAAAGAAAGAAAATTCGAGGAGGGGGGGAACGGGACTCGTGAGGGTCGCCAGAAAAAAGCGGGGGGGGGAAGAAGGGGATGGGTACGGAGTGGTCGACACGATCGCCAAACCGAACACAAAAAAGAAAAAAGGAAAAACCAAGGAGCCGGGAGGACGTTTTTCACGAGAGAAGTGGCGTGCACCAGTGAAAAAAAAACAGGGGAAAGGTTTCCACCGGTAACCCACGGTGGGGTGCCCTGGGGGAGGGGAACCCAAGGGCTTGAGGGATAAGAGTTAAATTTTCGGCGAAGTAAAAAACCGCAAAAGGGAAAATAACACGCGGGGACCAGCACTCAACCCAAATAAAAACCGGGGACTCAGAAACCATGCGTCAGGTGACCTTGCGGCCATCGGGGGAGCATTTCAAAGGGGGTTGGTAACCATCGGTGCTAACATGCCGAAACCTTTATCAGGGGGAGGGACCGTGAATCAGATTTGGGGGCGCGAAAAAAATGAAGACAAAAGAGGAAAGGGGGTGGGTAAAAAAAAGGGAACATTGAAATCACGACGGGGTTGGAAATCAGACGGGGGGGAAACTTCCAATGGGAACACCTCCCATAAAAATCCTCTCCAAAAAAATGCACGGGGAGAACTGAGGGAAAAAAAGCAGGGACCATGACTGACTCCGCGTTCCTAACAAAAAGGAAAGTTTGTGGTAGGGGTCCTCACAAAGGTGATCCTTCAAATCAGGAAGTAGGGAAAGAAAAAAGGCACAAAAGAATGAACACAGAATACCGTGGCACGTGGGAAAAAAAAAAAAAACCGGGTTATGAAAGGTCGTCCGTCTAACGGCTTTGGGCGACAGATGACAACCAGAAAAATGCCTGAAAAAAAAAGTTCAAACCCTCAGAGGGAAAATGGAAAAAATCCAGTGGTGGGTCGTCGGGGGAAGGAGGGGGAACTGTAGTCCCCCATGGTCGCGCGCCCAGGAAAAAGGCTCCCTTGTAACGACCGGGGGGAGGGAAATGTGACAAAACGGGGACATGAGAGAGAGACAGGCGGAAAGAAACGTAGACGAACGAGAAAAAAAAGATCAAATAAAGGGATTCGGAGGGGGAAAGGGGGAATGACGCTGTCTACTGGAGAAACTTCCGGACAAACCGGATTAAAAGCAAGCTTCAAAGGAGAGGAGGGTCCCTCTCAACGCTTCGGAAAAAAGGGAGAAAGGAAGCTGACACTGCCAAAAGATGGGGGGGACCTGCAAAATATCGCTGCACTGTTGACTGAAACGTGGGAAGAAAACTGTTTGGGGGAGACCGAAAAAAGAGATGCCGCTGCAAAAAAAGGGGACAACCCACCCAAACCACCAAGGCAAGACGCTCCGTCCCCTTCAGGGAACGGGCGCTTCGCCTATCGATGAAAACAAACAGGAGGGATGTGAAAGAGATAAGAGGGAAGTGCCAAAAAAAACCGGAAGGACGCGTCAGTTGCCACCCAAAGGGCGCAAACCCGGAAAAGGACCGAGACAAGGCCAAAGGGTCGGAAGGGGGAAAAAAAAACAAGAAAAATTCATCAACAACGCAAAAGTGCAGCGAAAGGGACAAACGCAGGCCGCGAAAAAAGGGGGCCGGGCGAAGATTTAGATCAGAGTTGTCGGAAACGAGGATCACCAAAGGCCCGCCATGTTGCGAGGAGGGTGGGGACTCGAGGAACGGCGGTACATTAAAAAAAAGGTTTCGCCATCGATAAGGCAGCAAAAAGTTGGGGGTAAAAAGGAAAGGCCGCTTTGATCCGAACAGTCCTCCTGTAAAAGCATCAAGATCCTGAAAGGCGGCGGACTGACGAAATAAAAAGTCTCAAGTCTCCGGAAAACGAGGAGCGCGCCAATGGGAGGAAGAAAGGGCCCCGAGACAAGAACACAATGGAAATCCCCGCCAAAATAAGGATAAACGGGAAAAAAATCGGGCTTGATGGGTTATGATTAATCCTGCACAAAATGTTGAAAAAGGGGGGACCATCGATAACCTCGCCACCCGAAAAAACAGCAAAAAGCCCCTTTGACCTAAAAAGGGTGAAAATCTTACTTGGCGACGGTCAAAAAAAGGGAAGGGGGAAGGGAGGGACTAAAAGGTTCATGGGAATTACGGGCATGAGAAGCTAACCCAAAAAAAACCCTAGGGTGACGAAAAGGGGGGGCGTAGGCCCAAAAAAAACCGCCTGGGGTGGATGACGTATCCCAGGGAGAAAAAATTGCCATTGTTGGGGGTGCTTGCGCTTGGGGAGACAAACTGGGAGAAACTGATTCGAGGGACCACTCAAGCAGACAAAAATGAGGTCCCACACCCGGAAACCAATTCAATGCCCGAAAACTCAAATGTCAATTCAGTTCAAACCAGTAAAAAAAAAAAAAGGAACACTACAAACGTCTGAAAAAAAAAAGACGGGAAAAAGACATGATCAAGTGTTTTTCTGGACCCTTAGAAAAGTTCCAGTCAGTTGAAACTCGCCGAAAAACCCGCCGCCAAAGAAAATGAACCAGAAAAGGTTTTACGCGAACATCTACTGTGTTGAAAAACAAGGCGTTGGAGTGGGGGTGGGAAATCTGTCAATGGGAAACCCCCGTAGGAAAAAAAAGCGGCGGAAGTTTGCCTAAAGAAACATCCAGAAAAAACAAAAAAAATTATCACCCGGGGGGTTCCGAAACACGGCGTGCCCAAGGAAACCGTTTTGTTTCGAACGGGCAACGCAAAGGCCCCACCTTTCAGGGAACTAGGACACCGGAACTGAACCTCCCTCTCACAAAGCGACCTGGACTAAAAGGACGTGGGGGACCCGGGTCCAACCAGCAGGGGCACTCCTTTTGGAGGCGAGAATCGGTTTCGAGGCTTCGCCTGCGCAAGCTCAAATGTACGGTCACACCGCAAAAGGGGAAAAAGAACACTCACCTCACCGGACAGCAGGGGGGGAAGAAGGCGCAATCAGCATGGGAAAAACCCTTGAGAAGGGGGGGTGAAAAAAAATTGGAAAAAACGGCAAAAGAGATTCGAAAAAAGTCCGGTTGTGGCGGAGGCCTTGAGGAGGAAGCAAAGGGGTCCGGGGCGCCCGAAAAGCAGGGAGGGGGAAGGATACAGCGGTGGGGAAACAAAGGCCCCTTCCCTGAGCGAAAAGATGGCACAGGAAGAACGACGGGGGTGTCGCCTGGTGGGGGGGGGTCAGGAAGGGGGGGGGTGTGACCCGCCCAAACCAAATGTTTGAGGCCAACAAAAAAAGTGAACCGGTGCCGTCCAAAAAGCAGAGCCCTACAAAAAGAAAAAAAGAGCGAGCACGCGAAATCCAAAAAAGCAAGGAAGCCAACGGAGACGGGGGACCGGAAAAGAAGAGGTAATGAAGTGTAGGGACAAACAAAAACACCCCACCAACCCGAAGAAGTAGAAGGCCCAAATGACTCCGGGAAGGGGCTAGGCTTGGGGTTCATCCACACTAGAAAAAAAACCGCCCTGGGCGGGAGCCAAAAACCCGGGAAAAACAAAAAAAGCGTTACTACTGGCTAGTGACGAAATAAGCGTAAAGTTTGAAAAAAAAACCCCGCGCTGAGAGGTTCGTCGCCCCCGAGAAAAAAAAAAATCTGAATGGTAAACTTGAATAGTTGCTCCAAGGGCAAATATGTGTTCGGAAATTGAAACCATTGCGGGGGGGCAGAAAAGGATTGGTTTTTCCGCAAAAACCCAGGGGGGAAAAGGGGGGGGGGGGGATGATACGTCAGCTGCTCTTGAAAAAGGGGGGGGGGTGAACACCGACAATCTAGAGAAAGAAGGGAAGAAGAGTGAAAAATCAGTCTCTCAAACAACAAACGGGGGGGGGGGGGGGGGAGAAATCTCCGGGATAAGTGGGGAAAAAACTTGGGGTCGATCAAAACGGGAAGAGGGAAAAAAAAGGAGACGTATTCCTGTGATCGGGCCAAAAAAGAAGGAAAACAGAAAAAGGAGAAAAAACAGAAAAAAATGGCAATTCAAAAAAGTGGGAACAAGGGACAGTACAAGACGAGGGCGGTGTAGGGGGGGCCGAAAAAACCTCAAGCAGGGGGGGACAAGAAAAAAAAAAGACAAATTGAGAAGAGGGGGGAACAGCGCTGACTTACAAGTTTACCGGGCCCGAATCACGCAGGGAAAAGAGGTTCTAGGAAAAGAACTTCCATTTTGCGGCGGAAAAAAAAAAAAAGTGCTTCTACTTCTTAACAAAGGCAGGGAAAAAGAAAGCCGGGGAGAGAAACCAACGTCCGCCACGGGAGTAAGGGGGCGGGTTTGAAAGAGAGGGAGAAAGGACGAGATTGCCAGATGGAGGGGCCCTGGATTGGGGGGGGGAACGGCCCAACCTGTGGTCTGGCAGCAAAAAAAGTTTTTTTGTAGGAAAGAGCAAAAAAACAGGTGACGGAGGAAAATCCGTGGACACCCCCATCTTCCTCGCAGGGAAGGGCAAACGTCAAGGAAAGCCAAGAGCTACGCCCGCCGTAGCCAGACTCGAAAAAGGGGGGGCAAGCAAACCGAAGCACAACCGTAATGCTAAAGATTGCGAAAAAAAAGGAAAAAAGAATTGCAACATGGGAACATGACGAAAAATTCGACCTGAGGACCTTGCTAGGGGGGACCTGGGTGGTCGAAAAAAAACGGGGGGGAAAAAGCAGGTCGAACGGATTTGCAGGGGAAAAGAGGTACATCGACACGAAGGACCGCCAACACAAGAGGAATCGCAAAAAATGGGGAAGAAGGGAAGTTCCCTCGCGTAGTGGGTAGGAGGAGGGAGTTAATTTCAGGGTCGTAACCCGGGTAAACTAAAAAAAAACCAGCACAAGGGGGAGGGACCACGGCCCTGTGTTTAGGAAAAACGGGAGGGGGTTAGGTGACTGCTAGCCAACGGACCAACCTCCGGTTGAGAAGAAGGGTTTTGGCCTACAGCTCACCCAAGAATAAAAATCAAAGCAAAATGGTCTGTGTCGTAAAATGCCAGTTCAGCTGGAACTGGAAGGGGTACCGAGTAACAATCTCTTGGTGAAAAAATGCCGAGAAAAAGGGGAGGGTTGAAACGCAGGAAAAAAATAGGGATAATGTAACGGGGCAGGGAGACAAGAAAAAGCGAAACGTGGGGGCTCACAATTTGAAGGGCAGACGACCCAAAGGTCCAGAGGCTTGTCTGCGGCCCGGATCAGGGCAAAACCTAAGAAGTAAACAAAACGCCACACCAATTCATTGGGGGGACGGAACGGAATAAAAAACCATCCTTGAATGTAAGCAAAACCTGGGCCGGGGGACAGGGCAGTGAGGGGAGGTGGGTATTCCTTTTCAGAATGCCTGAAGCAAAGAAGGCCCTTGGGAAAAAAACTAAAAGGGAAGACAAGGACAGGCCAGACTACCGCGTCAAGGCACGAAAAAACCGTTGGGGCAAAGGGAAAAGGAATAGGTGAAGAACGCTGCAAAAAATAGTGAAGAAAAGTTACCATGCAGAAACCAGAAGGCACACGAAGCAACGGTCGACATAGTTGCGTGCCCCATTGTGTCAGGGGGGCACCGTGGAAGGGCCAGCCCAAAGTCCCATTACGCTCAAAGAAAAAACGGAACCCCGGGAGAGTGGACGACGGCGAGGTCCGCTCCCCTCCGGCCCCAAGATAAAAAAGGAAAGTAAGAAAAAAAGAGGTGCCAGGTCGCATCGGGCGATCCCCCCGTAGATAAGCTGAAGGTGAATAAAGGCGTCGGGGCTAACTGTCTGATTCGTCCCAAACGGATCAAGATAGAGCAAGGGAAGGCAATTGCGAGCCTTGGAGGAACGGCGCCAAAGAAAAGAAAGGGGGAGGAAGAACAGCTTCGCCGCTGATTTGTACCTGCCAAATTTGAAGCCGGCAAAAGCACGAAACACCACGGTTTGGGTCAGCAGAACGGAACTGGTATAACGAAACTACCGGGAAAAAAAAACATAATGGGAACGAGTTCACTGGGGAAGAGGCGGCCTTCCACTGACTCTCTCCCCACAATTCCCAGGGTCAAAGAAGCGCCAGGACAGAAGCGCAGGGGGACCGTCCATTCCGATGCCCGTCGAAAAACGGCCACACGAGCGTCTTCTACAAAAAAAAGGACATTCCAACCGGGTCTCTTAAAAAAAAAGTTGGGGGGGGGGAACCCACAGGCAGCTATAAAAAGTGCAGGTCCATCATCTGAAGGAGAAAAAAAAAGCTTGAAGAAAAAGAAGGGTCAATCACTGGTTCTATCGCCACGGCAGGGCAGAAAAACAGGGAAACTCCATTTTATTTGAAAAAAAAAAAACTCGAAGGAAACGCGACAGCCGTCGGGACCGCAGAAAAGAACCAGTTTCCTCCAGAAATACCTGGACAGAGGTAAAGATCGAAGCGATCAGGACTTTCAGGGGGGGGGAACCAGGAGACAAAGTCGACTCGCCTTTTCGCCACCTAAGAATCAATCCCTGAAGCAAGCAGCTCTACAAAAAAAACAAGATCAAGGGGTTCGGAAAAAAGGCGCCGTCCCCATCCGCCAAGCCAAATGAAAAACACCGCGGAGAAGAGGACCGGACCCCAGGACCCGACAAGGCACAAGAAGTAAAAAATGCCAATCGGCTTGGGGGCATTTGGGGGAGGGAAAGGAAGCAGCAAGAAAAGAGGGAAACTTCCCGGAAGGGATCGTCCAAAAAATTAGAAAGGCAAAAAAAGCGGGCCAGTGAACTGTAATGAGGGCGTGGAAGTAGGCAGCTGGACCGGTTTATGGAGGGACTAAAAAATGTCATAGGGATAAAGGGCAGGTGAAGAAAAGAGAGCAAACCTCGGAATAAAAGACGGAAGGAACGGCGAAAAAAAAGTGCCACCGCGCTGAAAAGTATAACCCCTAGTCGGGGGAGACGGGATGTTACGTAAATTATCCGGGGGGGGGGCAATGATACCCCTAAAAGGAGGGAAAAAAAGGTAACTAGGATCCCGGTCGGGGAACAGAAAAAACAGGTCATTCCGCTCAGTCTTCCAGAGGGGACAGAAGTATAATAAAAGGGAGGGGAAAACACTACGATCAAGTGGTGGGACTGCAAAAAGAAAAAAAAAGAAAGGGGCAAATCCTACACCAGGGGACACCCGAAGGAGCAGAAAAAAAAAAAGGTAACCGCAGGTTGAAGGGGAAAACAGAAAATTTGGGGGTCTTTTCGTGGTCTTGTTACGTGGACAAAGTTATGGGGATGGGGGAAGGGGAAAAAAATACGAGACACCAAAAATTGCTTAAGGGGGCTGTGGGGGGGGTAACATAAAAAAAACGAAGGTATGCACAAAAAAAAGGAAAAATAAACCTGCATTGGACCAAGGCCAGTCCCGGTTGGGTCACCTCCATTTTACGAAGGGAATGCAAGAAGACGAACACGCCACTCTCCAACCTCAAAACCATTGAAAAAGGAAACAGCTTCCCTTGGGCCCATGGAGCGGGTCACTGGGGTGTTAACGGCCGGCCCGATACGTGGACGGGGGCCTCGGAAAATACCAGTTGGGTGGTACTTACAAAAGAGGGCCCGAGGTGTCTAAAATGGTCACCAATAGCGCACAGACAATTTCTAAGGAGGTGACGAAGAAAGTAAAAAAGTTGTTCCAACGGTGAATGAGGTTTGGTCAAAAAAAAAAAAAAAAAAAACGTGGTTCTCAACCGGAGGATTCCCAAACTGGCCGTGGGCAGGTACCCGAAAAACATGTGTCTATCCACCGGCGGGACCAAAAATAAGAGGAAACTCAAAGTTAGGACCCACCCTGGAAAGTCGCGGGAGAAAAGGAGGACCGACTTGGCGCTGTGGGGGGGGCAATAACAGGTTGTTTTTTTTGTTTGTTCCCCGCCATCCACCCCAAAGGGGGGAAAAAACCTTGTATTCAAAAAAAGGGTAAGGTCCCCGAATCTCGGGCCCAGAGGGAGCCATCTCCGCGAGTCAAAACCAAAAATGTATGCAAAGTCCTTTACATGAAAGGCGACGAAAGGGGGGGAGTGTTTCCCGAGTTGGGGGTGTGAGCCAATGGGACGCGAAAAAAAAAAAAATGAGGTAATGCCTTGTTTGCGAGCAGAAAATAAAGAAGATGCCGCCGTGCGTCAGGAGGCCTGGAAAAACTGCCACTGATGGTATTTTAGAGCTCTAAAGAACTCTAAAGAAAGTCCCAGGTGGGGGTGCACCAAAGGAGTGATGGACGGGGCCGGGGGTCCCTGCTTCTTGATCTAACTCCCTGACTGAGTACAACAAAAAGGAGGGTCCTTGGAACCGTTGGCCCTAAGAAAATGGGTTCGGAAGCACCACCACAAAAAAAAAACGGGCAACAGGGGGGGGGGGTGAAAACCCCCCTGGGGCAAAAAAAACGAGAAAAAATGGGGAGTGAATAAGCTGGGGTGGGGACCCTACTCTAAAGGGTCGAGAGGTCAAAACTAGAAACTCGCTCAAAAACAAAACCCTGCTTCTTAGGCCGCTAGATAGTTGTGGCAATTGGACCACGGGGGAAGACTTGGAAAGGGGGGGTCAACCACCCTGGAAGTTTCATACAAAGGGGGGGGGGAGATGCCCACCGGGGAACCATCCGGTGACCCCGAGGGGGGGGAACAGAAATTTAACTTTCGGAACCCACCAGAGGCCAGGGACGGGGAGGGTGGAGGTGTGGAGTGGGACCTAAAAATAAGTGGCAAATCGGGGAAATTGGAGAGATTAGGTAAACCCCGATCGAGGGGCACTGAGGACCCCCTTGCGCAGCGTGGGACTTTTTAGGAAAAAAAAAAAGGAGAATGCGACAGGGGCATCAGAACTGAGAAAACGCAACAGCTTGCCTCTCCGGCCACGGTCCGGGAAGGGGTACAAAAATAACGGTAAAAGCTCGGCGAGGCCCTCAATTTCGAGAGAGGACCGAAACTGACCTCATGGGGTTGCGCAAACAAACAAGTGGGGGTGCGCAAAAATTGGTTTGGATGTAAATCCCCACAGGTCGTGAGAGACGGGAAAAAATAAACCGCGGCAGGGGGCGCAACCGCGGAGTCGAGGTAAAAAAAGGGGAACGCCAGCAAACAATCGAAGTTCACACTACCCCAGGGGAACAAAAAGAAAACAAAATCCCAAAAGAACAACAGGAAAAAACATCCATTGCCAGGGGAAAAAAAAGAGGGAATGCCAACTGTCCGGGCGAAGGGTGAACATGTTTGGGAGCAAAACCGGGGGCCCAGGGCGTGGGTCACAAAATGGATTGGAAAAAAGCGAAAGAAACGACAAACTAAATCGCCGAAACCCAGACAACAAGGGGGGGAATCAAAACAGGGGAAAAAGAGCACGACTGTTTAGTAGATAGGGTCGGCACCAGTCAAAAACACGGCCAGGTATGGGATCAAGAGGGCCCCACAGGGGGAAGACCAACGGGGGCCAGTGCGGGCAGCGGTTTTCATGAACCGATAGAAAGGGGTCCTAGGACCACCGAAAAAACAAGCCACAGAAAACTGGGGAAAAGAAGAAGGTGCCGACATCTCACCACAATAAACGACCGCCAGAAAAAAAAAAAAAAAAAAAAAAAAAAAAACCATTTTTAGACTTCGTAAAAAAAGGGGGGGGGGGCAGGGCCCTTGGAGGCACGGTGGGGGAAATAACAAGTGGGGATAACTTGCCAAACTTTTGGGGATCATTGCCACGGAGGGGGACTTCACCAGGATAGTGGGAGGGGTGGAAACGGCCGGTCGCAACCTGAGCGACTTGATGGTGTGAGGAGGGTAAATGAACCGACCGGGGGGGGACCTCATCAAGGTTTTGCGGACGAATCAGTGCAAAAAAAAAAAAAAAAAAAGAAAGGGGAAAAGGCCGCCAAACAAAAAATGGGGGAATTTCTGGATACGTCAGCAAAAAAAACGTTGGCCTGGTGAACGCCCGAGGAAAAAGAAAATCAAAAGCGGGTGGCGGGGGTATTGGGGAGCCCAAACCGTGGGGAATAAAAATGGCCCGGTCCCTCATAAAAAAAACGAAAAAGCGACGAATTAAAAAAAAAAAAGAAAGAAGGACTGGCCCAGCCGGGTTTGGCCGGTTTCGGGGGGGGGGGTTGAGAGAATCTTCCCGTTCTAAATTGGGGGAGAAAGGGGAGGGGGACGGGGGAAATAACCCATGCCCTCACGAATGAGAGAAGGAAATTGTTTGGGAGGGCTCCAATTTCGGGTAGGGGCATGTCCGACGTGCAATACCAAATGGAAGGCTATCTCTGTTCAAAGGGGAGGTAAAAGAGTCCTCTTAACTGGTCAGAAATAGCGACAGCCACGAGGAGCCGGATAAGCGGGGAGAAGCGGATCTCTTCGATAAAAATTCGCTGGGTGAAAAGAAGGGTCCGAATCTGCGGACCGAACCGGGAAAATAGTCTCAGACGGCTCGTTGACGGAAAAAGGGCGAGGCCAAAACAGGGGGGACAAGCCAACGGCGCAAAAATCGAAAGGGAGACCTGGTCTACAGAGGTGAAAAAAGAGAGTGCGTTGAAGAACCCGGGGGGGGGGTCTTCAATGGGGGGGGCGCAACGTACCCGAAAACCCAGGGTTTTTGGTCAGAACGGTTGGCCCCCCTGGGACGCCAAAAAGAGGGGCCCGGAGGAGGAGCACTGCTTTGACGGGATGAGGCTGATAGCGCTAAAACACGAGGGAGGAGGAAGAGGGAAAAGGCAACGCCGAAGGCGCCCGCCCAGGTCAAAGCCAGGCGCCGGGGGATAGCAGCGGGACCTGAGCTTGAATCCAATGAAAAAAAACCGTTTAGTGAACAAAAAAGGGGGGGGAGAAAAAACGTGCGCCCAGTGCAGCGATTTACGGAAGGAACAGCCCCGGCGAAAGCTTGGAGGAAAAGACAGTTGTCCCACAGAGTGTTATAAGGGGACGCGGGGCCAGAGAAAGAAAACAAAAGGCCCCTCGGACCAATTTGTTTTTTCAAGAATCATCTGCCCAAACTATCAAGGGGGATGTGGACAAAGAACTCAGGTTGTGGCGCCACCCAGCAATAAGGGGTCGCGAAATAAAGTGTATACGAGAGAGACGCAAAAAAAACGCTGAACACAGAAAAACCCTGAAGCTCTCGCCCGGTGAACTGCCTGCTAATCTGAATTCGCGCGAAAAAAAAAAAGGGGGGAAAAAAAGAGGGCCTTCTGAAAAAAGGGGGGAGGCCGCGCAGAAGCGGGGGCGCCAAAATGGGACCCTGGGCGTCGCCGAAAAAAAAAGAACAAAACAAGATCACGCAACTATGAGAAGAAAAGTTCCCCAGATTCGGGAGGAATGGGGTTTGTAGGGTGACTCCTGCCAAAACTCCGGGAGTAAAAAAAACGTAGGATCAACTTATCACCTTCGAAAGGCAACACTGGCCAGGGGGGGAAAAAAGGTCTGGCGTCTTAGGGGAAACGCTTAGGGGGGGTGGATGGCCCTAAGGAAAGGGGGGGGGAATTAGTGAAGGGGCAGAAACCACCTCCGACGCCCAACCGAAAAAGGGTCAAAGAAAAAGCGGCGTAAGCACCGCTGGTGGTACGAGAACAGGAAAGTGGTTTGGGGGGCGGACGGGAAATTTTGGGACGTATCCCGGCACTTGGAGCGAACAGCAAAGGGAAAATCTCTCTCGGAATTCAAAATAACGGGGGAAGAAGGCTCAGTGAATGGGCTCGCCGAACAGTATCAAGTAACCTGGCAAAAAAACAGGGCAACGAAGAGAAAGGGGGGGAAAAGGAAGGGGAGCAAGATGTTGGCTCTCAGAAAAACACGGGCAGCCAAGGAAGACTTACCCAAAAACAAAGGTTTACGAGGGGAGAGAAAAAAGGGCCGGCGTATGGATTGGGTTTGATCGAACAGGGAGGGGGGAGAGAAAAGGGCTGTGCTTGTGCGTGGCCTAGAAAAAATGAAAAAACCCGGATGCAGTGCAGAACCGCGGCGTGCCCACACCGGGTAGGAACAGGGGGATACGGGGGAGCCAGAAAAGAAGGAAAAAGGACCCCCAACACAAAAGCCACAGCGAAGCGAACGAGGGGGGGCGACCAGCCTCTGTTCCAAAAAAAAAAGGGCCGATGACCGGCTTGGTGGGCAAAAAAGCAGATCCGGGTCAAACGCTCAGCTGAAAAAAAAAAGAAAAATTCGTACACCGCTTGGCAGAGGAATAACAAAGGAAAAAAAGAAAGACCGAAGGCGGGGCATCTCAAGGCACTGGGATGGTTTGGGGTTAAACAAGGTTGGGAAAAGCAAAATTCCTTCTCTAAAAAAAATCTGAATTGGGGGGGGCCGGGGGCGTCCAGGGGAACGAAAATATGGTTCTGGCCAAACCGGCCGGGAGAGGATAGGATCGCTCAAAGCGGTTTCGGCCCGCCT
>Ga0179593_1723262_pt1 | contig 12969 bp, 6 predicted proteins | sample CZODoug2_1_08_16_FD_185931 | JGI IMG/M metagenome (GOLD analysis project Ga0179593, IMG submission 185931) | Vadose zone soil fungal communities from Angelo Coast Range Reserve, California, USA - CZODoug2_1_08_16fungal (PacBio error correction) | ecosystem: Environmental > Terrestrial > Soil >...
TCCCCTTCGGACAGGGTGATAGCAAGAAAATCAAGACCGGCGGAAGGACGTAGCGCCGGTTCTCGGACGTCGCTCGGGGTTGTCAACCGGGAGAAAATCATCCCACTCCCACAAAAACAAAGCGAAGGTCTTGCGAGATCGGCGTCAAGGGTACACAATCGGGCTAAGCTCTCTTCAGACACCATGCCCGGCTATGCTGCACAAAAGCGGGTGTGCGAGAAGACGAAGGGGAGATCGGTCCCACCCGGAACGTCAGATCGGAGGAAAGACTCTGTTTAGCAGGTGAAATTATCAAGGCATCCAAAAGCTAATCCTGACTTCAAAGAAGGTTCGGGTCGGTTCTAAAAGGGACTCGTGGCGCGAGTCTGAAGAGGGAGAGGCCTTCTCACGACGTTAGAGGGGACAGAAACACCTTCAGTAGAAAAGTTGGTAAGGCCCATGGTAAGGCGTCTCCGGTGTTATACGGGATTTAAGCGTCGAACGATGCATCGAAAAATAGCTATGCTACTCAAGTCTAAACTCTTGAGCCTTGTCCCTAGCTTCCTCTATACATGTGCTGTTAGGGACGGATGGCTCGAGTAGGCTCTGTTTTGTTTTCAGGGGAAGGGTCTTTAGTCGCGATCGCAGGTACGTCACGCATTCGGGGAATTTATTAGGGCTCGTATTTTTTTTATTGCTCGGGGGGGGGCCCTCGCGCGCATGCCAGGCTTTTATAAGTCCTCTCGCGAAACGTGGGCAAATCAGACTGAAAGGATCCGCGTTGGTGTTGAATCTTAGCAATAAGCTATTAATGTGCGCACGCATATGCGAATAGACCTGGAGGGATCGTAAGCGCAAAACCGTTTTCATGTTTGAGCAGTTCTAATCTTCTCTAAAGAGGACTTCCTTCAATAGTATCGTGCTATAACTCCTCTACGAAGGTTCTTTCTTACAAATTCCGGGGTACCCTGGACTGGCGCCTCAGGAAAAGATGAGAAAGCCGTTTCTTCGAAAAGACGTTGCCGGATACTAACTGTTCGCGCGCAAACAGTTCCTATCTTTTCAACCGGGTTTCATGTGCCCTGACATAAAAAGTCGCGACTATACTCTGTCGTGATGAAGCGAGTTGCTCTGTTGTTGCAGACCTGAAGGTGGGGTGACTTAAAAACTCCGGATTGGAACGCTAAACTGAGTTCGGAAGGAAGCTGATCTTTCAAGATCTCCTTCTGCCACCGAGGGCCCTTAGCCTGTCGGTCCCTTCTGTTTCAAATGCCGCCATGAAGAAAGACTACCTTACAATTGGCCGAAGCCGTTACCGGTAGGAAGTTCCTTTCTTGTCCGACTTAGAGCATCTGCGGGGAGCGAGCGACGGACTCAGCTCGCGCTGGGAAAGAAATAACTAGTGTCTCTCGTATTGGAGACTAAGAAACATGCCCCGAGGCGGAATGTCGATAACACGCGACGAGACGTTGGAAAGAAAGACGTCTGTACCTGGGGAAGCGCGGAAACACTCCTAATAGTGAGCAGAGAAAGGTTTTGGCGCCCAAGTTCAGCCCAAGGCGAAAAGGAAAACAAGGACCGTGCAACGGGGCCCGGGAAACTTGTGGGTTTGCAAATCTCGTGCGAGGTTCGGTCCTCTAGGGGGGTAGAGAACAAGCCTAAAGGCCGGGCAAGGGGAGGCTCTTCTATCGACCCGCGAGAGAGACGGCAGAGGCAAAAATAAACGTTCACCAACAAAACTAAAGCTGATTCATAGACTCTTACTACGACTTCGTGTATTGAAACAGCTACACGAGCGGAGACATCTCTGGAACGGTGTCAGTAATGCTTCGGGGGAAAGGGGGGAGCTAAACGTGCAACTTACCCTCTCGGACGGGACACTCTCCGGCGGACAAAGTCTAGGCTTTGCCAACCAAAAACTAAAAAAGAAGTCCCGAGCCGCGGAACGGAAAACGCCAGTCACTATGACGACCTTCGAAATGCAAAGGACTTGGGGACACGCAGCCCGGGAGGGTGGGGGGGAAAAATAGCTGTGGCTCGGGGACGTGCTTAGACTGACCAACCTAGGAAACACGGCTAAAGGGACGGAACACCGAGGTGCAAGAAGACGAGATTGCTGCGGGAAGGCGAAGGCAAGCGGTCAAAGTTCTCACGCGGCGCGTGACGCTGTAGAAAAGAGAGAGAAAAAGGATGGACGGCTTAGGATGCAAGCGAAAGAGAGACTACTCTCCGTGCGATCCTGTTTCTGAGGAAGACTCAATGCACAAACTTCTCGGCGCCAATTGCGGGCGGGGTATTCTCGTCAAAGGGTCCTGCGGGAGACTTATCGACATGTGATCGGGGCATGTCCTCAAATCGTTCCTCCTCGGTAAAAAAAATTCCTCTCGGGGAGAGGGTACTACACGAGAAGGAGCGTGACGACATCGAAGGTCTGCACCGCGGACGATCTGAGCTCTGTTGAAAAGCGCTTCTTACCATTCAGGGGAAGAGAGAATCTATCCGGCCCGAGGTAAATATCGGCGATCAAGAGAAAGGAGGCAATTTGAAAGCCTGGAGGATAGGAGGGCAAGGAAAAGCTTAGCACTCGAAGCCCGGCCACCCGAATGACGGAGAAAAACAACACATAATGAAATCTAGATTTCTGTACTTTCCCTTCGAGACTCGACCTCTCGCTGGCCTCGCCCAGGAAAAGGGGACAGGGCAACTGCCGAGCGTATGAGTCCACGCGGCGGAGGAGAACGTCGGACGGGGGAAGCTACCAGCTCCGGCACTCGGTAAGATAATCGTGCCCGCGAGAGCCGAGCTATAAGATGATTCTCGTTTCGAATGTAGAGACGGGAAGCCCAGAAAGCGGTTTAGTAAGCTCAAGCTTACGGTTGTCGACGAATCAGTAGGGGTGGCGACAAGGAAATATCAGGTAGAAGAAACCAGAACTATGACGATAAGAACGCCCGGGGAGCGAGAATGTAGGGAGCACTGGCTCCTCTAATATCTCTAACCCGCGGGACTATAGGATCTCGCATAGAGGAATAGTTTTTGTGAGTCGGGTGCCTTCCAGCCAGACTGCGTTCGGATATTCCTATACCTCGGGAGGCAGTATCGTGTCGCAGCTGATCTCCCTTTTACGATTGAACGCAGGGGCGAGGCTGAATTGAAGTATATGGGGGGCGTCCTCGATCTATTCGAAAGTTGAGGCTCATCGGAAAAAAGCGATGTCTAAGCCTTAGAGATCAGAGGGGTGTATGTCTTCATATAAACGTCCAAGGCAATCTTCTCACATCTTCTAGGAGGGGAACTCGGGAGTCCTGACCTCGAGTTCCCTCTCCTTTATTTTTCGTTCAGAAGCTTTCGGTTGGGCGTGAACTAATCTAGAATAGGCTAGGTCATCGAACTCTTGGTAACAAGAGAAAGGATTCCCTTTCTCGATTGCTCGGTGGGGAAACATGTCTGAAAAGTTCCCTATCAGGGATTGATTCATCCTTACAGTCGTCTTCGGAGAACTCTCGTTTGTCTGAAAGTTGATGGTTTCAAAAGTTCGGCAGGGGACATCTGCAGGGCCAAAAGAATTCTCGATAAAAAGAATCGGGGGGGGTCATCGAAAGAGCGGCAGCCAGCTCTAAAACGATGCTCAAGGGAGAGCTCCGCTCAATTCTCACAGGAACATACCATAAAGAGATTGGTCGCGAAAGTGGGCTAACGTAGTAACCCAGGTGAAATACAACTCACGAAAAAAAGCTTCGCGGGAGTGGACAAGATTACGTGAGGCTTTGTTTCAAGAGGTAACTTGACACCGGGTGTGGATCATTCAAATATGGGTTGACTTCAAGATCTCGGATGCCCTCTCGATTGGTTTCTTCAGGCGGATATCGCAAACGGTAGGACATTTTTGAAAGAGGAGGGTAAGAGGAAATCAGGGGGTTCCTGCCTCCGTTTGGTTCCCCTGCGATGCGGTGCACGGGGGGGTGAATAGCTACGCCCTGGGGCGGATAAGTGACATGAGAGAGCGTAAGAATGGAGGAGTACCTTAATGGGCTTGTCACTCTTACATCTCGTCGATTAAGGAGGCACTGACACTGGCGCACAGTCTCGATAGGTCATTTGCAATTAGTGACTGGTGGGAGCATCGAGATGCTTCTGGACACTATCTGCTAGGGGGGGGTGCGAAAAAGCGGAGTCCTTGAAGGAGCAAATAGGAGAGGAGAAGACGAGATAAGTGGAGACTAGTAATGAACGATTTTTCTGCTGGCATTTGCGCTAGGATCCATGTCTCAGAGGGATAGTTCGTGGAATACGGCCCTCGTTTTTACGTGGAAAGAATCGGTTAAATATCCGTTCCCCGCGCAGTCCCCTTAAACTTAGATCATCTGCACAGCTCTTCAGGGCGCACTGCTTGTGCAATACTCCCCGAGACGGGGGAGAGATCAACGACTAGGCGACTGTTCCCTGTACAGCCAAAACCGCCACTTGCGGAACAGTCTCGGTTGGGAACCTGAAGGAAAAGCTCCTTAGTGAAATTGGTTAGCAGGAGCTACTTAGCCATCAGCACTCGTAGTCTCCCGAGAACGCTCGAGCAGGGAGCCACGAAACTTCCGGAACAGGCTTTTAGCCAAAAAATAGCTCAAGGGACCGAAAACCCTCTAGGGCCTCTCCGTAAAAGCTGTGTCTCCTCAATTAGCAGCGGGGGCAACAAGGGAGGCCATGACCCGGGGGGGCCAAAAGTCTGATCATCATTCCAGATTGGTCTGCCTTGGATTGTCAGAGAAAGGAGCTCCAAGAAGTGAGTTCTATCTAAACATCTATGGATAGAGAGGGGAGAAAACTATGCTACCATCTGAGTACCCGAACTTCTCGGGAAGACCGGCTCAAATAGAAGAGTCTCCGATGTCTTCGATATGAAGGTCTATAGTCAAGGGAGGACGGGAGAAAAAACTAAAAAACTCTGCGGTAACTCAGGGTCCCAATCTACACCTGACGCAAGTACTGTAAGTCCATTAGTCGCAAGAGCCTCTTGGAGCGACGTGCGAAGCCGATTAAAGAAAGCCCACACCCGAAGAGGAGAAGTGCGAGCATAAAAAAAAATGCGCAAAAGGAGGCAGGAACGCCGGGCAGAAAACGAGATCACAGGAACAGCCGAAACGAAAAGAGGATCAAGCAGGGCGCGCGGTGAAAAACTCGATGGGGGGGCGCGGGATCACAAGGGGGGGTGCGGAAGGGTCAAAAAGATCGTGGCGCGTAACCCGAAGGGACTCCTGAAGCTAGAACAACGGTCGTCAGCTCGCGACTACTCCTCATGGGAGAACCCCCTCCGCGCCGTGCACGGTAAAAGAAGGCCGGGTCTCTTATCCGCTCTATTGCAGCTTAAGCCGGAGGACACCCCCTTTAAAAGGAGGCGCTTCGCATCGCGATCACCAGGGATCGCCGGCAAGGAGAAACAAAGCTCGGTCGAGAGGCCTCGAGAGGACTACCTGGAAGGAAGGAGGAGGAAAGCAATGCAAGTAAGCTCAAAAGGCCTTCATAACAAAAGACAGTTGAAATGGCGGAGTCCCATATCCGACAAGCGAGCGTACCATCTCCATGAAAAATGACGCCTGATATTCCGCGAACGAGTACAAAAAAGTTGTCCGAGATTTTATCGTAAGGCCTGTTGACTAGCAAGAGCTCAACGAACCGAAGTCCGGAAGGGGTCTTCTTAAATAGGCTTTAGGTGATAGCAGAACTAAAGAACATGGAGAATACTTGCAAAAAGCCTGAGACGTATCACAAGTCCCAATCTACTTCGATGAAATTGAGAGCTGGTCCACCCCTCCGGGTGTACTGATCTCCCAGAATCGGTCGTATCGTGCGCCCATAGGCGATTCTATGGAAAATTAAAACCCAAAGCTGGATGGAAGAGGTCTTCTCCGCGAGTATTGCCTCCTGTGGACGGGAAGGGGGGAAAGGGGTAGTTGTGGCGCGGGGGTGGAGGGGTTCGCTTTTTCCCCTCTGCCTGATCATTTAGCAAGTTGGAGCGGATAACCGGGGGACATCGGAGTAGGGATCTTAAAAAAATCTTTCCCGAAAACGAGAGCTGAGGAGAGGAATAATGGAAACTCTTCGGGATGGGAACCTCAAAGAAGAGAGAAGTCGTCGGCCGACGAAGGAGGCCTATCGAAGGGGACTCGTTACGATAGGCTAGAGCCCAAATCTACGACAACAAAGGTCTTAAAATATTAAATAAACGCCGATAAGAAAAGGCTGAACCGAAGTACGTCGAATGGACTCGCGAAAAAAAAGTCGTCGTTAGGGACAGCGCCGCCGGCTTCGCCGGGCGAGAGGGAAATCTGGTCTCGACGAGCCCACTAAAATGCCAAGGAGCAAACCTGCACGAGACCTTGGGAAAAAAGACCACAGCAAGTACCATACTTCTAAAACCTCGCCAAAAGAATATCTACGGGGGAGCGGAGAAAGCTCGCTTTTCCTACTCGTTTAACTTCCGAGGGTTTAAAGATCTACAACACGTTCCTGGGGGGGGCTAATTCCCAGAGGGCTCAGAAGAGGGTGTACGGGGAAGGACCTTTCTATCTTCCTAGAGACTACTCCAGGAACAAGGGGATCTTTTCTACTGACAGCAAGGTCTGCTCGGTCCTGCGCAAAGGGCCCAAATGAGCTTCTTTAGGGCGACTGACGCGTCGGCCCAACTAAGGGAGGCGACCGATAAGGGGCTTACAAAGATAGGGAAGTCTCGGGGCCAACAAGGGAAGATTCTAAAGAAGGTCGGGGGGGTTAGAGTCGCTGGGCGCATGTCGAGGATGTTCGCTCAGAAAACGGCAAAAACGTGATTTTCGGGAAGTGGGGGGGGGGAGTCTATCTCTATTAAAGGAAGATCATGCAACGGGGAGCGCGCGCGGGCCTAACGCTAATGGAGAAAAAAAGCTAAGAGAGCGGAGCCTGAGAGAAACGGGGAAGTCAGAGATAAAACTAACCGTTGCATTGGTAAACAAGAGGTGTGGGCTACATCTAGATTTTGGGGGAAATCTTCCGCCCTAGGGTAAATACAGGTGGGCTGAGCGTGCCGACAGGTCCTAAGCTATAGTGCGGATCAACGCGGAAAAGGGAAAAATCGCGTTGATCCCGCAGGCCTCGTAGAACGGCTGAGAGTAGGTGCTCTGGCTGCGACATCACTATCGACAAGGGCCTCGGACAAAAACCTTGGGAGAGATAAAAGAACTCGGCGTGGAATAAAAGTGGGAATCTCTCTCTTATCGAAAAAAAACGGGTAGCCTATAGCTCGGAACAGTTCTACCTCACACCGGCTAAAAGGAGTGCGGCGAGGGGCGCTGCGCAGCGACCAAAGGAAAGTGAATATCGCCTAGGAAGAGAGTATTAGTAAGAAGAGCGGAGGGACAGTCTAAAACTTAAAAACTCTGATTGGCAGGCGGAAACGTGACCTAACTCAAACGTCTATCTAAATAAATTGAAACACCGTAGCAGAACTGGGGGAACCCGCCCTCCTCACTCAGGCTGAGAGGGGGGTCCTATCTAGGTATCTTTTAAACGATGTCACTATCGGATCCGTCTCGGGTTTCTTTTCTCATCGGCGTTATGGCCTTACCAGGCAGGCTTTAAGGTGGCGCGTAATGCCCAAAAAACCTTCTTCGGGGAATAGTTCGAGCCTCCCTGATATAAAGAAAGGAAGGGGGCCGTCAAAGGATCGGGTTTCCTGTTTATAACGATTCAGGGTCTCTCGTAGCGTTGAAACTTAATGAAGGACAAAAGACTACGGAAGGTCGGTGCTTACAAGACTTAGAGCGCCCATCTTCAGGAGCAAGGGGAAAAAAGGGCTTCCTGCGCCTGGTCAGAGAGGGGGCAAGAAGGAAGCATTGCGGGGGAAAACAGAAGAGAATATTAGGATGGGCCGGGGGAGAGGTGGACCTATGTTTGACACGTGTCTAAAGCGGATCGCTTTTATTGAGTGACGTGGGGAGAATCTTTCGTCCGCCCTCTTCCTTGAAACCCCTCTTCCTAGAAGAAAGTTCTGGTTCCTTGGAAGCGTAGGCCCCTAAACAAATACTAGAGAAATATATCAATGCAAAGGATGCTGGGATGCGTTACCGAGGAGGTCACCTAAAAAAAAAAACAGCTTATCCGCAAATCTAAGTCGCCACACTCAAAGCTTGACCTGAATCCAACTCGTGTCTAGGCATAGAAGGGGACAGGACCCTAAGACTAATCTTTAATTTATCCAGTCGCCTAATAGAAATTGCCAGACTGAAAAAAACTTCCAAACATTGTTTTTCTGGACCGCGCCACGTCACCTCAGTCTCTTGCGAAGAGAGTCCCCTCTGGGCAAAAAAATGTCAACCAGGGATCACAAAAAGCATACTTCCCTGGTTCACAGAACTAATCGGCTCTTGACTCATAAGTCTTTAGATAGCTTTCGCTAACGAACCTGGGTCATTGTTTACGATGAATCTGCTCCTGTCGGCTCTTCGACTCTTCATAAAAAAATTATGGCGATCTCAAGAAAATTTAGCAAAGGGGGAATTCTCTCACGCGTGTCAGAGAGCCTTCTTGTTGGGCAATTGGCAAAGCTCCGTGGCCGGCCGGACACTACACCGAACCTCGTCAAACAGAGGACCTTGATCTTGGCGGCTAAGGATGGGGTTACATGATAAGTTCGCGAAAATGCAAGAAAACGGTCCCGCTCCTGCTTACGATCTTAGGTAGTGCAAAAACAACCAAGAGAAAAAACGGGAGAATCTTCCAAACTGCTATAAGAAACTCGCTTCGAAGGTTCACTCCTAGAAGGTTTCAATGCATCTTGAAAGACAATAACGACGTTTCTGGGTGAAAGGGTCCTCTGCTAGGTTACTTCTACAACGACCTCTGTAGGAAAAAAAGGGGCCGAGGACCTACAAAAAGGAGATCTCGGAACTGGACACTAATGAGCTACGGGGTGGCGGGAGACCTTTCTCTAAATCTCTAAGCGGGGATATGAACGTGAGCAGACACGGGCTGGCCATAGTCGAGAGATGAACCAAAGAGAAGGGCGATAGACAAGGGACGTCGCTCGAGTCGAGTTGGAAGAAAAGAAGTTTTCTGCCTCGGGAAAGAGCCATCTGGTGCGGTTTAAGTCTCCTCTGGTCCAAGAAAAAACGGAAAGTGCATGTCGAACAGCCACAGATTAGGGCAAAAAAGGCTAGAGAAAGAAAATAAAGGAACACGGGGGGGCCCGACAAAACAGCGCGACAGGAAGCGATGACTGGGGAAAACGAGCGCGTCGAAAAAGAGAGCAGGGAGCTACGTCGCCGCCGACCACAAGACGGCGCGATCCGGGGAGCGAAGGAAAAAAAGGCCTGCGACGGGCGAGATCGAAACTGGTGAGGGGGGGGGGCGTCTCTCAAGAGCACGGAATTCCCATCTCTCGAAAACTTTGAGGAGAAAAGGGAGAGATCAAAACTTCTAGTCGGAAGAATCATGCGCTCCTCTCGTCTAGGAATGAGTAAATGCAAGAGTGCAGCTCGCGGAGTCGGAAGAAACCGCGTGTTAATGGGATGAGAAGAGGCTCAAAGGGGCTTCCGAAGAGCTGTAAAAACGAGCGTCATCCTTTCTCCGAGAAATAAAGAGAAAAAATAATCTGGGAGGATTTTCACCGAAAACGCCGCTAATAACTAAGGTATTCATTAATACTCCGCGAGGAGGGATAGGGGTTAAAAATCTAGGTAGCTAACATCCATCAGGGACTAAGAACAATAAAGTAGCGGATCCTCCTGGAACGCTACCCAAAAGGCTTATCTTTGGCTCAAAAAAGACCGTAAAGAAGATGTCGTGAGAAAGATCTCCCTTGAAGCAAGAAATTTTTTCATGGTAGAAGGGCAGCAATAATCGAAAAGAAGGGAAGGCTCCCGCTTCAGTCGTTAGGCTTCTTCAACATCACTGCATATCTCAGAACTGACTAGATGGCTTCGCGGGAAGTCACATCCTGCAAAAAGGGAATCTCCGTCTGGGAATTGAGGAAGAGCCTGAGGTACAGTGGGTCCTTTCTACGTAACGTAGCAACTCAGGAGCAAAAGGGCTCTGGGATTTCGGGATCGTTAGAAAAGATGGTCCCTCTCGGAAAAAAGGCGTCTCTGGGGCATCAAAGAAAAAGAAACTTTTTCCACGCATCTTTCGTACGGCTCCGAGGCCCAAAACTTTCTCCAAAGGAATGGCCGATCTGGAAACGCAGCAGTGTTGAAAAAAGGGGCAAGAGGGGCTTGCCCTCTCTCTACCGTCAAATCCCATAAACAAAAGGAATAGCGCCCAAGGGGACGATCTCTTCTCGAAGCTGAGGGGTACTCAATCCAACTGAAATCACACTTACTCCGAAACCTTGAGGCCTTCTTTCCTAGTATGGTATAGCTGACCTAACTCACAGCTCGCCAAGTCCTCAATGATCGTAGCCAAAAACTTGCTACAAAACAGAAGACCATAAAGAGGTTGACGAGCAGGAGAAAAAAAGGGACGCTCGCCGAAACCGACCCCTTCGATCGTGGCGGAACCTCCGCGTGGTAAAATTCCCCTTTGAGGAAGGAAGTTAAAAAAAAAAACTCGGAGCCACGGCTTGATTTTGCTTGTAGAGAACACAAAGGTGGAATTTGCAGGGGAGAGTGGTTTTTCCAGGGGCCGACAAGACATCATCTCTGAAAAGGGATCGCAACGTCATCGGCGTGTTCTGTTGGCGGGAATCTCTGCGGAGCACCACCGAAGTTGGGGGGAAAAGCAATAGAGGCGCGGTATAACGAACCAAGTGCTGAGGGGGATTCATCAAGAGGACTTGCGCGCACGGACGCGGAAAGAAGGAGTGTCAGTTGCAGCTCAGAGGAGCGTCGTCGCGTCATCCAGAAAGTGAACGACTAAACAGAAAAAAAAAAGGGGGCGTGGAATACAAAGCGGGGGGGCGCCCGACGGGAGGAAAGACCTCCAGGAATCCGCATCTAACGAGGGGGCAACAAAAAACGGAAAAGCCCTAGCCAGGTCAGACAAGAGCTCGGATGGCCTTCGGAAAATCACGGGAGCAAAGAGAAAGCGCACCCAGCCAGAAGAGTGGGGTTGATGAGCACTTGGCCAAGGGCCCAAAAAAAGACCGTCAGCACATGGGGGAGGATCGGCACTTCTTCGAAAAAAAACGCGCAAAATTACGGGACTGGAGGAAACGAACACGTGCTCAAGCACCCAATAGCGTCAAAACTGCCGAGGAGCATCCGGCTCCCTAATGGCTCCTAGGAGGAACAACTCCCGAGGAAAAAGAAAAAAAGTATAACCCGAATTCTTAGAGGAAAAGACTGATTAAATTCACCTCAGAGGGGAACAACTCTCTGGAGCCATAAAATAAAGATTGGCGAGTCACAGAAAGGCCTAGAACAGGATGAAGCCTCTATGAGAGTCTTTCAGGCGGGAATCTCGGCTCTTCTCCTGAGGGAAAGGGTTCTCAGCTCACGGAGGCTAATCGAGAAAATTGGGGGGTGGGAGGAATGCGCCCCGCCGAAAACGAAGCGGGTAAACCTCAAGCATGGCCCGTCAAAAACGAAAGGAGCGGATAGAAGGAAAACACGGGCCTATCCCAGGGGGACTGCCGGGAAAAACCTCGGGATAGGAGAGCGACTTTACCATAGGGCGCATGCGCTCGTGGCACCGACGAAAGAAACGCCGCAAGCGTAGAGGGGGGGGGGCGAGGCCCGAAAGGAGAAGACCTGATCGGAGAGCGAAAGGGGGCGGACGGACGCTGCTCCAAAAGCTGGGAGCTAGAAAGAAACGTCAGCCGAAGAGCAGCTCAGGCATCATCAAGGGGGGTACTATCAGCTAGGGAGCCAAGGTGCAGCCACAGAGGAAATGGGGTGCGGCAACCGATAAAAAGTAGGAAGGGGGTCGAAAAAAGAACTCTACCAGGCCTCGGCCGGCAAAGCGGAAGCGCGGACCTTGACACTTCTCGATCAAAATGGTGGAAGCACGGGGAGAGGGAAGGCGGGGCAATGCCTCACAAGAAAAAAGGGCCGACGCCCACCTTGGAAAGAGAGCACCTGCTAACGCCTCGCGAAAAGGCTGAAACGGTCAGCCGCTCCCATACAAATGAACGTAGAATCCTTTAGAACGGCATCGTATCACTTGGGACGGGCAAAAGTGAAGAGACTCGCGAAGGGGTACTTTGGCAGTGGGAGGAGGCGAGCGTAGCTAGATTAAATCAAAAAATCCCGTAGAATCTCACCGAAAAGACGGGTCCTGGAATAATATCTCAAGCCTCGACCGAAACTTCCTCGGGAACCCAGAACCAATTCAGGGGGGACCTGACGAAATATAGGACTCGGTGGCATCCAGGGCAAGCCCCCCACGTTGGGGGTACAGGAGTTATCTGTCAAAATGCGTCGGTCGAAAAAGACGGGGGGAAAAGCACTCATAAAAAAACTTGGGCCAATCTTCTAAGTACAGGGTCGGAAGACGTTTCTAGTTATTCAGAGCCCTCTAGGGAGCGAACAACTTGGGGGTCTCCTACATCCCTACCGCGCTCCGGGGTACCTCCTGTGAAATAGTCCATCTAAATTCCAAGCTGTCTAACAAAGACAGGTGGTTAAGACTCCGAGTCGGGGGCCGAACCCTTCGGATACCTTAGACTAAACCGGGACTCGTTTTCTTCCGTCACATCGCGCCATTTCCGGGGATTTTGGGGGGAAGTCACGACCTCTGTTAATTTCGAATTTGTTAGATCGTGGTTCGAGGGTTGCGGTTTTCGAGAGGGAGAAGCCCTTGGCGGTGGTCAGGGTGTTGGTGGTACATTTGAGGGAAAGGCCGGGTTGAAAATTAGTCGGGAAACAAGTTGGAAACGATGGAAACCATCACCTCGGGAAACTAAGGCAACTTCTCAACTTTTGTAGCACTCCCGCCCAGAAAATGATCGGCTGGGGGGTAGGCGTCGGACGGGAAATGGGAGGGGGGCTCTAGTGGAAGAGCTCTCCTCGGATATTTCTTTGAAAAAGC
>Ga0179593_1296729_pt1 | contig 12968 bp, 14 predicted proteins | sample CZODoug2_1_08_16_FD_185931 | JGI IMG/M metagenome (GOLD analysis project Ga0179593, IMG submission 185931) | Vadose zone soil fungal communities from Angelo Coast Range Reserve, California, USA - CZODoug2_1_08_16fungal (PacBio error correction) | ecosystem: Environmental > Terrestrial > Soil >...
GTCGACGGGCGGGCCCGCTCTAAAGGCAGCAGGGATCAGAGAAGGAGAGGTGGGTGTCGCGCTGGCGGATGGACTCACTGGACAAAGCTTGGGGGGGGAAATGACAAGGAAGCGCTCGGTCGATCAGGGTCTAATTTTGCCTCGGGAAGGCCTGTCCGCTAAGGTCGTAATCAAGTAGGGGAAGGATTCGCACGATAGAGGGGCGAAGTCGGAAAAAAATAAAAAAGCAGACGGAGAAAAGACCGTGCTCGGTCGATCTCATGAGTTCAACTATCTCCCACTGGGCTCTGTTGGATCTATGGGACGAGAAGTTTCATAAGGGAAAACGATAGGGTCGGAAAAACTGGTCCGAGGGTTGAGATAGGGGCCGGGCTATCTTGGTGTACTCATAGTTCGTATAAACGCAACTTTTGGGGGCGGGGGGTCAGTGGAGGAGAGACGTGAAGGAGGGTCTGGGAAAGAAAAACAAGGCGGAAGAATTCTTTCTCTATACTATTGTTGTCAAGTGTCTCTTACTGAATGAGGTCAGATGCCGTGGGTGAATCAAAGGCACAAAAGAGGAAACAAATACGACTCTATTGCTACATTTCGTACTGAGGTACTGAGGAATCATAGATATGTTTCGGTGGAGATGGCCTAAACCGGATAGAGGGAGACAGTGGGCCCACAACTTGTGTAACTATTGAGTCGGGGGGGTTAATTGAGAAGGGCACGTCTAAACAGGGGGGCAAAAAAAGGGGCGCAGGAGGGAGTGCGGGCTTTTCTGCAAAGAAAGCCTCTCGTGAAGAGATGGCTCTGGTGCTAACAGAGGCGAAAAAGTGGTTTTAGAAAATACCCGTAAGAAATCTGGGTCCTCCGTCCTAATTTCTCTTTCTACTTGACGGCAGGTGAGAGAGAAGTAAAACGCCCGGGAAAACCAAAAAGAATACTAAGATGACACCTACAAAAGATGGCGTTCCACACCCACCCCCCAACAACAAGGGAAAACACCATCGGTAGAAGAAGCTTTTGGCTCAACGGCGAGTCTGGGGAGAGAATAAATAAAAGTCATGGCAGATACTGAGTAGTGAAAGGAGAAAGAAAAAACCCAGCAAGGGGGAAAGGGGGGGAGAAAAGTTGGGAAAGCCGAGCTTAAACCGTGTCAAACGACAAGACTAAGCCTGAACCGTAGAAATTCCTATTTCTGGAGGAGGGAAGGAGCTTATGTGAGCGGGTAGAAGGACACTATAAGAGAAAAGGGACCTAAACTGGGGATTTTCACTGAAGGTAATGTCAGGTCTCCTTGCTTCGATGAGGGATTTGTGGTAGGGAGCGTGGAAGAATGAAACGAAAAACAGGGACCTCATACGGGAGGGGTCAAGCTGGTCTGGAAAATTCCGGGGGTTATACGCCGGGCATCTCGCTGCCGAGCGAGTATCATTCAGGGAGGAGGAGGAAAGTATTCATTGGGGGGCGCTCCTGCTCTGCGGGTATCTTCCTCTATAAAACGGGAAAGGTAGGGGCGGGTTAAAAAAAATCGAAAAAAGGGTATCAGGGCCCAGGCCTTCGACCGGACTTCTTCCTGATGACTAACTAAGAGAGCTGGGACCATGAAACAGGAGGGGGAGGGGAAAGAGGGGGGGATCAAGCATGGGCATCACGACCCGAGTGGATGTCTATCAAACGTGCAACGGCAACGGGGTAGAATTTCGTACTGGGGACAAGGGGCACGAAAAGCGCGGGGGGAAGGAGATTCAAAGCATAGGGGAGTGGGCTGGTGTCTGCCGAGCCTTTCTTCTGCGGGAGAGGCAAGATGAAAGAACTTAACAGAGACTATAAAGTGGGGGAAGGTCCGAGGTATTACGGCCGTGACGGCCATGAGAGGAGGTCAGGCGTGAAATGAGAAATGAGTGGAGGGGCAAAGGGAAAAACGAAAAAGAGTGAACAGAGGGTATAGGTGGAGGGCCTTCGGGAGGAGAGCGGATCCCAAACCCCGGTAATCTTTTGTCGGGGAGCTTACATCTATCATATTGAAAAGCTCGGAGGGAGAGGTCATCTGTGCGTTCTTTATCGGCTTTTTCGGTAAACTCCTGGGGATCATATTAAGGGAGGACGAAAGGAGACGGAAGGGGGTAGGAAGGGTGCGGCCTCCTGAACATTCGCCTATGCAAACCTCCCCAAGGTGGCCTTGATCAAACCCGAAGGACTTTGCGGTAGGGGGAGCAAGGAAAAAAAGAGGGACTCGAATTCGAACGAAGCATCTTGTACTCCTTCCAAAAAGGTGAGATCGAGGTTAGGGGGCGGGAAAAAAATGGCCGGAGGATCAGAAAGAGAAGATCGTGCGCTCTCAGTCTACGCCCGCTTTGACTACTATCGATCTTGAAGACGGGAGAGGGGAAAAGAGAGGCGTCACGGCGCGGGGCGAGGACTGGCAGGACTAATCAGGATCGACGCGAGAAGAAAAAGAACGGTCCGACTGGGGGAAGAAACTCTGGGGGACAAAGGTACGAGCGTGCTGGGGTCTAGAAAACACAACGGGAAAGAGATGGAAAAAAAAGACACTCGGAGAAAGTGGAACGCGGGGTACCAGCGTTCGTCTGAGGCTCTGTGCTCGATCAATCAGGTTCGCAAGATCCAGGAAATAGGACGCAGAAAAATGAGACAGCTGCGTGCGGCATCTTGCGACAAAATATCCGAGAGTTCGGCCTGACGCACCGGAGCGGGGGGATGAGACCGCAAAGTCCTTTTGGGGGTAGAAAAAAACAGAAATCAGAGATGGTGCCCTCGAAATAGATTCGAGAGGGATATCCTTCTAGTTCATTGTTCTCCAAACCTGGAAAATGGAGGATCAAAGGGGGACCGTCGGGAGGTAGCCTCGGCAAAAGTGGAGATAGCAAAACCCCGCCCCCCCAGGATCACAAGCCTTCTAATGCTGCCCGGCATGAACAATTCGTTCTACCAGCCAAGATGGATCAAGAGAGAGGGGGGGAGCGAACAGGGCGAAGAAAAAACAACAAGTAGGAGAACCACAACCAAATATAAATGTGGGGTTGCGGGGGGAAGAAGCCATAGACGGAAGCCCGACGCGGTTCGATTGGTCGGGCCCAAAGGGACCGGAAATCAGAAGAGGTCCACCGGAGAAGGGGGCAGAGCAATCACTTCACTGAGGAGCCTCGCAGGGACTCCGATGCCACTCTCTATGATTAGGGAAGCGAAAGCGCCACACAAGGGAGAACGAGACTGGGAAAAAGGACCCAAGAAAAAGGAGAAAGGAAAAAGACCAGGTTGGGGGCACCTCCTTTCGCTTTTCACCAAAACTGTCCCAGTTTCTCGGGATCAACGATCCAAGGGGCCGAGCTCGAAACTTGAAAGGGGGGGGGATTTAGCCGAGAATCGGGAGGAAAAACACGCGGCCGTACATGAACATTCTAGTCGCGTTTCTAAACAGGAGGTTCAAACTCCGGCGAGTAGGGACCGTCAACAGAATTTCCTGTGGAGGGATGAGAAGAGAATAAACAACCGACATGCTCCGGGACTCAATAGCTTCCGTCGCCCACTACTGAGGGCACCCATCCTGCTCCTACTCAAGGCCCATATAGACTAACCGTAGAGAAGTCAGGGAGAAGTGAGACCAGGAGTATACAACTAGTTGTCCTTCCTCTCAGCCGCCGACTTATGAGTCTTTAAATGTATCACAACCGGCCTGCCGTCGACCAGCAACAGAAGACTTCCGAACGCGGGGTAAAACCATCATAAGAAGAGTAGGACCAGAAAAGGGGAGTTGACCCTGGGGGGGGAGTCTACTACCCAGGTCTATGAGAGACTACCATCTCTGATACCTTCCCCTGAAATCGGGGAGGACTGCAAGTTAGCTCGGGGGCAAAATCGGCAATTCTACTAAAATCAGTCGGTCGGTAAGGAAGAGAAAAGGGAACCAAAATGGAAGGGGTTATGAACTGTCCGGGACAACCTTGTATCGGGTCACTAGATCTTCGGCCGAGCTTACTGAATAGGCTTAGTCCACGCAGCTTGTTCATACATAGAGGTGGTCAAAAGGAAGGGGGGGTGGGGAGAGAGGGTGGGAGCTTCCGATATCAAGTTGTCGATCTTCACCATATCGAGCACCGACCGGTGACGGTTCTGAAAGGGAGCAAAGGAAGGGAGGAATCTCGCCTCTGCCGGGTTCTCAATAAAAAAAACAAACTCGCCCCCCCCCCTGAAACGAGAGAAGGAGAGACGCCTGTCTTTGATACGACCCGCGCAGGCAAGGAAGAGGGAGACTGGCAGAACAAAGGGGGGAACGACACGAAAACAATCAATAGGACCTACAAGCCTTTCGTTGACCGGCAACTCATATATTTACGGATTTCGAGAAAGGATGACGATCGATGAGCGATCGATGAAGAAGGAGGGTAGCACGAGAGGGATTGGGTGGAACAGTGGGAAGCTTTTCGAAAAAAAGGTCCCATCGTCAAAGGGGAGACCAATTTACCACTTCTATACGACGACGAGCACGGATCGCGACGGCCCGGGGTTGGTACGAAGGAACCAGCCGCACAGAGGGAAGGGACCGAATCCAGACCCCGGTGTTTGACCGTTCTCCACTCTAGCACCCAAGACTGCATCGCCTCATCAACGAAAACATCCCTACCCCTTTCAATCCAGAGGAACCGGAACCAGTCTGCTCAGAAATAGAGAATCAAAAGAAGGGGGGGAGGGGACAACGAACAGGACACAAGTCAAGACAAAAGTGCGAAGCACGTTGCGGACCTAAAACCACTGCGCCTGCTAAGCCTGAACCTCCGTTAACACAGCTCCAGAAAGGAGAAAATTAAAGGGGACAAAATCTGAGTCCGATCTAGCTCAGGAACGGGGTCAGGGAGAGGTTGTAGGGACGGAAAAGCGGCGGGAAGGTCTCCAGCTGCGACAAAAACCAAAAAGCCCGCTCCTTGTTTGGTTCCCTCCTTCACATCAACAAACGAGAGGAAGGAGTATGGCTCCTAGGGAAAGGAGAAAAAAATCTGGGGGGGAGAGGAGGGGGGGAGTTGGTGTCCGAAAAGTGGGTAACTGGCTACCCTCAAAACTTTGCCCCGTCCCGAAACCTACACTACTCGCAGCCGGACTCGATCGGCATAGGGAATTGTTAAGAGGGAAGTCATCCTTAGAAAAGGAGAAGGAAGGAGGCGGAGATCGCTGGCGGGGTGCTACTGTCTAAAGTACGACCTTTCTCGGTCTAGCTTTCCCTTTTTCTCGAAACGAGTCTGCAAAGAGAAGGGTTATAGTTCGTATATGACTGATACACGGGGGTGAAAAAAGGGGAGGACGCGGAAAGGGTCGGGATGAGGGGCTGCTCCTGGGGCTAGGTCTTTCTTGGGGAGAGTTAGGGAAGATTGCCTGTTTTTTCTGTTCTGACTTAAGTGGGAACTAGAAGGGCGGAAATGGGAAGTTCGGAACCCCCTGCCAAGTTATTCGGGGGGAGGAGGTAAACCTGCTTAGGGAGAAGGATCAATAGGTGGTCGCTGCACGGGGGGCGGACTAACTAGCGTTATTATGCTCTCTGTTTTTCGCTAATATCTGATTCACACGACGAAAAAAAAAGCTATACGAAACCCGAGTAGAGAGAAGAGAGGGAGAAGCGATCTGTGAGGGAAAGAACCAGAATCAGCGGGATATATGCTCTGTTAGGGTCTGTCGCAAAAGCTCCTGAGGTCCTATTTTTTTAAAATTTGACTTGGATATTGCAAAAAGTCTCTAGTCCAAGCGGAGTCAAGCGGCGTAAGAGGGGGGGGTTCGTTCTCGAATAAGGAACCTCTTCTCTGGCGGCGGGCTGAGAGCGGTGCTACGCACTGTAGGGGTCTAACCTGTTTTCGAAGCGTGCCCTATCCAGGAAAGAAGGAACCGTGCAAAACTGAGGGGTCGAACACGGGAACTTAAGGGTTGGAGAGGCTGTAGCAGGGAGGGAATCAAAAAAGTATATCGGAAAGGTCCTAAAACTCACCGATACTCCCACACGTCAAATCTAGAAAGAGGGGAACTGAATCTGGAGGGTGGTCGGAAACAAATGATTTATGTCGTTTCATAAAAAGAAATCTCAGAAGGGAGAGAGGGGGGACTGATAGAGAAAAAGGAAGGAGAGGGGAGAGGATAACATGTAAAGTGCTATTTAGCTCTCATCCCACGAAACATTTACTCTTTAATTTCCGATTCCACTCTTGGTCCTCCTACATTTCCATGGCTTAGTCGGGCCGAGAGACGGGCAGAAGAGGGAAGAGGAACGGGGTGCGGGGGAAATAGAAAGGGTCAGGGAATATGGGTGCTATCATAAATGGCTGGCTTTAAAACTTGTCTATTAATCGTCTTGCGGGGATGACATGAAGGAGGTCTGACTAACCAGAAGTAAAGAAGAATAATCGGGCGAACAGACTCAAAATGAAACTTGAATGACGGGGGCGGGGACGCACGGAGATATGAGTGCATTCTCTCTTGTGTCACTTATTTAGGAGACTGGGCTTCTGCTGAGGATGCAGGAGGGGTTGAAGCTCTATACAGAAAGTCGAAGGGAAGAAAGAAAGAACAGTGACGAATGTCTGTGAGGGGTTACGCAACGTTATAAATCACGTATGGAGCGGTTTGCGTGCAGCTACTCGGTTCTTATCCTACGTTCTGGATGTAACAAGAGCTTGGACCTGCCGGGGAAAGGATGGGGTCGAAGAAGAAGGAAAAGTGCCAGAGGAACGAAAGATCAGGGGGCGGAAGTGGCATGGCAGCAAAAAAAGTTAGGGATGATCTCGAGCGGTCGTGCCTGGAGTTAGGGACGGACGGGTTTACTTGTGGGGGGGGTTCTTTGGGAGGAAGACGGGTAAGTTACTAGGGGCGGAGGCCCGCGAAGGGTACAAAAAAAATAGACGCCGAGATCTTCGCGACTTGTTATTACTTAGTATTATCCTCATTCAGCGAGTCGCACAGGCGGGGATTCTAGAGACTTGGGCCGGGGTGACGAAACCTTGAGGGGAAAAGAGGGAAAGCAGACGGGCGGAGGGGGGGCCGGAGGTGGATGACAACAGCGAAAAAACAACTCTGGTGGCGTGCGTTACACATTTCTCATAATTTCAACCGAAGATCGTCAGGTCGCTGCAGCGGGGGGATATCGAGAGGGGGGATGGGAAAAATACACTCAGAGGAAGGACGGGCGGGAAAAAAAAAAAAAAAGGTGATCCGTTCTGAGGTCCGCTCAATTCCGTTCGCCGAGTGCGTAAGTCCCGATGCAAGGTGGAATAGGGTCTTCTGCGGGCGCCTGAGCACAATGAACTCAAGAGGAGAAACGCGCGACGAAGGGGGGGAAGGCCCACAAAACGATCGAGTGGGGGCGAATAAACAAGTCCGTTTGATATTCACTATCGCCGCGCGGTCAGGGGAGGGGACTCGCTCTTGGTATCGAGGGACGACATCTGTGCATTCGCTTAGACGCGGGCCCATGGAGGGGGGGGGGGGGGGGGTAGAAAGGGGAAAAAAAAAAACGCAAGGCAGGAGTCGAATAGCTGAGAGCATGCTCTGTAAAGCCTCGGAACGGTGCATGCTGTTTGATTTACTAGATTGGGGGAACAGGGGAGGGTCAAGGGTGCTTGGTCATTCTCGAAAGAGACCAAAAAAAAACAGAAGATTAAAAAATAATCCAGCTCACTCTCTTATCCAGGTTGGTTCAAGGGACAGCTGCTGGCCGCCCATCTATCTTCGAGTAGTCTTTTGAGAGAGATGGACGAGATCGATAGGCTGATCTGTAGCAACGTCAGCAAAAGAAGCGAACGGATAACAGTGCTAGTCTATTTAGAGAAATCTTCCATCGGGATTCGTCTAATCCTACGCTGGCGATGGTAGAAGAGGGAGCAGTAGCACTAAGGAGTCGTCTGGCACCGCGTACAATTCGGCTCCGGGATAATTCTCCTACTATGAATAGAAGGCGCCTCAATAAAGAAAACTTGAGTATTAATCACATGAAAGGAGGGAAAAAAGGGGGTCGGAAGAGGGCGAAAAGGAAGAAGTAAGGAAGCAGAACCAGGAAATACACTCTCCGGCTTCGCAAGCCGCTCTTTAATGAAAGAGTTCAGAAACGTTCACAGCGGAACCTCAAAAAACGCTGGAGGGACTCTACGAATCTCAAGGATTCGGAGGGGGAAGAGTAAGGCAAATTCACCGAGAAGGGTGGGGGAGTTGGCAGAAGAGACAGCCTCAGAGGCCGATATAATCGCGAACGGCGGTTATGAAATTCCTTTAGCCTAGACACTGCGGAGTTTCCCATGCGACGTGACCTGGAAAAAGTCAAAGAGGGGGGGGAAGCGCGAGAAAAACCGCGGGTTCCGACTCATTCGCTTAATCACCCCCCTCATCGCTCTCTCCCGCGTCAGTCGCCGAAAGTTCTCGGAACTCAAGCAAAAAAGAAGAGAGGGAGGAAGAGCAACGGAAAAAAAAAGTGAAGTAGGATAAGTCACGAAACTGTCCGCACAGTTTGCTTTTCACTATATCCGTCGCCGAGGCTCTGGGACGCGTGACTTTTCTTCGCCTGATTCGACTTGAAGAAACACAAGCGGGCGCGGGAAATTCAGCGTAGAGAGGGGGCCAAGACAAAAGTAGGAAGCAGTCGTAGAAAAAGAGGAAAAAAAAACGCGGTTTTATCGTAATCCGTCATACAACCAGATCATCTGCACGGTTCGCGGGATCTCTTGCAATATCTTCTATATTCTGTCCGTCAATGCCTTCTTTCCAGCATCTGTCTAGGCTCGACTGCTTCCACTATCTTAGAAGGGGGAAAAGTGCGAAAATGGCAAAAAAAGAGGAAAGGGTGTCCGGCAGGGCAACCTCCAGTATATCCGTATAGATGCGTTAAGGATCAAGGAAATCCGGCCTTAACTTGCGAAAAGACAGCCTGAGGAGAAGAAGACCTAAAAGCCGAAGGGTAGAAAAGAACCCTCAATCTTATGGTGACGCCAATGGCTTATCTCTGGACTGCCCGCGCTTTGGGGATAGCAGAAGATAGCCGCGAGATTCGGTCTAAAAAGACCTGTGAATAGGCGGGTTAGGAGCCTAGCGTGAGTCGGGGGGATCCGGTATCTAAAGCTCTGTTGCGCTGAGTCAACTCTCAAACGGGAGCAAACTGTGTTTTATCTTGGAAGGGGAGCGCTCTGGATCTGTAAACTCATAGATCCACAGATCAAGGAGGCTGCTCTTGCAAATAAGAAGGGGGGGAAAACCTGGAGAGGGAGGGAAGGGAAGGAGTGGGGTGAACGGACGTGTGGATGTGGGCTGCTTCCTATAATACTTTTGTTGGTGTCGACTCTGGCTTACTAGCAAAAGAGAGAAACGCTACGTCAAAAGGGTTAAGGCAGCACCTACCCGGCCGCCCAAAAAAAACACTGATCTTAAGAGTCTTACGTCTCGGGCTGCAATTTCAACAGAGCAATCTCACGCAAAAAAAGGCGAAAAGGGAGGAAAGATCCGCCGAATCCCCTGAGAATTTGAGAAGAGACCTCAGTATCTTCCCGGACTATACTTTCTCCTTTAACGCACTTGAAGACATAGGAATCACAGAGTCTTTTGAGGGAAAGGGAAAGGGTGCTCAGAGGATCTGGACTGAGGAGAGAAAAAAAAGAATAGGAGAAGAGGAAAATTCTTCCTCCCTACGCGCAGCTTGGCTAGGGGTCTCCATTGCTTTTGCCTACCTCTCGCCATCTGCGCACGGCATCCGCTCTCAAATTGAATCATAAATACAGCGATGCTTGGGAAGAGGAGAAGAAAAAAAGAAAGGCGGGCGCAACGCTCCGGGGGAGAGGGGGGAAAGCGGTAAAGCTCCAGCCTGACGGCGTTATGCTGCGCAAAAAAGGGGGGCGTTGACTAAATCAGAGCATCCCTGTCATCAGACGCCTCCAGCGCCGTCGACAACATCCGACCATAGGGAGGAAGACGCGCTTGAAAGGGGAAAGAGGGTCTCAGAAATCAGAAGACACGAAAAAAAAACACGGAAATAGAAGGAAGTAAGGCTGACAGGATACCGGACAAACTCTCGCACAAAGGACTGGGGAGCCAGAGTCAGGATTCGACTCCTTACCTCGATCCCCAGGCTATCTAAAAGATCAGACAAACGGACGGAGGGAAGGGGGGCTGCACAAAAGAGGAATCGTGATTTTGTTTTTTGGTGAGGAAAAAACAAAACGGCTTCATTCGTCGTAAGATCGCAACGGCCTACAGCCTCGCCTCTACATCAGTCTCAAGTTTCTCGTTTGTCTATGCTCTCTGCGACATCCCAACACACCAAAACCACACGGGGGGGGGGGGGGGGGGGGGGGGGGGTGGGGGGAGGTGTGAGAGAAAAAACAAGGAGGAGTAGAGTAGAGTATGCGGAAGGCAAGAAAGAAAACGAGGTTCGGTATGGCTGGAGGAGGTGTGGGCGTAGGACGATCTTTCGGCTCACTGTCGGGCCTGTTCTTTTTTGATCTCAAATCCGAAGAAAAAGCATGTCTCAAAAGCCGAGCTCTGAGAGGGAAGAGAATTAAAAAATGGACCGGGAAAACGGGCGGATCAGGAGGGAAACAGGTCGTCCTCTCTGCTTGCAAGGGGAACCGTAAGCAAATCCCCGGGCCTCGGTATTTGGGGGGAATTCTCTGACGTAGCGCCATGCTTATAAACGAGGCATCTGGAAAGAAGGAGGAAACGGAAGGGGGTGGCGGAGGGCGAAAAAGAGGAGGGGCGAACGGGAGGAAGGGCAAGAGCAGAGAACTGTCCAACAATGTGCGCTAGAAGGGGAAAGAGTGCGGATTTGACAGTGGAAAAAACTGACTACGCGTAGTCGAAGCAGCTTTCCAGGAAACTCAAAAGGTACCTGACTGGGTGTCCATTGGGGAGGAAAGACTACGAAGGCGTGTAAGGGGGGGGAAGCAGAAAGCTTTGACTCACGCCGAGCTCTCTACGCCTTCTGGTCGTAGATCTGACTGAGTCATGATCTGTTTTAAACTATCAGGGTCCCTAGGTATAGAGGGGGAAAAGAAAGAAAAAGAGGGATATGTCAATAGGTGAAAAGGGAAAAGCAAACTAGGGGTTAAACTAGCTGCAGCGCGGTTTGCGTCTCAAGGACACGCTCCTCTTTAGTATGATGTCTTTCGCGGTGATCAACTCTAGGTGGGGGGGTGCGGGGTGGGCACTTTCGAAAGGAAGAAAAAAGAGGCCTGAACGGGAAGGGAGAGGGCAGCTTTCGAAACGCGGGAAAACGCGGTGCTCAGGAGAGTTCGTAGAGGGAACCACATTGAATCGGAAGCTGCTCAAATCTACGCGCACTATGAAAGTCAAGGAAAACACAAAGAGAGCTGGAGCAGAGCTGGCGGAAAGGCAAAAGAGAAAAGAGGGGCGGGCAAAGGGAGTCTGGGGGAAAAGCCGTTCTTATCAGTAATGCCACGAGGGGAGGGAGAGATAAATTCCTGGGGTAACGTCAGGGGGCGAGGCCCGCAGCTTCTGAAGTAGCGTCGTGGGAAAGACCAAAATCAAAGGAAAAAGAACAAGGCTCAGCGCGGGCCGGGGGGAGCAAGGGAAGTAGGGCTCGCGATTTTAGCGACTGTCGCCGATCGCGTCGGGGGTACCAGTTAGGGGGCGACGCGGCTGAAAAATAAGGGTGGAGTCTTCATTCACGTCTGGGGAAGGGAAACAGCGGCAGTGGGGGTCAGGGGAAAAGCCACAAGTAAGAGACGTATCGCGGCTCAAGCAGAGGCGCAGGGGCAGGAAAAGCGCTCGCTGTATATCTGGAGAGCCTGGGGGCCGCAAATCAACTATCTTACTGATCTGAGGGAAAGGAGGGAATGAGTAAAGGAATGAGGGGAAAAGGGGGGCCTATCGTGCTACCTGTCTATTCGCACGTTCGCTTGACGAGGGCGGGTGGAAGGAAGTTCTGAAAGAGGAAAGGAGGTAATCGGCGGAAAAGGCACGAATCGCACGAGGCTGGGACGACTGTCCAGCGGTGCCATGACTATCAATGGGGCCTAAGGCCATCTTGGGGGGGAGGAGCAGACTCAAAGGGCGAGAAACTGGGGAAGGGGGGAGGGACGAGAGACGTTAATTTAGGCCGCTTCTTTCGAATCGTTTCGCTATTTTTCTACAGACTATGGAGAGGAGGGGTCGTCTAGAGTAATGACTCAGGGGGGGCAGGGGGGGGAGGGGAAGGGGGAAGTGATTGAGTTCTGCTGCTCCTCGAGCTTTCCTTTGCGACAGAAGATTCCTCTACCTGGTAAAAACCACGGGGGGGGAAAAAGGGGTGAGAAAGGGACGAATCGGCGGCGAATAGTTACTTACTGTCTGACATTCTAGATTGTCGGGTGCCCGGCTGGCATCGAAAACATGAAGTAATGAGGGTAAAAAGTCGGGGGGGAAGGCACGCGAGGGAAAAGGAGTGGAAGCTGCCATACCCCCATTTAGTCGGGCAGTTCTTTACTCTCATAGGTCATAATTAGCTGATAGTCGCTGCGTCGTTCGTGATGAACACTTTATTGGGACTTTTGGACATCGAAGGGGTATTACATGCGGGATGACGCATGAGTAGAAGCCGAGGGGGGGGGGGGGGGGTGAAATGACAGTCATAAGTCGCCTTCGGAGGGGGACGCTATTAACTTCTGTCCCATCTTTCGGTGAGAAGAAAAAATAGGCTTCTGGAGGGCTGACATAAAAGATCAGAAAGGGATCATCGCTGAGACTTTCTCGTGAGTTGGTCAAACGCAATCCTTCCTATAGGGAGGATTCTCTGTCAAACCGGGAGGGTCATAATCAGAGGAAGGGGCTCGCTGGTATAACGAAGAAAGAGAAAGAGAAAAGAGGTTGCAGTCGACTATGCGGGACTGCGCGTCGCGCGAGTTCGGGCGGAAGGCACTTTCAGCTTCATTCTGATCAGGGGGGAACCCTATAAAAAAAACAGGGTAAAAAAAGGGACCCAGAGGGGAGGTAAAAAAGAAGGTAGGGGA
>Ga0179593_1333854_pt1 | contig 12968 bp, 8 predicted proteins | sample CZODoug2_1_08_16_FD_185931 | JGI IMG/M metagenome (GOLD analysis project Ga0179593, IMG submission 185931) | Vadose zone soil fungal communities from Angelo Coast Range Reserve, California, USA - CZODoug2_1_08_16fungal (PacBio error correction) | ecosystem: Environmental > Terrestrial > Soil >...
ACACTCAAAAAAACCAGAGAAAGGAGGTCAAGAAGACAAGCGGGAAGAGAGGTCGAACGTGCTTTAGAGAAGGTCTGCACATGACCCAGCACCAGGGTAGCTCCTGACGCGACAGAAAAAAAATGGAAACATACCAGAAAAGCCTCCAAGGTCACGGCAGCTGGTCCTCGCACCAGGATCGACGTACAAATAACGAAGGGGACGTGTACAGCAGTAACCTACAATGCCGAGACAGACTCTGCGGAACGCCGTATAGGCACAAGATACGTAAGGTAGCGACCCAGACGATAAAGCACGCTGGGCAACGAGCGGGGATGCTAAAAGTGGACCGGATGATCACCAAATCTGTAAATAGAAAAAAAACCGCAATGTCAATGACCGAAAGAAGGAATTCGCGTGATCCGAAAAAAAGAAACGGATACAACGCCAGCAGCCAAACGCAATATAGGGTGAGAACAGGGGGTGAAGGGGGATACAACCGGTGATACATCTCTATTCTTGGGCAGGACCGACCCGAGACGGAACCAGTGAAACTTTCATAGAGGCACTCATTTGGTTGCATTTTGTTCATTAAGAAGTGCAAACTCAAAAGTTTGGTAAAAAAAAAACAGATACATTGACGGGACGTCGAGGGAAAACTGTCGCAGAAAAAACATTGAGACTGGCCGTGGTGGGGGGCAACACGTCTTTGCTGTGGGGGGGGCGTGGGCTCAAAGGTAGCGCCGTCTAAGACACAAATCACCGGCTCTGGGATTAAAGGTGAGACATTCGGATCTTTATAAAAAACTCTGGGATCAAAGTGAGGGGGCTATAATGAAAGGTCGCCAGGATGGGGACAGGGCAATCTTCTGAACCGGCGCGGGGTTCAGAAGGAGCACGCGGCATGTAACCGTGCAAAAAGTGGTGTCAACGAACCGTTGGTCGTGCTTTCGCGAGGACATCGTAATCATAAGAGGGGGAATGAAAGAAAAACTCACACCGGGAGGGTGACCGGTCGCCCCGAACGGGGGCCCTTCGTAAAAAACCATTCAAAAAGACCCTGCGAGAGGCCGCTTTTCTAGTGTCCTTTGAACTTTACCATCGGGAAAAGGGATGGGGCCCGGTGTTCGAAAAAACCGTCTCCGCGCAAACCAACAAGCTGAAAAAGGTCCTAATCACCGGGCTCCCCGAAACCCGCGCGGCCGAAGCGGCTTCGGTCGTCGTCAGACTTAGTAACAAAAATGCCAGCTACTCGACGCCCGCGCCGAAGGCTGAAATTCTCCAAAAGAGACCTCCCTGTCGAGAGCTCTGGCCGTCAAAACCCGGTTCAAACGAAAAGCGAAAAATTGCTGTGCCACCGGCTCTTCAAAAACCAATGACTACGGAAGAAGGGGGGAAAAAAAGATCTTCCCTCAAAACTGCCCCCACCAAATTGAGCAATTAAGAAAAAAACGGACGGAAACGGAATCAAAAAGGGAGTGGCAAAGGGGGAGGAATTAGAAAAAGTCTCATACGGGGACGGGAGGGGGGCGTTGCCGACGAAAAGGACCGATTGAAGGCTATTAATAGGCGCGCTTTTTAGGGGATCGGTCTAAAAAGCTTCTAAGAGAGAAGTCGACTGGACCCCGCAGCCTCGGGAGATATTGAAGGCGTTTCCCCTACGACGGAATAAGAGATTCCGACTCCTCAAATTACGCAGGTCAAAATTTGAAAAAACAATTCCACAAGGTACAGTGGAACAAAACACCTAGCGAAAGAAGTACAACATGGATTCAAGTCCAACGGAACATTCTACTACAAAAAAACCAATCCTGCATGGGAGGGGCTGGAAAGAACAGGAAGCGCGCGTAAAGGAGCGCCTGCAAAGTCGCTGCGGGGGCCAAGCATCCAAAAGCCGGATAAGTCTCCGAAACCTAGGGATGGTAAAACTACGCTGGAAAAAAAAACAAAAAACTTCAACAGGAGCGGAGTCTAAAGGGGGAGAACAAACCGAACACTAAAAAGGATAACCTCTTAATAAAAACGTCTTCCTGGACAGATGAAACGCCAAATGAGTGAGGACCGGAACACGACTGAAGAAGGCCGCGGGCTGGCTCGAAACCCCCAAAAAAAAACCAGAAAACCTGGATGCAAGAGACGGCCTTTCACAGCACGACAGACCGAAACTTAACGCTGAGAAAAGGAAATCCGCTCCTGGCCGTTTAGAGGCCGATCGGGTAAAGCGGGGACACAGCCTTAGACCATTTCGATCCAATTTGCGAAACCGATCGGGGGAAGAATCAAAAAAAGCCAAAACGCCAGCCCCAGTCGTGCAGATGCCAGAAAAAAAAAATTGGCTGCACCTGGTCATAAGGACGTAAACGGAAAAAAAAAGTGAGTCCGAGAAGGGAGGGAACCCAACGGGAGTCTTTGAAAAAGAAAAAGGGGAATGGCAAGGACCGAAGCCTCGTCGGCGTCGGCCGCAAAAAAAAAAGGGGATCAAGGGAGATTAAGTGAAAAACTAATTGTATGAAGACATAACGAAGGGCATACTAAGAACGCCGCCTAGAAAGCTGAATCGCTCGAGAAAGAACAAATCAGCCGACGCAAAAAAAACTCGGAAAGCCATAAAAAAAATCGGATGAAAAAGAAACACAAGCCAATCTCAGGTATACACCGTCTAAAAACCGAAGAAGAGGAAGAAAAACAAGATTCTCGAGGAATGGCGCAAGAAACGGCATAGGAGAACCCCAGAAAACGGGAGAACTATGACAAGGACCTGAAAGTTACTAACCGTCGACACTTAATTCGAAAGGGGCAGGCCCAACCGGGGAAAGAAGCCCAACAAGTCACGTCTAAACACCTTAGGGGCGCTGGGGGCAACGGGAGATATATCGATTATCTGGACTCTTGGAGTGCGGTCTGCGAACCTGGAAAAACAACACCAACCTACCCAAGGGAAGCAAGCGCGCAGGACGCTAAAAAAAAAGCCAGCCGGCCCGGAGGGGAAAAGAAGGTTCCAAAGGGCTGGATGGATGTAACGCAATGTAGAGAAGGAGCAGACGTCAGACAAAAAAGCAACCAAATCAGAAGGTCCGCAAAGCTCGCAGGAAAATCTTAAAACTGGGGAAACGGAAAATTGGGGGCAGAAGCAAAGCAAAGGTCAAAAACAACTGGGAGGAGCGGGAGTTAATCTCAATAAAACACCACAACTGAGGATTAAAGGAGATATATGACAACAATCAGAAGAGGATATGGCCCGCGAGGCGGCAGGCCCGTAAAAACACCAAGTGCTGGCGAGCCGGATAGGAAGCAGTAAGACGTAAACTCGGTAGGTTAGGGGGGGATCAGAACAGATCCGTGGGCAGAAGCATCAAAACAGACACTTCCTGAACGACAGGGAAAGGCAGAAAAAGAAGTTGTGGAGGGCAAATTGAAGAAAAAAGGTTCAAAAAATAGGGGGAGGGCAAAAAAGGGAAGCAGGCCCAAGCCCACGTCCACGTGCTCAAGAATCGAGCCGCAAAGAGCAAAGACCTTCTAGGAAAGGTTAGGGAACAGAAAACAAACCGGATTGGAAAAACTGAGAAAGCGTTCGGTAAAATGACCGCCAAGTGAGGAAACGTGGGAAATCAAAAAAAACGTGAATTAACACACGAGGGGAGGGGGAAGGGAGGATCAAATCTTCCAATAGAGGCCGCGGCGACCTGAGGCGAAAAAAAAAAAAGGTGGGGGGCCAGGGAGGACCAGGGGCGCTCCTTTGCGGGAATGATAATAGGATGTCGGGTTCTACCGGGCAGACTAGGAGGAGTTGGGGGGAACGGAAAAGAACGATAGAAAGGAAGTACGGCTTTTCGCGGAAGAATCCGTCTTTAAAATCACGAAAGATTAGCTTCGTAGACACCCCGACCGCCGAAAGGAAAAAGGACGTGAGCACGAAAAGGAACAACCCAAAAGACGGCGTGCGCACAGACTTCCCAAACCGGAAAAACATGCATCAAAAGGAGATTCCAATAAGCAAGTACAACGTTGAGCCGAGGCTCAGGACGCCAGAAAGCTTAAAGGGACAACACGAGTGCGGGCGGGCGACGGAACGCAGATCTGAAGAAGTTCCCCGAGGAAACGGGAGAGAACCAAAAAGGGCCAAAACGCAAAAATCCCGCGCCTATAAAGCAGGCGCGGGAGGGGAGCGAACGGTCCAAAAAGTAACGGGCTCAGTTGGTGGAAGCCGGGGGCAAAAAGATCCAGTTGTAATGGCCGGCTCACGGTGGAGAACTTCAGGAATCGACTCGCGACCCCGGAACCCATAAAAAAGATCAAGCCGGTGAACAGGAAAAAGAGAGTCACTCAAGTAAACGAAGGGACGCTCCAGGGCACAGGAAGCGTGGCTGATCACCGCAACAGAAAGAAAAGACATCACGGAAGGAAGTTCACGACGCGCCGCCACCTCAAAAAAACAGGGAGTAAAAACTGGACCTACTTTCGCGCCAACACCGGGTAATAAGAAGGGGACAGAAATAATGGGGCAGTAACCGCCAAAAGAACGCACAGACAAAACATGGCGACACGGCGCCAGAAAATCGAGCCGGCTGCGCTGATGTGAATGCGAAACGGCGCAAAGTAAAGGTGGGTACTAAAAAAAGCCGAAAAAAGGTTGGTACCCAAAGTCGGTGGACGGGGTTGGGACTAAAAAAAGACTGGTGGAAGAGGAAACGTCTCACCAGCAGCGGTCTCAAACAAGGAGACAGGAAGGCGCGGCAGAAAAGAGCAGAAAGCGGAACCGCCGGTGCCAGGAGGAGACGGTGAACCGTCGCCGCCAGGCGAAAAACGACACAATCGCCGCAAAAAGCGAAAGCGACCGAAGAAAAAACAGAGAGGAGATCCGAGTGATAAGGACATCAGCCCGGCGCATGCGATCCAAGGGAGCGTTCGAGGGAAAAAAAGGCTGACGGCTGCGTAGTTGAGAAGGTGAAGGGAAGAACCGCAAACTGAAGGAGTTCAGGAAAAAGCAAACCAGTCGCAAAAGGGGTTTCCGCAAAAGAAAACTCGACCAGGCAAAATCGCAGGTCGCCAACAAGGCGGGGGAACAGAAAGACGAAGGCCACACTACTCCAAGGGGAATACGACCCCTCAAAAACGCACGGGTGGTGGAACCCGGAGGAAGCGAAGAGACCTGCTAAAAACCGGGCCACATAAACGGCGTGGGAGAAGAAAACAGTTACCGAGAGATCCGGGTTAATACAGAAAAACGGCGAGACAGGGCCACCAACCCCAACCAAAAAAAACAACACCCCAAACCAACGCCCCCCCCCCCAACCCCACCCAACCCACCCAAAAACCCCCAAAAACAAAAAACCCCCCACCCCCCCACACAACCCCCCAACACCCCCCACCACAAAAAACCCCCCCCAAAAGAACCCCCCACCACCACCCCCCCAAACAAAAAACCCCACACGGCAAACACGCCCACACAACAATGGGAGGGGGGGATAACTGCTGGGCAACAGGAGAGCCTTAAGATCGCTGGACCATAAAGGAACAGAAATGTAGGGTAGCGGAACCTAAGGCGCAAGAAAACCGACCAAGCACCGCTCATCGGCGGGAGGAAAGAAAACAGCACCCGCCGGGAGAGACGACCAGAAAGGAAAAGAAAAAGTAAAAGATAAAATGGGGGAACATCCCAGGGGGAACAGGCCAGGTAGAGCGGGCGATTAAACCGGCAATTCCCGAGCAGGCGAGCAAAAGAAGGACTTGGAAGTGAAAAGCAAACACGGGAATTATAACCGCGAAGAAAGCAAAAGGTGGATCACTGTAAACAAGAGGGCAAAGTTATGAGTCAAGCCCTTGAGAGCAACAAAAGCGCACAAGCTAACGGTGTCAAACTGTAAAAAACACAGGTGAGGAAGGGGGAATCATTCCAAATAAGAAGAGAAAAAGAAAAAGGCCTCCATCATCTCATCGGAGGGGATTCCGAAGGAAACGTGTCGACCTACGTGAGCAGGGGCCGTCATTTGACGCGTACTCAATCGCCAGTTATTTATCGTTTACCATACTCAACTTGGGATCATCGGCACCGCCGACGGGAAGCGGATCGGGAAAAAAAAACGTGATCGTGCCATGACGAAAAAACGGTCTTACTGAAGGCGGCTTGAAGTAACTAGAGGAGAAAAGGACAGGGAGGAAGAACAGCGCTTGGTCCTCAGGAAGGTAGTCCGTGAGTGGAGATAGCCGGCGGGAAGGGACATAAAAAAAAGGAAATAGGGGAGAAAGCGCCGATCCGATCTTGAGAATGCGAGGGCCAATGTCCCAGACACAGGGTCTGCAGTAAGGAGCCGCGACCTAGGAAGGTCAAATCGGGAGCCTAGAAAGAAGGGGTGCGTTCTACGACCAATTCACGAAAAAAAAAAAGAACAACTGTGAGCTCACCTGGTCACGAAGATGTGTGTTTGGAATAGAAGAAACACAAAAAACGGAGGGGAAGAAAAAGGCAAAAAATCATGAGGGACAACGAAGAGAGCAGCGAAAGAGGTTCAGTCGAAACGGGGCTTCAAAATCAGGTTGCGAGAAAAAAATAGTAATTGACCCAAAAAGAAAAAGAGGAGACGAACCGCGTAGCGCGGTGTCAGGGGGGAAAAGCAACCGCCGACAAAAAGTAGGCAGTCCTTGGGGAAAATCCCTGTCAATAACTGAGGCTCGCTTCACCACCGTCGGCTACACGCCATGAAAAGGCTCGTCTCGAAAAAAACGTCGAGGGGATGACTTTCACGGAAAGTAAAAGGAAGGGCAGATACGGCAAAAGAAAACACAAAGGCCTGGCGGGAAAACAAACCGAACGGAGCTGAGGTGACCAGCGATTATAAAGGGAGGAAAGAACAAGCACGGAGGGGATTACCGAGAGCATTCGAGTGAACGCGAAAACGCGGGGGACTCCGCCGTGCAGGTCGGCAGCCAAACAGAGTGTGGAGGGGAAGAACCAGGGATTAATAGCCGTGAAATTCGAAATTCGGGGAGGGTGATGACGAAATCCTACATGCGACCTGACATAGATGCGGCGAGATGGGCCGCTGTAATTGGCTGGAGGAACACAAATGTTTAAAATAAGAAGAAAGGTCCTGATGCCCGGCAACGCCGAGAGGTAATGAAGGGCGGGAAGGCCAAGGGGGGGCTTGAGCCAGTCCGTTTGCGTAGCAGCGATAAAACGTTACGAGCCGTCTCCCAACATCCGACAGAATCTAAACTCTGCTGGGCTTCTTTGTGAAATCCCAGTAAACGGGCTAGGAAAGCCCCGAACGTCAGGAAGGAGGTTTTCACCAGAAACTTAAGGGCGGACGGTTTACCATCTTAACTGAATGAGCGCGGGGTAGGGCTGGAGAAGGGGAGCCTATTTCAAGACGACGAAGTTATGGAAACTATCTGGAGAAAGACTTTAATCTAGGGGGAGGGATCTAATAAGAGTAGATCGGGGGAGTCAGAAGGAAAATAGAATACTAAACTGACGCTGTTTGGGGGGCAACACAGGCCGGCCTGTATCGTCCAGAAAAGCGCCCCTGAAAAACGAGGAAAGGGAACGATTTCGAAGGGGAATTTCGCGGCGTCTGTGACGGTTGGAGCGAGCCTCCGTAACGGGATAAATCAAAAAACCGGGCAAAGAAAGCCGCGGCTTCGCTAAGGAAAGGGGGGTCGTGTCAGGACACAGTAGTCAGGGTCTCGGGCCGCGTCGGGGGGCGCAGAAATTGCAAACCGGGGGACCAAAAAAAAACCCAACTTCTTGTTGGCGCCCTGGCAAAAAAAGGGAGGTCGATAAGACGTGCCCACAAAGTAACCGCCCCGAGACAGTAATCGAAAGAGGGAAAGGGCTGAATTCGCTGGCCCCAGGCCCGTTCACCGGAGGAAAAAAAAATACGCATTAGGTCACAAAACTATTAAAAGGAAACTACAACAGTCCTCGCCTAACGCGGCATGCTGCCGGAAAGGGATTCCTTCGCCACGGAAAGAGGGATCAAATCGCGTGAGGTGATGAGGTCTTCATTCTGGCATCGGTTTCTGGCAAATAGAGGCCTGCTTGCGACTGGACGTAGGGGGACCTTATAAAACCCGAACTGAACGGAATGGGGTGCCCTTAGAGAAAAAAGAAAACCTATACTGATAAGAGGAAATCAACTACTCCCAAGGATTTCAGTAGAAAAGGGACAACAGTTCCTTTAGGAACCGTCCAAAAAGACGAAAACAAAACAAAAGTCGCTGAAAAAAAATGGGAGGTCCTTTGAGCGGCCACCTCATCAAGAGGGGAAACGCCGGGGCGGGAGGCCTTTCGTCCCTTGGTAGTAGCTCTGTCAAAGGCCTACATCTTCGAAGGCAAAAAACAGAGAGCCAGGAAGTAAAAGTCCTAAGAGGTCCAGTCTCAACAGCTCTATGGCACTTGGAAGGCTTGGAGAAAAAGTCCCTATGATGGGAGATGGATAAGCTTCGGAAAGGAAAGCTCCTACATGAGAAAGTCTTTCCCAGACAAGTGAGTCGTCCCTCGATGCCCTCTTCATAAAGCAATTAGTTTGAGGGAGGCGTACGGAGCGGCCAGTTGAACGCCGGGCGGTCCCTCAAAACCGGGACCCAAACAACCTCATCCCATTAAAAAGCGCGAGCCAAAGCCATCAAGAAAAAAGCCGAGAGAGAGGGGGGAGCAGGCCAGAACTGAAAAAGAACCAACGAAAGGGCCGTTATGCCGCCGGCCGATCGGGAAAATGGCACAGGCAGGAAATGGCTGTGAAAGCGGGCCCATCGCAGATCTAAGGAGCGAGGACCCCGACGGGGAAAAAATCCCGCATCAAGAGAGCAGATAGAGAGACGGCTGAAAGACCTTTGTCCGAACGGAAATTGAGGTCCGGAGTCGCAAGGGGTGACCAAGGTATAAACCGAACACAAGGGCTGTCCGACTAAATGATGTACGGAGGAGGAAGGGGCGCAAAAAAGAGGTAGAGAAGAAACTGGAGGGGAGGGGTCTACGACTAAAGGTTCAAAGGGGGAAAAGACTACGCTGCATGAAATACTCCCCGCATCGCGCCGAGGAAAAGCTGAAATCTTGACAGAACAAATCAGTCGTGGCTCCTAACATGGAGCAGACTTCAAAACGGAAACTTCGGCCGTGCAGACACCGCAATGGCAGACACCTGGTGGGGGACAACACCACAGCCGGGGAAATCAACGTCGAAGATAAGAGACTAGTAGAAGGAAAGTTAAGAACCAAAAAACGGCAGGCCGCACTTGTGACCGTGGAGAGAACGACGGCGAAACGGACGGCATTATGAAAAGGGGGCCACTGGGTAAGACTATCTAAAACCGTCTGCGCCACTGTGATAAACTCGGTGCAGGAAACGAGGGGGGGAAAGCTAACAAATGGTAGTGGGATGATTTTCCGTCCAAAAACCCTGGGCCCGACATAAAAGAAACGAAAGCATACCCCAAAGCTCGAGCACTAACACGACTACAAGCAGCTACTGACTCGGGCAGTACAAGTGACTGGGGGAAGAAGGGGATGGCAAGATAGAGGAAGCACACTGTAATATAAAAGGGGGGGATTTGACGTCATTACCAAAACGCAAGGCCTCCGAGGGTCAACAGAAAATTCCTCGGAATGGGAAAAACACCGCAACGGTGGGGGGGAATACGTGAGGCAAAGAAGGGCAACTAACAAATTCTGAGAGGGGGGGATGACAGCAGAAGACACAACACACGGGGGTTCAAAATAGAACGCTCAGAAAGAGGAAGCTAAAAAGGCGTTCACCCGGGATTGGCGCAAGAAGCAGGGGAATACGAGAGTTGGCAAGGCCCCGAGGGCAACGTGAGGGGGAGGGGAATTACTAAAGACTTTGAATACTCAATTCAGAATACAGAAAGAACACTCATGGGGAAAGGAAGGGAAGAAGGAATCGCGAGTGCGGTAGGCGTCGGAATCGAGCAAGGTCAGCTCCTGATGTTGTGTACGGAGGGGAAGAACCACCACCTAAAGAGTAACAAGCGAAGAGTCTCGCCATCGTGAAAAAAGCACAAGACAAGGGCACAGCGCCCACGGACGGGGACAAGAAGAGCCGTTGAAAAAGGAGGACACGGTCTCAGGGGGGGAAAAAACGGGTTAATGGAGTCACCAAACTTCCGAGAAGCACGCCAGAGAGGAAAAAGGGTGGGAAATCCGTATGTACACGGGGGACGGGCCATGGCCTTGGGAAAAGGCCTAAAAGGAGGATTTATACAGAGGAAATTCTCGGGAATGGGGGGTTAACTGAAGAAACGCGAAAAGGAGCCGGGGGGAAGATAGAGGGTTCGAAGTATGCAAAGAAGAAGAGGGAAGCCGAAGTATCGGACTAGGAACCAAAACTACAGCCTCCGGGGAAAGCCCTGGACTGGAAAAGAAAGGGAAACTCCAGGCGAGGGGGGCTACGGCAGAACTTCAAGCCGGAGTCCAAGGAAGACGACACAAACAGTCTGGCCCACCAGGAAGACGCGGATGCAAAAAAAAACCATGTTAGCGAGCTGAAGAGGGATTAGAAAGAGGGGGCGGCGGTAAGGAAAGCCGGAAAATGATCGAAGCGGTTGCCCAGCAGCGTCACGTGAAGGCTAAAACTCGAAGGCCTACCAGCTCGACAAAAAAATGCAAAAAAACGAAGGCACTGGTCGCGTGAAAAAGGGAGAGGGGGTGAAGGAACTGCAGAAGAGGTACGGGAGAGCGCAGGGCGATGACACGACCACGGGGGCAATGACGCGACCAAGCCGACGCTCCACAGCACGGGCCAGACATACGCCAGGAATAAAATCCGAAGAGGACGCGTAAAAACCGCCATTTCGGGAGGGGGGATGGAGTCCGCAAAAAGTCTCAACCGCAAAGAAAACTTGGGCAGGGAAAGTTAAAAAGCGGGAAAAAGTGGCAAAATGAGCCTAGAATGTGCACAAATCGTCGGAGGAAAATTACCCTGATGAGGAATTCAGGAACATCAAGCTGAGATAAAAAAACCCAAGGAACCGCGCTCAGACCAAGAAAAAGGAACGACCATAACGGGGCTCACGGGAGGCCATTAAATGAGGAATAAGGTTCCGGCGAAAAGGAAAACGACCGTGTGGAATAGAAAGGAGGTTTCCCAGGACTGGAGGTCGACGTTCTCAACAGGGGGAGGGGGTCAACAGGGAGGAAGGAGGACCGAGCGCATGAATGAAGAAGAAAAGGCAGTATCGGAGTCGTGGGAGACTGAAAGCAACCCGGACAGGAGAAGAGGAGGTTGATAGAAAGGGGAAAAAATTAAAGCCGGAAAAAACACCAAACACGAAAGGCACTCGACAGGACCTTAAGCAAGTAAGGCATGACCGGGTCAACCGGTAGAGAGCCGAGTATAAACGGTACACTCACCGTGCCCTGCGCATGAAGGAAAGGAGAATATTGGAGGACGTAGGAGCACCTTCGTCAGGCCGAATGCGTAGGGGGGAGGGGAACGAGACGAAGAAAGGAAAAGCCGATCGGAAGCCGAGGGTGGAAAAAAAGAAAAGGGCGTCGTTAAAAAAAGGGTTTGGGGTCGTCCAGAAAAGGAGACGTACAGGCCATCAAAGGTTCTCCCATCAGACTAGAGGGAGCCCCAAAAACAGATAGAACGACTACGGTCCGACGACTACCAAATATCTACCGGAAAGGGATGAGCCAGGGAAAAAAGAATCGCAGGATTAGAAGGAGCAAAAAACACGTGCCGAAAGAATGAGTGCTAAAAACTTCCTCTCTCATGTGCATTGAAAAAAAAAGAAAGAGGCAACGGGCCAGCGGCGGACGGCGACAAAAGGAAAAAAGTGAAGTAGGGGTTCTGCCGTCTAGGACAATAAAAACAACACAAAAACACAAAAAAAAAAAACCACATCCTGAGATTCTCCCGAGGATCGCCCTAGCTACAAAGAGGGAAAGATACGCACTGTTGCCAGACAAGGTGGGGAAGAACAGTACCCTCAGTGCGACAGCAAAACCACTCTCATCTCATAAGACTTATAGGGAAAACTAACATAAACCGGCGACATTCAATTAGACCAAATAACATGCCTTAGAAAAGGAGTGTATCAAGAGAACGAATTGGAGCAAAAAGAACTTCCCAAAAAAAAGAGCGGCCGGGAGATTTAGGGTAATTCAAGGGAGAACGGTCCTTAAAAAAGAGCTCAAACGAAACCAATCCCCACAGAAAAAAACGTCTTAACAGAAAAATACGAGCCAATGGAATCCCCCGCAAAAAAAAAGGGGGGAAACTCGGGGTAAGAAAAGGGAACAAGAAGGAAAAGTCAACTGGGTAAAGCGTTGGTACTAAATGCTTGGTTAAGAAAAGCTCCTTTCATTACAGCTGCCAAATGATCTCCTCCATCCACAGAATGCAAAGGTGACCGTCGCGGCGGTGTCCCGGAGAGGAAAGGGGAGACAACGAGGTCAATTACGGAAGGAACAGCACACGGGGAAGGACCCCCCCCCCCCTCAAACTATCGGCGGGGGGACGCCGAAAAAGTGTGTCACTAAGCCCCGAAAAGGGGGACGGGCCCGCTAATTCCTAGTTGTAAGCAACTCACATCGCCAGGGCTGGGTCTGTTACAAGAAAAAAAAGATTGGGAAGAATCGGCACCGACGCCGGAACCGATAGGTTGCGGAAAGCATCCGTGGATCGTGCGTCCTCAAGAGCGATCTGTCTTTACGCCGAAAGCGTAAAAATCAGGAAGGCCGGCGAGAAAGGCGCCGTGAATGTCAGGAAGGGGACCGTAGGCTGGGGAAGAAAGGAAGCGTAGGGACCAGTAAGGAGATCGACAGGAAGAAGACAACGACGTCTCGGCGGATCAGGCGCTGTTGCCGATTGGCCAATGAAAGAAATCCACCATTTCGACTCGGCGAAACGAACTGGGACTGGGTCAAAGCCATTGAGCTAAAAAGGAAACCCCTTTCGGAAAAAAGGAAAAAAAGGAACGCTCCGAGAAAGGGAGAAAAACGACTGCGTTGGGGGTGGAACTTCAGG
>Ga0179593_1362010_pt1 | contig 12968 bp, 15 predicted proteins | sample CZODoug2_1_08_16_FD_185931 | JGI IMG/M metagenome (GOLD analysis project Ga0179593, IMG submission 185931) | Vadose zone soil fungal communities from Angelo Coast Range Reserve, California, USA - CZODoug2_1_08_16fungal (PacBio error correction) | ecosystem: Environmental > Terrestrial > Soil >...
AAAGAAATTGAGATCTGGGGGGGGTTGGGAAACCGAACGACCAGTTAAGGACGTGAGAATTCATGCGCCCCTGTTTAGGCCACCGGAAGGCCGGAAGAGTTGGGAACTTCAACAAAGACGAAATCGAAAGGGGCATTTCGCGGGGGAGGGGCACTAAAAGTTCGTAACGCCGGAGAGGGCAGGGTGCAATCGAGCACGAGCGGGACGAAACCGTGACAGAAGGACGTCTGCCAGATGAGGGGCATCGTACACCAAGTAGGGTTTTGGACAAAAGAAAAACCAAAGCCACTGGGACCGCGAGTCCCGAAAAAGTCGAAGATCCAAAGGGAACTCCTACAAGCAGATTCTACACCTCCGGAGGATTCCAACGCTATGATCGGTGGCACTGAAAATGGCAGTGGAGACACTCCAGATTTCCCTCTCGGCGACAAAAAAAAACAGGACGAAACCTCCAAAGATAGGACCACCTTCCCTCGCAGAGGGGGCCTCAGTAATCTTTACCAGGGGCCAAATCAAAAGCGGCATGCCTCATTGGGAAGACGAATTGGAACCGGGAGCCAGCGGCGGATTATTACCAGAGGTCAGATCAGATTCATGTCCTGTAAACGAGTAAACGGTGGGACGTCGGAGAGTACGCAAGGGAAAAAAGGGGGGCTGGGGAAAGGTAGACGCGATGGAGGGGGGGGGATTCAATGGGAAAGCGACATAGGTTCAGGCAATGCGTTGAGGTAATTGGAGCGTATCCACACTTAAAAACCACCGGAAAAGGTGGACAAAGTATGCAATCAATGTCGGAAACTATTCAAAAAAAGTTGGGGGGAACCGACGGAAGCAATGGGGGGGGGGGGGGGCAAAATTAAGAAGATCGGTAAACAGCGAGGCCATGTGAAATTTCTGCGAGAAGAGCGAGTCCAGGGAGAAGACTCTGGACTGGGTACCCCGTTATGGCATTCTAGAAAAAAAGGTACGAGTGGAAAAAGTTAACAATCGGGAACTAGGGTGCGCTGTTAATAACGGAGAAAAAAAAAAAAGAATTAATCCAAGGAAAAGAAGCGGACTGGCGTGGGGGGTGTCCTAGGTAAGGGTTGACTCGATTACCAGAAACATTTGAGGGAGACCTGGACCAGAACCATCTCCGGAAAAAAAAGCTCTGCGTCCGTCCTGGAAGTTGGACGCATAAAAGGGTAGGAAAACCGAGGGGCCGCCTCGCTCTAGGGGTTGTATCCGGATTGGGGAAGAAAAAGGGGGGTCGCGTGGGGGGGTTATCGGAAAAAAAGCTCTGGGGGTGTGAATGAAATCCTACTCGGAGTGAGGGGTGGCTAGAATAGGAAAGAGGCGGGCGGCGCGAGTCAACCAAAAAAAAACAAAAAAAGAAACAGTCAAACCGAGACAACACTCATCTAGGGTTTTGTAAACGGGGAAAAAACAAAGCCAAAACTGACCAGGCTAGGCTGGATTTTGTGGGGGGGAGGGGTTAGTGAGCCTTGAGGTGTCCTGAGCGGACGGTGAGAACGGGCGTTTCAGGCGCGTGCTCTGGTTTACCACTAACAGGGGAGGGACTCGCCATCGCGTGGGTACGGGTTAGCTCCGACAACGCAGTAACGTCCAGGCGAGCAAAGCCGGCGCCGGGGGGGATGGGTGGGTTGGGGAGGTCTTTCAAAGGGTGGGCTGGGGAACAACTTGGGGACGGTGAAGCAGATAAGGGAGACGCAAGATTGGTGATCTGAACGCCATGTCGGCAGGGTTCGAAGTGGGGGCGGGGTCTCTCGCGTACGCGAGGACCTGCGCAAAAAAGGGAAAATCAAAAAAATGGGAGAGGCGAGTGGGGGCTGGCGAATCGCAATTTTAAAAAAAGGCGGAAACCCGGTTTGCACATGTCGGGGGGCAGAGGTAAAACAACAACCACGTTGAACTTGGACGCATTCTGCAAAGTGGGGGGGGGGTCGGATAGGCCTCCCATTTGGGTTGGAAAAAAGGCCAAAGAGGGTAGTTGGGAAGCGCTGTGCACCATTAAGGGGAAATGCTCACGAGGAGAGCGATATCCCGCAAGGGTGGGGACCGTGGGAAGGGGTGTGGAGAGCGGGAAGCAGATTTTCCTGAGAGACTTTAAGTCATCTTAGGGAAGGCGGACCGTGCTGGTCGGGGGGGAGTTGGGGAAATGAAAAAAAGAACCTTCGGTCTACGAGAGACGCGGAGTCAGAAAGGGAGGGATCCTGGAGTGGGGCGCACCCTCCCGTGTTGCAAGGAACTTTAGCTAAAACGGCTCGTTAAAACTAGACGGAGGGAAAAAAAGAAATGGGGTTCAAATCTGAACTGGGAACGGATGCCCCATGTGAGGAGTGGGGTCTACTGACGTTGTGTGATGGGGGTTCCGTAATATATGCATGGGATTGGGGTCGGAATGGGAGGGGGGGTATGAAGGAAAACAACAAAGGGGGCGGAGGGAAAAGGACAGGACAGAAAGGCCCTATTTAGGAAACGGGAGGTCTGGGTGAAGGTTCTGGTACCCTGGGTCTGACACTGACGGGGCCCTCCTATGAGCGGTTATGTACACAAAGGACCTAGAGCCCGATCGTTTGCGCGGAAAACTATCAACATAATCCCCCAATCAAGCATCTGGCTACCTTCATAGAGGGGACGACAAAAAGGGGGACGCAGGCGAGGGAGGGGTCACCGTCTCTATGGTCACTCTCACGCCAATCCGTCGAATAAAAACCTTCGGACGGAACAAAAAAGATCGGGAAAAAGGGAAGTGGGACGCGCTAGGAAGGAGGAAGCGCCCGGCCGAAAAAGTTCGCAGACTGCGGAAAAAGCAAATCAGACCGCAAAAGAAAAGCGAACGCCTAAAGTCAGTCACAACGTAGCACGGAGGTATGCGTGGGTGCACGGGAAAAAAGAAGCATAGAAAGCGCTCGAAAGTCCAGGGACTAGAAAGGGATGGGCCCATCTCGAGTGGGGAAGAGAAGAAAAAAAAGACCGCGGGGAGAAAAGAAGGGAACACTTCAGCAGACCCGCGCCGCTCAAGGGTCGAAACACGACGTACGTCGCCCAGTCGGAGGCGCACTTGACGGACTGGGAAAGAAAAATCTTCGGGGAGGAGTAATGACAACCGTTACCACAACCAAGTCGAATTTCCGCCGCATCATTGGGCCAAGGACCGGAGAAACGTCGCAAGACAGGGCCGGGGACTTTTTTTTTGTGGGACCATGGATCGCAATTGTACTGATAGAAAAAAAAAGTTGAACGAAAGCCCGGAGGTAACGGCGGGGCTCCTTTACGTCAATCGAAGTCAATTTAGAAAGGGCAAGGTGTGAACGGAGGGGGGGCGGAGGGACTGCCAGGGAGCGAGGGAGGGGACTCTTTGCAGCATCCTATGGGCAATAAATTTTTCCGACGTGCGGTACTTTCAGGCGATCAGGAGAAAACTTTCGGTTACAATTTTACAAGGGCGGCGAAGTATGAAGCTGAAAGGGAAAAAGCCAAAAAAAAAAGGAACCCCTGTTCTGCAAGACGGTGGTTTCTTAACAGACGCGAAAATCTAGAGAAAGCACAGTCAGGGGGGAAAATGTTGAGGGGAAAAGGCCCATGTGGCGTTAGCCATGGCAGGTGACCCGGCAGAAAAGAAGGCCTCTCAAACGGATTGAGGGGGAGAAGCCAAGCTGGACAGCGAAAACTCTCTACCCGCCGCAGAAGACGAAGGGGTCTCGAATGGGGCACGGGCGCACGATAGGGGACGTGGTCAAACTATGCGGGGATGCCGCGTTAGGCTCTCGCCTCAGTGATAAACTTGCGACCACGGAAGATACCCCAGCGGAGAATCAACAGGTGCGACACGGGGATCGGGGGGAGTTCGTACCCCGACGGGACGCTGGAGGGAGGGTTCGGCACGGAGGACTTTCCTGTATCAACTTGACTTCGCAACTGATTAGGTGAATCAATAGGATAGGGAAAACGGGGCAACCTGAAAAGATCCAATTCAGCAAGAAGAAACGCTCGATCCGCCCAAGTCCCCTCCGGCGTTGCGTGCAAGAGGGGAACGTGCCAATAATACAGGGGGGATAAGGCAGCAGGGCGAGTCGCACCTGAGCCGAAACCCGGCAAGAAGGGAATGGATTCGGGAAGTGGAGGGGCTTCATCCGGAAGATCCGAAGGAGGGGGGTGAAAATCTGGGTAATCGTCGTTTTCTAGGGTGGGCCCAATCCTCGAAGACAAAAAACCACCTGAAGGCGGACAAGAAGAGGGTGGGTGAGGGAGCAAGCCCGAATTTCCCCCTATCAAACAAGGTCCCGACGTGATCGTACGATAGCGCGGAGGGGGGAACCTCCCCCTTCAACGAAGCCCGCGCCGGGTAAGTGAATTGCGAATCCCCTGCTGCAAGGACCTGGAGGTAAGGGGGAAAAAGCGATTTCAAATCACGCCGAGGGGCCGGGTAAATCAACGGAGAAGGGGACAATGAGGGGTAAGCCTTTCTCTGAGGGGAGTGGAAGCGAAAACTTAAAGCCGGTCTTGTGGAAAAGCCGCTGTCACCGTAAGAAGCTAAACGAAATCATCTGTCCGGCGGGGTACGAACGAACACGTACCAGAGGGAGAGCAAAGGGGGAAAGACCGCTCATTTTCATAGACTGTTGTAAATATTTTAACTGCTGGGGTCCTGCCCCACAGCGGTCACAAGAAACCGGCAGGGAGGACTACAAAAAGAGCGATCTGGGGATGCGAAGGGACAGTCGCGAACCACTGGCGGGGACCAAGAATGGGAGGGGGGAAGTCAACGTCGAGCGGGTGGGGGTTCGCTGCTCAGCTTGGAAATATTAATCAATAGGTGACTCGCGATTGCGGAAGCTGTCATCCAAACCAAGTGCGAAGTCAACCCAACCTTTTCCGGGACGAAACCAGTTGACCCCGAGGCAGGGAAAAAACGTTGTTGGGGACGGCGAAAGTCAGTGTTACAGGAAATGCAAATAACTCATACGAATGTGTAGCCGGTCCTTGGATGGGAGGGCAGCTAATACTCATCAGAAAACTGGTAAACGGAACCGAAAGTTGCGCGAAGAGAAAGAAAACGTACCATAAAAATGCAAGAATTCTAGATTATGGCTGTGCAACCGAGGCCTGCGAAAGTCCGGCCAGAGAAAAGAGGAACTACGTCCAGATTTACCTGGAGAAAATTTAGTCGGGGGGAAAATGTCACGTACATAAGACAGCCGGGAAGGCGATTTGCGAAAGTAACGGAGCTCTAAAGTCTCCAGCAGCGATGAAGGCAAACACTTTCCACAAAAAAGCCCAGGCGCAGCAGAAAAAAAGCGTGGGTAAAAGAAGGACCGCTGAAATTCGAAATTTGTTCGTGGGGGTCAATGTAGGGTCGAAGAAAAGCGTTGTCAACTGGGCCGGGAGGAAAGGCTGCGATCGTCCTCGGGGGTTCGACTTCGGTCGTGTTACAACTCGCAAAAGGGAAGGCGGGGGGAGCGGGGGGGCTTCAGCGGGAGGGGAGAACCTCTCTTGTCTTGTCGCTGAACCGCGAACGCTGTGGGGTCAGAAAACCGCAGATAGTCCAAGGAAAGCGATGTCGGGGCGGCAAATTGAAGCGTAGGTTCTGATCACACTCATACCAGACACGTGCGCAGGAGACCTGGGGAGTTCACGGCAGACTCGGTGTCTTGTTTTGGGAACTGTTCATTGCCGTTTAAAAAAAGAAAAGATTGTGAGGAGTGGCAGCGGCTCGGACGAGGAGAACTTCAACTTCAGTCTTTCAGGACTATGATCGGAGTGCCGACGAAGGTGTGCAGTGACAGGAGGGATATCCGGCGAGGTCCGTGAGCTCGGGAAGACTCCTCGGAAGGGACAAACCATACACGCAGAGCAAAGTTGTTCGGAGGTCTTAGTACGGGGTCCGCACGCACTTAGAGGGGAGGGGGGGGATTCGGTTGAGAGTCAAAAAAAAAAGCACAGCAGAGATCTGTCAGAAGGACCTTGGGTGTACATACACGAAGGATTGAAGACAATCGCCGCACTCCAGGACGACCTTCACCATTCATCCCCGGTAATAAAAAAGGAGGTAAGGAAAAAACCCTGGTTGCAGGGGGACCCGGAACACGGGTTGGTCCAAGGAGTTAAAAAACCTATATAAGAACAAATTTGACCCGGAGCGAGCCTAAGAAAAAAAGAAAAAACGCAGAGGAAAAGACTCACATTTGGCCATCAAGCCACATTAAAAAAGGGAACATTATTGCTGAGAAATTGTCTGAGAGAAAGAAAGACGGGGGGACTATCAATCTCCCGGAAACAAAGGGAGGTGAGACATCAAAAAGCGCCAGCTCAACGAAAGAGGGAAATGGGAGGAAAAACGGATGTCACGATCTTAGGACCTCTAATGTGGCGGTTGTTATGGGCAAAGACCGCCGAAAAATCAGGCCGAAGGTCCCTGAAAGAAGGTAAAGTAAAGCTCATATAAGGCAACAGATAAAGGCTAAAAAAAAAGGTGTAGAAACCATTAAAGAACTGCAAAAAAGACGGCGCTCTCGATCTGCTCGTGAAAATACGGGCTAAGGGCATCGCGGGAAAAATGATAAACCCTCGCGGGCTTGGGCACAAACCACTAAAAAAAAAAGGGTCAGCCGAACAAAGGGGTAGAAAAAAATAAAAGAGGTGGCACAAGGGGGGGTTGTCTGAAACGAGACACCGTAATGGAACACGAGGGGGGAACGGGGGAAAAAAATTGAGAGGCTCCAGCAACAAAATCAATGACGGATCAGGTTGAACTGTCCCAGAATAAGACTAAGAAAGATACGAGGGGGAAGAAAGACTGACCAGTCAGATCCTTTGCGCCATAACCCTGCGTCCATGGACCCTTACGAGGACCATGTTGAAGTGTGTCCATACCAAAGTGTTGTCACAAGAACGAATCCAACAACATCAATTCGACGAGTCCTGGCTCCGCCTGGACGACTGCGTCGGAGATAAACCGAAAAATAAGAGGCGAATGGGCGAGCAAGCCCTTGTACGGTTTATATAAAAAAAGAAAGCGCCAAGAGATTGTTCCTGGATCCACCTCCGATACACCGGACCCATCACGGTACAAACGACGCAAACACAAAAAACCCATACCGATATCAGCCTGCCGGCTTGGGTGGGGGTGGAAAGAACTCAAACCAAATCTCCTGAGAAAGCTCAAGGGGGGTCTGCGCCGCCGGACAACCCAGTGTAAGAAATTAGAGCCAACAAAGGAAAACTCCAGTTTATTAGAAGTCCCTCACAAAAACGAGGCGCGGTAGAGGAGAAAAAAAAAAAGAAAGAAAGAACCGTTTGGGCGCCAAATAAGGAGAAAACCACTACTATCGGAGTAAGACAAGAGCGAGGGTGTGGTCAGGTAACTTGTCGATCCACCTTTGCTTCGAAGGGAAGTCGAGAGGATGCAGAGAGGGCTTCAGGAGACACGACAATAGGTTTGGAATCGAGCACAAGACCTAAATTGTCACAAACGAGGCCTGCCGAGGAAATACGGATTCGAAGTTTGATTGGGATGGGGAGGTCACAGCGAAGAACCTCGTTAAGATAAGTCCTCGGGCTCACATTAATTTAGGCTAGACGGACAATAAAGGGCCCCATTGCCAGAGTAAGGGGACCGACTCCTCGAAAGAAGCGACGCAATCGTCAACAAACTTTGCACTAAAAAAGATTGATGTAATTGAAGGGATTATCCGCGGGGAAAAAAAAGGAAGAGCGCGCCATAACCTGAGGGTGAAGACTGCAATAAACGCGGGGAGTTGTGAAGGGTGGTGATTACGCAGGGGCCACATTACCGTCAAAGTAAAAACTTCCTTAACGCTGTGAGTTAATTGAGAGACTTGGAAAATAATGGTACCCCCCAAAAGAGGGGGGAGCCGCAAGCTCGCCAGCAAGGCTAATGGCTGAGGCGGGGAGAAAAGGTACACCGGGGGCAACTAGTTACATGAACCTGACTACCGTAGTCCTTGACCTCTGTACAAGTCCAGTTTCCGTCCGCCTGCGACTGCAAGCGGCAAAAAGCAGGGAGGGAGTAAAGGTCGCATACTGTCTGGATGCTGGAGGGGTCAAAGAACGGAAGTGAGCTTCAACGGCGAGTTCTTTGTTCAGGCGCTGTGAGTGACAGGGGGGGAAACGGAGAACGGTTTAGCCAAAATCGAGTCAATCTGGATGGTTGCAGAAACGCGCCGAAGTGCAAGAGGGAAGAGATCTGTTTGGGGAAGCCGCCTCGTCTCGGGCGCCGAACGGGGGGTCTTGTTCCACGTGTTGCGAGTGAGGCATATGCTTTAGAGTTGTCAACCGGGGAGTTTGGGAGAACATTCTTGCACCAAATCCGGAACGATGCCAAGGGCAAGACGCAAAATGCAGGGGGGAAAACGTGCTTCGTAATCGCAGCTTCTCGATGTTGCAACCGCGAATATAAACGGCAGGGTCAAACGGGAAAGCTGGGGTATCGTTGACGCCGAAACCGCAGGCGACCGGCGGAGGGGTGGAAATGGTGGAAGTGCCCCTACGATGAGAGATGGAGGTGACGAGGAAGACAAGTATCGCAATTAATCATGTCAAAAACTAACGAAGCAAACAAAACAGCATCATACATGGTCTCAGCGAAAACAAACACGAAGTAGGGGGAAGAACCAGAGGAAAAGGCTAGACTGGCGAGCGAAGGGGGTGGTTTTGGGAACCAAGAAAGGGAGTACTTAGATTCATTGCGCCTTTTGGGGAGTCAACAGACTACGGAAAAGAGGGGTCACTCAACCCTTCGCACCACTCGCCGGGGGAAGGGGAGAGTTTGGATGTAACTATAAAACAAGGTCGTGAACAGGCCGGGAGGGCTGGGGAAATCGAGCCTAGCGAGTACGAAGACACTTGGGAAAAAGGAACTCTGGAATCGCCAAAAGGTCGTTTTGGGGAAAAAGCAAGGCTCCCACCTCACGGGTGACCCAGGCAAAAGCCGAGCGAAAAGAAAAAGTGAACAAAGCAAAAGCCGAGGCTCACCTAAGAGGCGGATTCCAAACGCTATGGAAGGTCGTTGCCCTTCGTGCGTTTCGCAAGCAGAGGACACGAGGAGGGGAGACACATTCTCGGTCAACCGTCCTCAGACCAGCACAGACGCGCGAACAAGAAACAAAGGAGTGATATAAAAGTAGGCGGGAAAACCATGTTGGGGGGGGTGGGGGGGGTGGTTTCCTCAGAAACAGACACCGTCTTTCCGAGGGTGGTAGCAGGAAGCGAAAGACACGTGCTCAAGGCAGGAAGGGAATGGTCTGACACATATGGTACAAGTCTCAGGAGCATTTCAAATGTAACTCGGAAACGGTTGAGTCGGCTCTTCGCGATCAAGGCACACCGGGCGGGAAGAAAAGGTGAGAGCGGGGCGGGGGGGGCAATTTCAATCGCCTCTAACATGGGAGGGAAGAAATGTTTTCAGGTGCAGACGAGGATCCACACTTCAAAAGACAGCGAATGGTACAGTATAAATCCTGTGATGGGCTAGAAAGTCAGTTTGGCCGAGAAGGGAGAAGGACCACTTGAAATTACGACAAATCTTGCAAAAAGAACGTGATGATTGGTCTAGGGAGGCGAGTAGGAAATAAGAGGGGGCACTGGGGGGAACGGGAGTCATTCCGAGCGAAAGGGGGTCGAGTGAGGGAACGCGAAGGATCGGGTGACGAGGTTTGGGGTCGCTGTGAATCCAAGCCAAACGTGAATAAAGGGCTAATAGGAGTATGGTGGTTGTGCCGACGGGGCCTGGAGGTGCGCAGGTACAAGAGGGGGGAAGGGGGATAAAGGAAGACCTCAGCCGAAGCCTCCTGAGACACAAAGAAGCTAATACAATTACCTATCGCAAAAGAGAGGGGGATTCCTGCGAGCGTGGTTTTCAAATCCTTCGTGGACCGCAAAAAGGGTGATTCTGCGTTTTGGTTATCTTTAAAGGTGCTAAGGGGGGTGTGTTGGCATGGACCCTAACAGAGATTGTTAATTGTGGCTCGAATCGGAACAAGGGGGACGGCGGCTGGCGAGCTGACCGTTTCTCAGTAAGAAGGGGGGTTGTGGTGGGAAGAGGTTAAACCCGCCATCAGGCAGGCGGGTATCGGGGTGGTGTTTGGGGGGTGGGGAACGACTTGGCACCCATTGCGGTGGGGTCCGGGGAGAGCGGGGGGGGGGGGTATAAACCTTACAATTATCAGGCGTGCTCGGTTCTATAAAAAAGAAAATGGGATTGGACTCTCCATATCGAGGGTGTACGGTTATCGCCAGTCAATCATTACGTAAAATTGCGAGCAAAAGAGCGCCGAATGATGTGGGGGGGGGGGATTCTTTGCTGGTGGAAACTTGGGCTGGAAAATTCAAAAAAGGAACTCGATAAGTCAGGAAAAAGATTTTTGCAATCTTCGCCTGGATGCAGGCTTTCCACAGAATTCCATAAAAACACGGATCTCTAGCGGCCAGATGCATGAGCGGGGGGAACTGCGCCCACCCTGATCCGATCATGGAGATTAGAGGGGCTTTGCGAATCGGCAAGGTCGAGGGGGACGGCACCCCGTGTGAAAAGTTATCTGTGTCATCGGACGTCAACCCCAAACGTTGACTGCGACTATTCACAGTAGAAATTTGGGGGGGGAAGACAAGGAATCCAGAGGGTTGTGCCAAGCCCCGCGCGGGGAATGGGGGGGGGGGGAAGAACTGGGAGAGGGGATGCCCAGGACATGCTCACTAAAGGAATCGCGAGCCCAACTTTTTTGTCCGTGGAAGGTGACTAAAAAATGGGGGGGGGACAGAAGGGGATGTGCCTTGAAAAATTTAACGGCAGATGGGGAAGAGGCCGATGGGAGTTTGATTGATTCCCCCCGCCAAAGGAGACGAAGCGTCCGAGTGAGGAAGAAACGAGGTTCGGGAGAAGGGACGAGTTGGGGATCCGCGCACGGTGGGGTCCGGGAAATTTCAGGGCCCCCGGCGGGCTTTGTCTCGCCGAAGGGGAAAGCAAAAAAGAAAGTGAAAAACTCGAACCTGTGGAAAGAGGCCCCGTAAAGGAAGGTCATACATACGGGGTTTCTCTTTGGGGGGGACGGAGCTCTTGCTCCGGAGGGAAGGGGGGCGAAGTCTGGGGGTGGGGGGAATGCTGAAAACCCGGGGAGGGGAAGTTGCAAAGGAACCTTCCGGAAGGCACGAGGATGACGGATACATTGGGGGGGTCTTGTATCCGAGGAGTCGTGGGTCCTCCTGTAGCGTTATTTGACACTAAAGCCGCCCTCGGCGGGACACGAAAATCGAGAGAGCTGGTGAGAGAATATCAAAGAATCCCCAACTCAACTGCGCAGCTGTCAAATGTCAGTATCGAAAAGAAACGGGGACCGCAGGCGTAGTGTCTTGAAACCGGGTCCGAGGGGGTCGGAGACAAGGCCAAGATCCTGTCTATCATTACTATACACTGAACACCTCGGAAAGAACGAATACAGATATTTAAAAAGGCGTTGAACCGGCAAAAGGGAACGCGGGAAAGAAAGCCCCTCCCGCATTGAGAAGAACTAGTTCCAACTGGACCATCAGACAGGCCAACCAAGAAACAAGAACGAAAGTAAAAGTCCATTTCGAGGCGCCCGTGAGGGTCTGGCGTTTGGGAGAGACAGAAGAGATCCATGAGAGAAGACTCCAGACTCTCTACATGGACTATCGGATTGCATGCAAAAAAAATCGACTTCTTGTCAGCGCAGCAAAGAAAGTTCGAGACCATAAAATCTTAAGAAAAAACCCTACGAAACGCTCAATTTCTGCTGGGAGGTAAACAAGAAAAAGGGTCGAAAGGAGGGCAGATGGAAAGCTCATACAAAGTATGGCTGCTGAAAAAGAAACCTTGACCAAAAGGCGAATTTACCGAGGGGGAATCAGGGAAAACGAGCCGTAAGCAACCAAAGATCCGTGCTCGCCGTTTACAGGGTGGGGGGACGTCACGATGGCAGGAGCGTAGAAGAGAAAAAAGGGGCTAGAAAATCCGAAGGGGTAACTGCGGCGATGTACGGACATCTACTTCCGCGAAGAGAGGTAAAGGGAACGAGGGCGGTTGGTGTCTGCCGACAGTCACAGGATCAGGCCTTCTTTTTCACGAAATCCTAGGAGGCAAGCCAGGAGGGGGTTTGCAGGACGGGGCGGGGCTCGCGCAGCGGGCGCACTTTCGGTACGTATTAGAAAAAGGAGGCAGGATAGTCTTCGCTGAGGCTAAAAAAATAAAAGGAAACCCTTTAAAAGAGCTTGGAGGGAAAATAAACCGTGAACAGAGACAGGGCGCAAAAAAGGAAGGGGAATGGGGGTCAAACTGGGGGGAGGAAAGGCCCAGGTGTCGGAGGGCCCAGTCCATTTTACCGAGTCACTGCAATCTGCGAGAAAAGTCCTAGGCCAAGTCTGGGTACAGCGGAACGAACGCATCAGTACTGAAAAAAAGGAAAGCTCTTGTCAACGCCCAGGGCCGCGCTTGTCACGGCGGAACACGATCGGAGGGGGGAGACTCCTATGAGGTCTTGGACCGCGGGGGTTGCGCTCTCGCCGCAGGTTCGACAAGAATGAAAAAACAGTCTATGACCCGAGCGGGGGAAGGAAAGAAACCTGCAGACAGCGGGGAAATGAGTGCGAAACCCCCGAACGGCGCTTAGGCGGGTCCGCAGGGGGAAGAGTCCGGGGAAGCAGAGAAAGGCTTCGTTGAGTAGTTCAGCCCTCGACTTTAATTTTCGCTGACCTCCCGACAAACAAAGGAAGTTTACCGGCTCGAAGAAACAGGCCAGAAGGCTTTGAAAGGGGGGGGGGGAAATCGCCGGGTGGTCCCTTACATCCAGGTAGGAGAAAGAAGGGGCGATTCGCACATGAAATCCTAACCTGACAAGGAGAGCTTTCGGTGAAGGGGGAGGGCTCGACATCCGTACTATCAGGGAGGTAGGTGTTTTGATCGGGGGACAGCTGGCGAAAAAAGTGAAAAA
>Ga0179593_1509428_pt1 | contig 12968 bp, 6 predicted proteins | sample CZODoug2_1_08_16_FD_185931 | JGI IMG/M metagenome (GOLD analysis project Ga0179593, IMG submission 185931) | Vadose zone soil fungal communities from Angelo Coast Range Reserve, California, USA - CZODoug2_1_08_16fungal (PacBio error correction) | ecosystem: Environmental > Terrestrial > Soil >...
CATTGCCGGCTGGGTGAGCTTCGGAAAGGGCGGGGTACCTGGGATGATGAAACTTAAAAAAACCGGAGAAAAATGAAAAAAAAAAAGGGCTCTGCATCGGCCGGTGTCCAACAGGAGAGCCTGCTTAAAACCAGGGCAAAGGGGAGGGAAGTCTGAATCAAAGGAAAAAAACTTCGCCGGGAGGGGTAGGAGCCTGTTTCCGCTACGAAAAGGGTTGAAGGGGGGTCAGGATCGGGCTTTCATCTTCAATTTGAGGGGGGAAGAGGGGGAACTGCGTCTCTCTGCCCCAGGGGAGCAGATGGCTGGGGGCCGATAATGCTCGATAACCGAGAGGACGCTTGCGAGCTTGCGAGCAAGGGGGTTCCTCAGACCTTGCCGCCTTCCCGCAAAGGGGTGAAGTGACCGATCATAAAAACTTAGGAAAAACGAATAAGAGGCCTGAAAGCGGTGCGGGGTTGCACCGTGAGCAAAACTCAGACTGTTAAAAAAGGGGGCTTGACAAGGACTGGAGGAGGGAAACATAGTCCAGGAGGGTGGGCTCGAGGATAGTAACGAGATCATACTTTTCAGCGGGGAGGGTGAAAAAACATCCCACTTCGTGAAGAAAGCCGAACAAGAGGGGATGAACGTTTGTCCTTCCTCTGGAGTCAGGGCAAGAAAGAAAATAGCGGAAAGGGGGAGAAAAGACCGCGTGGTGACCAATGTTCCGATGAAAGACGGGACTCATTCCGGTCCGTAGGGGGGAGAGGGGAGGGACAGGGGACCCCAGTTTGAGAAAAAAAAATTTGGGCACACTCACGAAAGCCGGCAACGGGGGGTGGAAAGGCCTTTATCGGAAAAGAAAACTAAATCGAGGGGGGACTACCCCAACTCCCAGGAAAGAGTTCGGAAAGAAAAAAACTCTGCGAATTTGCGGTGAAGAGGTGCCGTAACCTGGCCCTTGAATGGGACAGTAGTAGCGGGGAACAACCACGTAAACCCAATCATCAAAGTCTCAAATCAACGGTGCTTTGGTAGAACAAACAAAGAAAGACAAGAGGCGAACCACGGTTTATAAGGGGGGGGGGGGGGGGGGCAAAAAAGCGGTCCAGGTGGCACGTACTGGCCGGAGGGCAGCAAGGCCCGGGGAAAGGGGGTAACTTGTTATTTGGGGGTTGGGGAAAAGAGGGGTCCGACTTCTTCGTTGCCGGGCCCGGCCGGAATGACAAAACCCATAGGGACCGGACAGACGGGGGGACCGACTGCAAAGAAAAACAGAAAAGGGTAGAAAGAAAATAAAAAAAGATGTGTTTGAATCGGGGTCGGGCGCAGGGCAATGAAGATCACAAAAGGGAGGAAAAAGCATTCTTCCATCTCAGGTCGTGAAAGGCCAGAAAAAAATGGTAAAGAGCACGCGCCGGAAAAAAAGTCGCCAGGGTAGAAAAACGGGTGAGAAAAAAGACAAAGAGCGAAACGGGTTTTATTTCTTAGACGCCAGAGAAGAACAACCTTTTTGAACGTCCACGCATGGGGGGGGCCCCCATGGGGGTCATTGCGCAGGGGGGGGGGGGCCAGTAGTCTGGTCGAAGGGGAAAAAAAAAAAAAGGAAAAGGCGGAAAGTCAAACTGGAAGTTGGTTGAGGAAACGGAGAGGGACACGAGAGTCTAGGCTCCAAGGGGCTCACATCGGCCGTCTCTGGGGGGAGGGGGAAGATTGGAAAATGGCAGGAACAACAGCTGAGACTTGGGGGATCCTTTACGGGTCAAAACCAAAGCCGAAGTCCGCACCACGAAAGCCGAATCGGTTCTTCCATGTTAAAAAGTAAAAAAGGCAAAACAAAGATCTCCCCATGCCGGGAAACACAGGGCGACATAGTTTGGAAGGGGGAGAAAAAACAAAAAACCGGGTAGGGGTACCGGATCACACAAGACAGGAAAGCGGAAAAGAAGCGCAAAACGAACGCCGCGGTCGAAACAAGCCATGAAAATGGAACAGCCGGCAAAAATAAAAAGCCACGTTTGTCCCGAAGGAACAAAAGCCGCGAAACTATGTTTTGTGAGAGAGAAAGCCAAGGGGTGTCCCCGTTCCACATCCGACGGGGGGGCTAAGGAGAAAAAAAAAGGCGGGCTTCAAAGGGCGACAAAAAAAAGAGGGCGGAAAAACCCGTAGGGTGACCATACACCTCCCGCCCGGGTTCGAAAAAGGAAAGGGGCAAAACAAAGAGTAAAAAGGAAAAAACGGAAAGTTGACGGCGGGGGCTGCTGCCTGGCAATGGGCGCACCACGTCCGGGCGGGGAAAAGGAAAAGAGGGGTGGGTGGTAAAATGAGAAAAAGCAAAAAATTAAGCCGGAACCGTGACGGGGAAACTCCCAGGTTTGAAATCACAACACCCGGGCGGCTCGGACGAAAGAAAAAACTAGCGGGGCCGGCCAAAAATGCGGAGGGGGGAGCCTGAAAGTCCGCCGCGGTCGAGAAAGGGGGGGGGGGGAGGGGCGACATGTTTATCGCAAAAAATTAGAAAAGGAGAAAAAAATTCGGCAGGCAAAGAGGCACCAGAGAGCGAAAGGGAACTTGAGGTGGTACCCTCAAACGCAAAGGGGTCCCGGGAAAGGTTAAAAAAAGCGGCGGAGGTCGTCGTCGGCAGGAACAAGGAGGTGGCAGAACCCTTCGGTAAGAAATAGGAGAGGGGCAACTTCCACCTTATCTGGAAAAAAAAACCAAGGGGAGAAGATTCCTGTGTAGTTGGCAGTCGACGAAAAGGCCCCGACATGGGAAAACCCGACATCAGGGTACTCCAAAAAAAACAAAAAAAGAAAAAAACGCGGAAACCCGAAAGGCCGGCTTGTGTCCCGCTAAAAAAAAAAATGGAGGGGCCGGGATTGCCCGCGGGGGGAAATGAGAGGCTCATGGCTTTTTTTGGTGGCCGCCCAAACAGGGAAACGCCTCAGGCCAGACGAAGGCACCGCACAACTCTTAATCAAAAACTCCTGGGGAGGGGGGATTGTTCGACATAAAAAGACCTTGTGAAGAAGGAGGACGTCAACTTTCCTCCCGGAAGGGGGGGGACAGAAAAACCCTTGGTCCCACACTGCTCCACAAAGCGTCGGGGGCCGCGGAACTGTTAGAGCAAAAGGGCAAAAGAAACAAGCCGAACACGTCAAGACGCCCCGTGGCAAAAAAGGTTTAATGGGGACCGTCAAGGGAACCACGGGGCGTGGTCAGGGGGGTTCAAGGACGAGTCTGAACGGGAAGGCTAGGAAGGAGACTGCAGGCCCGTCCTCATGCAGAACATGAAAAAGACAAACATGTTCTAGGCTATGGGGGAGGGGAAGAAAAAAAAGGGGAAAAATTCGAGGAATGGGGCCCCAACCTTGGGTTTCCCGGGCAAATTTGTCTGGGTTGACGGCGGGGGGAAAACTCAAGGGCGGCGGTCAATGCACATCGTGACCGAAGGGGTTACATCCAGAAACCGGGGGGGGGTCAATCGAAGCCTCTGGTGAAAAAGATCGAAAAGGGGAAAGAAGAAAGGCTACTGTAGGCCTATCATTGTGGAAGGAAGGAGCGAAGGGAAGAGGCCCTGTGGGCCCTGGATACGGGAAAACGACAAGAATGGTCACGGGTGGGCAAAAAAGGGATACAGTCTAAACACGCCTAAACGATATACAAAGGGGGGAAAAAAAAAGAATCTCGGGCGCGTTGCACGGCAACTTCCAGGAAGCTAAAAGAACGTAGGGGCCCGGACCCCTAACTACGCTAAAAGAAAGGGGTAAAAAAAAAACACCCCCCCAGGACAGCGGGGACAAGGGGATTTCCCTACAAGAAGGTCTAAAAAAGGAAGACTTTTCTGTCATACCTGGGAGGAATAGAAAGCGGTCACCATCCGTGCGCGAGCCGAACCTCAATGGCAGAACGAGATGAAAATCTGGGGACAGCAAAAGGAGGCGCGCGTCAAGAAAAAAAGAAAGATCAACCCCATCGGCAGATCCCCGAGCCAGCCGCAGAAAAATTGCAAGGACGGCCAGCCTGGGAAAAAAGCATCCGAAAGGCGGGTTCACCCGAGAATTTTACAAAAAAATACAAGGTAAGAAAAAAACAACCGCAGGGCGGGCCTCGACAGGCACCGGGCCCGGAAGGGGCGTAAAAAGGAAAGGAAAGGACTTCCTCACCTCGGGGGGTTGGAGAGACGAAAAAGAGGGTCAGGTGCCCCAAAGACCGGGTGGTGCAAGTCGTGGGGGGGGGGGAGTAACAGAAAGGGGGGACCTCCCCTTGAAAATCCGGGGGAAAAGAGGGAAGGACCAAAAAAAAAGGCGCCCGCGTTCGAGAGTGCGAGCGGGCCGGCGACTTCTAGCTCGGCCAGGAAAAAGAAAGGGGAGTGAAAAACAAATTTTATGCACATCATAGGGCAAACTCCCGTTCCTCCACTTGCGGGAGCCACCGGATAAACTAAGAAAAACGAGGAGAAAAAAAATCCTCTCAAAAAGGGACAATGAAAAAAAAAAAAAGGAACGAGCCGACCACTGAACCTCGGAACCGGTCGGAAATCCTGAAAAAGGAAGGCCCCGAGGGACCATCATCGGGGGGGATGGAAAGGGGAAAAGAAACTGGGTCACCAAAAGACGCTTCAAGAAAAGATCTCGGCCTGCCCTGAGGGGGGGGACCAACACAACGGAAAAAAAAAAAACAGCTCCCTCCAGAACCGAGGGGAAAAATCAGGGGGCGCGGCCCTCCTCGGCCCCCGCCTTCGGGGAACATCAAGTGCAGGGGAAAACGACGTGACTGAAGCAAAAAACACGACAACAAAGGCCGGGGTCAAAACTATACCCTTAAGGATAAGAAAAACTCAAAACAGAATCGACCTACCAGAGAAGAAGGCGAGAAAAGCATCCACCGCCTTCAACGAGAAAGCAAAAGGAAAGGACGAGGCCAACTCGATGCAGATCCAGAGAGGAACGAACCAGGGGAGCCTACGCAGAAAGTCTCAAAAGAAGGGTGAGGACAAAAACTCTCCAGCGAACGCAAGGGAAGGCCCCTAACTAACAGATGTCCGTGACAGGAAAGAGAAGAGAAAAGGGGAGAGGAGGGGGGGAAATGCCCTAGCAGACTCGTCACCTGAAAAGAAAAGGCGGCCCTGCGCCGGGATCTTTCTCTCAAAAACACACGAGGAAAGAAGAATCCTTGCCGAAAAGAACTGGGGAAGCGGGGAAAAGGCCCTGAGTTGACTAAAAGGGGGGGGAGAGGAATGTCGCCGAGCCGTCGAACAAGGCAAATAACACAAAAAAAAATCTGCCCCTTCCAAAGTGGGGAAACGTTCGGAGGTCTATGGTTCTCCGATCAGAAAGGGGGGCGGCCGATTGTCGCCTCGGCCCTGGTTCTATGGAACGAATAACCGAAAAGGGGAAAGTGGGGGGGGGTAAAAAGCTTTTCTTCCTAGACCAGGGGGAAAGTGGGCCCTGGGGCCATCGTTGATCGTCGGAGCGGATCGCGCGCGGTCGCGTTTTATTAGAGGGGAGGGGGAGGGAGAAAAAGATGCTGCCCGGCTTGGCGGAGCAAAGAAGACAAGGGTCTCGATCTGTGCCCCGTCAAGGAGGGGAGGGGGGGGGACTCAAGAGAGTTTAAGAAACAAAGAGAAAAGCAAAATCGATGTCCGATGGCCGAGCGTGGCACGAAAGAGGGCCTCAAAAAAGAAGGAGTTTCAGGAGGTCTTCCCATAAAATTATAGGGAAGGAACCGATGGGGCACGTGAGCGTAAGACATGCCGAGAGCAAATAGGGTCGAGCAGTATCACGGCCTTGAAAAAAAAAAAAAGACTGCAGGGATGACGTTTTTGGAAAAAGGTTCCCTTCAGATAGTGAGAGGGAAAAAAGGAGAGAGGCTGGCAAGGGGTTTTCGCTAGGACAGTCCCTTGGTTGAATGGGAAAAAATCTAGCAGGCTCTCTTCTATCTGTGGGGGGGGAACACGGGTAGGTGACCCAGTCACTAATATGGGTGGGTACACAACACCGATTAAACGGAAAAGAGACTGGGGGGGGAATCCTTAAATTCCGGGAAAAAGGGACGACAGGCCGGCGCGAAGAAAAAAAAAATCCCCAAAAAGGGACGACTCCCCGACAGCCATGATGGCCGGAAAACAAGACCGGTGCAGGTCAAACAAAAAAAGGTTAAGGGGAATCTGACCACAAACGCCCAAAATAAAGGAAGGGGAAAAAAAAACCTTGGTTCACGACCGACCCCGTGGTGATGAATTATTTCAAAAGGAGTGAGGGGTAAACTAAAAAAAAAGTCCCCCCCTGGGTGGCCCCGGCGGCGAGAACTCCTCTTGGTCACTTTTTGGTGTAAATGCATGGGGGGGGTCCTAGGAACTACCTCCAGAGTCGAGGAAAAGCCGCAGGGCCCTTCTTGCAAATTTCCCAGATCACGGTTGTGGGATGGGAGACGGGATCTGCGAGGTTATGGGGAGGGGACGGACCCTATGCCGCCGATTCAGACGTGGCCTTGACCCTCATGCTCAGGGACGTTGGACTTTGCCAGCGACGATTACACGGGACGAAAGATCGCGCGGGGGGCCGGCCCAAGACATGGGGGGGGCAGGCTCCAGGAAAAAGCGTCCTGAGGGTGAAAAAATGAAAAAAAAAAATGAAAAGGGGGGGATGTTCTTTTAGAAAACCGTCAAGTGGATCCGCCGGCCCGGCCAGCCTGAACCACATGGGGGGTCGGGGAAAAAAACTTTTGTGCGCTGTGTGTCCGGCGGAAACAAAAGTAAAAAGGGTGAAAGGTCCGACGAGGAAGGGCGTCGTCACTGTACGTCGGCAACCCCATTCCTCTCAAAAAGTCTGGGCAGGGGGGACAAGGTCGGGGATTCGGAAGGGCAGTAGATAGCCGCTGCACTTGCAACTGGTGCAAAATGAAAAAAATTATCTTTGTGGAAAAAAGGTACTACTTCTTTACTTAGGACAAAACAACAATTCCAGGAGTGAGAAAAGACCGAGCGAAGCTGTCGGCCAAAAACGGGAACCCGCACAAAAGGCCCCAAGCGAAAGGACGCACCACGGGGACCTAGCAAACGGGGCAAGCTTGGGTTCGATGACGCCCCCAAAGGGGGTGACGGGGAAAGCCAATCCAAAAAAAAAAGGGAAGAGCACTAATTTCCGAAACGCTGGGGAAAAATGAGCAACTAAACACGCGCGGACCATCCAATTGAGCCCGGGATCCTGCCCAGAATAAGGGGGACCAGGAAAGGAAAAAGTATGGGGGAGGTCCGCCCAGTGTGAGCAAAGTCATGTGTTTTCCCGGCGACCATTCTACGGGGAGGGGTCAGATGCTCATGTCGAAAAAAGGAAAAAAAAAAATCACCCGTGAAGTCGTGACCCTCGTATAAACCCCCGCGTGGGTTGCTTCGAAAAGGGGGGGGGGGGAAAAAGATTAAACCGGGTTCCCTACCGTTGGAGAGTGGAAAGGAGCGGGCCGGCAAGTAGGTGGATTCTACCGCCCGCGACGGAGGTGGTCGGGAGCGTGGGGGGGGGAAAAAACGCCAAGGAAAAGTCCCTTCAAAAAAAACGGAAATTAAGGGTATTACCAGGACGTTAACCGGTCCCAATAGTCGAAGCCACCCGTCGCAAAAAAAAAAGTCCATTCGTATCCGGGATTAGGAAAAAGGAGTAGGGGAGGTTCCGGCCGAGGGCGTCCAGGCAAGGGTGTGAGGCCGCAAAGAGACCAAGGGGCAGGCAAAGACCTTTCACACAACACGCCGCGAGGGACCAACAAAGCGTTGTCCCGCAAGGGGGCGAAGTCGGCAGGTGTTCGTTACATACCAAAACACGCGGGGCGAACGTCGTGAAAAGGAGAGTCGCGAAGCCCAAAAAAGAAGCTCAAACAACGGAGAGAAGGAGAGAGATAATCCGGTGGAGTTGCAGTACCTCACCCGGCCCCGACAGGTAGCACCGCCAAGGGGACAAAGAGAGCAAAAAAATCCCTTCGCCGACTGAAAAAAGAAGGGGGTCACGCTCCGAGGCAGGGTTGCACCACCCGAACGGGGGGCCTGCACCCGAGTAGGGGAGGGACTGGGCAAAAAAATTCCGACCGCAACTACTCAAAGAAAAAAAAACGAAGGACCGCATATCCCGCCCTGGCCGAAGACGAGTCGCCTCGAAAAAAAGGAAAAAAGGGGGGAAAAAAAAACCTGTGTCGAGGACTTAAAAAAGGAAAAAAAAAAAGGGACGGGCCTCGTCTCCCTGGGTCCAAGCTCAGGGGCAACAGTCGTCGACCGAAAGTAGAGAAAAAATAAAAAAGAGGAGACGCAAAACCCTCCCGTCCCACAGAAACCAGGGGGAGGTCCTATGGAGTGCCGGGCGAATTCACCGCAGGGGTGAAAAAGGGGGGGGTGGGTAGCGAAGGGGTACACGACGGTCAAGGAATGCAAAGACTGAGCTGAAAGGAAACCTTCCCCGAGGAGAGGGGAGAAAAACAGAGGCTCAAACAGGTTCGCTGCTTATTTTTAGGGAATCGAAGCATATCGGGGCAGAGCATTCCAAGGGCCAGGGGGAGGTGGGGAAGGACTCCTTAACTTGGAAAAGAGGCGGAAATCTTTGGCCAATCTTGCTCTCGGTTTGGGGGCAGTTACATAAAAAAAACTGTTGGGGTTTAGACGGGAAAAAGACTCCAGGGCTCAAGGACCCCTAGGGCGAATGTATTTTCGGAAGGGGGGAGAACGGGGTTCCCTAAACCTTTCCCTTGAGGCGGGCGCAAAACGCACAAACCCAGGGCAAGTGTGGGAAAAGGTATAAAAATCTCAGCAGGTGTAAAAGCACCAAGACGGCTACGTGGAGCCCGCCTACGTTAGACCCAGGACATAGAACCCGTAAACCTTTTTTAAGACTGAAAAAAACTACCCCACAAAAAAAAAAAAGCCCCTTCCTAACGGGCGAAACGAAACGACACACAAACATTCAGAAAGAAAAAACCCAAATGCCAGCGTGGCGGCAAGCCATTAGAAAGAACAGGGCGTCTACAATCAACTGACTCAGGGGGGAAATAAGAAGAAGGGGGAAACCTAGTATCCGTAGGGGACTTTCCATGGCCTAGGGTCTAGATCACACAAAATCGTCGCTGGGCAAACGAGCTGAAGCATCGAGGCGGGTGGGCCCCATGTCGGAAAAGTCGACAGAGAAAAAAAAAAAAAAAAAGGAAAACCCTATCTCATATAAACCCGGAAGGAAAGGGAAATAGTAAGTGCCCCAGGAGCCCCCCCTAATCCTGGGACAAGGTGAGAGAAAACAAACCACATCATCCGGCGGGAAAAGAGAGAGAAAGTAAAACAACAACTAAACCAGACCATAGATTAAAATCGGGGACGCGTTACGCGTGCCACCGGTCTGTGCAACAGGGGGGAAAAACAGAAGTCAAAGACGAGGGGGAGGAAAAGGGTCAAAAGGGCTTTTCAAAAAGAAGTTGGGAAAAAAAAAAAAAAGGATCAGGCGGTGGTTGTCAAGCTACTAGGCGCACCGGGAATCAGACGCACCTGCCTGTCCGAGCGGAAAAAGGGGGGGGCGCCGAAAAAGGTCTAGAGTTCGAGCGGCCGCTCGGCGGCCAAGTACTTCCTTACAACCCAAGTATTGCGGCAAAGTGAGGGTGCAATAAACTTCGGGGGAACCAAATTGTCACAACCACGAAAAAAAAGAGAAAAAAACCACGACGATAAGCCTCCTCTAGATTAGACCTGGTCACAAAGGGGCTACCGCCCGACAAGCTCGAAAGAAAAGTTAAAGAAATCGTCCTACTGAATGGAAAAGGAAGAGCGTCACGGCCAAAGAAGCTGATCAAAAGAGAACGCAGCGACCAAGCTCAGAGGAGTACTCCAGCGAGGGGGACGAAAAAGAAAAAATCTGACGAAATGACCCAGAGAAGAAAAGGAAAGAGAAAACATCCAGCAGGGGCCGAATGCCTCTCTGACGCCTTGACGGAAAAAAAAATTGAAAACCAGGAAATCAGAGTGAGGAGACGGGGAGGGGAAGAAACAAAAAGAAAAAAAAATGCAGATACCCTGCAGGTATCAACAGGAAATGAGAACCAGCGATTTCGGCAGGCAGATCGATACAGAAAGCAGTCAACAAACCTAGATTGGAAGCCAACGTGACAGCAAAAAAAAAGGAAAAAAAATGAACAGTCCCAAAGCTACTATCATAGAGAAAAAAGAAAACAGAATCGCAGATCCAGATCTGTACGATAACCAGGTTCTATGGAAAAAACCTAGACAAAAGTTCTGAACGGAAGGAAAAGGGGGAATCAAAAAAACAAAGGGCGATCTATGGTCATGGGGAAAAAAAAAAAAGGAACCCCGAGGATCAGCATCCTTCAGACCGAGGAACACCGCAAAGGCAACAAACTCAAAAAAAAGAAAAAAATTCGACCACGGAATCAGAAAAGAGAAGTTAGGGAGAAAAGATATATCCTTTCCAAACCTGAGAAGGTGGAAACAAAGAGGCCTCGGACCCAGTGACTACGGTTTTCCTGGAGGCCAGCTGGACTGGGGAGTTCTAAAGAAGGAATCGGAATAAAGACACCCTTCTACAATGAGAAAAGGCGGGTCGGCCCCACTTCCTACTTGGGGGGGCATACGTGAAGGTCAGCTGAGGGGGAAAAAAGGAAACTGCAAAGAGATTTTTCAGGCTCCGGAAGAAAGAAAAAAAAAAACAAGTCGCTTGCCTGGGTCCCTAAAAAAGGTGAGCAGTTTCGGGGGGGGCTTCTCGGGCAGCAGGGGGAGCAGAAGGGGAGGAGTAGGATCTGTCCTCTGGGCCAGAGCTGAAAAAGGGGGAGGAGCTTGAGCCCTCAAACTCCCCCTGCATGAAAAACGGGGGCCCGGGAGGGCAAGGAAACCGATCAAAGCAAAAAAAGTCCGGTACCGACTAGAGACCGGGAGAAGGCCTCGCGCCCCAACGCCTGGGGGATGTCACGACATCCTTGAGGAGGCTGGGGAGAAGCTTGAAAAAAAAAAAGTGCGGAAGAAGCCGATAGCATCGGGTCTAGGGTCTGGGCACTTTCTGTGCGTCGCAAGAAGGGGGGATGGGAGGGGGAAGAAAAAAAATTAAAAAAAATGGCGGTTATTCCCTATGTCACGAAAACGAGAAAGCGAAGGGCACGAGGTCCCTTTTGACCAGGGGGAAATCTCGGAGGCCTCGCGAGAGGGTGGGTAAGGAGGGTTACCCAGTGGAATAAGAAAGGGGGTGGTTGGGCCAACAAGACGAATTTCTTCCGCATACTGAGAACGTGAATTGCAGGAAAGCGGCAATTAGGAAACCAAGCTCGCAAGACGAGCGCACCTCACCTCCAATGGCCGGGAAGCGGGTGGCCAGGGGGGGACCGGAAAGGGGGACCGTTAGTTAGCTACCCAAAAACACTCCCAACACGAAGAACCCGATAGAAAAAAGTAGAACGAAAAGACCGAGGCGAACGGATGTGTAAGAAAGGAGGCCGGTCTTCCAGGGGCCTCGTAGAAGAAAACGGGGGGGGGGGCCGTGCCTTCAGATGAACGAAGCAGGGGGGCCCCGGGTTGTAGTGCCGTTGTCCCAGGACGCGGTGAAAAACAGCCGGAAGGGATCGCAGGTAAAAGACGGCCCCGTTCCCGGCCCAAGGGAAAAAAGGCCTCCACTGTCTGCACAGGATAACGGGGTGGATTCGGGTACGAGAAGCCGGCCGGAAACAAACCCCCGATCAAAAGCGGGGAGCGCCGAGAGCTCTTCTGCCCAGCCCCACGAGGTTAGATCGAGGGCGGACAGGAAAAAAGGTAGCCGAGTCCTCTGAAAAAGAAAAAGCGACTGGTTTGAAGGAGTAGAGCCCCTCAGCGGAGATCATCCGCAGGGGGGAAAACAAAGGGGACAAAGGGGGCATTTTCCTTAATGGGAAGGGTGGGCCTCAGGAAGGTTAAGGGCCATCCATGGGAAGAGTTTCCCCTTGTCCTTTTTTTGACAGGAGCAACAGGGGACTGTGCTCGGCTCAGGGGGCTCGTCGCTGAGCACGGGGGGAGTAGAAAAGCACGATCCCCTGGGTCCGTGTACCAGAGGTGAAGGGGGGTAGAAGTGACGTCAGGAAAAAAGGACATTTTCATGAAACAACGAGAAAGCAGTTCAACTTGGGGAAAGCCGAAAAAAAAAGCAAAGACAATCATCGCACGATTCGACCTCTTACCGAGCCCCTTGATGACCAAAAGGGTTTATTACCCGGACCCCGGGGGGATGTAGGAAAAAAAAATTAGCAAGCAATCTACAAGGGGGACCTCGATGCCTCCCCGTACCACACATCTTAGAAAGAAAAAGAAAAAACAAAAAACAAGGTGAACATCTTCGGTAACAGACGGGGTGTCCTACAATCGCCCATAAGAGCCAAGAAAAACAATTTGTTAGACCTGGAACCCCGTCGCCATCGCACGGAGGGGGTGGAACAGGTCAGGTCACGAACCGAAAGACTTCCCCCAAGGAAACCCGTCGTTGAACAAAGGCGAGAAACCAGGACCCGCGGGTTCAAGTCGCGGCGGTTTGGCAAGAAAGAAGTAAAAAAGTGGAAAAGAAAAAAAGAGAAAGTGGGCGATTGACGGCGGGATAGAAAGGCATGTGGCTACTTCTGGCCGACGGGGTGTTCGGGAGGGGGACGTGGTGAAAAAAGAAGAAACGCGAGAAACGTCCTTAGAGGGAAAAAAGAAGGTAAAAGGACGTTCCAACAGGTTAAATGGAAGGTCGAAGGCTCAAAAAAACCAAGGTCTTAACGTCCATTCTTACTCAGGAAAGCTAGTCGGTCGGACTTAGGGCGAGCGCGGCACAGGGGGGAAAAAAGAAAAACCTGAGCATCGTGGGGGGAAAAGCCGTGGCACCGACTAGCCCAGGAGGGGGAGAGATACGCAAACCTCGGGGGGGGTCCAGCTGCGAGGATGTCGCCGCCCGACCCGCCGGTGCTGACCGTCGGGAGGGGGGATACCGCCTGGGAAACTTAAAAAAGGAGGGGAG
>Ga0179593_1633704_pt1 | contig 12968 bp, 13 predicted proteins | sample CZODoug2_1_08_16_FD_185931 | JGI IMG/M metagenome (GOLD analysis project Ga0179593, IMG submission 185931) | Vadose zone soil fungal communities from Angelo Coast Range Reserve, California, USA - CZODoug2_1_08_16fungal (PacBio error correction) | ecosystem: Environmental > Terrestrial > Soil >...
AATGATTGGGGGAAGAAGAGTACTGAAGCAAAAAAGGAAAAAACCGCGGTTGCATATTCCGAGGAAAGAAAGAAGTGTGGTCGAGCTGATCGCATCGTCCGAGATCAGCTTCCTAGAAGGAGAAAAGAAGAAGAAAGATCTCTCCCTACGAGCAAGAGAGGAGACAGCGGTGGTCGAGCACGTCTTTCAGCAAGGGAAAAGCGGTGCTGGAAATAGAGAAACTCGAGCGCTCGAGAAGCTCATTCGCTCGCAAGAGAGGGAAGCGGCGGCGAGCCCTAAAGAAAGAAAAAGAGGGTGGCGATTGTCAGGGTAAGAAAAGAGGTAGGATGCCAATCGGGGCAAGATCCCCACTAGGGAAAAAACACCAACATGGGCGGAGGAGGGAAAAGAAAGATCAACTAAACCGTTCTAGAACGAAACTGTACTCAACGATCCGCGTCTGGGGGGGAGGGGACATCATGAATTCCGGTACATAATAACTCGATGTCCGATGGTTGACAAAGAAGTACTTCCCGGGGGGAAAAGCGGGCCGTTCGCTTATAGTGGGAAAAAAAGGGGGCACCGACATGGCTTCATCAGAAGAAGACGTTGGAAACGGTTCCGGCGGGCCATTCAAGAAGGGCGGGATGGCGCTCGGACAGGGGGGGAGAAAAACGCAGCGACTCTCTTTCTCGGGGAGAGAAAAAGCTGTCTTCGCCTCGCAGAAGTAACGGGCTGGTCTTGGCGGAAGCACTCCTCCGATCCTCGCGCGAAAGAAAAAAAACAGGAAAAGAAAGGCCTTCGCTCCGGTCAAAGAGAGAGGGACGGGCGCGGCATTTGCCAAGAGAAAAGCCTCTGTTCTTCACATTGCGTGGAGAAAAACAAGGAGGGGAACACACGCACCGCGGCCAGCGTCAACTGCTCCCCGAAAAAGGGAATGCTCGTCGGCTGGGCGGGGGGGGAAAGGAAGCTAGCCCTTGCTGGGAAAAGGGAGTAGCCTGATGATCGTCCGGCGGACGAGCTGCAAAGAAAGGGAGGAGGCCGGAGGAAAAAAGGTCTGCGTGCTGGAAAGAAAAAAAAAAAGAAGCCCTGTACTGTCGAGTGACCGCGTTAGGAAAAGGGGAGGGAACACCAGTTAAGCTTCAGGCTCGTGTTCTGACCGAAAAAGGGAAGAAGAACAGAAGAAAAGGGCGAAGAGCGTCTGTTCGAAAAAAGACTCGAGCGCTTGAAAAAGGCCAAAGAGGCTTTGCAATATCGCTGTCGTCGAAAAAGGAAGAAGAGAGGGCCTGGAAAGAAAGGGCGACTGCGCGAAAAAGAAATAATCCCCGGATATCGTCAGTGCAGGAGGGGGGCGGAGGGCGGACAGCTCGTCGGCGTCGGAGAAATTCAGAAACTCGGCAGCCTCTAGCGTGTGCGGAGGAAAGACGTGCGTCTGTGGGGCCAATGGAGGAAAGAAAAGCCGCGATCTCCAAAGGAATCGCGCCTAAAAGGCTAGGGTGTGGTCTTTTCTGCTCCTAAAGGGGGGGGAAACCGACCGGGGAGAGGGGGGAGGGAGAGCGATCACTGTAGAGAAAAATCCCGCTGCGGTCGTCGATGGTGACGAGGAGAAAAGACTAAAACGGAAGACACGAGATCGTCTGCATGGGATGCTCGGTCAGGCGAGAGGAGAGGGGGAAGGGAAAGCGACATCAAGAAAAGAAAGAAGAAAAGAAGGGCGGTCGTGAGCGACGCTGTGGAGAAAATGACTCCTGGTCGTCGACCACCAAGAAAAAAAGAAAAAGGAACCGCTAGCCGAACGCCGTGCAAAGGAAAAGATGGGTAGGGGGGAACGGCGCGAATCACGCCGATTCGGAGGGAAAAGGAGGAGGATGAAAAGAGAGGAAGAGGTACTAATCGCGTGAGAGCGCCGTTCACGAAAGAAAATAAGGAGGAGAGTCTCCTGAACGGAATAGAGGGGAGGAGAGGGCGCGTGTGCCGAGGTGTTGGAAAAAAAAAGGCCGCGATCTCGCAGCGAAGGAAAAGGGAGAAACCCTTCTCGCGGGCCTTATCTGTGATGTCTCTTCCCTGAAAAAAGGAAGAATAGGAAGAAACGATGCAGACAATGGCAAGAAAGAATAGGGGGAGTACAGCGACGTCTTCACATCGTCAAAAAGAAAAAAGGGACGCATGTCGCTGACGCTTTTGATCGCTAAAAAAGGATCCGAAAATACCCACACTACCTCGAGAAGACGGATTCTCTAAGAAGAGAGAGACTCTCTTCTAACGGTCAATGAGGAAATGGGGTAAAAAAATAAAAAAAAAAAACACTCCTCACACTCATAGAGAAGTACCAAAGTCCTCCTATCATGATCTATCTTCCCGAAACGAAAGAGACTTCAAGAAAAAAAAAGGAACGCCTCTCAATTTCAGGAAAGAAGACCTAGCTCTCCTTCTTCTTTTGAAGAAGAGGGGAAAAGAAAGTCTTCATCTTCTAGCGTGAAAAAAGAGAGGGTAGGAACCGGGAAAGGAGAAACTCTCTTCCTCACAGATGGGAGAGTTTCGCGGCAAAAGAGGAAGAAACAGTTCTAGCGCGACACCACCTGACTAACGCCAAAGAGAGTTACAGGGCGTCTTCGAAAGGGAGGGGGCCTTCTTCCATCCCGCAAGAAGAAAAAAAGACTTCGCAGCGTGGAGAAAAAAAAGGGAAAAAAGTAGCAGCGGAACTAAGTCTTCCGGCAGACCGCTATGGAGGCAGTCCACGCCATAAAAGAAAAAAGACGAGGTGTCAGTTGCAAGAAGGGGGGGAGCACTAACTGCGGGAGAAACTGCAAAGGAAAAATGAGATTGGTCAACATGCCGCCCCGAGGGGGAAAAAATAGAAGGTCCGTCTCGTTGGAGCCTCCGGCGCGCGGGGGTGGGCCTGACTCCAGAAAAGGGACATCGCGCAGGGGAAGAGCGAGTCGAAAAGAGAAAAAAGGGAAGGATTCGCCCGAGACCGAGCGAAAGGGAGTCCAGAGGACCATCCGAGAGAGAAAGAGATTTTACGCCGCACCGGAGAAAGGAAAGGGGGGGGGGGTAAAAATGAGACGGCCATTTAAAAGGTTGCCCGGAGAGAAAAGATCAGAAAAGGGAAAGGGCCATGTAATTAAAGGAACATCGTCCATCTGTCTAAGGCGAAAGGGAGTAAAGATTGGGACGTTACCCGATGTTTAACCCCAAGAGCCGATCGTGGAACGGTGCGGCATGGAACAAGAGGGAAAAAAAGGTTTTCGTGATCGAGGGGAAAAAAAACTGGTGGTGGTGCGGATCAAAAAAAAAGAAAATGTGGAAGAGGCCACACGGCTCGCCCTACCAAGAACCACGCGCGTAGAGACCGCGGCTACGCCGAAAGGAAGGAAACGAATCGACCATGAGCTGATCTGGGGGGAAAAAGAAGAGCGATCTTCGCCGGAAAAGAAGAAGTAGGACAGTACTTGAAGCTACTGCTCTACCCCGCTGGACCCCGCACCGAGAAAGGGGGGAGAGCAGTCCTAGGAGCAAGGGAAAGGGAAGGGAAATTTTCCCCTTTTCCAAAAAAAGAAGGCCGCTGCGCTCAGCCTCTACCGACACCTACGCGAAAGGAAAGGAAAAATGGTCACAACGCGGCTGTGCGGAACGCATACGCTGATTCGTACTCGGCAGGTCAAAGAGAAAGGAAAGAAAAAAACAAAAACGGAAGGGGGATTAAAAAAGAGAAAGAGGGGGGGTGCCCTAGGACTAATCATCTTATGCAGGAAAAGGGCCGAGCCTGCGTGAATCTAGAAAAAAGGGAAAAAAGAGGAGGGGAGTTGGAAGAAGCTGCCGAGAGTCTCTGACGATACTGATCGGTGAGAACCATCCTCCTCGACGATCAGATAAAGAGGGAGGAAGAGAAAGGGTGCCATCTTGTTCGATCACGTCGTGAGAAAGTCGTCCCCTCATCCGGGCGGCAGAAAAGAAGGGAGGAAAGATCGTCATCTCATGGTCGCTCAGGAGTTCTTCGCGGCCAGACCCGGAGAAGGCGCGACGAGCGTGGAAGGGCGTATCCGTGTTGGTCGGAAAAACCCACTCGTTGATCAGCACCACAAGAAGAGAGAAACAGCAGCGCTCACGAAAACCGGGGCCTTCCTACGTGCCATGCATCAAAAAGAGAGAGGGGTCTGGGGGTTACACCATAGGGGGGAAAAAAAAGCAGTCTACATTCCTTTTAGCAGAAAGATAAACAAGGACCCAGCCGTACTTTCCACGGGGGGGGGAGAAAGAAAAAGAAACTTCGGGTCGCCGAGCCGTGTCACCGACAGGGAAGTAGAAAGGACCAGGAAGTCCCTTTTATCCTGTGCGGGAGGGGAAAGAGTCGGCAGTCGGGTATGGGGGAAAAAAGAAAGGGGAAGCGGGGACCAACCACGTCAAAGCGGGCTCCGGAATCAAAACCATGAGGAAACGAAAGCTGAAACCGGAGGGAGGAAAGAGAGACGAATAATCGGACTCGCTTTAAATCTTTGTGTCTTGGCGTCCCAGCACCCCCGGAAAAGACGGCGGCGCCAAGAGAGGAAAAAGAGGGGAAAAAAAAGGTCACCTCTCTCTGTCGGTGCTCGGCAGGGAAAGAAGATCCTCGTGTTGCTTTCGGGAAAGAAAAGAGGGAGGGCGCAAAAGACCCACACCAGCTTGCAAATGCTAACAAAGAAGGGATTTTTCCTGCTCGTAGGGGGGAAGGAGAAGAAATCATAGCCCTTTCTGGAAATCCTTCGGACTATGCTACGGAAAAGAAGGAAACGAGCTGAACGGCGCGGCCCGGCGAACAGCGACGAAAAATTCTTCGTGCTGGCTCAAGAAAAAAGGGCGGAAGCCCCCTTAAAAGGAAAAGGGGAAGAGAGGCATGTTGTCGCGATCCGACCATCGTGAGCTCAGGAGAGGATGGACGAGAAAGATCCGTAAAAAGAGAAAGGGGAAAGAGGGGTCCTCGTCGCCACGGGGAAAAGGATGACTCACGCTTCGAGAAGGAAGAAAGGGGAGGGGGGAAAAAAGTCGGTCGAACCCTACGACGGCGAGAGGGAGGAAAGGGGACCGATAGTTTCTCACGGAAAAAGGGGGAACGGGAGACCGAGTATATAGTTCCGTTCTTGAAGATCGCGGGGGGAGGTCGGTCAGATCGAGAAGAGGAGGCTCTTCCTCGGAAAAAAGTTTCCCGCACGTTCAGGGGAAGGAAGGGAGAAAAGTTCGCCGCGACGCCTCCCTTCAGAAAGCGGAGAGCATCCGACGGGGAAAGGGGGTGGGGGTCTTCTTCTCCTCAAGGGAAAAATCTCTTGGCCCTCGGAAAAGGGGAAGAAAAAAACAGCGGCATCCCGCTGCGTCGTCGATGGTGACGCGAAGAAGTCGCGGACGACCTCCCCGAGGATCTCCAGGCGGGGGGGAGAGGGAAGGCGGATCTGCTATCTCATCGCTGAAGTTCAAAAGGGCCCGTCCGGAGACGGAAAAAGGGAGGAAGGGCTAAATCGGGCTGACTCCTGGGCCGTAGACCACCACCTCGCAGCTTAAAAAAAATCGAACCGCGAGCAGAACTCCAGGAAGGAAGGGAAAAGTGGGTATTTCGTTAACGCCCGCATAAAAAAAGGAAAGATCTCTCTCAAACAACAAAGGGTAGAGAGGCGACAAATAGTTATGCGCTCGTGACACTACCTACCCCTCGGGAGAAGGAAGGAACCGTTATTCGCGAGGGTGAAGGGGGAAGAGAGGTGGTTGTCCTACTACCGGAAAAAAAAAAAAACGCTTCCTCTCACGCGCAGGGGAAAAGAGAGGGAATTGGAACAGCAATTCCTCTATTAGATCGCAAGTCGCCTGCCGAGCAGACATGCAGACGATCAAAAAAAGGAGCGAAGGATTAAGAAGACGTCACCATCGAAGGAAAAAGAGAAGAAGACGGGTCCATGTTATCGCTCTCGTCCACTAGCGTGGAGGGGAAGTCAGAATACCCACAACTACCAAGAAGGAGGAGGGGGGATCAGAAAAACTCTTTATTCCTTTATGCCGAGAGCGCGAAATGTATGAAAACAAAAGAGAACTGTTCTTTACACTCCGAAAAAAAGCCGATTAAGCCGCCGAAGGCAAGAAAGATCCCCTACCCACTACCCGAGGGAAGAACGGGGAGACTCTTTAGCTCCTTGAGGAAAAAAAGCGCCGTCGCAGAGAAAAGATAGACGCGACTTCGTCGTTTCGACGACAGCGAGATTGAAATAGGAAAGAGAGCGTGCGTCAGCCGCTATGGGGGGGAGGGGCCCGTGTCGACCGAGGGGAGGAAAAATCCCGTCCGGAATCTTTAGCGGCAAAAGAGAATGAAGCTCACGACAGGAGAAAAAAACACCACTGACGAAAGGAAAAAAGGTTAAGGGCGGCTTCGAAAAGGGGATTAAACAGGGGCACGCAGCGTTGCTGCCGGACACGAAGGAGAAGGGGCATCTCGTCCGCACGGGGAGGAGGCGAAGGTCTTCCGGCAGAAGGAAAAAGCCAACGCCCAGCCCGACGAGCAGGAAAAAAGAAGGGGGGAAGCTAAGCTTGGGTAGGGGTTGCGTCACGAACTGCGGGAGAACGACACGAGAACTTTCGGATTCGTAAGGGGGGAGAGAGAGCCACGAAGAGATATGTTACCTTAGCAAAAGAAGCGCCTCCGGCGCGCGAGGGGAGGAAGGACAAGAAAAGTACAGCGCCCAGGATTCGTAGCGAGCGAAGACGCGGGGGAAGCATGAGGAGGCCCCGAGACGAAAAGGAAGCCATACTTCACCATGCGAGAGGAAGAAAAAGAGAAATTGGACGCCTTCACCGGAGCAACGCAGGAAAGAGGGGAGGAGAATTAAGCCATTTGAGGTGCCCGGCGCGGGGAAAGATAAAAGGGCGACAGAACCCGGGAATCCGGTCTGGGGGGAAGGGCCCTCGTTCTCTTTCTGGAAAAGGAGAAAGCTACTGTGTAACCACCAGACGCCGAGGGAAAGGGGAAAGGGGCTAATGAAGGGGCTTCAGGCCCGGGTTTTGCCGGGGAGCAAGGGAGAAAAAGTCGACCTGGTGGTGGTGTGATTCAAGGGGGGGGAGAAGGACCCCTATTTGCCGCCGCAGAAAAAGAGAAAAAAATCGTCTCGACTCGCGGGCTCGTAAAAGAAAAAGAGCAATTAGCAAAAAATCGAGCTCGACCGACTCGCCTACTAGAAGATCGGCGGGAAAAAAGGGAGGAGGACGTAGTGACCCGTAAGGAAAAAAGGGAAACCACTTTACCCTCCCCGAAAAAAGCGGAGGAGGCCTGGGCGACCGATACGGAAGGGAAAGGAAAGAAAGAAAAAGGAAGCTAACATCCAGAGACACCTACTCGACTGGGGGGCTATTCACGACGGCTCGGACCTCTGCACCGCGGAAGAAACATAAGCTGAGGAGGTCCCGAGGGGAAGAAAAGGGGAAAAACAACACACAACGGAAATCTTGTTGACCTGCCGAAGGACGAATCAAGGAGAAAAAAAAAAAAAAAGGAAGATGACTAAGGGTCTTGAATCGCCCCAAGCCAGGAGAGGTAGAGGACGAGCGCAGCGGCCGAGAGGGAAAAGAAGAAAGATCGCCCATTCCTCCTCTGAACGATCTAGAAAAAAAGGAAGGTCCAGCGTTTTCCGAAGCACGTCGGGTTCAAAAAGGAAGAAAGTAAATCAGAAGGACGTGCGTCTAAAGATGGATAGAGCGCGCGTTAGGGGCGAGCGGAAGAAGGTCGAGCTCAAACGGGAAAAAAAAACGGCGTGCGATCCCGCGAGTCGCGACTAGCGTGAAAGAAACCGTGTTCGGCGTCGCCAACGGCGCCGAGCAAAGGGGACCAAACAACAACCATCGATCTTCAATAGCGCCACGTAAAACCGGCAGGGAACCCCAACTGTAACGCACCGAAGAAAGGGGGGGGGAAATCTGTACCTTCCAAATCGTGAAAAACAGAATGGTTGACCCAGCCGTAAGAAGGAAGAGAAGGGGGCTAGGACGTCTCGCGAGTCCCGACATGGACTTAATAAGAAAAAATAGGTCCGAACCGGGGAGAAGGGGAAAGGACCAATCTTCATTCGGGAGGGGGAAAAAATGGTCTCTGGACGACCGCAGCTACGAGAGAGAAATTGGGCGGCTCCTGCATGCTGAAAAACGAGTCTTAGGGCCTCTCTCAAAAAAAAAAGCGGCTCTCTTTACCTGCGAAAGAAACACCCATCCGATCCTCGGGAGAAGGAGCGCAAACGAGAGCCGTGGGGGACTCCGTCACCTCCATCGTCGGGAGGAGGTACCAGCTCACGATCCTAAGATCCTCGTGGGCTTAGAAGGGGGGGAGGGAAAGGGAAAAAGAGAAGTTCGTTTCGCCCCACGAAAAAAAAAGAAGGGCTCACCCTCGTCGGGGGGAAACTAGGACGCTTGGGCGTGACTGCAATCATAGCCCTGCTGCCGGAAAGGGAAAAAGATGCTACGTCCAGGCGACAGCGCCTCCTCTGCTGGGAAAAGGAAAAAAAAAACCTTCTTGCGTGCTGGAAGAAAGGAGGGAGGAAGCACCGTAATGTCCGATGGACTTCGTTCGTCAGTGGTGTCCGCTAGACAGATTGAGCTGAAAGGAGAAAATCGAACTATCCGGAGAAAAAGAAGACGCGCCAAGGTGCCGACGACCTCGAGCAGGATGACGAAAAGGCAGAAGTGTAGGTGCAATCTCGGAGGAGGGGAAAAGACGGCGAGCTCGTCCGTCCCAAGAGAAAAAAGGGCGGAAGGCGACCTTTATCACGGCGCGAAAAAAGATGAGATCGTCGTGAGGGGAAAAAGGTCTGGGAAAAGAATCTAGCACAGCAAGAAGGCGGATTTCCTCGGGGGAAGGGGGAGAGCTTTTTCGAGTTCGTCTGGAGGGTCAATGAACGGTCTCCTCTATCGCATCACGGGAAAAAGGCGTCGCCCCCGACTGCGAGGAGGGGTCTTCTGCTCCTCTCCGATGGAAAAAAAAAAGAGGATCAACAGGTAAGCGAACCATAAAAAAATCAAGATAGTGCCATGGGGGGAAGGCATTAAGACGTCGCGGAAGACCCATCCCTAGGATCGGCTTCATGGGACGGAAGAGGGAGAAGAATCGGCTAATCTCATCTCGAAAGAAAAGACGATCAGGCCGTCGCGACGGCGCGTGAGAGAAGGGGGAAGGAGAGCCTCGCGGAGGACTCCTGTTCTGAGACCACCACCCAAAAAAAGCGAACGCGCGCAGAACTAAGGGAAGGAAGAACTATGTTTATGTACGCCGATTCGGTCCAGAGAAGAGAAAAACAAAAAAGTGTTTAAATAGATATCGTACGATCGTCGTGAGCGCGCCGTTCAAAAAAGACCCCACGTTCTCTCGGCAAAAGGAAGGAAAATGCTGCCTCTCTGTTTCTAGGAAACACATGGTCCAGTCCGCGAGCTCGAAAAAAGGGAAGAGAAAGAGAAGGCTAGACACTATCAGTGATGTCGGCTGCCAGGAAGGAAAGCGCATGAAGAGCAGACGGCAAGAAAAGGTCGTCCGCGACGTCTTCCACGTCAAAAGGGGGAAAAAAGACGCATGGTCGCGGAACCTGGTTGAATCGGAAAAAAAGAGGGAGGGGTAAGAGGAGAAGATCAAAGACCCCCCAATACCTCTAGAAGTAGGAGCGCTGACGCGCTTGCGTCCGGGGGAAGAAGAAAAACTTTCATTAAAAAATACTAAAGTGCTGAAAAAGAAAAATAGAGGCGGAACCGTAACCTCCGAATATCTTCTCAGAGATGAAGACACAGAGCCGCGATCTTACAATAGATCTCCTCGGTGGGGGGGAACTTGCTCAAGGAGAGAGAACAAATCAAAAGTCTCGGTTCCGTACAGAGCTAGAAGGAAGAGGGTTCGACGACAGCGAATTGCATAAAAACTCTCGCTCTTGCGAAAGAAGGAGAGTCTGCACCGTGGGACCAAGGGAAGGGGGAGGAAACAGATCGCTGATTAAAGTATCATGGAGAGGCAGACACGATCCTGAAGCAAAGAAAAAAGCGACACCACCGGGGACTCTACAGTTAAAGGGGAAAAGGAAAAGCTGGGGAATTCAGCACTCATAAGGTGAAAGAAAAGTTCACGCGTTGGAAGAGAATCCTTTACGTATCATCTTCCGAAGGAAGGGAATGATGCAGTCCACGCCACCCGACGAGCAGTAACAGAAAGGGAAGGGAAAGTGAATAGGGGGTCTGGGGGCTCACTCAACTGGCGGGAGAAACGCAACGGAAAAAAAGAGGTCGAAGGGGAAATTGGTCACATGCCTCGCCGACAGGAAAGGCTACTCTTCTTTTGGGGAAGCGCTATGATCTGAGGGTGCCGGAAAAAAGGGAAGCGCGGACGTGCTGATCGTATTCGAAGAAAAAGAAGGAAGATGCAGGACGCCCCTAGACCGGAAGGGGGGAAAGAAAGGGCTGTCTTCTCATAGGGAGGAATCCCTACTGCCGATTGTACGCCTGAAGAAGTAGGGAAAAGAGGAGCGAGATGAAAGTGTCTTTTCCAGCTCTATACAGATCACAAGCACGGCAGGGGTGAAGGAAAAATGGTTTCTTTACTTCCGGAGTCACCCATCGCCAGAAGGGGACTATTACTTGACGGATGTAACGATTTGTGTGCGTTACCAGATGTGTACAAACCCGAGCGGTGCCTTTGAAAGAAAAAAAGGGGAGGGAGTGCCCTTTTTTCGGGGAAAAAAAAGCGACCTGGTGGTGGGGAAAGGGGGTCTGGTAAAGAACCCGGGGGTCCTCAGCCGAACACGGCTCGCACATAACCCGGGATCGCACGCTCCTCTCTATCTCGAGGAAAAGAAAAAAGAAAGACTCTAAGCACTCTTCAAAGAATCGAGCTCGAGACGCGATAAAGAGTAGCGGGGCACCTTATAAGGACTCCTTCTGTTACCTTGCACTGAACGACGTGCGAAAAGGGGACCCGCCCCGATACTGTCTCGACAGGGGGAGGAAAAGGCGGAGGCCTTTTCTACCTATACTTCGATAAGAAGGAAGGGATCATCCTCACCGACACCTACTCACTGGGAAAAAGAAAAATAAAAAAGGCAGACTGAAAGGCGCGCTGTGCGACCGCATAAGGCTTATTCGTCCTCGCAGTAACAGAGGGAAGATCACCACACACGGAGTATTAGGAAAGAGGGGGAAAAGAGGGGAAGAGTACTATCATGCTTTATTCTCCTCACCTCGTCGCCCAGGGAAGGGAGACCCCAGTCTGAGTAGTGTCGTAGAGAAAAAAAAGCCGAAAACTTCAAAAACGTATCTTTCCAAACATGCCTCCAGACAAGATCACCGATAAACGAGCCAGTCTCGGGTCGGTGGTCCCAGCGGGGAGAAAGCAGGTCACGACGTCTTCCTCATCCTTTGGAGAAGAATCGGCGAGCTCGATCAAAGGAGAGAGACCTTCGGAGGCCTCTTCGGCTATCCCTCATAGAAACGATCGTGCGAGGTAAGTAGTTCGAGAAGGAAAAAAAAGGGCCAATCGTTTCTCAGAGCCAAAGGAAACCAGGTAGAGAGGGAGGGAGGAAGAACACCCAACGAAAATGCCGACTGTTCCATGCCCGAACTGTAACGCAAAAGAAAGTGGGTACACCTCTGTAATTCAACAAAAGCGAAAAGAGGATACCTATGTTCCTATTTTTGAAAAGGCCCGGTTCCGCGGCGAGGGGGAGAAAGTACAACCTATCTCAAGGCACCGTGAATTTCCTTCATCATCGCGACCTCAAGGGTGATCCGGGTGCCGGCGTAAAAGAAAAAGGGATGTTTCTCTCTGGCATGGGAAAAAAAGCATCAAAAGCTCGGTCTCGGGAAAAGAAGTAAGGGCTGAACAAAGGAACGACTGCTGCCGCTCTCCGCAATAAAAAAGAGTAATGCTTTGGTTGGCTCAATAAAAAAGAAAAAGAAAAAAAGGCGGCGCAACTAGAAAAAGAAAAAAAACCTCCTCTCGTCGGGCGGGCAGGGGAAAAAAAAAAATAAGCAGGTCAAGAGTTCAAAGACGTTGCGTTTCTCCCCCGACAGGGGAGGAAAGAAAAAACCACGCGGAGAGGAAAAGAGAACCTCGTCGGGCTGTCAAAAAAAGCAGTGGAAGGAAAACTAAAATTGCTTCCGGCAATCCTTCTTACAGATGCAACGGGAAAGGCGGACGAGCTGCCCACTAAAGAAAGAATCGCTTTCCTCTCCACAAGGAAGCATCCGCCCTCGCAGGGAAGAAGGAACCATGTAAATGTAATAGGGGTACGTCGCGCTTCATTGGTTGTCGCGAGCCAGCGTGAGCTTCGGCAGGAAAGCGAACTATCCTTCTGCAGCGGAGGGAGAAGCGCCCTCGGTCTCCACGGTTCAAAAAAAGGAGAAAAGGCTGACCAAGCGACGGGGCCGAGGTTCTGTTCAAAGATCGCTGGAAGAGGGGAAACAGGACTACGGCGAGCTCTTCCGGAAGGAGGTTGCGACGTCTGAAGGGGAAACGGCGCTCCCTCTGAGATCAAGAAATGGGAGATACGCGTTAGAGTTCGTTCAGATCGATCTCTCGGCGAGGATTCACCCGGAAAAAAAAAAATCGAGCGTGTTCGGCGTGAAAAAAAGGAAAGCTTGGCAGTCAATGCCGGAGACGACGCAGAGCGACACAGGATCCACGTCGTCTCGTCCTCCGACTGCGAGAGGGGGGTTGGTCTTCTGCTCCTCGCAGAGGGAAAAAAAAAAAAGGGAATAGCGATCAAAAGGAAAAAATCATCTGGAGGGAGGGAGAGAATGGAAAAGAAGGATACCAAAAAACGAGATCGTCTGCATGTTTCTGCTCGTCAGGACTTATAGGGAGAAAGGGGGCTGAAGGGCACGCCATCACGATAAAAAAAAAAGCGGAGCTTGCTATCTTCTATCTAAAGAAAAGTAGACCACCGAGCAGCTGCCAAACTAGACGCGCGCAGAACGCCGTTGAAAAGAGGGGTAGTGTCGTGAACGAGAGACCT
>Ga0179593_1674701_pt1 | contig 12967 bp, 9 predicted proteins | sample CZODoug2_1_08_16_FD_185931 | JGI IMG/M metagenome (GOLD analysis project Ga0179593, IMG submission 185931) | Vadose zone soil fungal communities from Angelo Coast Range Reserve, California, USA - CZODoug2_1_08_16fungal (PacBio error correction) | ecosystem: Environmental > Terrestrial > Soil >...
AGCAGTAAAGGAGGGACACTGGTGGCAGAAGCCCGAAAATCAGTACCCGACTTGACCATAAGGGCCAGGGCGAGCCCACGCGGAGGGTTTATGCCCAGACGCCAATCGTTGAGTTTTACCATCACAGGAGAATACCAAACAGCATCTTCTAAAGTGATGGTGACCTGCTACAAGGGCCCCGGACGTAAACAGATCACGGCCGGGAGGGGAAGTCGACCCCCGTGCAATCATTTCCCTATTGTGAACAGGAAGCGACCATGGGGGGGACGGGAGCGGTACGCGAGCAGGAAGCCCATGGCGGGGTCAAGCGACACTTTTCTTCACAAAACGTCCGGTGTCGGCCGTTTTGGGGGCACAGGGGGGGGGGGGGGGGGGGGGGGGGGTGGGGGGGGGGGGGGGGGGGGGGGGGGGTTAAAAGAGGAGGCCCGTTGTAACAATTGGATGTAGATACGGCGTGAGCACAGCGCCATCGCGCGAGAAAGGGGGGAAAAAGGATCTTCTGGCCGAAGGAGAGGGGAGTTGAGAAAAAGGGTCGCACGGTCGTCCAGGTTTGTTGTCGTGACAGGGAAGCAGGTGGGGAAACAAAAAAGAAACCGTTAGGAGGAACAGCGTACGGAGGAATGGGAGCCGTAAGAACAGGTCCTCCACGAACACCAAGGAAAAAAAAAAAAAACCGTCGGAAAGTCTTCGGCGGAAGCAAGAGGACAAGAGATAAACACATGGGGAGTGCGGCAGTAGGGAGCGTGCGGGACTCAAGAGGGACAATCGCCGTCGATTAGCGATTGGCAGAACCCATGGGCCGTGAAGGGGGTAAACTCGGATGGTGAAACGAGGGGAAGGCATAAGTGATCGAGGATGGGGGGACGTGCGTACGATAATTTTCTTGCTAAAGAAGCCTATGGTGCGAGCAGCGATCGGCCGTAAAAGGTGACCTATTGAATGTCATAGTCCCGAGAGAACCCGCGTTGGTATTCAAAGGGAATGCGAGGGAACGGTCGCGGAGGGACACCACAACAAGAAGAAAGAGAGTAAGCAGAAAGGGAGCCTCATGGGGAAGAAGTATTAGTTCGTTGAAGCTGACCATCATAATATGGTTGGGCGCAAGTCTTGGCAAAGGCCTGAAAGGCCGGTACGACCTGGAGCTTCGGGTTAAGATGACTCTTACCACGAGGCCTGCTGAAATCGTTACCCGGTCGTGCAAACGTCAAAATGAGACCGTCAAGAAAGATTATATAGGAGAGTGCTCGGTAAGTAAGAAAGAGTCAAAGGAAGCCGGGAGAAGGAAGGAGGAAACGGTTGCCGCATGACGGCAATGCTCCCTCGTCTTCTCGCTAACGGGTTCTATTTCGTATAAGACCGGTCCCCTGCAGCAGCTCGGGGTGGAGGCAAACCTTAAAGAGAAATCAAGGAAAGATCCGGGAGTTCATGGGCCCCGGCTGTAGGATTCGGCCGGTGCGCGCCTTATTCTGGGCTAAGATCTTCCACTCCTCTCCCGACAGTTCATGGACGGAGGGAACGCGCGCTGGCCCATGGAAAAATGACAGAGTGGGTAAAACGCGTTAGGGAAAAGAAGGGATCGAAAAAACCTCCGCGCATAGCCAACCTAAACTAAAGTCCGCAGATATGACAAAACGGCAACACGGACTCTGCGCCGGCCGCGCAATAATCTACGATTAGAATAGAATGTGCGGAAAGAGGGCTTGGAAAAACCGTCAGGTCAAAAAAAGACAAGGTGATAACCGGCCGTCTTTTAGCAGTTACTTCCAGCAAAGCCGGAACGGAAAAATGGAGCATCGGTCGAACATCCTGGGAAGACTTGAAAAGAATTTCGCTCAGGCGACGTTCCTGACTAACGGCTAAAGCTGTAAAGGGGAGGGGAACCCGCGTGGAATCAGACCTCTCTCTGAGAAAAAGGAGGGGGCGCAGAAAAAGAAACGGTTTCAGTTTGGCGGTTACTGCCCGCGATCCCCATAAAGAAAATTAAAAGAAGGGGAATAGATGCAGGTACAAGTACGATGACCGGTCGGGGGGTAACCCTGGAAGGGGGAGGAAAACGGGGAAGAAAAATCAAGGGTGAAAATACAGGAATTGATCTACTTTTCCCATCTGTCTCAGGGGAAAGCAAATCAAGCAGGGAAGGTCAGCCAGCCGGGGGAAGCGGAAAAGCAAAAAAGGCGGCCTGGGACAAGGGAGGATGTCGCGGTGACGGTCGCAGGCCGTCCGACAGAAAACTTCACATGCGCGGTAAAAAGGGTGGGCTTACTTCCACCCAGCAAAAGTCAGATAAGAAAAATTTGGGAGTTCAAGGAGGGAGGGAGAAAGACGCTAAAGAATGGATCAGCAGCACGGAGGAAAGGAAGGGAATGTCGCGGACGGGGAGACCTATGGTCGGGACCTGCGTTGTTTCTATTACGCTGGCGCACGCTCCCTCACTTAGGGGGAGGAGATCATGGAAAGAGAAGACGTCAGTAAGGAGGGACCCTGCCAGCTAAGGAGCCAGGGTCCACAAGAAGAAAAGCCTGGCAGCGGAACAGCAAGAGGAGATCAGGCGGAGGAAAGTGTACAGGAGATAAAACCTCCCCTACTATCAGGACACCACTAAAGGGAAGTATTTAAGTAGAACTGGAGGCCAGGGGGCGGGAGCTTCGAGAGGAAGCGCGGAGGGAGAAAAAGAGGGGGAAAGGAAGTACTGGTCAAAAACACCCGCAGTAACTCTCTTCAGGTGCTCCTGACAGGCCAAGGAATAGGGGATTCAGAGAAACAGAAGTAAAAGACAAACTTGGAGGTGTCAGCAAGGGGTTCGAGAGGAGGGGCTACTGCCGACCAGGCAACGGAGAAAGAAAACTGTCATCTCGCCGCGTTCCTAGTGGGACGGTCTCTTCGACCGCGGTATTCCCGGAATAAACTGGGAAAATAGGCGCCGAGCAACCTCCAGGGGTAAACCGGGTGGGAGATTCCGCTGGAGCCCAACCCTGGCGGAAGCTTGGGAAGAAGGCCGATTGCAAATCCTTGCCACTGATCCGGTTCCTTCTACTTTCAACCGGGACAGGCCCAGGAGGGTCGAAGCTCGTAGGGACGGGGATCGGACCATCACCGTAAAAATCAGAACACTACATTAAAGGGAACGGAACAGGAACGTGTGGGGAGGACCATTTTTTGATGGCTCATCAAAAGAGAGATTAACCTTTGGCCTACAACTGGGACCTTACTTTTCCGGAGGGGAACCCGTTCAAGGGGGGAAAATATTGAGAAAAAAACCGTTCCGCAAAACGAACCCAGGAGGGGGCAACCGGCCATGACCGTCCCGAAAAAAACGGGCCACCGCAAGGGCAAAAACTGTCTTCGCCGCCTCCCCCCTCCCCTTTTCTCCAGCGGACAATTCTAAACCAACGGGAATGAACTGAAGGGAAACGGACCGTGTGGGCCGGGAAAAGGTGATGAGGGGAAGAAGGATGCAACGCGGCAACAGACTTCACTCAGGAGCGCGGGTAGTTGTGTTCCTCTAGGGTGGGGAAGGTCAGGAGGCCGAAAGAAGCGCCAAACTGAGCACTCCACGGAGGCTAGGGAGGGGGAGACGGCCCTGAGGGAACTTAAGGTTAGCACAGGTCATTCTGGAACTTCAGGGTAGGGGGAATCAAAAGTCTGGCGCAAAGTTCAGAGCCCCTCCGGAAGGAGATAGAGCTACGAAGATACTAAATGGAAGAGGCTCACTATCCGAAGACGTTATTGTTTTCGCGTACTAGGCAGGGCAGTGGCCTCGAAAAATTGACCGGTGAAAACTAGTAACGGAGAGAAGGGGGCGAGAACGCCGGCCGTTGTTTTCGGTTTATGGGCCTTGGAGCCGAGCTGGCCTCCAAGGGACGTCACAGGGAACGGCTACGAAGGGGGAACTTGCCTCAAAAAACTGGGAGGGGCGGCTCCCTCGAGCAACCCTTACGTGTTGCTAATAAGAGTTCTAAAGATGCTCACGCGCACGAGCCAACCGGAAGAGGTGAGAAAGCCGGGTAAGACGTCTCAGCGAAAAAACCACAAGGCTTCTGCCATCCGCCTCTAGGGGTTACTCATCTACAAACGGAAGCAGGTGAAGGGAATCGCGGCTGAAAAGGAAGGAGCTCCAAACAAATATCCAGGGAGGGTCCCAATTCAGTGGTTATTGGCGAAAAAAGTAAGTTCTGGGAGGGAAAGGAAAAGGAAAGTCCGGCGGGACTGGAAAGGAGAACAAAGAGGACCGGGCCAATTCAACGGAGTCGGAACATGTGTGTAATTATACGGGATGTTCGTCCAGGTGGAGCCATGAACGATAAAGGGGGGAAGACCGTAGAACACACTGGACAAGAGGATAACTGGGGAAAAAATTCTGCTATTTTCGGAACGGGCGTTCTTCACTAAACATTTCTAGTACTGGTCGTTGGCGCCGCCGTAAAGTTTTAGACGGAGAGGTGTATTAATGGCCGAGGGGGGAGGGGGCCTATCAAGGAGAACCCTCGGCGGGAAGGATTAAAAGGTCATCAGAGGAAGACTTCGGGAAGGCTGAGAGACGCAAGGTGAACGATCTCTCACTTGTGCTTCTGCTGGTAAGTTGACCCACCTGGGGGGGACAAGGCCTTGAGGAAAAAAAAGATATCTTTTTGGTAAATCGGAAGGGCGGAAACCTAACTCCGTAGACCGCTACCTTCTCATCTGCTATGGCTCAGGGGAAGACGGCCACGGAGGAATAGGACGTGTGCCCGAAGGATTGGAGGCTAAGGGGATAGCGTGCGGCTGGGGAGGGAAAAAACTAGCGCTAACACCGGCTAAGGCCCGGGAAGGGAAAAGAAGCTGATGGCCAAACTTAGGACGATGTCTGTCCATTTGCAAGGGGATCTGGGGGACGAAGGGAAAGGACCAACATCGGTCGGCGATAAGGGGGGTATTTGTCCTCTATTCAAAGCGCCCAGAAATGGAGGGGAAGGGGAATTCGAAAGGAGCAGAAAAAAAACTGACGAAACTCTCAAGCCAGCTTATAGATACTCTTTTAGTCACTATCAAAAACCGCCTGAGTCGATGCACAGGTGCGGCCTATGGGGCTACAGTCGTAAAACCGGGCCTTATGCGAGAAAGAATGGGGAGACGGAAGTAATGAGGAACGGAAAAGTGACCCTGTCTCTCGCCGGGACTGAACACTTTCAAAGCACACTCTATATCTCCATAGATGAAGCGACGCAGGGGCCGAAAGGGGAAAGAGGATTTCAGTCCAGAACGAGAGGAAGAGGTTTTCAAAAAACCATAATGTATTTTCCAACTTCCCTTTCCGGGGCAAAAAACAGGAGGAGAAACAAAGAGAGAAAAATAGTTACTCAGTGACCTACCATCTAGACAAAAAAAAGGACAGGAAGAGATGGGCAAAGAGCGGGAAAAGTTTCGTCGGCGTTTTTCTCCGAATCTAGAAGGGCGTTAGCAGGCGAAATAGCACTACGACACCAAAGGGGGCTCAGCGGGGGGAGCATCATGAAAAAAGTCCGGAAGGGGGGAAGAGAGAAAGAAAAATAGGGCAGCGACCCATCCTCGTTCACGCCTTCCACCAACAACGAATCTCAATCTTATGGACCTGCGTAAACAAAAGACGGAGGGTGAACATCACCGGCCAAGGGGAGGGAGGCTGCAACCAGGAGAGCCGAGGAAGGGGAATGGGGACGATCCCGCGAAACGCGCATCACATCCCTCGCGTGACATCTTACATGCTCACGCAGACAGCCGAAGGAAGAGGGGACTGGTTGATGGAGGAGGAAAAGAAGAAGGAAGTCAACTGCAATGCCGGAGAGAGCGTAACTTTTCGAATGCTTTCTAATGCTATGAGTGGGTAACGAAAACATAAAACCCCCGCGGACGAAGAAAGGGAAGACCGGTAAACGACGAAACTCAGACGCTCATCTACTTACCACGTGTTCAACGCGGCTAGTGAACTCTTGCTCATTCCGGTACAGAAAAAAAGGGAGAGGGAAAGAAGAGCCGAGAGTGGCACTGCCAAAAAAGCAGACACCCTCAGCTTGTGGGGAGCCCATGAAGAAGCCATGGGGTGTTCCTGAGCGAGGGAGGGAAATCACCGGGGTCTAGGTTCATGAATGAGTGGCACAATTGGACATGAAAAAACCATACAGACTCCTTGCTGAGGGGAACGGAGGAAAAGGGATAAGACGTCTGAACCTCAGAACTGAGTCGACACCGGGGAAAGGTAAAAAAACCGGAAGAGGAGGGGGAGATGACATACACAAACTCACTTGGGCTCTAACGCAATTAATGAAGCGGTCCCGCGCGGTAGGGGCTGTCTGGATGGGAAAGAGAGAACCAGTTTCATACGGGGGAAAATCTAGGAAAAACAAAAACAAATGGAGGAGAAAAGAGAAGTATATTGATCCAATTCTGAACCTTGTGATCCGCGACATAAAACTCAAGAGCGCACAAATTTCCATATCCAAAGGGGCTAGAAAAAAAAATAGGGGATGGGGCCCGCCGAAGGAAGGGGGAGGGTGAAGTACTCACGCGATGACCCTAGCTGACCCTTAAGAACTGTGCAGGAGACACGGTGCAGCAACAAAGAAAATTCAGCGGGAATGATGTCCAAAGTGACCAGCTCATCTAGGAAAAAAAAACAAAATCCGCTCATGGTGACTTCTCTTACGCCGCACAGGGGAACTCACTCAGGGCGGGGGTCGGACAAGAGGAGGGGGCGGCAACCATACAAGGGGGGGAGAAGGGGGGTGGCCATTCCACACTATTATCGATGCTGCGCAAAGGTTTTTCTATGCGATGAGCACCAAGAGGCCAGCGAGAAGGGGGAAAAATGCGGGCCTTATTTCGGGAAGGAAAAGCATCTAGGGAGGTATCCGGTTGCTCTCGTTTAAGGAAAAAAAAAAGTTGTACTTGAATCAACTATCATGTCGGTCGAACACAGGAGCCCGAGGCCGAGGGGCCGCGGGGAGGGGTAATGACTTACTATTCAGGTAACCAACAAAAAAAATACCGCTTCCCTCTCCCGGTTTAAAAGACGGCTCCGCGGTACGAATGGGGAGGCAGGGAAATCTTAGGAGAGGGGGAGGGAGTACAAAACATCCTCCCATAGAACTTGATCGAGTGGCACTCCCTTGTTCGCATCAGAGGGGTCACCATCAAACCAACGTTCGGGTCTCGGAAGCAAGAGAGGGCAGAGATGGGTTAGTGGGGGTTGGGTGGGTTTGTTTGTTGGGGGGGGGGGGTGGGGGGGGGGGGGTAGGAGGGGAGGGACGAGATAGGAAGACGAGGGGGGAAAGACGGAGGAGGCTGAGATTGTGCTCACTTTTCGCCTGGATAGTATAAGCTCGGGTCGTAGGATAAGAGCCGAGACGTCCTGTACAGGGCTCTGAAAAAACGACGAGTCCGGAGACGGGGAGAAGCCGGGAAGCCGGGCATTGTCTTCCTTTATCTTTGGGAGCGGCCAGCCTGCTAGGAGGGTGGTGAGAGTCGTGTGGGGGCCACTTGGAATGGAAGGACGACATAAAGGAGGGGGAAGGGAAAAATAGGGAAATAGAGGGAACTGGCTAATCAAGGGGGAAGTTTAGGCCATTCAAACAAACCTCCTCTATGGTATAGATCGCGGTCATTTACAGGTTTTTAGCTGGAAAGGGAGCCAGGGGAACCTCCTCTAAAAATGAAAGGACGTAACAAGTACTGGGGCTCTTAGAATCGGAAGACTCCTAAAATGCCTGTCGAGGGACTTAGGGGCATCTGGCTTTTCCCCTGGCAGCTATCGGGGGTGAACCGAAAAGAATACGCGAAGGAAGATCCGTAACTTATATGGGAAGCAACCTTCTTCTCTCCGGACGGGTAACAGGCCGTCACAAAAAAAAGGAGGCGAAGCACGGAAAAAAGGAAAAATGCGGGAGGGGAAAAGAGAGGAAGGAGGGAATCACGGCTCTCCCATGTAAATCATCCATTCATAAGTGGGCCATCTCTTTCTTTACATTTCCTGGGAAGCAAAAAGATCCAGAGGCCTGGGAAACGCATGAAGAGATAAATCACAGTCCGCAAGACATCGTCAAAAGGACAGGTGACGGGAATTGACAAGGAATATTACATCTTGAGATAGCCTCGACGATATATCCGTTGCGTAAGGCGGCGGGGGAGACAAGGGGAAGAATTTCAAAAAAAAGAGGAAAGAAAAGGGAAGGTGTTTGGCTACATTCCATCGCTAACCCATGGGAAGTCTCAGCGGGGGGGCTTCGACATGGAACAGTGACAACGAATTGCAATAGTCACGGAAAGGTTACTGATCTGAGTCCGCTGCGATGGATACCCTCGACCAAATAACCATCTCACGGAGAGAAAAAAGGAGGCGGAATAAAGAAAATAACAGAGAAATGGGGGGGGGAGGGTGATAGGTACTCCCATATCGGTAAAAAAAACTTTTCAAAGATTCGACAAGGGGTCGCGATGCTCTGGAGAGAGAAGTTCGAAACCGTGACAACCATCCAGTGAGAATAAAGGGATGACGAACACTTAAGGCCCTTTGTCATGACTCGCTTTTCTCCGGGCCAAAAAGAACGTTCCAGCCCTTAGGTTCAGCCAGCCGTGAACGTGCAAGAACATAAAGGCAATTCAAAAAGCATGTCAGGGGAGGGGGCTATCAGGAAGGGGGGGAAGAGAAAGTGACCACAGCTAACTCCAAGTGTTAAGTGAACCGGCTTCTCAGGCGCTTACGCCAAACCTGTCATGGGAAGCGGCGTCTCTCAGGTCTCTACAAGAAGGGAGCGATCAGAGGAGAGGGGAGAAAGAGGGAACCAGATTAAAAGGCGAAAGGGGGAAGTAACGATTCACTCCTGTCCAAGGTCTTTCTGAGCCAGACTCAACCATGGCAAGAAAGGACATGACGTACCGGACCATCGCGAGCACGTCAAAAACATAAACCGACTACTGGTCAAACTAAGGGAAGAAGGGGGATGTAATAAGGGGGGAGAAAACAAGCCCCTATTCTGCCGACACCAGAAAAGCGGATGACTTTCAGAGAAGCGTCGGCCATTTGAAGTCTCTGGGCGTCGTCGAAGCAAAAGTACCGGAGAAAAGACCAGCTAAAAGCCAAAAAAGGAAAGGAAAGAGAGATCTCAGAAGCCATTCCTTCCAAAAGGGCCGAGCGCACTCAGAGGCAACTTTGAAGTTCAGCCCGGGGGGCGATCGGCACTTAAGGCGGGAAGCACCCCTCATTCAGGGAAAACCGTGTTCAACAGAGAAGGGGGAGAGGTTCACTCAGGAGAAGAGGTCACACCGGTCTCAGTTGCGCGACTTGCACAACGGACAGGGGTAGAAACTTACTCCACTGGCGAAAAAACCCCGGCGGAAAGGGGGGGGGAGGAAAGGAGAAGGAGCTGGCTTCTAGGGGTCCTTAGCCTCTCTTCTTGACGTTCATAACCCCAGGAGTGTGCAAAGCCGGCCGAGTTGGGAAGGGCTCCTGAAGGGGGGATAAAAGAAACAGGGGGAAGAAACAAGCCGGACCCGTACGTACAGGAAGGGGGGGGAAAAGGTGGGATACAAAAACAACACTGTAAATAAGATATAGATACAACTGAGCTACACTTTGTTGCAGGCCGTACATGGAAGCGGGGCGACCGGGAGTACCGGGTGTTATCCGAAGCCCGGGAAAGCCGGGTGAAGGATCAGCCCATGGGCGGAAAGCAGGGTAAAAAGACCGCAAAGGCGGCGCCCGAAGCGGAGGGACAGCTGCCTTCGAAGCCGAAAAAGAGGGGAGGAAACCCTGGGTTTCAACAAGGTTCCTTCCTTGAAAAACCTGATGCAAAGTGGGGGGGATGTGAAGCAGAGAAGGGGGTGGAGCCGGGCCTCGAAGAAAAGGGATTCGGGGGCAAAAAAAAGGAAAGAGGAGAGAGCTGGGAACGGGTTGCCCTCCTTTTAAGTCCGGAAGCCCTCAACGCACCTGGGAAACTTCACACGGTGATCTCTGGGGGGGGGATCTGGACCTGGGGAAAGGCCTGGCGGAAAAAAGGAGAGCGGGGGGAGGGAGGGAAGGCCTTTTATGTGCAACAAACCTGGCGCCCGCATAGTCGATACGAAAGGAAAGGCCAATTAGACAAAAGGCCGCAAGCAGACGGAAAAGGGGGGGAGAAACTCGGTGGTGGTGCTTCGAGCAGTCGGGGCGGTGGCCCTCTCCATTTACTTGGAAGAACGGGACGTCTGGAAAGAGGGGAGGACGAAGAATGACGGGGAGGAAATGGGGGGGTAAGGGAGAGGGGCACTACAGGGACTCCTTTCCAAAATACTGGGAACCAGTCCGAATCCTCATCCCGCAGTGGTGAGGAGCGAGAAAAGATACGAAAAAAAAGAGTTGGGGCCAATAAAAAAAAAAATCTCAAAAGAGGAGAAATAGGGGAAAGGAGGCCTGGATCTTCTTATAGTGCCTCGCCATTCTCTGCGCGAAAACCAGAACCCTACCATCAGACATGAGCCTCCGGAAAAAAAGAAAGTGGCCGCGCATGGGAAAGAGAGAGGGAGGACCAGGACGGAACCAAAAGACGAATCAGTTGTCCCAGTATTTCGGGGAAAAGGGGTCCTGGCTGAGAACTTCCCGGCTTGCGCAGGCTAAGAGAAAAAAAAAACATGGGAAAAACAAGAGGTCATCCCCTGTGATTCGAAACGCACCGGGGGGAGGCCCTGGTGGTCCATGTCGAAGACGGTCAAAAACGGAAAAACCCATTACGAGCAACTTTCTTTTGAAATCTGCTTTCTTATCTGGGCCTAACCACACAAGAAAAGGAAAAGCGGAAGGGAGGAGGGGGGCGTCCGCCGACGTCAGGAGCAGAGGGGTTATGAAAAGGGGCACGCGGGTCGACATCTAAAAAGAAGGGGGGGGGGAAAATTGTAGAAAGGAGGGAAGGGGCTCACGTCGGGACAGCGGGAAATTTTTCATAACTCCAGGCAGCAAACTTTGAGGGCGGAGGGGAGGAAGACCGGCTAAAAATGAGCGTCAGATCGAGGGGGGGAAGGAATTTTCGAGCTCCTCTTTACGCCCGCTGCTAGAGAGAGAAGATCTCACGCACAACTAGGAAGAGAATTGGGCCAACCGGAGAGGGGAAAAAAAGGGCATTGTTGGCAGTGCCGGCCTCTGGTCTCAGGAAAAAAGGACGGTTAGGAAAAGACTGACCGGAAGGTCACCCCGAACGGGGAAAAGGGGGACGGCTGCGGAAATGTCCTCGCCATTTTCCAACACAGGACATGAACTTTCGGAACGAGGGAGGGGGTGCTTTTAGCATCCATCATTTACTTCTGGGTCACCGGACCGATAAGGGGCCGGAGAAAACAGCTCAAAACCGAGAGTAAGAGATAGCTTGGATGGTTCATAGAAACACTCTGCCAGCCGGCAAGGGGGAAACTAACGACTCCAAAAAGGTCCTGGGGAGATGACGGAGTCTACTCGATTAAGTTTGGGGAAGTCACCGTAGAAAAGGGCGAGACGGGAGGAGCCTTGCTACTTCAGTTCCGGCACACTAGCGACTAAAAGGAGGGAAGGAAGGAATGGAGAATAGGGGGGCCACCTAGGTAATTTCCTCCATTCAAGGCGAAGTACGGAAGTTGTCAATCGTTAAAAAACAGAAAGGGAGGGGACGGGGAAAGGTCATGAGCGGTTCCACTACCTCCTTACCCTCGGGTACCTTATTTTCGGAAATAACCTACAAAGATCCAGAGACTGGCGAAGAGAGGGAACGTCCTCGCTAAAAAAGGAGGTCGGCGGAAAGGAAGAAAAACAACTGCGCGTATCGCCCGAAAGAGTTCTTCTCCTATTCTATCATCATTAAAACTTAACGGCCTGCCGCGCGGCATCAACCACCTCTGACGGGAGAGAGGGGCAAAAGCTCAGGCAAAAAAAGGAAGGGGGGGAAACCACAAGAAGCTGAGGAGAAAGGAAAAGAGGGACCAAAAAAGGACCACCGGAAGCCAGGGAGGATTCAAGATCTCATCGACAATTTAGTGGGGCAGGAGGGGGGGGGACGAAAAGTAACTAAGAGCATCAAATAAAAGGCCTTCTCTGCGACCAAAGCATTAAAGGAGTAAATTCACTCGGTTCCAGGGGTATGAAAGAGGGAAGGAGCCAAAATGCCGCGGAAAAAGAGGAGAGCGTGGTCTTCCGCTTTTACTAGGGGGGGAGAGGGAATGTCAAGAAAACCGGAAAACAACCAAAAAATGACGACCTACCGGGGAGAAAGGAAAGAAAGGAAAAGTCCGACTTACGGAAAAAGAAGGGCCCGGACCACGTGGTCGCGGATAAAATTGTCAGGTGCTAGAGGACTGAATCGAACACCACAGGAGCCAAGCGGAAAAAAGGGGCACAAGGCACCAACCGGACGAAAAAGGACGGTGGTGACTCCCGTATGATCTAGACATTGAGGGGACTGCTCTCTACAACGTTGAAAGGGTCGAGGCTTCAAATAGAGAAGAGGCGACGTAGTAAGGAAAAATACTACTGAGAACTTCGGCGTTCCCGGAGAAACCTAGGGGAAGGAATTTTAGAAAGCTTCGACCTGAGTATGTTGTTGAAAGAGGGGAAGGTAGGTCAAACCGCCACTCGCTTGAACTTTGTCATCCCCAAATAACCGCGAAGGGGGGGGGATCTAACCTTTAATTATGGAAATAAGGATCGAGGGAAGTGCTTAATCTCATCCCAGGTTCATCTTGGAACTAATCTAGCACAAACCAAACAGGGAGGAAGAGGGAAAGGGAGGGCATGATAACCTGGGGGATTGCTCTCCGCAGGATCACGTACCCCCGAGGAATACAAAGGGAGAGGAAAAAGAAATTTTTTGTCCAGCCTAACCCATCTGCATTGGGACAAGGAAACCGGGCGATAAAAAAACTAGGAAAAGGACGAAAACTGGTAAGGGAGTAAGGGGGGGGGGGAAGTCAGTTATAATCATTACTGAGGAGTCAACAGGGAAAAGAAGGTCCAGAGCGG
>Ga0179593_1754643_pt1 | contig 12967 bp, 21 predicted proteins | sample CZODoug2_1_08_16_FD_185931 | JGI IMG/M metagenome (GOLD analysis project Ga0179593, IMG submission 185931) | Vadose zone soil fungal communities from Angelo Coast Range Reserve, California, USA - CZODoug2_1_08_16fungal (PacBio error correction) | ecosystem: Environmental > Terrestrial > Soil >...
TCCCAAGGGAAAAAAACAAAAAGTGAGGGGGAAAGCCCAGCGTTGAAAAAACAAAAGTCAATGGCAGAAACGTTTTAACCTTCAAGCTAGTGTTGAAGAAAACGAAAGGGGGAACTGAAGAGAAAAAAAAAAACCGTATGGTTCGTCGCCAAATAAAGTGGACACATTATCTGCTACTGGACAAGGGAGAAGCAAGGGGGAAACCGGCAATTTGGTTCGGATGGCGGAAATTATGGCAACTTGGGGAACTGAAGAACCGGTGGGAAGCAGTAAAATGTGCTTTGCCGAGGAGGGCAAGCTCCAACAAAATCAAAATGAAAAATCCAAAAGAAGCATCTCACACGAAGGGCGAAAGGGACGGTCTCGAATACTAACACGCGTAAGTCGGCAAGGGGACCTTACCAAACACCCAGGGAAAACGGGGGGGCTAAAAAACAAATAGCGAGTGGCACCCAGGGTGCGGAAAGTTTTGGTGGCGGCCATCGGGGAGGAAAGGGGGTCAAAGGTTTATTAACCCTAAAAGGGGGCGGGTGTAAAGGTAAGCGTAGTGTTATAACAGCTTGATTTCAACAAACCAGGGGACCGATTTTCACAGTTGGGGGGGAAGTGGCCCCGGGGATAGAGCAAGAACCAAAACACACAAAAAAAAACTGGGGGAGGAAAAAAGAGAGTTCCCGGAACTGAAAATAACTAAAGAGGGTCCACATGGGGTGGGGGGGGGGGGGGGGTTGGAGCAAGAACTCCATGGTTCGAAGGGTGAAATGTTCCAAAATGCCAAGACCGAAACATTGAGGGCTAAAGGGAACTTGAAAAGTGAAGAGATAAAAAATCCGCACCGGGGGCCACTATCTAGTGTTGTGGGGAACGGGGAGGAACGGGGGAGGCGGCCCAGCGCGTCACGCGAAGGATCGAAAGAGACCGTCCTCCCGTGAAAAAACGCGGCAGAAAAAAAACACGGGGAAAAAAAAACGGGTGATGTGTTTGCGCAAGCGAGAACATCCTCCGATCAATGTCTGAAAAAGAGGGAGAGGCCAATTGTCCCATTCGCAAAAATAAAAAGTCAAGACAATGCTACGCGCCTCTTGTGGAACAGTCCCGTCAACAAGCGGAAAAAATTATTTGCAACGAACACATCAGGAAAAAATGGGGCCTGAGTAAAGGAACTCTCAGGAAACGTGTCTGAAGAGGACGAAGAGAGGGCGGGGGGGGGACAAAATTACGTTTGGGGGAGTTAGACAGACCAATCTGGTTCTCTTGTGGTGATCACTTTGGAGTCCAAAGAAGGTTGGCCACGCCTGATGCAACCGCTCGGGGGGAAAAAAAAAAAAACGGCAACCGCACTGTTTGACCGCCCGCTCGGGAGCAGGGCTAAAAATGGAGTCCGACTCATGCGGGAAGGAATGAGGGGGGAAGATCCAGAGCCGATCCTACAATCTGTGAGGGGGGGTTCTAAAATGGGGGGAAAGGAAAAAACGTGGGGGAAAGCTAGAGGGCCAGTTGTGTAATCAATGTACCGAGAAAAAAACCTTGAAGGGCGTAAGGAAAGAAGGTGAACCCGGAAAAAACAAACTAAACCGACGTGCCATTGTTCGGCTTGAAAGTCCGGGGGGGAGTGCAGCAAAAAGAAGGGGGCAAAAAAAGTCGATGCGAAAGCAAAAACCAGGTTGGGAAAGAAAAGGGGGATGGAAAAGGGAAAATCCATGATTTTGATGGTGGGATATTAGGGTCATTAAAAAAAAGGGGGTGAGAACAGCCCGTGGTTTTATAAAACTCCAATCAGGAAACGGAGAAGAGGGGTGAGAACCCTTGGGGACGCCAAGGAGAGCAAAAAGGGGGGGGGGGGTTTGTGCCGCCTTCCAAAAAATCCCATAAATAAGAACAGGAAAAAAAACCCGAAATGGAACCGTTCGGAAACAAGAAAAAAACACAAGGGACACGAAAGGGCCATGGGACTTTTTTACCGGAGTTATTGGGGGGGCGGGAAGGGAAGAAAACCTAGATGACCCTTAAAAGCGAAGGAGGGTGAGTTCGACATGTTTGGAAGGATAAAAGTACCAAATCAAGCAAAGGAGGACCCCAGGAACCACCTGATCAATGACGTTCACGGGATGTGAAGGGGAGGGGGATTGGAGAAAACCCCAGGGGGGCAGAAACCTGCACATTTAGGAACCAGGGGAGGTTGGGGTGAAAGCCCTTGATGTCAGTGGCCAGGGGATCAAAGAATTTTTACCCCCAAAAAGAGGGAAACCATCACCAATTGGTTAACCCTGGGCCCCTGGAAGGGGATATTAAGCACGTGGGACCACGTTTTTGGCGGGAGGGCTTAGGGGGGAGAGGGGTGAAAAGGTCCACTCCAGGGAATGGCCTTGCCAATGGCGTCAAAAATGAAAGATTTTCGAAGGGAGCCAACGGTTCCCTCAAAAGGAAGAAGTATTCGAAGCGGAACGAATCAAGGGTGACCAGCCAATGGAAGATGAACGTGGCCGAATTGATCAAAGAGGTGGGGGGGGGGAGTCCCAAGAGGTGGCATAGCTCTCCACAAAAAGGAGGAAAAGATGCAGCCACAGGAAAAGTTGCGGCCAGTGCACCTTCCCGAGCCTGACAATAAAGGGGGGGACGCCATCGGGAAAGGAAGGGGTTGGTCACGGGAAGGAACTCAGAACCTGCCGAAAGTAACCATCCTTGAAAGATAGGCAAGGGGGCGCGACAAGGTGGAGAAGGAGAAATTTAAGACTTGAAAGGGGCCGGATGGGTGACGCGCAACCTCACGCCCCCTTTAATGACCAACGCGGAAATCCAATTTACTACGGGAAATCGCAGGGGAAAACTGGGAAACATCCATTTTTTCCACCATGGGGATGTGACACAATACACCAGGACAGCCGGGACTGCAAAACTGTTGGCTCTTTTTCAACGCCCCTAGCGGGAAAGGGGTCATAACCTGTGTGGACATGGTGGAAAAGGGGGAAAACTAATTAACTTTCAACCCACTGTCCACAAAACTTGAGGAAAAAAAATGTAGAGGGGGTGGCGGGTTAAAAAATAAAAGGAGAAGGGCCCGGAGTTCGCCTTTCCAACCATGTGCAGGCACAAGGGACTCTGTGTTCAAAGGCACCACATCGGGGGAAGAAAACCCGCATAAAACACAATAACAGGGAAGCAAATGACGCAGACATGGGGGACAAAGGGGGTGAGGGATCTTGTGGTTCCTTGAAAGTCGGCAAATTCGGAAACGTGGTGAATGCACGTGAGGTTCGTAAAAAAATTCACCACGAAAAGCGGCAGCCATCTCAAACGAAAAAAATGTTCAAAGGGGTAAGGACCCAAAAGGTGGGGATAATCACCCACATGCGCTATCTCAGATGGAAAGAAAACGGAACTCTCAAAACCCATCCAACCGAAATCCATGGATGAAGGAAATGGAAAAAGATTAAACCGGGGTGAAAGGAAAGAAGAGCGAACAAGCAGACAGTGCCTGCACGACTAAAAACGGGGAAGCACCCCCCAAAATGCAAAACAGGGTGGCGGGCATTCCAATAAATGGTGTAAAAAAATACGGGACCTGGACCCAGGGGAAAGTATTTTCCTTCGGTTACGGTAAGCACCAAGGTTTCTTGTTGAAAATTTCGGAATTTTGGGAGCCCAGTAACAAGTCTGTTGCACAGAAAACACCACCTTTTGGGGCGATTGAAGGAATCGCTTGGAAAATTCAGTAAAGGAAGAGCAGACGAAAAGGCGATTGGGGGGGGGAAGGATCGCCTGGCGAAACCGGGAAGGGCTTTGAGAGGAAGGGAAGCACACATCTTTCAGGGATCTTGTTCAAAAAAAAAGTGGTACAGGTGGTTCATTGGGGCAGAAGTCGGGCTAAAAATAAACCGAAAAAGGGTGGGGTACCCTTTTGGAAAAAGATTCAAAAAAGGCGGTCCATTCTGAAGTCTGGCTGAGAAAGAAAAAGGAAACTCAACTGTTTGAAAAAAGGTCCAAACGCAGGACAAAAGTGCCTGAAGCGCCGGATGTGTGGGCGGGGCGCCAAGGAAGGGGATGCGGCTACGGGGCAGAGTCGCCCGGAAAAATTGCGAAGCAACTTGGGGCAGGGAAAAGGGAGGAAATGAAAGAAAAAAAACGAGGTGGGGAAAATCAAAAAGGGTAGGGGATAAACTGTCTGCTGGGACAGGAAAAAAAATCAAACATCGGACCGTTGCAACGCCGCATGCCGAAAGAGCCAACTTCAAGAGAGCCAGTTCAACTGGATATAACCGCTTGGAAAAATGCCGCCCTTAAAACTTTCAACAGATTCGAAACCATAGGCAACCAGTTTCTTAGGTTGGGGAATGAAACTTGGGCGCAGGGAAAAAGGGGGGGGAACTACATTGCTGAGGGTTAGTTCCAACTTTTTAAGAAAAACGCTGAAGGTCAAACCATGTGAAAAACTATTTGGGCATACAAGGATTAGTGTAATCAGACTAAAAAACACAACAGGATGAAGGGGGAACTAGGCAGTGAAGAAAGCACCCTGTAAACCACACCACTATTCGAGGGCTTTCACATGAAGGGCGCAATAAAGGGGGGGGGAAGCCCGGTTGAAGGGGACCAGGGAGACCCATTTTGAGCTGGCGGAAGTTTGACGTAATGAAGCAAAAAATCGCACACGGAAGCGGGGTGGTTGGAAGCGCCTTTCCTTCAAAGGAAGGACGGCAGCAGCCTTCACGGGCAGCAGAGACCGCGAAGAAAACGGGGGACCGGGGAGTCGCGAGCTGGCAGGGAAGGGGGAATAAGCCATAGGAGGAAAAGGTGGGGGGCGATTCCCGTAAAAAAAGCATCATCAAGAAAACCAGTTCTGCGCGAAAGAAGTTGGAACCGATGCGACCACACAATGGGGGTTTGAAACGGCCGCCCCCAGGAACGCCACGTGAGGACGCAGAGACAGGGGAGCCTAATTTGGCGAAAAAAAAAAAAAATGTCTTCGAGGGGGTTCAGGGGAGAAAAAAGAGAACGTTTTTTTAGGGGGCCACCGGACCGGTGGTGGGAAAAAGGGCGCCCCCAATGGAGTGATCCGGGAACCTGAGACACTCTGGGGGGATAGTGGTGATCAAGGGGGGTGGGGGCGGCGCCTCAGGAAAATAATGTGGTGAAAGAATCCAGGTCTTCCACCCGCTTCGTACAAAAAAGGAAATATGGGGTCGAAACTCCAAAGCTACCTTCAAAGACCCACCCAATCTAATTCGGGAGCCCATCTCCTCTTGGGAAGAGCAATCTCCAAGAGGGGATTCAAGGAGTGCAGTTTTGTTCATCGGGCGAAGGGTTGCAAAAAAGGGGGGACGGGGCCACAACAATAGTCAAAATCCGTTTTAGCTAGCAATGGTCACTAGTGGATAGCACCAAAATTCCCGTGCGTCAGGGGAAAAAGTCTGGGGTCTGACGTTCCTGGAGTTTAAAAGAAGTGGAAGGGGGGGCACGTGATTTCTTGCGAGCTGGGGGCGGGGCTGCAGAAAACCCGGGGTTCATGCGTTGATCTCATTAAATTGACAAGGGGGTTGAAAACCAAAAAAGAAGGGGAAGGCAATCTTGGATCTACAAACAACGGACCGTGAGGGAATTGTGGAAAAAGGAACATTGAAAAAACGGGCAGGGGATCCAGCTGAGCGTGTGAAGTTTGAAGGGGGGGGGGGAAGGACCAAGAGGCAGGGAAGAACAGGGCAAAAATTCCGCAAAAAAAACAAGTAAAGAAAAAAAAAACGGTCACTTTCAAGGTCCAGGGTGAAAAGGGGTAGGGGTCGGGGGGGTTGGGAGAGGAGGGGAAAAAGCACAGGGGGAGGGCCCCTTGGATCAACAGACATAGGGCCTCTGCGAACATGGGTTGGGCTGGTCTGACCCAAAGGCTCACAAGACGAAAAAAGAACCTCCGAACAGGTCTTGAAAAATATGAAAAAAAAACAAGCTGAGGAGGAACAGAGGGCGAAAGTACCCAGGGGTCAGGAACCCTGACAGGGGACTTCCAGCAGCCCTTTGGGGAGCCCCCCCCTAATCGCGGGGATGTTGTCCGTTTGAAATTGCAAGGTGGGGGGAAATGACAAACACAGAACCCGGCAATGTGCTCCAGGTGAGGGGGGGCGGAAGGCTGCCACTTGGGGGGGGAAGTACAGGGGAAAAAGCAAGGCTTACACCCTGCGGGGAAGGATAAGGGGAGTCCCATGTTCTTTATTATAAGTATCACCTCAGTAAGACAACGAAAAAACTTCTCTAAGATGGGGAAGGGATCAAGGATCGAGGGAAAACAGTCGAAAAAGGAAAAAGGGGGAAGAGCCATGTGGAAAAGTAATTAACGGAGGAAACATTTGGTCCCTGCAAACTTGCAATTTTCGCCCAAACGGAAAAGGGAGGAGTAAAAGAAAAAGGACTCGCAAGAAGACTTTGGGGCTAAAACGGAAAAACGCCAGGAAGAAGTCTTGGCCCACCGTGAAATCGGGTGAAAATGAAAAAAAAAGGGTAAGTGAGTGGAGCGGGGGAAGACTGAAAAAAAAAAAATAAAAAAATGGCGAGAAGTGCGCAAGTTCTTGAAAAAAGCGAAGGATCAAAAAAAGTGCATCCGGGCCATGGTAAAGTTAAAAAAGGGGGGGAAGGAAAAAAAGACCGATGCCCTCCGCAGCAAGGGAAATCAATTTGAGAAAAAAGGGCAAAGTAAATCCATTCTAAACGAGGCGAAAAAAACGGGAAAAACCCAGGGTGTCAAAAAAAAATGGTGGGAGGGGGGAGAAACCTTCAACAATGGACAACAAGAAGAAGAAAGGCGTGGGCTTAAAACAAATTAAAGGTCAATGAAAGGGACAGGTTTCTAAAGGGGGGACTGTCCGAACATGAAAGCCTTGCAAAAAAGAAATTACCAAAATAATACAGGTTAAAAAGTTGGGGGGGGGGGATGGTGGGGGGGGGGCGTCTCTTTCTGGGATAAAAAGGTACTGGTCTCACAAAAAAAAGGGAAAAAGGACGATGGGGAGGTTAAAGGTCCTGGAAAAAAGGACCAATGGGGAAGGACCAAAAAGAAACAGGCGTCACACCAAAGGACCCATACCTCCCAAGGGAGTGGTGCATGCGTGCAAGGAAAAAAAAAATGTTGGGGGGAGAACGGGAACGAGGACGGGCGAAAATGAGGAAGCACCGGGCCATGACTTTTGGGGGGGGAGGATTTTCTGGAGAAAAAAAAAAGGGGGCCAAAAAAAAGTTGAAACAAACTAAGAGAAAGAAAAAATAACAAAGGCCGTGCAGCATTTGAAAAAAATCAAGGGAGAAAAGGGGAAGGGTTGGGGGAGATAAAAAACCAGGCAGGCAGACGAAAGGGAAACGAGGTGGGGAGAAAAACTAAAGAAGTCTAAAAGAACATCATTGTTAGGGGAAAGGCCTTGAATACTTAAACCGGGTTGATCGTGGGGGGGAAACGACAGATGGCATCCGTCAAGGGGGGAAAAGCGTACTCAAAGACCCACTTTAAGGCGCAAAAGACCATGAGAAGGGAGGGTTGAAAATTGAATTTACTGGGGCAAAGGGAAAAGTTAGGGGGGGGGACGGAGTACTTGCCGAAAAAAATTGAAGGAAGAGGTTCCAGTTTTAGGGGGGGGCACGGCACAACGGGGGCGCCCATTTTGGGGGAAGAATACAGGGGGGACAGTTGACAAAAAGCCGCAAAAAAAAAAACAAAAGAAAGGGAGCTGAAATTCACAAAAGTTAAGGAAAGAAAGAGCGAGGGAGGCAAAGGATGGTGGGTCCTTGGGAGAGCACAGAATATGCGACCAAATGGTAGGGAGGGGGGCTCTTGTGGAATTAAAAAAAAAAAAAAACAGGCAAGGGTGAATTTACGGTGGGGTTCTCACCCAGATGTCATTGTGGCCCAAGAACGCAAACCTTGAAAACAAAAGAGAAATCCCATTGGGGGCCCGGAGGAAGGGGGGGAAAAGTACAAAAGTGACAAATCAAAGCACCCCGGACTGGGAAAAAAAAACCAAGGGAACTAGAAAAACGTTAACAACCCAAAAACCAAATTGCAAAGTTCAGCCACACTCAGGAAAAAACTGGAGGAGAGAAAAAGGGGAAAAGGGGGGCGACAAATAAGTACGCGAAAATGAAATCGGCCTCAGGGGAAATGGGGGGGAACCTGGAAAAAAGTTGTGGTCAGGAGGGGCAATGAAAAGAAGGGGCTTCTTTTTCTAAAAAGCAAATAGAAACAACTTTTGCTCATAGCTGGAGAGAGACCACCACCAACGAAAAAAAAAGGTAAAAGGGAAGGGATAAGGCGTCAGAAAAAACGCCGAAAAGGAAAAATTGCACAGATCGTTCATCGAAAGTATCTAAAAAATCATCAAAGAAAAGAATCATATGAAACACCGGGAAAAAATCAAAGATCCAAAAAAGAAGAGCTGAAAAGGAGGGGATGGGGGACGGACGTCTAAAAGACATCACTGAGGCGAGGAGAGGATGCTTCTGAAGTGGGGGAACCTCATCCCCCGCAGTGTGGTAAACAGGACCAGAGGATGTCTCACAAAGACAGGAAACCAGATTGGAATTGATTCCTTTATTAGCCTGGAAAGTATTCGTCAGAAGAGCCACAACTTCAGGAGTAAGAGAGCGATATCCGGTCAATTCAGCGGTCTAAAACACTGGGGGGTCCCCCTTCGTGTCGCCCCATAACAGGGGGGCCTCCACCCGTTTCTCTGAAACAGGCAAGAAGCAGGGGGCCAGAGGGGGGGGAAAAAAAGGCTAAATACTTAAGGTTGCAGAGGCCGGTCCCAATCCAGGGACAACAAGGGGGACAATAGAGGTGGGGGTGTGGGTAGAGATCTTCATTTCTCGGAACAGGAACCAAGGAAAAGCGGTAAATCATCCGAGGAAAAACAAGTGCGCAGGGGGGGGGCCTTCTGAAAACATGGGAAAGCGGGGGGGGGGGGGGGTCCAAGGGGACTATTGTTGGTGGCAGAAAGGAAAACCCAAAAATAAAGAGGAGGACCACCGGTTCGGGCAGCAGGGCACAGGGGTCAACAGCGAACAAAAACAAGGAAAGGGAAGGGCCTGCATCCTCAACCGCTGTGAAAGTCGCAAGGCGCAGTTATTGGAGGACGAAACCCGAGCCCTCTTAGGAATGTGTCATGAGTGGGGGGGTCTCTTAGAGGGAAATTGGGACTGCCAAAGAACGGGGAAAATGTAGACGCGGGCCGGCTGGAAAAACAGTGGAAAAAAAAGCGGACAAGGGCAAATTCAAGAACACACTCGAGGGTCTTTTCTGTTGTATCACTGTGAGCAGACTAAAAAAGGAGGTTGTAACAACCAAAAATTTAAAAACCAGAATCTTTAAAAGACTAAGCAGGTGTGGAGCCGAAAAAAAATAGTTACTAGCATTGGGCCCAAATAAAAATCTCCGTTTTCAACACAGAAAAAAAAAAAAAAAAAAAACAAAACAAAAGAAAATTTATGTAGTAACGCTTAGTCTTCCCTCTGATGGGGCCAGGCATCAAAAAAAAATACACACTCCATCGGGAATGTGTCCCCAAAGGTTGTGGCTAAAGTTGGAAAAAAAAACGGGGCGGCACGACGGGCTGGCTCAAATGAGCAACGGGGGGGGCGTGGGGATGGGGAAATCGAGCATTCAAAAAGGGTTTCCTGAAGGGGGGTCGCAAAGGGGGAAGGGGGTCAACAAAAACAGGGAAGGAGCCACGAAGGCCAAACGACAGGGAAGGTGGGAAAATAAAAAGGGGGAGCAAGAGGGGAAGGGCCAACTGTGTGTCTGCAAGGGGGAAACTTGGCACCACGGGCCAAAGGCTAACCGGTCGAAGGCGGTGAGAAAGAAGGAAATGTTAGGGAGGGTTGGGAGTTGTTTCATAGGTAAGTAAATTGACGGAGGGAAGAGTTTGAAGCCCCAATCAAAAAACGGGGTTGAGGAATCAAAAAATTTTGGAGCACAAGCTGAAAACCTTCCGCGGGGGGGGGGTAGTGCCGAATCTCCAAACTTCGAAAGGAAAAAAAAATCGGGATTAGACAAAAAAAAGACACTAAGTTTCAGGGGGGGGAAAACCTAATAAAACGGAAAATGCCGGCCAGGGGAGGGTCCCCCAGGAGTCTGGGGAAAGCTGGGTAATGGGGGAAGGATTTTGGTCATGACTCGGAACCTAGAGAAAGTGACGAGCAAATCGGGACCGATTTCGAACAGTTTTGGGTGGGTGGAAAGGAAAAACACGAATTCCAAAAAAGGCAGAAAGTAGGAAAAAACCAAGGCGCCAACACTCGAACGATGTGTGAATACCACGGGGGGGGGAATCCAAAGGGGGACGGTAGCCCGGGATTCTGTGCGGAAGGTAAAAAAACAAAGGGTGGCGAAAAAGAAAAAAGTGAAAAAAGGGGGGACTGGGATGGAAAGGAGGGGTGCCTACACTGAATTAGCTGTCCGGAGGGGGGGGGGAACTTTGGAAATGGGGAGATTGGGTTAAGAAAATTGGGGTCAACAATGAAACATCTGTGCACTCCGTGGAGGCAAAGGAGTCAAGGTATTAGAAGGCAGAAGGGTGGGAAAAGTCCCGGGGTACAAGGGGGGATGGAGAAACATAAAACAGGGCCAATAGGTCGGCCGGCAAAAAGTAAATGACAAGGGACGGAAAGGAGGCTCAGGGAGACGAAATGGCCGCCACACTTCAGAAAAGAAAAAAGGGGAGGTGGGGGGATAGCTCTTCATAAAAACAAAGGAAATCAAACATGAGGGGGAAAGGACGAAAATTTGGTGCAAGGAAATGGGAGAGAGAGAAAAACAATGGGGGACCAAATGTCCAAGGGAAAACTTCATCTAAGACAAACAAAAGAAGATGAAAAAAAGATACTAGAAGCAGAAACTGGGGGGGGGGATTGGAAAGGCGGGCACCAATTTCGAGAGGGGGGGTGGATGCAAATTCCGGTGGACCACGGGTCAAGGAGTCACTTGGAGGTGGGGGGAGTAAAGGAGGAAGTCAAACGGGATGCGAAAAGCAAAAAAATCCGCAAGAAATTGTGAAGGCACTTGTCTGCGGGGGGAAAAGAAAAGGCCTAACGGAGGGCCTCAGGGAAAAAAGAAGAAAACTTGGGGCAAAGTGCAGGCCAAGGGGAGGGTACACAGGCCGACCCAAGACCCCGGTACGGGCTGAACGGCTGAAATCACTACTACGGGGCCAAAGGGGGGGAACTCTTTCAAGAAGAAAACCTAAGATGGGGAGTGGAAAAGAGAAACCAGGTCGACCAAATGGAAAAACACGGGATCGGGGCGGAAAAGAAGATGTTTGAATTCACCCAAAGAAACAGGACCGGGGTCGAGGGGACGAAATGTGGCAAGGGGGAAGCAGGAGGATGGGTCAAGGTCCGCACGAAAAAGGGGGAGAAAAAAAGCACCCAACAAAGGAAGAACACGTGTAAAAGAAAAGGTGGGGTGCGAGTGGGGTTTGGGGAAGTATCCTAGAGATACGGACGGCCATTTCCAAAAGGTCGAAGCAAGGGGCGAGCGCAGTGGAAATTTACTCGAGGTCGATGGGAAAAGCCCCGTGAAGAAAAAAAAGAAAACCAGGTCAACCTGGGGCCGATGAAAAAAATGAGGAACAATCGGGACTGATATGTTTACTGAAAAATGGAAGAACGAGCCCTTGGGAAATGCATTGACCGTTTTCTTGAGGGGGGAAGGGAACTCAACCTTGCAAAAAACAACACCGAGTGCTAATCACGCGTGCAAAAAAGTTATGTTAAAGACCAAATCGGGGGATACGGAAGGAAAAAAACTCATCTAACGCGTGTGGGGATAACCAGGAGGAAAAACCAACCATATCAAGAGAATTGGAAAGAATGAAAAACCACCCAGAAGGGGAAAACGGGGGGACCCCTGGTGGAAATCATCAGGCACTCTTCAGCATCAGTGGGGCCCGACTGTCAAACCCAAGGGGACGCAAAAAAAGTCACGAACCAAAGTTATTTACGTTTCGGGAGAAAAGGTAACTGGGGTTACCGAAGTACTTAACCATGGGGAAGAAGGGAGTGCAGGTAAGAGCGGGGGGGATTTTTTACACAGGCGCATTGTTTGGGGGGAAGAACAGGTAAAAATCGTGGGAAAAAAAGACACGAGGAGGTCTCCGGAAAAAAAAAGTTTGAAAAGATCAGGGGGAAAAAGGAACCTCATGAGAAACAAGAAGGGAAGAACGAAGCCCGAGTGGCTTGAGAGACAATATGCGACACCTTGACGGAGGTGGGGAAGCAGTGTTAAAAGGGCGGGAAAAAAAAAGGGCTACAAACATTGGGTGGGATTGGTTCTAAAACCGAGGCAACACGGTAAAAAAAAAAAAAACTAGAACGAAAGGGGTGCGCTAAGTGCCCTGAGTACAAGGAGACTGGGGTAAAGGAGAAAGAACGGGGAAAAAAACTGACGGAGGTCAGAAGAAACGACCAGAAAGGAAAGGCAAAATCAGTAACCCAGAGAAGCCGAGTTTTTGGAGGCGCCTCAAGACAAATGAGACGGGAACTGTGACACGCTGTCCGAGAGAAAAAGGGTAGTCCTGAAACTTGGGGGGTAAACAAAGGGGCTTACATCGGCAACTACTGGAAACGAATAAAAAACACGGTTGCGCCAGTGATGTGTTCGGAAGGTCATAGGAAAAACCACAAAAAATCCGGAGGGAAACTCAAAAACCTCCGTCATAAAGCCGAAAACGAAGCGAGAGCAACGGGGAAAATCTGAGCTACCGCGGGGAAAATCAGAAGGGGAAAAGAACCGAAAAGGCAAAGGGGAAATAACCCCCGTGTTTGCCAGTGTGGGAAAAAGGAAGGGGGGAAAAAACTCCTCAAGGGGTGCAAAGGGGGTATTGAAGCCAATGGTAGTGAAAAGGACCAAGGGTTTTACTAAAAAAAACAAGGAGATGTGGCGCAACAAAAGCAACAGGAAAAAAGGAGCATGGGGGGGGGTATGTTCAAAAAAAAGTAT
>Ga0179593_1291222_pt1 | contig 12966 bp, 16 predicted proteins | sample CZODoug2_1_08_16_FD_185931 | JGI IMG/M metagenome (GOLD analysis project Ga0179593, IMG submission 185931) | Vadose zone soil fungal communities from Angelo Coast Range Reserve, California, USA - CZODoug2_1_08_16fungal (PacBio error correction) | ecosystem: Environmental > Terrestrial > Soil >...
TGGGGTTGGTTGTTACAAATACACGTAGCACCCACCGTCCGGGGGACATCTAGAAAGCAAAACGGCGTGTATTCCTTCGGGCGGAAAAGGGGTCAAAGCGGAGACAGGCGGGAGACGCCGCACCAACTTTAAGCGTGGTGGAACATGAATGCCACTAAAAACTCACCGCATTAGGAAAAGGAGACAATAGGTCCGAAGGGGGGGGGTGAAATACTGTCAAGCATCAGACACTGGGACTCTTACAGATTATACGGAGGGGGGGGAGTCCATGCCTTAACGATGGGTCATTCGCGTTAACACCAGAACCTTAATCAAGTCTTCTTTTGGGAACCTGCAAAGAAATGTTGTGTGTGGAAGGATTCAACATCCATGGTGAGTACAGTGGGAGAGATGGAAAAGATATAGGGAAAGAGTAAGGGGGACCTGCTCTCTCTTGTTTAAATTGGGGGAAGTGCAAAAGAAGAAAAGTCTGAGCGCCTGGGGCACGCGGGGGGAACTGAAAGTAGCGGAGAATGGCATGTTGGCCATCTAAGAAAGCATATGGAAATCTGATTCCTAAAGAAAGGGTGTGGGGTAAAAAATCAGTCGGAGCGGTGGGAGATTAAAAGGGGTAATGAAACAAGGTGGCCAAGGAGAGGAGGCTTGAAAAACAGGTTTCGTCTAATGAAGAGGCACTGAAGATTCCATGTTGAAGAGAGTCACTGATAGAGAGGAGGGGGAAGGGGAAGAAACTTCTGAAAACTGTGGAGTCGGAATAGCATTTCTCGAGGGAGCTTCAGAAGAGTGCGGAAAACTGACTAGTTGTGGGGGGAATGCCAACTGGCGGGCAAGGAGGGTGCTTCAAAGAAAATTTTTCCATGACAAAAGATGGGAGATGGTACAGGAGGGGCAGGTAGGAGAAAAAGGGGGGAGCCGGAAGGAGTACTAGAGAGCTCAGCGACATCGAATAGGCGGCTTTGGTGGGGGGAAAAAAAGTAGGGGGGAGACGGGCGCTCACAAAGACATAAGAGCTAATTTCATGTGCCAAGGCCAAGCGGGGAGAAAGTACAAGGGGGGCACCGGAGAGGGGTGAAAGAAAGAGCGAAAGGGTGGCAAAATAAAAAAGACGTCACCAGAGCCAACACCACACGTTTGGCAGAATTGGAAACGGGGGGCGGGGGGGATGCGTCATCAGATGAGAGGGTGCAAACGGGGAAACGCTAAGGGGAAGCAAGGAGGAGAATTGATTTTTGACAAGACGGTGTAGGTAAGGAAAAAGGGGGAGTTGGGGGGGTTTTAGAGAGAGGGAGCACCGGTTGGGTGAAGGAGGGGAAAAACAAGCGAAAAAAGAAAGGTCACCGGGAATGAACAAGGCCGGGGTAAGGAAGAAATTCGCGGGAGTTCCGTCAAATTGATGGACTAGGGATTAAGGGAGGTGGGCCCGGAATGATGAAGGCCAGGAGAGAAGTGCAAGAAGAAGACAGAGAGTGCCGGAACGGAACCAGTAATGGTGTCGGGTAAAACTTCAAGTAAAAAACTTATAGGGGGGAAACATTGGGAGGGGGAAAAAACAGGTAAGATTTTCAATTTAGGGAAGGGCAGGGAAGAAAGCTGACAATAAGAAAGAAAAAAGAGGGGAAAGGGGGGCTATAGTGTGATCTGTGTAGCCGGAGAAGGGCCTGCAAAATAGGGGTTGCGCTGAGCAAAAGAAACTTCGGGGGAAGGAGAATTGAAAAGACGGAACAACATCTAGATCAGTGGGACAAGTCGGGCTCGGCCTACACAAAGACCAAGAGTTTAAGAGCGGGGTTTGCAACCAGGGATCACGGGGGGCGGCTAATCGTTCTCCCAGGAAGGGGACACAACAACGATCCGCAAGGTTTCCAAGTAAGGACTGGGGAGAGTCGCGTCAGACGAAAGAAAAAGGTGCGGCGGTAAAAGGGGAGCGCTAAGCCACCAAACAACGGAGAAAGAGCACGGATGGTCTTACCGCAGCAAAAGGGAATTATTTTGAGTCAGGGAAGGGCAGAAGGGGGGAAAACTGAGCCGAGAGTGGGGGGTCAATCAATCTTCTGGCTAATCTTCTGCGGAAGGCGGGCGAAACGCAGAACTGCAGGGGGGGTTTATAAAAAAAAAGCCGAAAGTCCCAGCAAAGGGGTTTCAGGAGCACATATAGGAAAACGAACTGGTAGCCTCAAGTCTCAAAAAAAGAGGGGAAAAAAGGCAAAAACCCTATAACCTCAAAATAGCAAAGGGGATGAGCGGAAGAGTGGGGAAAGCGGGCGTCCCTGCTCCAAGGACCCAAGAAACCCTACGTCCATGTGTGCAGTCAAAGGGGGGGGAAACCGCTCTGTCTCGCGGCGGGAAAAAAACGATGCAAATCAGGGGACAAAAAGGAAACCTTACGGGGGGGCGTTTGAACGCCATAGTGTAATCGAATTTCTTGCTGCGCTCAGACGGAATTCTTTCGCGGGAAATGACTTAGGTCGGCCTCCAAGCGGCCCGGAAGCCACGGACGGACAGGACTTGTGGTCCTGGGGGCAACGGAACCGGAACCCATCGAGGCGCAGGGGCGAAACCACCAGAAATCACGAGAAAAAAAAAGAAATTGGACAGGGAAACTCGCTGGGCAAAAATTCCATGCCCATACGCCTACTATTAAGGTGGTGACGGAAAGAGGGGGTCCTCTATAGCCTTTCTAAACGACGCGAATGGCAACGGCGGAAAAACAATTGGGGGGTCAGAAAAGGGGGAAAAAACTAGGTCGACGATGCACCCTGTGAGAAGTTCTAAAAAAAACAAGTAAGAGGAAGGTTGCGCTAGAGGTCTAAAAGGTCAAAAATAGAAGAGGAAAGGGCTTCTTTTGAGACGAACACCATTCACCGATTTCGGTTAACCAACCGGAACTCGAACCTCGAGGAGTCTGCTCTTATCTGAGAAGGGACAAAGGGCAGGCAAAGCGTACGTTCTCGTGGCAAATGAAAAAGGGGAAAAAAAACAGTAATCAGAGAATGGGCCAAAATGAGACAGTGACTAAACTCCTGATGGGGGGGGGTCGGAGGGGGATTGGCCAAAACAACGAAGAAGTATTGGAAATCGGCTAAGAGCGTCCGAAGCGATGGTCCTAACTTTGCGAAAGTTAAAAGTAAAAAGCGCGCAAAATCAAGAATGTAGAAGTAAACAGGGGCCTGCTAAGAGGGAGAGGAATAATCATCCTCGCCCTGGGGGGGCCACTGAAGGGAAAAATAAAGTAGAAAGCATATCCGGGGAAAAAAAAAATGATTAGGGGCCGAGGATGCCTTAATATGGGGACCGTGTCCTAGCTCAACAGCCGGGGGGAGAACGGAATCAAGGCGGTGCACGATAAACTAAGGCACTCCAAGAGGAAGGCTGCAAGACATGAAACACGAAGGAGGGAAGTCAGGGAGGACCTTAGGGGACAACGAGATCATTCCATACTAGCAAGTACGAAAAACCGTAGACAAATGGATGGGTGACCGTTCAAAATCTAAAACTCAGACGCAACCCTACACGATGCGGGGGAGTGGCCGGGGAGGAGGAAACGGAGCATGGAACAGGGGTCAAAAAGAGGGAAAAGGAAACTGCTGAAAAAGGATGAATAAAGACTAAGAAGTAAAATGAAGGGAATGAACAAGGGGCAGGGGTTTGTAGGGTTCCAAAACCAACGACCCTTTGCTTTTGTCTAGGGAAAAAGTGATAAGGGACTTCTGGTAAAAGGGGAAGCGAATCCCCACGACTTTGTGATCACTGAGGAAGGGGGGTGTATTCCGCAGAGGGAAAAGCGAGAAAAAACACACCATTAGATATAGAGGAGAAGGCCACTGTAGGAACCTACAGCCCCCCGAAAATGCGTCGCAACGCTTCGGGAGTCAGAGAAGGAAACAACGTTCACTACTGAGGAATAAGAGAAACCCAAAACATGGAAGCGTGGGTGTCTGTGAGGGCAAAGAAAACGAACCGAAATCATCCTTAACTAAGAACATAGGGGAAAGGAAGGGGTTGGTACAGAAATTCAAGAGGATCGTAAGGGGGTGGAAGGTCGTGATGCTCCATGTCACTAGTGTCATTCGGGACGGTCAATCAATGGCTGCTTCTATTTTTGGAAGAAAGTGTGGGGGTGTATTATGAAGGATGACAATCAGGGGGAGAAGTTTGCAGTACAGGGAAAAAAAGAATATTAAAAGGAGAGAGGGGAAACTCAGGGGACTGAAAAGGACTCGGCTGTGGGGTAAGGAGGGGGAACCTGACCGAGATTCATTGATCGAGGGGAAAATCGAAAAACCGGAGAGGCAAGCGGGAAAACAGAGAATCCATAGGAGGAGCAGAGGGAAACGAAAGGGGTGTTCGATCAAAAACTGGAGAAGGGCTCTTTGAAGGGGGAGGTTTAAGGGGGAAGTTCTAGATGAACTTGGGGGCCATTGGAGAGAAAATCGCATGACAAGGAGGAGGACCCAGAGAGAGAGGGAAATACGCTTGAAAAGTGACTATACTCCACTTGTCATGGGGGAATGAAGGAGGGGGGCGAGAAGGGAAGAAGAGGTAGCCAGAAAGTGGGGGGGGGGCAAGTCAAATCCAGGAGGAGGAGTGGAAACACTGGACAATGTGAGAGGCCGCCATGAGAAAGGGAAGGGTCACTATGAAATGGAAGCAGAGCAGTTGGGGGGCTGCGGGGGAATCATAGAAGAAAGAGGAATACGACGTTCGTGCGAAGGTGGGAAAATAAGGCTGTGGGGCGGGAGAGGCCCGCCGGAATCCTGAAGGATTATGGCCGGAAGATAATGGAACTAGGATATCCAAATACCGATTTGAAAGAACTAATCTCCATTGTGGCAGATCCACTAGGGATCCCTCACAGCCCACAAAAAAAGTCAAAACGTTTGCCCACGCCGGGTGGACCAAGCGGACGAGTTTCAGCAAAGGACGCAGCTCTTGGAAACAAAAACAATACATTATGGAAATTCTTGAAGAAATGGGCCCAGCGACGTTGGACACCAGGAATGAAACGGGGGGTGTGGGGGTTGGGGTATAGATGTTCGTGGGGAAAGCAGGAAAGGGGTGAGGGTAGGCCAACGAACCTCTATGGGGGATCTAAGGACGAACAAATTCAAGGGGTAAAAGTACAGAAAAGAGATTCGCTGGCAGTGTGGAAGGATACCTCCTTAGGTGCAAACGCGAAATGGGAAGCCACGGAGATGCAAAGAAAGCAAATAAATTTTCAGGAGAAGAAGACAATCAGTGGGGGTCTTGTGGGTAGGAGTCATACGTCCGGAACCACCGAGATAAGATTAGGGGATTGTGTAAAAAGTTAGGTGATACGTCAAGAGAGGGGACGGTAATGGGAAATCAACTTGACAACACGAGTATAAACAAAGAGAAAAACGGGGAATTTCTAGATTTTTTAGGAGGGGGAAACGGAAGGGCCCTGATCATTGTTTGGGAGATCTCTATGCACGGGAACTGGATACTGGGGAAGGACAACAATAGGATTTACTCTGAAGGGAGAAAGCCGACCAATCGGTTTCTGAGGGCCGCAAGCTTCGGAGAATCGTTCGAAGGAGCAAGATGGGACAACAAAAAAAAAAACATCCGCGTGCAAACTTCTGTGCCGAGATCCAAATCAAAGCAACGAATAAAAATGGTGTGATGCGACGACTATAACGCAACAAAAAGGGGGGGGGGTAGGCTTACAATTAGATCTTACAAAACCCGTGCATGATGGGAAGACGGGGAGATAGACCGAGTGAAAACCAGAGAGGGATCGGGGGGTCACATAGATCAGACGGGGAGAAAATCGGGAGGAGACCGAACTGGTCTAAAAAAACGCAAAAACGAATTGTGGGGAGGCTTGTATCTGAGATAATCAAAACGAGAGTGTTCCGGCTAAGATTAAATAAACTCGACGGGTAGACTCATTCTCGAAAAAAACGATCCCAAGAAGAGCTTAGAGCGTTGCTACAAACAATAAGCCCGGGGAAAAAAAATGTTCTAGGGGGAGAAAGAGGGGGTAGCTGGGAGCCCTTCTCAACAAAAAAACTAACCTGAAGACATTTTATCAATTGGTTCAAAAAGTGAACAGAACTTGAAGGAACGGCGTTAGAAGGATGGCAATCAGGGGTAACAAAATATGGGAGTTTCGCGTAAAGCTATTCAGTGCTTGCATTACTCGGCCCGGAAGGAATTTCACATGGAGGTCAGAAAGGAAAGGAAAAATGGCGGGGAAAAGCCAGATGGAAACGACATCTAGGCTTTCACCCCGACGTGTGTAACATGGCATAACTAGAACCAAAGCGAGGGGACGGGGAGCACGAAAAAATTACAGGAAAGCACTGAGAAAAAGAGCAGGGGTCAAAAACATGAAGGGGACAAGGAGAGGTGAAATCATTACCGCTACGGGCTGACCAGGGGGAAGGGGACAGGGGGAAGAGCGAAAAAAACAGACTGATCTAAATGGTCACTCGGGCAAGAAGAAGTGGGGGAAAGGGCGGGGGCACGCGAAGGGGTTCTGAATGATGTCAGGGCAGGAGGGGAAAAAGGCAAAATGGAGTTTCGAAAAGGGATAGCGTAGGGGCCGGAAAACTACGATGTCTCCTTGAGGCGGAGTCGGGCCAGAAGAGGAGCGGAGTGGGAACAGAAAAATGAAAAAAATCTGACTGGAACACCGGAAGGAAGACCAAGAACTATTATTAAGAGCGCGCTCTAAGATACTTCACGAATCCACAGGAGGAGGCAGTCTGATTTTGAAGAAGGAAAGGGACCAAGCCCGACGAAGAACGGGCATGGGAAAAAATGGGAAAACGGGGGGTCCGTAACTAAGCATCCTGGAAGTGAAGGTCCACCCAAAAAAAGGAGCGGTAAACGCTTGCTAGCTCGACGCCGGAAAAACAAGTGCAAGTGGAGAAGGATAACCAAAAAATGCGGGAAGACGAAGAGAAAGGGGAGCGGGCAAGGGGTACTACTGGCCTGAGCTACTTAGACGAACACGGGCAAAGAAAGAGAGCCGCCACCTTAGAAAAAGGGGAAAACTACACACGACTTGCAGGGATCAAAACCAGGGAAAAATCCTTAATATGGTCCGGAAAAAAGGAACCCTCAATACCTCAGTTCCAGTAAGCAAAGGAAAATAAAAAAGAAGAAAACGGACTCAAAGGGGGGAAAAGCCCATAAAACTAGCAAGAGCGGACAAAACAGGAGGAAAGGGGGGTTCCCTAGAGCAATGGACAATAGAGAAAGGGCTAAAAACCACCATGTGATGGTTAATAAGGGGACACTAGGCCACAAAAAAAAAAGACAGGCAAAAAAAAAGGAAGCTCGAGCGGTATAGGGGACAATCAGAAAAGAAAAATATTAAACGCATTCACGGGGGGTCAAAGGGTCACGATTGAATGTGGCTGTACACTGATAAAAAATACTGGAAACTAGGGGAAAAGAAGGGGGCGATTTCAAGACAGGACGTTGGGCGTGGACCACTAAAAGAAACACGAGGTCAAGGGGACGGACAGGAGTATCTGGGTAGTTAACGGCTTTACGGCGACCTTACCGATCCCCAGGTCCATCGGTCTCTGAACTTACAGACGGGTTGGGGGGAAAGGAATAAGGGTAGGGATGATACAACAAGCAAAAGTAGAAGGGAGGCAAGCAAAAGAACTCAAACGGGGAGGAAGGGAAACACCCGTCAGGGCAGTCGATCCAAGGAGAGAGGGGCGCGTCAGGAAAAAAGTCACTCCTCTTCATCTTCAACTGCACGGGGGAAAAAGGGAAAGCGTTGAATGGTAGTGATAAGAAAAAACGAAAGATCAGTCAAAGGAACAGGTCACCCATGAGGTCAACAGAGGGTTTCAGTAAGACTTGTCAAGAAATTCACTCTTACACGTAAAGTGTGGGGACCCGCAGGGGACATTTTAAGGATACCCGATTTTACCACATGAGACGGTGGAAAACCAGCACCGGTAATCTGAGGGGGGCCTTGAAGGAGTTGTTGTGTTATTAGTGGAAAGAAGCATGCAATGGTGAGAATGGGTTGAAAAGGACGGGGGGGATAGAGGCGCTCAGTCCCGCAGAGGAACGGAACAGGGGGGGGGGGTTGTGTGGGGGGTGTTTGTTGGGGGGGGGGGTGTGGGGGTGGTGTGGGGTGGTTTGTTGGTGAATTGACTTCTAGTGGGGGGGAAAAGGGGGTGGCCCCAAAACAGAGATCTGTCTCGCGGGTGACCAGCAGACACAAGGATTCCAAAAAAGAAAATGAAGTGCATCCTAAATGACCAGCCATATACTATAGAGGCCGAGAAGTTGTGGGGAAGGGATCACGGAAAGCTTATCTCTTGCAACTTGGGGAAAAAAGGTGGGTCGTTGAGGAAATGCGGCAGGGGCCGGCATCGGGCGCAGGAGAAGAATTATTGCACATAGGGGAGCACTTCTGGATGAGGGGGGAGTCTCCGCAGGTGACGGAGACGGGGCCTCACTTGAACGGTGCGAGGGGAGGAAAGAAGGCCGAGAGGGAAACGATAGGCTTTGGTTTGGCAATGAAGAATGCTGAAGGGGAAAGGGGAATTAAAAATAAGTGGGTGGAAAGTACAAACTTCTTAGGAGGGGTACTCATGATTTCAAGGTCGCCATACGAGGGGCGAAGGGAAATACTATCCGGAAGCATCAGCCGGTCGGATAGCGTTACGGTTTGGGAACACTGCAGGGGAGAGGACCCACATCCAATCAAAAGAGTGAAAGATCACGACTAAGGGTAAGAGAGAAGGACAAACAAGCGTGGGGGTAGATCAAAGGGGAGCTTCAACTCAGCAGGACGAACCAAAGGCAAAAAAAAACGTCGTCAGGGGGGAAGAACGTTGCCAATGGAGTTCTTCTGGGCGGACAAGGTAAGAAAAGGGGGAACGCATTAAACGTACCGTATATAAGGGAATTGACTTGTGCCCAGCTACGGGAGAATGGAAAAACGGAGGGGTTGTTTTGGGTTGGAGATGGATGGACGCCGGGAGGGGGTTTAAGCTCCATCTCCAAAGCGAATTTGGGCAGGGGAGAAAAGGAAAAAAGGGTCACGGGGTAGGCAAATTGAAAGATTACGACCCGGTGAGGAGCAAGAGAGTAAGGAGTTCCGAAAATGAATGAAGCCGGGAGCCGGACAAAAGGTTTACAATATAGGGACCGAAATCAACGCAGATTGTCAGTGGCTTTTCATAACTTCAAAAGGAGAATGGTTTAAGGTCGGTTGCACCTTTTTCCATGGAAGTAGGGGGGTACAGTACCGGTGAGAAGGAATCCTCTTGTCCCAAACCTCCCCTATAAGAGGGGGGGGGGAAAAAGTGGCAGTAGGTTTAGACGAGAAGGCTCTGAGAGAAGCTTTGTTTGCGGGACGCTAGGAAAGCGAGCAAACGGGTGGGGGGATACCAAAGGTTACGAAACACTTGGACTTGAGCCTCAAGGAAGGAAACCAAAATGTTCATCGACAATGACGGGTCTAAAAGGACTAAAACAGATCGAGGGACAAACACCTGCCGCGAAAGAAAGACACTGCGGGGGCAGATCACCAATCTAAGAAGAGGGGACCACCTGGTTGCCGACTAGGAAGTCTATCAACAAACAACAACTGAAAAAAGGTTTAGTAAAAGATCTATATCTCTTCTCAAGAAGGGGAGTGTTGAGATGCAAAAGGGGTGTCGACAGAAGTGGAAAAGTCTCGGAGGGAGGAGGGGGGGGGGGTTCACATAAGATCGGAAAGGGGGAGAAAAGCTGGGGGGATTCAAAAAGCGTGCGACGGAAAGAATTTTTCAAAGTGCGGGGGAGGTATGGTGGGGGGGGGGTGGGGGGGACTCAAGTCCATCCAGAGAGATGTTGGCCGCGAACCATAGAAAGGAAAAGACACCACGGGCACTAGAGCGCTCAGAACCAAGGAAGACCGAGTCCCAACTATAGACTAGCTCCAAAAAAGTCTCTCTCTTTAAAACCCCCGAATTTCCTGGAGACTATTGTGGCAACGGGCGCCAAAAACAAAATGCTCAACCGGCTCCCACCGATAAATGGGGGGGAAATCAAGGAAAAACGCTACAGACTTGAGCGCGGGTGGAGAGAGTGTTGGCAGAAGGTACAAAAGAAACCTGAATTGGGGCAAGTTGGGACGGAAAATATTTGCAACGTTTTCGGTCTCTACATTAAGGAGGGAAAAGGGAAATGCCTGGACGAGGTCGGAAAATCAAACGCAAGAAACCAGAAAGCACTCTTAGGCTACGGACGGGGTGAAGGGCATCAAAACGCAAAATAGTGTTGTCAGGGGGCTCACCAAAACTAACCGGGACAGAAAGAGTCATAGGCACAACACCTCATTAAGACAGAACACGGAGACGGGAAAAAGTCAGGCCCGATACTATAAAGGGAGAGGGGTGGGAAGAAGGGCGCTGACAATCATAATCTAACTGCAAAAGAAAGGGATAAAAGACCAGGGCAAAGGGGGCAGGGGAAAACGCCTGAATAGTGGGGTGGACGATGGATGGAATGAACGGGGGGAGGATAACCGCGAAAAGGGATAAAAACCGATCAGGGGCAAGGGGGTCAAAAGGTCTACAGGGGATCTTCTTCCGAGATCTTAAGGCGTGATTCGCACAGAGCCAATGCAAAAACAGCTGCTGGTGGAAAAAGAAGAGATCACAACTAGGAATTTAAGAGAAATACAGCACGAATGAAACTAACGGAAGGGAGTAGAGTGAAATCCTGCAGATCCGGTACAATACCTAAAGCAGGAGCGAGGTAAGAAAACATTTTCATGAAAGGGGACCTGCAGCAGTAGTGGAAAAGTGTAAAAACCGACTTCTCTGGTTCGACTAGCGGAGAACATCTAGACAAAAGCTAATGTCAAGCGCAAGTGCAAGTCTATAATCAACCTGCGAGGCAGGGGAGGAAAGGAAGCTAAGACCTTGGACAATAAGGTACTAGGTCTGCCCCAATCAGGAAGGGCAGAAGCAGAACGGTGACACCGGAAAAAACAGTTAAAGAAGGAAGACTGCCGTATCTAAAAACCTCGGGTGAGGTGACTCAAGAAGTAAGAGGGGAACTGGTCCAGGATTAACCGAGCTACTTCGGACATTAAGAAAAAAAATAGCTACCAAGATGGGACGAACCAGGGAGCCTGAAGTTTGGCCATCCATTAAAAACACTATCAATACAGGTGCATGAGCAAGTTAACGAGGGAAAAGTGGGTCCAAAGAAGAAATTAAAACCTTATGAAACAAAAGGGGGAAGGGTGACCCATCCAGTCACACAGACAAACAGACCGGCAAACCGAACTCGCATCGGTTCAATGGGTGGGGAAAAGGCGAAGGACCAAAAGACTTAAAAACAGTTCAAACGGTACGAAAAAGCACGTCAAAAAAGGAAAGGGCTGCTGACAGGACGAAGAATCGTGTACAAAAAAAGGAAAAAGGGTCAGACAGTGGTAAAAAAGGAGGGGGGAGGGGGATTTGCCCAAAATAAAAAGAACAAAAGAGGAGCCAGGAGGCTTGGGAGTCGTGAGGTAGAGCAGCCGGATAGTCGGGGGAATGAGAAAAAAGAACGCCGAGAGGAAATGCTAAAAACGGAAGGGGTGTGGCCCCAAGGAGAATGGTGACTAGGGACATCGCGAGAAAAAACAAAAGGGAAGAGGCAAAAGAAGAGAACGAGCAAAGGGAGAAAAAGGACACCACCCCCGGGCGTCGATAAAGGGAGGGGTCAGAGTAAGGAATGCATACCTTCAGAAAAGCGGAAAAAGCAGGAATAGAAGCCAAGCCCCTGTAAGGGGGCTGAAGGGAAAGGAAAAAACGCCACGCTTAGAAAAAGGAAAAATGAAAAAAGAAAACACAGGGCACCTGAGTTGGTTGGGTGTATTCAGGTCACAGGCAAAGGAACTGGAGAAGGGGCTAAGCGGTTGAAAAACCTTCAGGAAATTCGTCATGCTCCGGTCATTAGGGCGACATCAGGAGAACTGAGAAGTAGGGGCAATGTCCGTTATTTGGTTGTAGTGGAAGGGAGGTTCAAGAATGGGTGCTAAGGTGGGCAGGCAGTAGCGAGGAAATGCGCTACGGAAGGTAAGACTGAACGACTCTGAGAGGGGTGTGAAAAGGGGATGGCAGAAAGAGAGGAGGGGTACTGTAACGCTCGAAGGAGTCAGTAACAGAGAAATGGGATGGTGATCGACACCAGCACATTCAGTATAGGAGAAACTAAAGTTGGGAGAGACGGCAAGCGTCTAAAGGGGATCAGGAATTTGTCGTTTCAGGAAAGCATGGAGAGGTCCATGGGTGAGAGGAAGACGGGCCGAGATAAAGAAAATATGAAAAAACAAAATAAGGTCGGCGGCTTTGTCGCTACCTCAGGACGGACAGTAGCCGGGAACTTTAAGGATGTTCTGAAAAATGCGGAAAAGAGGGAGTAAGGTGAAAAGCCAGGATTGTTTTGGGGCAATAAACCCGGATGAAAACCTGTTGGAAGGGGAAAAGGGGAAAATGGGGGAAAAAAAAGAAGGACATTCCGATTGTCCAATCGGCAAAAAAGGAAGGACCGCGGTGGCTGAGTGCGATGTCGACATCCAGCAGAGAGAATCTTCCGGGAGAGCATTGAGGGAAAGGGGTGGGGAAATGGGGGGCGCGATCACTATCAAGATATTGCGGGAAGGAATAAAACCATGAGAACAAAGATAGGTCCGAATACGGACTGATTATTGTGCTGAACGAGAGAACAATCGAGGGGAACGAACAGTTAATTAACCTCTCAAAAAACCAGTGTTGACCCGCCGTTGCAGCGGGCTGGCAAGTATAGGGTCATCAATGGAAGGAGGGTGATGGCAGCCCCGGAAAAACGACTACCGGAATGAAAGTCGGGGGATGCTGGGGGGGAAAACATAAACGGAATGAAAGGAATGGGTTGTTGGATAAAATGAACGCAGGGGAGTTACGCCAAAAGCAGGACAAAAAGGTGGGGCTCTGTCGGAGGACC
>Ga0179593_1313816_pt1 | contig 12966 bp, 8 predicted proteins | sample CZODoug2_1_08_16_FD_185931 | JGI IMG/M metagenome (GOLD analysis project Ga0179593, IMG submission 185931) | Vadose zone soil fungal communities from Angelo Coast Range Reserve, California, USA - CZODoug2_1_08_16fungal (PacBio error correction) | ecosystem: Environmental > Terrestrial > Soil >...
GGAAGCGACGAGTGGAGCGGGGAAGGGGGGCAGTGGGGAAGACTCGACGGGGCAAAGAATCAAAACGATACCGTTGGCACAAATGTCTGACATGTGAGAAAGGACGGACGGCGGACTCATAACGGACCACCGTATCAAAAACAATCAGCCCGCCTCTCCAGGAACGAGGTAGCGTACTGGGAGGTAGAGGAGGAGGGGACACCGCAAAAAAGACAAAACGCCAGGAAACATCAGTCATCTCCCTGCATAACATAAGACAGGAGTGACTGGGGAGAGCTCAAACGAGCATCGCCCGAAACTATAATGAAGACGAGACCGACCTAGGGTGGCGAAAAAGGGGGGAGAAAGAGGGTCAAGTGCCGAGCACGAAGTCACTGCTACGAAGTCTACACACACTGCTGGATGTGCACACCCGATCGAGACGCAAAACTGACGCGGCGTTCGTAGAGGCGGGAGCTGGAGCAGAAAGATCACAAAGAGGTTATCAGGGGTGAGGGGGGTGATCGAGAGTCTAATCGGACGGAAGGAAACACCCTGGGCTTTTAACTGAACAGGGGCAAGGCATCCAAAATCGCCGAGGAAAAAGGGATATCATGACAGGGGCCGGAGGGGGGGAAACGAGGAGGACGGGAACGTGTCTCTGTTGCTAAATAGGGGTCAAGGTCCGAAAATACAACTGTGTGGTGAGACGATCGACTCGCAAAAAAGTTTAAGAACGAGGAAGTTGGACCAAGGGGACGGAAGGTCGGGCTGAGGGAAAAAAGGTAAAAGGCGCTCAATTGGGGGAACAAAGTGGTAAGGGGTGACACCGGAGATCGGCCTCGAAGAGACTAAAACGTTTGAAGAGGGTACGGGTACAAATAAAGAGAAGGGAAACGTACGAGGATGGAAGTTTGACAGACAATACTTCGGTAAACCTAATTAGACAAAAAGGGGTTCGTGGAAAATTTTGTGAACACCGAGTAGGTTCAGGCAAAGAGGGCATCAAAAACATACGCGTGAGCCAAAAGAGGACTTGTTAAGTCATTATGAAGCGACTGGCCTGAAGGAGGGGAAGGAAGCACAACATAACCATGAGACTGCATCAAGGGGGCCACCGGGTGAGGGGGAACTGCTCGAAGAAAACACCGGCAAATTCGCAAAGCTCATTCAAGCAGCCGAGCAAAGGTTTGAGACAAAAGCCAGTCATTCTGATCAGAATGAGATGACGTGCATCTCTATCGGAGGCCGAGAGCTAATTACCAAATAGTAGTGGATTTCGCGGTTTAGACTTAAAGAACCTTCTGAAACAGGTAAAACATGGGACGGGGTCCGAAGGTTGCTGCTTCCGGATTGTTATACGAGGTCTTACTAAGGACTGAGGCCACGCGGATGCGAAGAATCAGTCAGAAAGAAAAAGAAGGTCCGGACAACCTGGTTTGAGCACTACCACTTTATTCTTTATAGAAAAGGACGATTACATTCCGCATCCACGGAGGGGAAACCAAAGGGGGTAACAAACTGTCGGCCAGGAACCAATTCGGAGAACGGGGGGACCAGAGGGGAAAAGGTGGAACTAACCTGTTTTTCAACGCAAAGGGATTGTTCGCTAGGAAAAAGAAAAGGACTGAGTGAAAAAACCCCGGGGGGAAAGACGGCACCGAAAGTCCAGATTTTAAAAAAAAAGCCACAAAAAAAACCAACCCCCACACAACCCAACCAACCCCCGCGGAAAGGAAGAAGAAATGTCCGCTGGGCATACTTTTAAGAAGATAGCCATCACTTAGTTGAAAACCTCTGGGGAAGGGATACGTCAAGCGACACTGGGTTCCTTCTATTTTGAAGACATCGCTTTACCTGGATGGAGAGACGAGCTTGCTTGAACGGGATAAGCAACAAACGGTCGATGGGCAAGGGTGAATCAATTGCAAAAACCTGAGACGGGCTACAGCGGACTAAATTTGCGGGAATACCCCCTAAATGGTCTGGGTTAAGTGGACGAGCAAAAAAGGCCTATCAAAAAGTGTTGCCAGGCGTGAAGGAAGCTTAAACGCAGGCAAAAGGAGAAAACGGAGATTATCTTATTGGTCCAAACTCTTCGGGTCCGTACCAGAAATACGCGGGAAAACGTAAAGCAAGCGAGAAGGGTCTATCGGTGGAGACCGAAGCGTTTGGGTGTCAGTGACTTAAAACCATATTTAACCATCACATCTCAATCAGCCGGAAAGGGTTGTCACGTTTTCTGAAAAGGGATAAGTGTTGTGACATAACCTTGGAAGGAACCAGAGAAAAATGCCGGGATTGCGGGCATGCAGAGGTTGACAAACTTGTCTTTCGCCTAACACGCGGGGAAAGTGATTAAAGGGGGAAGAGGAGCGAAGGGGTGGCGAGGTTTTTGAAGTTCCAACTACCAGTGGTACGATTAACGCAAAAACTGGACGGGCTCAAATGAGCCGAGTAACAGTACTCCAGAAGCCGAAGGGAGTGCCCAAGTTGTGGGGAGGGGGAGAGTCCAGAGGGATTAGACCGCTACACCCCTGGTATGCTTGTCGCTGTATATTTGAGGCAATCAAAAAAAAGAATTACTGGGGTTTACGTCAAGCCGATCAGGAGCACAGGGGAGATCGGAACGGGCCGATGCGGGGGTAGGTCGAGAAAAAGAGGAAGGAATATCTTCAGAGAAAAAAACGTAGAAGTAGTGGAAAAGATATAATTAAAAAAGTGACTCGACTACAACGAACTGTCAGGGGGAACTACTACACAAAACGGGGGGTCTCCCCTGATCGGAAGACGCCAAATACACGTAGAAAAGGGAACGGCATCAAAAATAAAATAGCGCCAGCATCACGGGGGAAAGGGTCCAGGCGAACTAAAAGGGGCGAGCACAACCAAAAGACCATTTGAAGACAAACGGCTCAGGAAATTACAGACTCATGCTAAAAAAAATCAGTTCGGCAAATGCGCGAAGGAAATTGATCAGCATTTTTTAGGCCAACCTACGGACACGAAACTTCGATACAAAGGGAGGAGTACAGCTTGTGATGCAGCCAAAAGAAAGGGGGTTCAAACCTCTGGAAGGCATACTCCCAAATTTAAGCTCTTTCCGGCATTTGCTAGACATGGGGCGCAACAACACTGACCGCGTCTAGTAAGTGATGGAAATAGGGGGGAGGGGTAAAGGGAAAAGAGGGCGAGCCATACCATTAAAGACCGGTGACAGGAATCTTTGGAGTAGGGGGTACAAATGGACCCGACTGTGTGCCCGATAGAAACAAGAAAATGGCCGCAGGTGGGCGAATGCTGCAAGAGGTGCACAATGCCACAAACGGCAAAAAAAGGAAGGGCTACGGAAAAGTGAATAAGCCGCGGCAACGCTCCGTACGTTTGAAAGAAAAAGAAATCCGCTTCAGCCCGGACGCAGGGGTGCGCCTGACCGGGACACCGCATGAAAAGAACCAGAAGGAGGGGGGAGGTCAGCAGTTGCCAAAGCTCGTGTAGAGAAATGTACCAGGGAAAATAAAAGCTGTGCCGAACACACTACGCAGGCAAAATCAGAGGTTGACGTGAAGGACAAAGGCGGGTTGTTATAAACAACGTGCAGGTATAGGAGGAACCGAAAAAGGGGGCTCCGCAAATTGCGGGAAGGGGAGAAAAGCAAGGACAAGCCTTAAAAGGAACGAGAAAAAAAACCATTGTTCAATGACGAAAAGAAGTTGAGTAAGGTAAAACGGCAAGAGGAAGTCAACCAACTGAAGGTCCGGGCAAAACTAGGCACGTCGCAAAAGTGGATCATTGAAAGGAAAGATCCACATTGGGAGGCTACTTCCGCCGCAAGTTGATATGAAACCAAAATTAGACCACAATTTAGTCGAAAGTCGGCAGACGGAAAGGAAAAAAAGAAATGGAAAAAAGACGTCAGTTCGTCAGCTAGTTCGTCACATAGCGGACGAGACATGGGAGACAGGAAAGGAACTGGCCAGACAAAAGCCACCGCGGCCCGTCAATACTCTGGTTCTGCAACGCTCGGGCAAAAACATGCGCCGCTAGCTAAAAGTGAGGGTATCTCAAAAAAGGCGGAGATAGAATAGAAAGGAAGACGAAAAGGCAGCGGCGGAGAGAAGGAACCATGGACCATACGGGGTGCCCAAGCTACGTGAGTAAGGGTTGAATCAACAACGCCTTCAAGAGTAAATGAACAAAAGAATTTCTAAAGATCTAACGATTGCGGAAAATAGGAGACAACACAAAGTAAGTCGAAAAAGGGGTCGATCGCAGGGTATCCGCAAAATGACGTTTGAGGGACCCAAATGAAAAGGAAAAGACCGAGAAGGGGGTCGAGGGGACCCCTACGGGAAGGGAAACCTTAGGGCGTCGATGCCGATCGAAAAAATTCCCAGCAAGGTGAAATCTACAAATGAAAAAAAACAGGACCGCTATAACACCGGTGTGAAGAAAAATTAACGCCCTGACACCGCGACGGGAGGGGATTGGCTTTCTAAAAATGGAAAAAACTCATCCCCAACTCCGCAGCAGTGAAATAAGGACCACGCGAAATGCTACGGCAGGCTTACTGAGAGAACCCAGAGGGAAAAGGGGGGAATGACCGGTTTTCAGGCGAGATAGTGATTATTAAACTGAATCATTCCCCTCATATTTTGCGCCATCGCACGCCGGAGAACGAATCTTAAAAACGGTGAGCGGAAGAGGGATGAAGCAGGAAAGGAGACCAGCGATCGACAGCCCAAAGTAAATCGCGCCAACTGCATACGATCGCTGGGCAACATCCCAGCCGGTTTTGTGATCGCGAATTCTCCTTGAAAGGGCAACTCGGCAAAGGAAAGAGGGCCCGATTCGAAAAAACAAAAGGAGCATCGCTGCAATTATAGTGGCACTTTCGAGCCAGTGTTTTTCTGGCTAGGGGGCCAGTCACCAAACCTGAAATGGATTGCTGTTCAAAGGACGCAGAGGGCAGAGGGAGGGGGCCTGAGCGGAGGAGGTAAGCATCGAGAAAAAGAGAAGGTCACTGAAAAGCAGGGGTTTCCGGGCATCTGATTAAAAACACCGACTTCAATAAAAAAAAAACCTGAGCCGAGAGACCGAAACGTTGATTGTCTTTGAAACCGTGAGGGGATCAAAAAGAAAAAAGAGAGGGGAAATACGGACGGAACTCGAGAAAAAACGGAGGAGAAGAGAAAGCGAGAAAGCGGGGAGGGGAGGGCTGATCTATCTCTACCGGAAACAAAGTTGGGGGGATCTGCTAAAAAAATAAAGGCATAGGACGAGGGGAGAGCCAAGGACCTTCGCGAAAAACATCGCCACGAAATCCAGTGAAAGGGCGCCGTCAAGGCATGCAGAAAGAAAAGAAGTAGCGCTGAACAAACGCGCAGGGGGGAATAATGGCTACCTTGAAAAAAAAGGACCAGTCCACGGATTTACTTTTACAGAAAAGCAGAGGGCACGGGCCCTTAAAAAAAGACAATGGCACGATTCCTAAATCGGGGCAGAAGAGCGAAGAGAGTGCAAGACGAAAGGAAAAGACTGATCTATCTACCCCACGTCAGGGCTTTGGGGGAAAAAAAAAAAAAGGAGGCAGCTGAGTCCGGGTAACGGTAAGTTCGAGTCGCGTGTGGGAGCATGACTTACCCATCGTGGGAAGCGGAAAAAAAAGGGGGGGGGAAAGGAGGAAGGTCGAAGCGCCTGAAGGGATAACAGAGGGGGTACTAATTCCAAGCAAGTTGCCAATGGGCAAAAAAAGAAGCAGAGGAAACCGGTGAGAAAACATTCCCTGTGGGACGCTGGGTGCACGATGCAATACAAATAACGGGAGCGTGCGAAAGATTGACAAGAAGGAAAAGAGGGAGCTTGGGGGGGGAATGAGGGGGAAGAACTATAGGAGAGCCAGGGGAAATAAGAAAACGGGAAGCAGGGAAAAGCGGAACGGGAGGCAACAGAAAAATATACGACGGGGAACGAAAAATGGGATAAAGAAACAGTCGGGGGTCCGGGGACGACTCGAGCTCGAAAGGCCGAGGGATACGAAGTTGAAGGGGCAGGGGGGTCAACGACGAAATCGTGACGAAAATCGGGAAAGGGTACCGAGTCCTTTGGGGACATCAAGCATTCCGCAAGGATACCACTGAAAGATAGAAAAAAGGGTGCGTCGAAGGGGACTGGGTGTTAAAAAAAAACCTATATGTTGTGTATAAATAGTCGAGGGGAAATCATCAAAGCTCAAGATTCCTTGTAAATTACGACTGACTGAAGGCGTTGAAAAAAGAGAACCGAACAAATCGAAATGGAGGAGAATGGGAAAACCGGGTTCCAGTTTTTCTCTTGCAAAAAAATCAGCTCCTCCGATCAAGTGGAGAGGCGGCTCTGAAAAGCAGACGCGAAAAAATTGGGGAAGAAAGAAACTCCAGTCGGAGTCGTGCAGCCGCGGAAAAGGCCAAGTTAAGAAGTCGATGCATGAAACCGAAGTCTTGACTGGCTCGTCGGATTAAAAAAGCCGTGAAACGTTTAGGAAGAGGAAAAGGCTGCAGACGAGGGGTGATGGGATGGAGACGAAACGGAGGTCGGAACCGCTGTAAGGCGCCCGAGGTCAATTCCAGAGCCGACCATGGAAGTTATCAAAATTTCTCAACTACCAAGGGAAAGTAGGCGGCTGCACTGAAAGGAAGGAGCATAAGAGGATGAAGGTGTACAGCCAGTAGCCAAGGATGCCTCACGTCGTCCAACTTTACCGAACGTGATCGGGGCACAGTGTTGGTGGACGGCGCCGGGGGGGGTTGGGGAGAGAGAAATAAAATTAACGGATACTTAACCACGGGAGAGAGTCCGGCCAGGCCCTATGCTTTTGCCGAAAATGCACTAAATAACAAAAGGGTCCGAGGAGCCGTCGTGAAAAGAAAGAGAGCCACAAAAAGGTAGGGATCACCAACCAAGTGCCAGAGGAGGAAAGGACTACGGGGAAGATCTGTGATCCAAACGATACCGGTTAACTTCTCTAACTACGCGACGGCTGAAAAAAGAAGGGGGTTGGAGAGGGCAGGGGCCGGCGAAGGTTCTCAAAAATAGTCCTTCTTACAGCGTACGAAAAAATTGCGAAGAACCAGAAAACTGACATTCTTTGGAGGGGGACGGGGAAAGAAAAAAGTCCAAGGGGCCTGCCATCATCTTGTTGAACCCCTGTTGGGAGGGAGGAATAAAGTCGTCGAAAAAAAAAAACAAACACTGCGCATGACATGTGGGAGTCCCCCTAGTCGGGGGAGGGACCACTCGACTGGAAAAAAAGTCAACCAAGACTTCATACATTCTACGGTATGTGCACGCAGCGTTTTAAATGTACGAAACAAAGAGGGCACCAAACAAAAAGAACGCCCGGCATGTATATCAGTGGGCGCCAAGGACTAGAGTTTAAGGAAGAGAAGTATACCCGCGCAAAGCTAGTCGGGGGGGAGCAGGCACGATTTTGGGTAGGTCGGCTAAAACACGATGAACGTACGTTCATGGGGAGAGAAGCTGGTTCGAGGTTGCTTCCACCCGTCTTATACTTGCCGTTCTAGTACGGAACCGCGGACGGTGGCTCAACGGAGCAGCGGGGCAAAAGAACTCGGAACGAAGGGAAGGATGGGGGCAAAACAGGGAGGTTGCGTGTTTGCTCGAACTCTAGTTGCCGCCAACGGGGATGATGGCGGGGCGATTGTGATGATGGAGAAAGACGCCAAAGAAGCGGGGGGTACGGGGGTCCAGTCGCTCAGGGCCCATGGAAGTCGTCATATCTACAACGCGCGGGGGTAAGGTAAGACCAAGAATGTACATAGCGAGAGAAAAAAAAAAAGGGAGAGAGGAAAAGAAAGTAGCAGAAGATTGAGGCTCTAATAAACCAAGACATCAGGGAGAACGACGACTCCACTGGCCCCGGATAGACGGGAAAAAAAAAAAAACGTAATCAAGAAGTAGGACGGCGTGACAAATCAAAGAAGAAAAGCGAAAGACAGCATCCCGGGGGGACATGGTCAGAGGAAAAGACGATTTCGCACCAAACAACTAAACTGTCAAACCAAAGAAAAAATTCATGGAGTACTTGGAACGCATAAAAAAACCGTAAGGTGTCGGAAAATAGAAACACGCAGTAAGACGGTGTGGTAAAAAATCGCACTAAGCTTAGAGAAAAGTAAGTCAAAAGAGTTTGTCAACGCAGAACAGGTCGAAAAAAAAAGTGCCTTAACAGAAACAAGGGGTGACCGAGGGCTACAGAAGGTATGAAAAAAGGAACCAGGGCAACGAAAACTTACCGCGGCAAAATGAGTACGCAGGGCTGGAGTAATTCAAGCTGCAGAACATAACATGACCTTTAGAAACTGGCGGGGAAGTGGGGGAGGGGAGGAGGTGGGAAAAAGAGCGGGGGGACAGCTCAATGATCATCGCAGAATCCAGGTTGCGAATGCTGGCACCGCGTGCATTCCCGCCCGGAAAAGACGATGGAGACGGAGACTGGGGGAGAGGGCCTCGAACAGCAACGGAAGGTTTCTCGCAAAAGGATTCCTCTTGAACCCTAACCTGAGCAGGCAGCCTTCCACAAAAAACCACAACAACCCACCCGGCAGCCATGCTCAACATCGAACCCGACGCTTGGGAGTCAGCCGGAAGCAACTCGGTGAGAGACGTTACCCACCAGAATAAAGGGGTTAACGCAAACTCCTCGAACGTCAAACGGGAATATCGAATGCCCAGCGGTTGGGTTGATACTACGGATGGGAGATCGACTGGAACGAAGGGGGGGCTAAGACAGGAGGGACCGTTTCTCCCAATAAGAATCCTATACTGGTGCAGGCAAAAAAAAATCCCGGTTCATACTCGTCATGATGGTACTAAGAGAAAAGATCTCCGGAAAAAACTGTTACTTTCCAGTTCAAAAGGACGGTCACGGGGAGAAGGAAGAAGGAGACCTGGGAGAAGGGCTTGACCCAGCAATAAACGCTGGGAAGTCGACTTCCGAATATTTCGCTACGCAACCGGAAAAAGGGGGATTGCTAAAAAAAGGAGGACTAAACCCTGTCGTCGCTTTAACGCGTTCGAATTAATCTGGCCCGGGAGGGGTCGAATGCAAGGCAATAACCAATAAAGAGCAGAAAATTGTCGAACGAACTTTCTTCTCATTTTCCTACCCGAAAACAATCAAGACTTCCACTAAAGGAGGGGAAGAAGACGAAAATTAAGCTAGAAGGCAGCTCCGCTGGAGGAAGAAAGAAGACGGAAAGGGGGAGACTAAAAGGGACTCTTCTTGAATAGCGCCTCTCAATGCTTCCTTAAATCGGCTTCTATTAGAACCCTGGACCAGATGAAAAACATGCTACTTAAAATGGGATGGGGGTTCGGAGGAAGAAACGCCTTAGAAGAGGAAGGATAAAACCGTCAGTACAACTCGTATTAAGCCCCAGACTATTGAGGAAAGCAAAGGTTGAAAAACAAAAACAAATTACTAACAGAAAACTGTTGGCGATCATGATGTATCCGCAGGAAAGGGAGTGAAAACAGGAGAAGTAACCTTGCAAGAAAGGGGGGAACGTTCTGATTGATGGGGCCCAAGAACTTCCGTCAACCTTCGTAGCAAGGCAGGCCAGAGCCAGAAAAGATTCAAAACAACGGCACAACAAGGGGGAGCTCCAACGTGAGAACCGAGTAAAAATCAGGAAGGGGGGAACACGAAAGAAAGGGACTTCATATACATTTCGATTGGAGGGGAAGGGCTATACCGCGAAGGAAAAATCAATAAAAAAAAAAACGCGGCCTGGCGAAATCCGTTCGCCACGAGAAAGGGGAGAAGGAAGGAGTCCTCTGGAGCACTCGGGCCAGGGTAAGAGAATTTCAACTCGGCAGAAGAGAGTGGACCAACAGGGGACCTTCAATGACTGAAAGCTGCACTATCTCTTCGAAAAGAATCACGGAAAAAAAAAAAGGGGAAGCAATTTTCTTATAGTGGAAGGCGCAAGCAACATAAAATAAAAACTATATCGTCCCTCCAGAGGCAGAAAGAAGGGCAAATCCAATCCGTGTGTGAGGATAGAGAAAGGAGAAGAAAGGGAACTAACAGCAATGAAAAACGGTGAACCTCAGGGAGGGACAAACGAAATTTGAAATGAAAAAACAATATCGGGTGCAACAAGGGCGATGCCGAGAGGGAGAGGTAGGTCAAAAAAAACCTCCTTACAGGAGGTGTCTGGGAAAAAGTTCGCGAGGATGGAAATGGGAGGTGTCCAGGGGGACTAAGCGGGGTAAATCGGGGGAGAAAAGGACGCGTAAGAGTCAATTATATTCTCGTGGGAGAATAAAGTTTGCGACACACCCGTCAAACTTCAGACAGGATCAAAGCGAGCAAAAAGGATCGTGGATTTCTTTGAAACGGTCGAGGATCAGATAAAAAGAAAAGAAGCGCTTAAATCGGAGGCTGAGAGAGGCAACAACAACAAGGAACAAGGAGATGAGAGGAAACGACGATGTCATCAGCTTGCGTGAGGGTGTCGAACGATGAAAAGAATCAACTAGACCGGGGACATCGCTAGAGATCAGTGCTAGGAAGTCGGGACGCGTGGAGAATCAAGCTGCTTACGGAGCAACAATCGCCAAATTATAAAGGTAGATTTAAGAAGAGTAGAGGATGAAAAAAGAAGAAAGACACCGCCAGGGCCACAACAAGGGAACAGCCCCTCAAAAAGTAGTTGAAAGGTTGGGAAAACTAACGAAGCCAGCCAGAGGGAAATAGACGACCTTGAAAAAGATATGGCAGCGATCCGACCTCGTGTGTGCTGCGAGCCGGAAAAAAGCGGTTGCGGAGGAAGGGAAAAAGACCGAAGGAATTCAAATATAAAAAAATACGTCATGTCAAGCAAAGAGTATTCAGCTGTAACGCCAGAAATTTAAGGTCTTCGTTGCGGAGAGCGGGGAGAGGAGGCCTGTCAAGAGAAGAAAGAGGGCGCTGGAAATTGGGTTGAGAAGGTTAGGGAAAGGACGCTCGTGAGGACATAAAAAAAGAAAAGGGACCCTGATTCTCGTGCCGGCAAGACCTAGAAAAAAAACAAGAGGCATTCCCATTTGGGCCGGTGAGAGAGGAAGAAGCCGTCAAGCGGTAGAGGGAACGAAAGGAAATTCATGCCGCAGGAGGGGGGGAGGAGTGTGAATCTGGGAACTGCAGAGCCATTCCAAAACGTGGGGTCAAAAACCAAGTAGGGGCTGGTCCGGTGGAGGCAAAAGAAGGGATAAGGGGAGAGAAAGTTGGAAAAGGGGAGGGTTGAACTTATAACGCTACGCAGATACCGCGACTGGTGTTAAGGGTAGGGGTAAAAAGACAATCAAAAGGAAAGTTCAGGAAAGGGGACCTAAACGACTGACCTTCGGAAGGAAGTTCAAAACGTTGGGAAAACTTCGACGGACTGTGTGTGAACACCCGATGGAAAAAAAAAGAAGGCGAATTGCCAAGACAGCGGGGAGTTTGACCGATCCTGGTACGGAAGACTCTGAAGGAGTTTGGAGGAAGCCGAACAACGAGGAACAGTTACGGACGCAGGGGGAAAGTACCTGTGACCGGTAACTACTAGATACTCAGACCGAGGCAGCAATGTTCTAGAGACCTTCAAGAGGTCAGACACCTTTGGAGATAACCGAAAGAGGTGGTTCTGATGAAATAGCAAGCAAGGCTTCACTATCTGAAGGAAAAAAGTTCAGGGAAACAGGGACGTTGAAGAAAAAGGCGGCGGATGAACAAAAGCCGTGGGAAACGGGGGGGGGAGGCCGAGACAATTGTCAGGCGTCAAGAAGGGGGGGGTACGCAAAGACGAAGGAAAGTCCCCCTAAATGCGCCTCTTGCAATGCCATACCAGAAAAAAAGTTTTACCAACCTGGTGGGAGAACTACCAAGGGATGCTGTGGAGTAGAGGAAAGGGAGGCTGATGAATAAAGAAAAAAAAAGGATGCAGGAAAAAACTGTTATTACAGGATGACGAAAGGTGAGTCGACTGAGGAAAGTTGAAAGTGACCGGAACTTGTTTGAGGAGCCGGGGTGGGGGCGTAGGTAACATCAACGGAATGAAGAAGAACCAGCAAGCAGGACGACAATCAGAGGAGGACCGGCGAAGCCGAAACGGAAACTAAAGGTCCTATAAAGTCTGGCCCTCCAAAGAAGCAGTTCTTATCAACCTCCTGGACTCAGGAAAGGTCAAAGAAGGAATAGAGTGTGGCAAAAGATATTCCTAACAGGAATCGAAGGAGATTGCTAACGTGGGTCATGTCCAAATCATGATGGGAGGTCAAGCGGCCGTAAAAAATCAAACGGAGGCAAAATTAAACAGCGGAATCCGGGTTTCTAAAGAAACACGACCGGGCGAGGTTTAGGGGGGAAAGTGGGGGCACCCAGTTAGGCGCCAAATCTGTGGTTGAAAAACCCGTTTCGGGGAATTGTCGCGTTTCACGCATAGAAAAAGGGCGAACAAGGATAGAGAAGGAGGAGGTAACACCGCTTAGGTGAAACTTACCCTACGGAAAAAAACTCCATCAAGAGAAAAAGAAACTATGGCGCGAAAAAAGGTGTCAAGGTACGCCAGCAAAAAAGTGTCCATCACAGGCGAACTCAAGGGAGGAGTCGTGGCGAAAAGTCTAGGAGTTGGGCATCATCACATGCCGTTCAAAGGAAACACCAATTGTGCGTCTGGGGGCATCACGAGTGGTACAAACTGGAGGCTCCTAACGGCGGGAAGTAAAGTTAATTGGGAGCGAAGAGGAGTGTCAGAGGGGAAGGAAAAACGAAGGTTGCCAGTTTACGGTGCCAGGGGGAAAGAGGTGATTCAAAAAAAGCAGCTGGGTCCATACTCCTTACGCCGAAGGATGTTGGAGACATGGAAGATTTGGCACTCCCCTCAGTATTTTAGCCTCGACAATGACACCGGGATGAGGGAAATTGTAGTTCAGGGAAGGCAATCCTTCATCGTAGTGGAT
>Ga0179593_1376318_pt1 | contig 12966 bp, 15 predicted proteins | sample CZODoug2_1_08_16_FD_185931 | JGI IMG/M metagenome (GOLD analysis project Ga0179593, IMG submission 185931) | Vadose zone soil fungal communities from Angelo Coast Range Reserve, California, USA - CZODoug2_1_08_16fungal (PacBio error correction) | ecosystem: Environmental > Terrestrial > Soil >...
AAGGGGCTTAAGGGGTAACTTAAGATGAAGCATGGATCATCTACTCAGTGGTCGAGATCTCTGGCCACACAGGTCTGGTAGACCAAAACTTTTGGACAAGTAACGGGGGGGAGGGAGGGGAGTTGGGGGAAGCTGGCAGAAGGGGTTGGGGTGTTTTCTCCTTGGTGGACGCTTTTGGGCCGAAAATAGAAGGTGGGCGCAAGGCCGTGGGAGGGGGATTTTTGCAAGGGCGGCTGGGGGCGGAACTGGGAGGTAAGGATCGTCAGAAAAAGGTCGGGTTCTTATTTGCATGAAGGGCTTCAAGAGGGGGTAAGTCGTGTACAAATCCTTGTACGGCCTAGATTTCTGGTGTGAAGTAAGGTAAGGATCAAGCGAAAAAAACAGCCTTTGGCAAGGGACTGATGAAAGGAAAACGGCAGTGGGATGCTGACAAGGCCGAACGCAACGGGAGGAACAACGGAAAGGGGGGTGGGGTATAGACGGAAGCTACTCTTGTTAAGGGACAAGACTGGTATCGAGGCCCCTATCTCGCGGTCCAAAGGGGCGGAACGAAGGGGGGCAGTTTACTTCGGCCTGGGGCTTCTTCGATTTCAAAGGGAAGTTGATTGCAAAGGTGCTTGGGTCGTGTACGAAGCGCCTGGAGTTATGGGGGGGGGGGGACGAGCCGGGAGGATGAGTTCTTTATAAAAATGACTTGAAGAATTGGGTTCACACTGGCAGATGCCAGGCTTGCCAAAGAACTGCAACTGGAACAGCAGGAGGAAAAGTGGTACCACGAAGGATTAGGGAAGCATAAAAATTTTTCAACACGGTTTGCTTGGGGGGGGGGGGGGGACGAAGAGGGACGTTTGGAGGGGGATAGCTGAGGGGGGAGGCTCCGGGGTGGCGGGCAAAGCGCCATCTTCAATTTCATCGGAAAAGCAGAAGCGTGTCTCAGCCGATTTTGGGGCGGGGGGGTGGGCAAGGGGAGGGCAGTGTCTTCGAGTGCGGGGAGGGAGGGTTAAGTGCAAAAAGCGCTAGTTTTGTTTGCATCAGCGTCGTCGGGGACGGGGAAATGAACTCGAAGGCGCGGTACCCGACGAGTAGTAGGGGGGGAGGGGGGGGGTTGCGTAGGGAACTCTTATGGGGAGCGTCGAGTCAGGTCCCATACACGAAATGTCGCAGAATTCGTAGTTAAGACAGGGTTGACGGGGGTGTCATGTACGCGAGCAGGGGGGGGGAGGGAGGGGTCAGGGAAGCTTGCGTAGATCCCGGCAAGAAAGGGAAGAAGGGGAGAGGGAAGCCTTTTAACCTAACTATAGGGAACTTCTGCACTCCAGTGAGATGAGGAAGATTCCTTGACCGGCGGTTGGCAGAGGTGAGAGGAGGGGGGTGACAACGCTGTCATTCATGGTTGTCAGAGGGGGGAGAATTGCCTCGCTTGCGGGCGTGGGGAAAAGCAAGGGGGGAAAGAAAGGCAGAAAAAGGAAACTTACAAATTTCTGGGTGTTGATCACTAATTATGGTGGCAGAAGAGTTGGAGAGGAGCGAGTCGTTTCCTCGTAGTCGAGAAAGTTCAAACGAAAAGGGGGTAAAGAGATGTTGCGAAAGGATGGGCGGCTGAAATAACCTCTTCCATTTCATCCTGAGGGTACACCCTGTAAAGGGAAAGGTGATTCAGTTGCAATCTTGTAAGCGAATAGCCAAAAAGACAATGCGGTGAGTATCCCTTCGCGTCTTCTTTTTTGGGGTCAGAGAGGAGAAATCCTGCCACCAACAAGGTTCTATAGGAATCGGGGCCTAACTACTAGGTCGCGGGTCGCGCCGTCATCAAAGTTAGGCGGGGATTCTACATCCCTGCAGTCCCAGAGGCAGGCTCTTGAAGTGTGTGCGGGGGCAAAGCTTTTTGGGACGGAAGTGGGGGGGTTGAACTGGGAAAAAGGAAGGGTACCTAAAAGTGGGGGGGGTCAAAGGCTGAAAAGGGTAAATGAGGGTGTCAGTGAGGCCTCTTCCAGAAGACCTCCTTGGGTGGATGACAAGCTTAAGGGAGAGCCCGACGGGAATGGAATAAAACACCAATTTGCCAAAAAAAGAATGAAGCAAAGCGGAAAAGAAGGAGTTACAAGAACAGGAGAATAGGCCGGGTGGAACAAGGACAAATCGAGGATGTGTTTGATGAAACTCAAAGGTGTATCGGTTAGCGGGCGGCATCCAATGGCTTCCGGTCTGGGTGCTTGGTCCTCAACAGAGGGTGGCCCAGATTCGGGGGAATAACCAAAAAAGGGAAGTTGTTTAGCGCAGCTGAGTTGAGTTCATATCAAACTAGGGGGAAGGCCGAAATCCAGGCAGGAACCGAAGGAGAGACCTATGCAGTAGCTGGAGAGGGGTCTCAAAATGAGAGAGAAGACGAGGGAGGGAAGGGGAAAGTAACAGTAATCAACTTCAGGCACCTACCTTCGAAAAAACGAAGAAGATGAAAATGAAAAGCAGATTAAGGGAATCCATTTGGGAGGAAAGGCACGGTCACCTGGGGACGAAAAAGGGGAGGGGAAAAAAAGAATAAAATAGATCTAACAAACAACACCGGAGTGAAAAATATATATCTCAGTGGCAAAGGTTATGCTTAAAATCCTCAAGAGGAGAAAATGAGCACTGAATGTGCCTTTTCCAGAAGCATGATGAAAACCGGGGGTTTCGAGGAAGGAAAAGGCTGGCGGCGGGAGAAAAGGTGACTTATTTTACTTGGCATTTTCCATCACTATCGGAGGTAGGAGAAGGGGTCGCGGCAAAAAGGGAATGGGCGCCCACAACTATCGCCTAAGATGCAATTCGGGCTCTTAGTGCAGGATTGCGACAAAATTCAACTGATCTTTTCTAGGAAGAAACGCAAGGGAGCGTACCATCTCTTGATGCGTCAATGGAATACCTCAAGACACCGGAGGGGGGAACCCGCAACGATGTTAACAGAAAGCAAGGACCTTAAGAAATTGGGCAGGACAACGCGACTGAGAAACTAGGACGTTAGGATCAAACACAGAGCGATGGAAGTTTCCACAGGGGGGGGGGAAAAAAGAGGAGAGACCGAAGGGAGTGAAAAAACGAACAAGTAACTCCTATTTAAAGCGAGGGGGGGAGTTTAACCAGAAAAGGGGGCAGAATGGGGAAAAACCGGGGTATCCTAAGTATCTTTGGGAAGACATCCCGGACCCAAAAAGGGAGGGATACGGGCAGGGAAAACGCAAAGGACCTAGAAGGAAAGCCTGTCGGAACGAAAAAGATTGAAAGGGGGGCGGTTTAAAAGGGTGACTAACTTCAAGGACCCCAAAACAGAAAATTGGGGGCTACCAACGGAAGACCTGAAGAGGAAAACGGAGGGGGGCGCTAAGACAAGACTTCTATTCCTTAGGCTCTAGCCAAAAAAAGGCGGGGGGGGGAGTTACCAAAGTTCGGTAGCCAGGTTTGGGGTGGGGGAAAAAGGATGGGGAAAATAGGGCTGAATCACATAACTACGGACAAAAAGTACCAGAGCGGAGGGGCTACCTCAATGGCCCGGCGGGCGCCCAAATGGGGAAAAGGTGAAGAGACTAGGACTTGAGCCGCGGGGGGGAAAAAGCGATCAAGGGGGAAAGATCTTTAGGGCGGCCGCATCAACGACTCTGAGTTAAAGAGGGGGGATTTGGTCAAATGCTTTCAAATGGGAACGATAATCTACTAAGGGAGAAAGAAGGCGATAGGAAATACACGCCGGGCTAGGTATCAACAAAGCAAATGGCGAATTTTTGGGCCTTTGAAGGGAAGGTATCCAAGAGTACAGCCCTAAAACAGTCTAATTTCTAAAACACCGCTTATAAATAAGAAAGCTCTTCTGTTGGTGACTAAAAAATACCTGAAGAAATAAAAAAAGCAAGTCGTTGGCAAAAAAAAATCAAAGGAACAGTACACTTGCGCTGATAGGGTTTCCCAATACGAGGAATACAAGGCGAGAACGCAAGAAGCTCAACATGCGCGAGGCCGAGGGAAAAGATCACTACTGAAGGAAGAGGCCTCCCACGATCTCCGATCCAGTCCTCATCAACTACTAAAGAAAGACAGATCGCTGGAGTTGAAGTTACTCGCGCGCTCAAAAGATAGGACCCAGAACAAAAAGGGAAAGCTTTCGGGGAAAAAAAGGCATTCTGTCGGGAGGGCATCAACGTAAACGAACGAAGACGGAAATAGGCAAAGGCACGCATTTGGGGCATCCAACATCTCCATCATCGAGCTCGACCAAGGAAAGAACGGGAAGAAAAAATCGGGGAAATCGAAACGAGCTCTTTTTCTAGAGGAAAATACGAAGCTGGAGAGTCTAAGGGGCACACGCAGAATTAAACGACCAAGAGAAAAAAACAGGTGTTCAAGGTGTTTCACAAAATCGAAATATCAAAGAGGGGTAAGGGGGAAGTTCAAACAGTTCGGGGGGTGCCGATTGCACGTGTAGAAAATCCGCCATAGAGGGGGAAAAAAAAGGGTGAAGAAAACACTGGCTACCGCAAGAAGCCCTACTCATAAAGGATAGGCCCCCAGAATCAGAGAGGGGTGGCTTAACCAACCCCCCGCGAAGTGAAGAAAACGACAGGGAAAGAGAAGAAGCCAAGTCCGGAATTAACAAAAATGCCTTTTGAAAAAACTGAAATAAATGATGGAAACACGCGAGGGATTCCGAGAAAGTCCTGGGAACTACAAGCAAAGGGAGAGGGGGAAAGTTACACAAAAGAAAGAGATCGAGAATCCCTTCAATTTCTTCTTCTTCCAGAAAGAAAAGCCGAGGAAGGGGGATCGGTATTATCCTTAGGAGAGCGTTTAGGGAGGAGAAGAGGCAGCTCAAAAAAAGGAGGAGAAGGGGCCGTAAAAGAAGGGGGATCACTACCTACAATATTTCACGGGGGAAAATACGAAGAAGGAAGGGACATACTATGGCTCAGGGAATGCAAAACAGAGAGATGCCAAGAAGGCCAAAAAAAGGAAAGAATAAAACCAACAGTAAAGGAACCTCAACTTCTTGCAAAAGGGATCCGTCAAGAGAATGAGGAAAAAAAAACAACGGGAAGCTTCCAAATCGAAGGTCCCAAAAATTTTGGGGGGGAAAAAAGAAAGAAAAGAAGGGAGTACAAGGGGTTGGGAACATAGGATCACCCCACTAGGGAAGACTTCACAGCTTGACAATGGAAAGCCTACCAAGACAAGATCTCAAACAACAAGGGAGGGAAGTATGAAAAGAAGAGGGGGGGCAGTGGTACGGAGTGGGGACATAGAGTAAAGAAGGGGGAGATCTGACAGAGAGGGGTAGGTTAACTTCTCTGTCCCCCCAGGTGGAATCCACTTCTTTCTTGGGAAAAGGTGGGGACCGGCACAGTTATCGAGGATTTGAAGCATGGTTGGGGGCAAGGGAGAGTTGTGTAAAAGGAAGGGGTAAAAGGGGGGGGGACCAATGGTAGCCTGTTTAGGGGATAAAAAGTTTTTCACGGTCGATGGGGGAAAATTCTCATAGTGGCTGGTCACGTCATCTTCCATGGAGGCTTCGGGAGGGAATGGAGGATTAAAGAGGGGAAGTTCGTGAGCCAATAAATGTACTTCTGCCGGAATTGCACCACCAGACCGGGTTTACGCTGTACTGACCGCTCACGTACGAAACGAGCCACGGGGGAAAGATTCCCAGGGGAGAACAAAAAGGCCTGTAAAGGGGGGGGAGGGGATCCAGAAGCTCCACTTTGAGGAGAAAGAAGACGAATAGGGGTTGAGTAAGAACCGGGACTTTGACTCGGTTTACATTACTGGGGAAAGGAGCTCACGGAGAGTGATCAATAAGGGTTTGACAAATTCCTCCAAAGATTCCTTTGAGTAGAGAGGCGAGGGAAGAGGATTTCATCCTCTGACGGGGGGTCGTGGGGGAAACGAATGGATGTGATGGGGGAAGAGAAAGGGTAAATAGTTAGTGCGTGATAGGTGAGTTAATAAGTGTTCTTCAAACGTCCTTCTTCAAGACGGGAAGGTGGCCAGACAAAACTTCAAGACCAAGAACTGCTGACTTTCCGACGTCGGAGATAGAAGGGTTGGGACAAGTGTGGAGGTAAAACTAGTTCGCGGGGATTTAGAGGGATAGGGGGGAAAAACGTGCACCATCGCCGAAATGGGGGACGACACCGTCGATAGGGGGGAGAGGAGGCCGAGTTTGGTATTGGAAAAGTCCTAGGGCTAAGTGGTCTTCTATGAAGGAGGGGGGGAGCAAAGGCGGATAGGGTGTATACTCAGGGCGTCGTGGGGAGGATTGGGGGAAGAGAAGAGGAGTTGTAAAGAAGGGGTCGTTTGATGGTTTCCTGGGGAAGGGAGAGGCGGGGCGCGAAGGAACACACATGTCGCCTCGGATGGAGTAATCGGGGGAGGGGGGGAATGAGAGAGGCGGGGTGATTAATCAAGTAAATTTCATCTTTTAATAGAGCGCTTCTGAATCGAGGAAAGGAGGTGGCGACCTTGGGGTCTGCGAGCCTTGTTAGAACTCAAATATAGGAAATGCGGTAGACCCGTATTCTTGGAAAAGTTATGACTGGAAAAAAGACCATTAAAGGGGGGGTCTCTTTCTCCGGAGGGATGCCACCAAGCGCAGAAGGGGAATTCTGGGGTTCCCTGTGGGGAAATTGAGCGCCAAGAGGGGTAGAGTCACCGCAGGCCGAAACAAGGAAAAAAATTCGAAAAAAATTTCTTTGGGGGATCCCGAGGAGGGCTGCTTTAGGGGGACAGACGCCGTCTGACTTTGAAAACTCGTAAAGAGAATAGGGGCAATCCAATAGTGTGCATCAAGAGGGAGGTCCAGGATGACGGAACAAAAGCTTGGCCAGGGGGCGCGCGGCACACGCGAAGAAAGAGGGAGAGGAACTTGGGAAAATCTGGGGGGGGGCGTAATCAAGTAAAAAAACTGCGGTGGGAGGTCCGGGAGGGAAGGTATTTTTGATTGTGCAGAAAGTGGCAACGTCCATAATGAAAAACAACAGGGCGAATAAAAATGAATCGGGTCAGAACTCCGTCAAGAATTTCAGGGCGGTTCTCTGCGCTCCCATATCAGTGAGGGGTATGAGGAAAGAGGAGGCATTTCCAAAGAGGAAGACCTCTTCCGTGTGTGGCGTAGCCAGATCTTTTGGGAAAGAAAGGTGTCTTTGGGTGGGAAAGGGTTGAAAAAAAGGGGCAAGACCTTGGTTTAGGGATGACGTTCTAAGATATTTGGTAAGGGTGGGAGGCCTCGGCATGGCATATATCCTGGTGGGTAAAAAACGTAAAAGATAGTGAGGAAAGGAAAATAAGGGGTTCCTAAACCATTAGTGACCAATTTCTGGCTAAGCAATCGCTGCAAATCAGGGGTCAAAAAGTGGGGGTGAAGCAAAGGTATATTTTCCTGTTTCGGGGAAAGTGTATGGTGGGGTGAGCTCCTAAAGGGGTAAATCTTTTGCGGTCCTCTTCTCCTCAGTTGAGGGAAAATGTTCTGTTTGCTGGGTTAAAAAGAAAGGGAGGCCGATTCGGGTGATGGAATGATCAGGGTGGTACGCATCAACAAGGTGAGCAAGATTAAGAAAAGAAAGGGGAAGGGAAAAGAAGGAACAGCTGGATTCTGCCAATGACAAGGAAGATCGTGAAGACGTTTTGTAAGGAATCGCAGAAAGAAAGAGGGAAATGTGGAAACGACAGCAGAAGGAAACCGAAAACTGATCAAGCGTCCGACGCGAATGACATTCAATGGGCCATGTACTCACAGAGATGATCTGGAAAGGCAGCATGCTCATTGAACGGGAGCAAACTGAACGGGAGAAACTCAAAAAAGGAAGGAGGGAGGGAAAATAGAATAAAGAGGCTTGGCTTTAAGACTCATCTTCCCCTGCGCCTCAGGACAAGGTGACAGATCCGAAACAGGGGAAAGGCCCATCTTCACTTGTGTCAGGAAGCGAGAAAGACTGATACAAGCTAGGGGGGAGAAGGGTATTGGTTGAAACATGTCCCTTTTCGGGCAAAGAAAGGAAGCTGCTGGGGCGGGGGAGCTCAAAAAAATAGAAGACCACGAACGGCAGGGAAACAGACCTGAGGATAATGCAAAGGCCGGAATCGGACTGAAACGGTAGGAGTTTCTATGAAGAACAGTGTGCAAAAGGGGTTGGTGGGGGAAGGATTTCCTCAAGAACCGAATCGGCACAAACATACGCTGAACAGCACCAAAAAAATCTAAAACTAGAGATGGCGGCCGAAAAAAGATAAACAACTTTTATAGACAAAAAAAAAACTCCTCGGGGGAACGGAGGGACGAAACGTCCAATTTTCTAACCACTGGAAAAAAAAATCACAAAGGGGAAAAAGCCGATGGGAAACTGCTTCGCCCATCACGTGGAAATGGTGGAGGAAAGACCGAGGAAATTCCTTTGTTGGAAAGCTGGGAATACCAAAAAGGGGAGGGAGAGCAGAAAAAGGGAAGGGGGGGAGAGAGGACCTCAAGAGGGTAGTATGCCTTTCATAACTGCCAAATTGGGGGGGGGGAACCGTTGGAAAGGGGGGCAACAACGAAATGTCCGAGAAAAAAAAGGCTTGGCATACGCACCACGGAAGAAGACCTGTCCTATGGGAGGAAGGGGGGGATGGGGGAGGAAAGGAAAACGGATTGCGCGAGAGAGAAATGTCTGGAAGAGGGGGGACAAATTGACTGATTATACCTTTTGTTGGGGGGGGAAAGGAGAGGATATGTCTGCAAAACAGAAAAGACTCCAGTCAACACAGGGAACAAAGGGTGGGTGTGGAAAACCTCACAGGGGTTGTCACGCGAGATTCGCGGGGCCCACAGGAGTTGGGGGGAATTAGAGCTGCCTGAAGGAGGGTGACCTGCAGAATGAACAAGGGGGCCAAGAAAGGAGCCAAATTCCGAATCATGCTCAGAATTTTTCAACAAGGGGGGGGGGGGGGGCGGGGGAAAATAGGAAAATACTATAATCAAAAGGCGAAAGGTCTCTCAAAGACAAAATCTTCTTGATAAAACAAAGGAAAGGGGGGGAGAATTGGGAAACGGTCAATGAAGCTAAAAGCCCTTCGTTCCCTAAACTAAGAAAAGGGCGCGAATGGTCCAAGGGGTTACAAAAAGAATTCGAGCGTGGGGGGAATAAAAAAGCGGAAAAACCTATGAAGGCATTTTTTACCGGTAATCCAGGAAAGGAGAAACAAAGGGGAAAAAAAGAATATAGTTCCATAGGCAGTAGGAAAGAAGAAAAAGGGCCTCGCAACTAAAAATCGAGTCCTGCAGAAGAGAAAAGGAGAACGTGCGAAAGCTTCCAACCTACCAAGAGCGGGAAACGTGAGCCTAAAAGCAACGACTGAAGTCGGACCAAAAAGGGAGTTGGAATCGAAAACTACTAAAAGCCGGGCAACTCCGAAAACAACGAAGAAAAGAGGCTTGTACAAAGCAGATTAGACCGAAAGCCGAAAAAGAGAAGTACAAACTAAGAAGGTGGCACGGGCATCCTCCATAAAATGAAGCAACTTTAAGGAGAGAAGAAAGGGGGAAAGAATCCAAAAGGAGAACGAAGGGCACGAAAGTACCTTTGTGTCAGGAAAAATGATAGGGCAGGGCTGGAGTTGCATCCTTCTGAGGGAAAGAGGCTAAAATAAAGCCCACCCATGAAGGGTGAAACTAGAAAGGGGAAAACGAGGGGCTCACACAGAAAGAGGCAAATTTCTCTGTTTCTTGGAAAACGGGGTTCTAGAAGAAAGAGCAAACAAGTCGGACGGGATTTGGGGGGAACCATTCTTCACCAAGGAGCACGAAATAACAAGGCGGGCTCGAGCCCATACATCAAGGTCATGGGGAAGGGGGGGGAGTACACCACGAAAAAAAAAGGAAAGATGCAAAAAAAGATAAAAGCGAATCTGGGTAGAAATTCCCATGCACCGGCACTTTTGTGGGTTCAATACATGAGAGAAAGAAAAAGGAAGGACATAGGGGAAATTCCTGTCACCTTACCAGAAAGTGGAGTCCCATTTCATCAAAAAAAATATCTCATCGCATCAAAGGGAAGCACGGGGGACGCTTTCTGTCCTTCAAAAAAGACCAAGGAAGCATTTGGGCCCCCACAAAAGGGGGGTCAGCCAAGGTGATATCTGATTGGTGCCCAAGCTAAAGTCGTAGCGGAGAAGGCTTCATGAGCGTCAACCATGGGAGGAAGAGAAATGCCGGCAATAGAATGGATAAACTAATAATATGATCCTAATTCAAAAGAGCTCATCCGTAAAGGGGAGTGCTAGGAAAGGTTCGAAGCCGCGCCGAGAAAAGAGAACTTGACAACTTGTAAAGACAACTCCCAACAGTCTCCCTAAACGGAGGGGAAGGGGCGAAAAAGTCCCTCTCAACCGAAACCAAAAAAATGAGGGAGATTCCAAAGAGAGAAAGAAACTACTTTCCCAAAATGTTTGGGATCACGGCCGGAAGTGGAGGAAAAAGTTTGAAGAAGATGGGGGGGGGAAGAGTGATAAGTACAAGGAGGGTGAGCCCTATGCACTCCAAAGCCAAAAGCTTCTCAACAAACAAAGGGATAACCATCTAGATTGGCGTTGGGAAGGATTTGACGGCGGGAACCTCCTTTAGGGACCTCTAGTTTTCTTTAAATTCTCTTTCCAAAGGGCCAAGAGGCAGGTTGAGTGGAAAATTTTGGGCGGAGGGGGAGAGAGATGGGGCGAGGAGGTGGGGGTTTCGCCGGGATTTACTGAGCCAGAGGGGTGTCACGTCCTTTAACGAAGGAGGGCAGCAATGTAAGGGTGTTCTGTCAAATTTAAAGGGCGGCTGAAAGTATTCCGGGAGAGTGCGCAGAAAGATTCGTCTTAGGTCGGAAAATTCAGAATGAATGAGGTTAAACCAGGGGTTGTAGAGGGAGACGATGCTGGACGGCCATGCTTCGATGTGATCCATGTGACTCTAAAGAAAATCGAAGCTAGACGACCGGGTGCCATTAATTCATACGGATCGCCATTAAGAGGCCGGGGGGGGACGTGGCGCGGGAGAAAAAGGGGGGAGGGGGGCGAAGAGAAGAGGGGGGGGGGTGTATAACTGGCGCGACCTCCCGGGAGGGAGAGGGAAACAGGACTTGATACTCGTTTAAAAGTAAATCAATAAGAATGGGGTTATCCATCCTTGGATTAATTGTCAAAGAGGAAGGGGCGGGATTGGCATGGAGTAGAATGATGGAAGGGAGATTTCATACTTCTCTTTTTTTAGGTTAAAACAAACTTTTTTTATTTACGGAAAGGGAAGTAGTAAATGACGGGAAGAATGTTGCGGTTCACTTTTCGAAATAAAAAGTACCCTTCGGGGGACGGGGGGGGAATTTGGGAAAGACAAGAACTACAATTGCATGGCACAGAACAGAGGGGAAGTTCACTCCTTGAGGGTACATGAAGTACTAAAGTTTTGCCTTTTTCTTGGAAATGGTCTCCTGGGGGGAGGTGTAGGGACGGTCGGGGGGGAGTCAAGAGCACCATGAAAGAGGCGAAAGGGGGAGAAAGAGAAATGGGCTGCGAGCCTATTTTGGGGATGTGGGGGGGGCAGGGGTGCTGAGAGGCTATCTATTGTAGTCGTCGGGGAGGGGGGGGGGAGAAGGGGGATGACAAATGTAAAAGGGAAGGTTGAATAGAGGACTCGCGTACTTGATGGGGGGCCTCAAGTCGTCTGGGGAAAGGGGGTGTCGGTTGTGTTGGGAAGATGGTGATAGAGAGGCTTCACAGGAAAGAAAAGCATGTCTCTCTGAGTTGTTTTGATGGGGAAGAAGGGGGCATCTGAGGAAAAAGATTTTGACAGGTCAGGGAAGCAGGAATGAACGGGGGCGAAAAAGGAAGAATCCGCAGATTGGCTTCTTTGGGGTTTTGAGGGGGAAAGGGGATGAAAGCTCATTAGGGATATCCTTAGCTTCCAAGGGCGGTCGCCGTTACGGTGACAATCCTTTCACTCTTGGGGGGGGAATCTTGACACACAAAACTTTTTTAATTAACCAGAGGGAAGTATTCTGGGGGCAAACGAAGGGGAGAAAAAGCGCGAACGAAAGATTGGTCGGGCAGTGCGTTATAACTTCGGGAACTTCCAATGAGAACACCATGGGTGGTGAAGGGTGAATAAAGAAGGTTAAGCAAAGGCGTTGCCGCGCGCTTCGTTTGGCATTTCGAAAAATTCGCTAAGGCGTCTTGGGGTGGGAAACGCCAATGGGTTGCAGAGTAATGCGGGGTAACAGGATGCGTGAAGGAAGACACAGGCCAGCAGGAGAACCCGCGGACAGGGCAAGAGAGGAAAGTTCAAATCGGGGGGCGGAATCTGCTCTGCCCAGGGCTGTTATGTGAAGCCGCGAACCAGGGGTCGGCTTGGATGGGGGGGTCACATATTCACGGGCCAATCCTGCCAAAACCCAAATTGGAAAACTACCCATTATGGGGCAGACACTCATCATTTTATCTGCTAGATGAAAGAGCTCGAGAAGGGAGACTTCTTCGGGAAAGCCACTGCAGGTCCTTCAGTCTCTGGTCGGGTTGAGGGGAAGAAACAGAGGGGGTTTTTTACTTTGGGAACCTTTTAAAAAAACGGACCTCCACTGTGGTAAGGATTACATTCCTGGGGAGAAATAAGGGGCAGGGGGGGAGGAAAGTTACTGCAACCCGCCCGGGTCGTGATGAGAGGTACAACTATAAGGAGGGGGAAGAGCCAGAAGGTTCCATTAGTGCCCCACAATTGGATGGGGAAAAAGGAAGCTTCAAATCGAGTTACAATTGGGAAATTCGTGTAAATATTGGCCGGTGGTAGCCTGCCAGTCGAGGAAGGTGGGGGGGGGAAGAGAACTAAGTAGGTACTCTCTCTGGAAAGCAAAATGATTATCAGGGAGGGAAAGAACAAGAGGCAAAAAAGTCGTGTTGGGTATTTCATTGGCCTCGAAACAACGGAGGGTTTACTCC
>Ga0179593_1410463_pt1 | contig 12966 bp, 14 predicted proteins | sample CZODoug2_1_08_16_FD_185931 | JGI IMG/M metagenome (GOLD analysis project Ga0179593, IMG submission 185931) | Vadose zone soil fungal communities from Angelo Coast Range Reserve, California, USA - CZODoug2_1_08_16fungal (PacBio error correction) | ecosystem: Environmental > Terrestrial > Soil >...
TCAGGCTCTTTTGTGTCGTCACCTCGGGGAAAGTAGTCAAAAGGGGTACGCTTCTGCAGTGGGAAAGAATGAGAACACGATCGCTTCCGCTATGGACGGAGAAAGGGGCGAGGCTTACAGGTCTTGGGACAAAAGAACTTCTCCAGGGAAAAATACTACTTCAAGCTACAAGACAGGGGATGCTAAAGGACATGTGGGAACATCGCCAACTGAAAAGACGATGAGTTCGCGTCTGACGAAGAAGAGGAGGTAGACAAGTCATTCTTCGAAAGGGATGTTATACTCGGAAGGAGGAAGAGGACACGAGCGGGAGAAAAGGCCTTGATGAGGATAAAGTGTACTGGCCGAAACCGCTGCTTCAGATTGGGGTAAGCACTTAATTTGAGGCTAAAAAAAGGGGGGAATTCCGCACCAGGCCGAATTCGGCAGTGATCTCGGGCAGAGACTCTGTTGTAATGAAGGAAAAGAAAGGGTCAAAACCAGTCGGGAAACTGGGGAGGGAGAACGAAATCAAAACGTGGATAACAATTTGAAAAATCGTCGAAATCAGGGGGGGGGGGGGAGGGCGGGTATTCTGGGTTCGATTTCTGTTTGATGAAGGGAAAAAAGAGAAAAAAAAAAAAAAAAGAAAAAAAAAAAAAAAAAAAAAAAAAAAAATGAAGGTCTGTCTCGTGGTGTACAAAAATCTCGCTTACACGGATGGCAGGAGGGGGGGGGAACAGACATGTTGCGGGGACTGTCGAGAAAGAAAGGCCAGAATCGAAATGAGTGGCCGGAAGGGTGCACATATGGCCAGATAAAGAAAAACCGTAGGAAGAAAGTGAAGGGGAAGAGTGCGAAAACGTTGTCGTACTACCACTGCTTGTCCGAGACCAAGAACTGACGTCAGAGAATGTTGCGGCGGGGAGGAAGTCGTTGTTCAGCTGACTCTTATGTCGCTTGTCGGCCCGAAGGTGAGAACTGCGGTAAAAGACGAGCGGGGAAGGGATCGGGGTCTTCATAGAACGGGGCGTATCGAAAAAAAAAGAAGGAGATCGGCTTATCAGGAGGAAGAAAGTATTAGGGCCACGCACTCGCGGTCAAGTGCCGGGGTAGGTGTATAGAACAGTATCGTTGCGATAGAGAAGAAGTGGGGGGGGGGGGGGGGGGGGGAGAAGGAAAAGAGCAAACATTGTATAAGGGATGACTCTGGTACCCACTACAGAGGCAAAGCGGAAGGTGCTTAGGAGCGACTTGGAACTGAGTAAGCTTCAAAAGTCGCGTGGGTGGGGAGAGTGTGAGCCTTCAAGGACATGGTAACTCGCTTATGGAAGGAAGAAGGCAGGACATCTGATGGAAGAAACTGCTGTCGGGTAAGAAAAAAGCGGAGCCTGGGGTAGGGTCTACAAGCTTTAGGCTATTAAGCGGGTCGCAAACGTTCGGAGGAACAATCTGAAAATGTGAAATCGTGGTGTGCGGGGGGGAGGAAAAAGGTGTGAGCAACAGGTCTCGGGGGGGTAACGATGCTCTAGAAGAAGTTTAACGCATGATAGAACTACGGGCAGGGTCGGTCACGTGGGGCATTCAGCATTAGTCCATTGCACGGGGATTGTTCTATGCAACCAAAGAGGCAGGGAAAAAAATGAAATGCATATCTAAAAAGAGAAAAAACAGAAGAGTTAAAGACATCACGTCCATTCATGGGGGGCAGCTATTTTCTCTAATTTACCGGGAAATATCGCTACTTGAATACTGTCTCGAAACTGAGCGGAGGAAATAATGGGTGTGTTCGGAAAAAAGGGGAGGGGGGGAGGCGGTACAGCAGGATAGAGCGCTCTTCATGGGCCATCCTCTCCCGACCAGGTCGTCCGTGCGTTAGCTAAATCAAATGGGGGGGGAAAACATACTCACCATGTTCTGGGTAAAAAAAAGAAATCAGTCGTCTTCCTCCAGGTTCAAGTGTGGGGAGGGGGGGGAGGAAAGGGGCGGCACAGTCTATCTAAAAGGAAAGGGGAAGGCTTGCGGGCAGAGAGATGGGAAGAGGCATCCTCTGCAGGAGATGAAACTATCTCACAAAAAAGGGACAAACGGCAGAGGGATACACATGGCCTCTCGGTGAGACGGAAGAAACTCAATGCTCGCGACTATAACGCGAGAGAGAAGAAGCGGCCTGAACCAGTCCATGCAACCTGGTGTGCCAAGAGACTGGATTTAGGTTACTAAAACCGTAAGAGATTGAAAGAGGGAATCTGGGAAGAGAGGTCGGAAAGGGAAAAGTCGGGATCTAAGGGAAATATCAGAAGAAGGGAATCCAAAAACACTGTCTCAGAGTCATCATGGACGCTGGCTGGGGGCGGAGGGACTCCTAAACCGGCTGATGACCTGGGGAAAGATAGAAAAAAAAACGGAAGGGGATATATGAAAAGAAGAAAGAGATCATGAAAACAAGGAAGAGGTTATTTAAAGTGGGAAAAATCACATCAATAAAAAAAATAAAAAAAAAAAAAAAAAAAATCAGGAGAGAGGGGACTGTATGCGGGAGGTGGGAGTTTCTGAAGAAAAGGACATTCCGAGCAGGAGAAGGATTCCCACTTTTGGCGATTAAAGAATAAGAAATATTAATCTGTGTTTTCGAAGAGCGGCCCATCTCCGGACTAGCCTTAAAAAAACAGAAAAAAAATAATCGAAATATAAAAATAGGTCGCGGTTAGAAATGTGCTGGATATTCTACGAAAAGGGAGAGGGAGGCGAAAGAGGAAGGAAGGGTCCAGAGATAAAGCATCTGTCGAGGCAGAAGAAAAGACGTCCGCTGAGTTGATGAAGCATAAAGACAACACCTGCCTTCCACTGAGTTATCTTCGACCTAGGAAATCAAAACCGGGAAGAGAACAAACCGATAAATCACAGATGGGGATTCAGGAAGCGGAGGGGAGCATGCTAGCAGAAAGGTCGTCTGGGAAAGAATAGGGGCTATAGGACTCATGAGGCCTCAATGACGCTTGCTGCTATCCTTTCGGATGAGATCCCGGTAGATCATGGGGACTCAGAAGAAGGGAAAGTGAATACTTTTACACCAGACTCTCGATAAAGCACAATGGGGTATACGAGACCTGTATGTGCGAAATCTACATTTCAGAAAGGCTTAAGCTGTACACGAACGAGCAAAAGGGGAATACAAAACCGCCCTGTGACTGAGATTCACTCTTCGGGAATAGTCACACAACACTCTCTGGGGTAGGGTCTTCGTTGCGGATACTGTGAGTGATTATTTCTAGGTTAGGATGTTTGGATGGGAAAGGAGGGCGAGGGGTAGGTTGGGTGAATTATTCGCCAACCTTTCATATAAGTATGGGATAACCAGCGCATTTAGGCATCCATAGTAGTTACTAATTAGGGTGCATGGGACGATATAGTTGTGGAGTGGGGGTAACGAGGGGGAGAATTCAATCGGGGAGTTGTCGGGAAGGAAGTGGCTAGAGGTAGGGGATGAACATGAATCTCGGCGCATGGCCGGAAGACGAACGCAGATACTTTTAACTTCGTGGGACCGGCAATTTCTTCGACTAGTGGGGGGGGAAACGTTCCGGGGCTAACGTAGATACCGACGCACTTCGAAAAAAACAAAAACAACAGTGCCGAGACGCACGATTTGACACAAATGGAGAAGGGGGGAGTTGCCGTCGGTCATTCGCGAGGCTGTCTACCCTTGGAAGGAGAAGACGCTTGCTTGCAGACAGGGGGGGATCCCAGGAGAGGACAGTCCACAGAGACAATCAAAGAAAAAGCGATGGGAAACCTACTAGTGAGGAAAAAAGGCACTAAGTAAAGAGTAACCTGAAGACGGGGTTTCCGGGGTACATTGACCAAAAAAACAAATCTCCGAGAAAGGGTCCTTGGGGACCGTAAAGAGGAGGGAAAGGGGGTTTCAATCGCTTCGCAACTGGGGTCGGGGCGCACTGTATCCTTAAGAGAGGGGTTACACTCCGGGCCAGGGGAACTAGCAGGGTCATTTATCCGAGAAGAACGCATTTCAGAAACTGCTATCAACGCATTTCTCTATTCATCTCCAGGTAGAGGACGACACTTGCGTGGAGACGCTTCGACGAGAATCAGAGCAGAAATAGGAACCAAACTACAAGATAGAACGACTTAAAAGGGGGAGTTAACTATGGGGTGTCCACCGAAAGATGAAACCGCCGAAAGTCTTCGAAGAAAGGGGGGTGGTTTAGAAGTCGGCTAAGCAGAGAGGGATGCGTCCAAATAAATAAGGATCAATGAAAAGAATATGGGCTTTTATTCAATGGACGGTTTCAGGGGGGCCAATTTGGCGCGGGAGGAGGGGAAAAAGGTATGTTGCCTGGTGGTGGATCGAAAGACACAAACAAAAGGGGCAGGGCTAGGGTTGCGGACCGCTAGAGAAAGCTTCGGAGATACTCGTATTAACAAAACGAGAGAGAAGGATAAGGGAGGGCCAGTAAAACCTGACAAAAAAAAAAAAAAAAACAAAAAAAAGACACGTATAAAGCAGCATGTAACCAGACGGGCGGCGCCGGGGTGAAACGGAACGAGTTCTAGCATTCGTGGGGAGGACCTAGAATTCCGCTCAAGTCAAAAAGGAATAGTCGGGCGGGGGTCAGGGAACAAACGATCTGCGTGAAATCAATTACTGAGGTCTTCGCTTCAAAGAGAGTGGTTTGTTGGGCTTGGCAGGTTCACGTTGGAGAGAGCACCAGGTAAAAAAAGGCTGGCAGACTGAGTATGAACACGTCTACCAGATACCTCAAGCAGCTTCTTATTACAGGCTGAATCCTTGGCTAAGTAAGATCTAATACCCAAGGGTTGGAAAAAAAGGAAAAAGGAGCGGGGGGACCTAGAAGGTCCATCGTCTCAATAGAAAGGAGGGATATTCTGTCTGGAAAGAAATAGGAAAAAGTTCCGATTCGGCAGATGTAACATTGGCTTAGTATATGGCTAGAAAGCGAGGGTGCAACTCCAGACGCTCATCGGAGTTGGGGTTGAGGGGCAGAATTAAGAGAACGGCCTGGGAGCGAAACTTCATCGTTAAAGAGAGGAGAGGATTGCGTGGCATAAAGACTGCTAGAGGAGAGACGGACGCCTCGTAACAGGTGGACGAACTATCGAAGAGAGAAACAAACAACTAACGGAGATAGGGGGGTAAAAAAAAGTAAAAGGAGATCGAGGCCCTTGGGGCTTACGCAGTCGGCAAGGACCCCTTCGACTATAAAAACTGACACTGGCCCGTCCAAGTCCTATGAAGAGGTCGCTCAACGCGGAGAGTCGGATTACGAAAGAGGGGGGCCACCAAAAAGAGGATGCGAAACCGTAGGAAAGGAAGAGTCAAGAGCTTACGGAAGAGAGAGGAAAAGGGCGGGGGGGGGGGGGAAAATCAAAGCAACTGACTGGGAAGCGTTTAAACGTATTGGAAGCTTGCTTTTACAAGTAGGATTATCAACGTGAGGGGGTCAAAGGCTACTTAGTGCTGCTTAAGAGGTCGGCTCAAAGGGGGAATCGCACGCGCCTGGGATAGTTTACGTTAATTTTACATTGCAAACCAGGGGGAAGGCTGTGCCCGAAAGTATCTGCAACTCGTGAGGTTCTGGAAAAAATTAACGCGGGTCAGCAGCACATATCTCTGTAGTTGTCCCTCAAAAGCGGGGAGGGGGGAGAAAAGCCGCGTCTCCAGTTGAAGGGGGGAAATAAAAAGCCGGGAGCCCCGAAGGACAGTAAACTTTAACTGCTCAGCATGTCGTTCAACAGACCCGGTGAGGATATGAAAAACACACCTGTTAGAGAGCGAAGGTCAGATATGGGCTGTAGTCCGTCGTTTGGGGTTGCTGGGGTGAGGGTGGAGGAGGGGGCGAAATGTTTTTTAAGGGGATGAGTTTTTGATGAGCGACAAAAAGAGGGGGAGACTGTGTTGTCAAATGGAAAGAAAGTGCGTTAAAGTCGTATCGCAAATGGATAACCATTTACGTGTAAATATGGCATGTGAGCTTGCAACAGGTGAAGCAACCAGGCTAATACATTCATCCGGGGAAAATGCAAAAAGGGGAAGAAAAGGAAACGAAAGTCGCTTCCCTCAAATCCCAAAAAAAAGGGGCTGCGAACGGGTAAGTAGAAAACGCTAGAGCTCTGCGAAATGTAAAATGGATGGGCGACCATACTAGTGGACGGTGCGGAGGGGGGGGGTGCAGTGTCACGGCTCGTGTCGGGGCAAAGAGTAAAAGGCACATTGACCTGATGTGGAGTATTCAGCTGAGGGGTAAGTGGACTTTTGTAAAGTAAGGAGTAGAATCAAATTTCGGGGCTGGAAAGGATGGACCGACCGCGCCGGGGGACAGGTAAAAGTAGCGCGGAAGGGAACGGGCGACGGAAATATATCATCTTGGCGAATGAATTGATTATGAACAATTTCGGATAAGGAACGGGGAATATAAAGGGACCTCCGTTCCAACGCTGGTTCGGCGTTGACACTTGCTTTGAACTGGGGAGCGGAAAATACATGGTGTGCGAAAGTGTTAAAGAAGCCGGTGCAAAAAGAGAGAAAACGGACGAGTGAGGAATGCAGAGTCGGGGAAAGCCACCAGATAACAGAGCAATCCTAGATTGCTCTTGTAGGGAATCGGGACGGAGAAGAAGGAAAAAAAACATTCGGTATGGGGAAAAAGCGTGGCCGACTCCTTAGCGTATGGGAACGCCAAGTGATTGATTCGTAAATCTGCTCGGTAGGGAGAAACGATGTAACTACTTCACTGGACTTCAGCGCGCGGTGGGGGGGGGGGGGGGGGGGGGGCGCTTTGGGGGGGGAGGGGGGGGGGGAGTAAGGTGGGGGGGGGGGGGGTGGTTGGGGGGGGGGGGTGGGGGGGGGGTGAGGGGGGGGGGGGGGGGGGTCGGGGGGGGGGTGGGGGGGGAAGTAGGAGGGGGGGGGGGGGGGGGTTTCGGGGGGGGCGGGGTTGGGGGGGGGGGGGCGGGGGGGGGGGGGGGGGGGGGGGGGGGGGGGGGGGGGACGCTGTTTTGAACGACCCCGCCTAAGTAAAAGGGCGAGGCCCATATAGGGTCGATAAAGGGAACTGGAGGACTAGTTGTTGAAAAGGGAATCGAAAAAAAATCGTCCATCGTGGGGGGAACTGATGTAAAAAAAATTTTTGCCGGGGCCTATGCATCAGAAGGCGAAGTGAACCGGGTGGGGAAAAAAATCTGCTAGCAGGGCATTGAGGGGAAGGGAAAATGGCGGGCGTTGACGAAGCAAGAGGAAATGGAGGGCTAAGGTTAATTGATAACCAGGAACGTAAAAAAGTTAAGGGCGAATCAAACTGCTAGAAAAGAAGCAGGGCAGGCAGAACCTAAGGGATGGAAAGGGGGGCAATCTATGTGGGTCGTCAAAAAGAAAAACGGGGGACACGGTGTCCCGCAGTAAAGAAGGGAGGGCTGTTCTGTGCTCTTGCCATGGGTTTGTGCTGTTACTAGATGAAAGGCTCTAAAAGGAGATTGCTCCTAAGGAAGACTCGCAAACTGAAAGAAGAAAAGGGGGGGGCTAGCCTTGGCCTTCGAGGATCAGAAATGTGACGTGGGGCCACACAAATAAGAGTCGTCCTCGGCTCTGGAAAGAGGAGCGGCGTTCCTGCTAGGAAAAAAGAGGAGGGGAGGACTTTTGGACTTCTTAGGCAGGGAAGCTAGAAAGGAGGTCCCCTGTCTCGACTGAAAGGAGGGAGGGGAAAAACCTCGTGACGCCTGATATGACTTCGAAGGGGGGAAGCAGGCTCAAAAAACATCGTTACGACTTCGATCAGCGGAAGGGGGGGGGGGGGGGGGGGAAGGGGGGGGCGGGGGGGGGGGGGGGGGGGGTTTAACCGCCATGAAAGCTTCGAGGGAGAGCGATTGCCCTAAAAAAAAAAAAGGGGGTCCTGCTATAGACTCAGAGAAAAGCAAGCATTTGATCGCACAAAGTCAAACAACCCGAAGGAAGAAAATAGGAGGTATCACGCGCAGCGCCGGTCAGAAAAATTTTCACTCCAAAGAGAGGAAGGGCTCACTGTGACATCCAGGTCAACTTCAGCAAGAGGAGCATGAAACTGTTAATCTCAACAAACACGGATTAAAGAAAAAAGGGTAGAGAGAGTTACAAGCGCCGAGCGAAAAATGGGAGGAGTGACCCCCATTTTCTCGTACATAGGGGTGGAGGACTGGAGAAAAAAGGACTGTCTTGCACTGGGTGAGATGCGGATACGTCTAGCAGGCGCTTCTCCTGCTAGGTGAACAAACTTGTTCGATAATTCCTGTTCAAATTTCCAGGATCCCCCCGACGCACGATAACGCACTTCTAAAGGGGATAGGGAGGCGGCAAATACAAATCTCCGCCTCTCTGGTAGAAAAAAAAGTGGGGGGGGACACTGGAGTAGATAAAGAGTATCTCGTGAGGGCTGATTGCGCCTGCCCGAAATCGGCGTGAAAAAGGGCTGTCGCGCAGCTAGTCATCAAAAGAAGAAAATAAGACGATACTATTCAGATGCTAGAAGTACTCCTCAATCATCGCCTTAGAAAAGAAAGTCATCTGCAGGAAAAAACAGGGGGACGGAGGGGAAGGTTTCCCCATTCCGAGAGGAGTACGTACAGGGGCCAATTCGTAAAGGCGATCCCAGGGAAGGTCTTAGAGACTTTCGAAAAAAGAGAGAGGAACGCGATTCAACTGGAAGGGAAAGACAAGGTTTGGCGAAGAAAGAATGTGCCAGCGTCGTGCTGAGCAGAAAGATCTTACTGGACAAAGCCCGGGCAGGGTAACGCACTGTCTATATTTCCTGATGAAAGAGAGGAGATAAGTGGTCATTTATCCTATTTCCTGTTGGCGATTGGTGAAGCGGAAAAAGATAATGAAATTGCAGGCGTAGGTCTTCGAAAACTCGCAGGGAGAGGAGCTCTTCGAAGGAAGACGGGGAAACGGGTTTTTTCACTGCGCATATCGGAGGGTAAAAAATAACTCCTTGTCACCAACCAGGTCCGGGTCACACTAAAGGGGGGAAACTAGAAATTACTGATGTTGAGGGGAAGTGAAAAAGGAGGGGTCCTCGTCATTTTTCAGTTAGAGAACCCTGCTCGAAGAAGGATTAGGCTTACCTGGTTGGGCGGAAAAAGGGCCAAATAAATGGGAAAGCGTAAATCGGCTCCCTCAAAGTCGATTAAAATGGGATTCACTATCAAAGGAGAATGACGTGAAGGAGTCGGTCGCGGCTGTTGAATCAAAAAGGGAAATTCTGAGTAGTGTGTCTATGGGATACGATGGAGGAAAAAGGGTGCGAAAAAACGAGGGGACGGCGTCGGGAGAGACATCGAAGATCGTCTGTACCTCTAGGTTAGAAAGGTAGCCGCAAGTTGCGGGATACCCGTAGCTCACAGGAATAGGGCATCGCGAAAAGAAAGCAGAAACGAAGGTAGATTCTGCTTCAAAGGGGTAAAGAAAAAAAGTCGGCTGATACAAAATTGAGCGCAGAAGGAAACTCGCTCTTGAGGGGATCTAGCAAGGTTCAGAAACTCAAGCGACAAACTGAGGAGAATGTAACTCGGCGGCCATCGTGTACAAGACAAGAACGCAGAAGAACATGCGGCGAAAAGGGGAGAAAGGTTGCATGTTTCTCGAGAGAGAGAAAGCACTCTACTGAAGAGAAAACGCGGATTCTCAGGAAGTCGAGAAGGTTTGGTAACTGACATTCCTCATCAGTTTGGCCATTGGAGGCGGCAGGTGACGAAAGGACAGGGAAAGTGTCATGTGTGGGAAGGAAAAGGAAACGGGACAGGTACCTGAGTGAAGATTTACATCCATCCGTCCGTCCTATAAGCAAAAACGATACCTATAAAGGATTTATATAGGGGCACTCCTTGTGGAACATCAGACAAACAAAGAGAATGAAAAAAAGCTTCCGACGTGACTACACATCGTCGGCGGTGCCGAAGGAAGGGGGTCTACTAAGGTGTGGGTAGGAACCTATCATTGAGAGAGGAGGGTTGGGACAAGGAAGGAGTTGCGCGTAGGAAATCGCAGGAACGCATGCCGGGGCACGGCGTATCATCCGTTGTGGTGGGGGGGGGAGGAAGCAAAGGCTGGAGAAAAAAACAAAAGGGGGGGGGGGGGTAACAAACGAGGCCTGTGACTGGAAAGGAAGTAAAATCAAGTCTTGCGCGAAGTACGTATCGGGAAGTCATGGTACCTAAGAAGAGTAATAAGAAAGTAAGAGAAGGGGAAAGAGGCGGTACGGGATCCAGAAGGTCAAGGAAGGCTACAACGTCAACGAAGGGGAAGTCTTTTCGTTGGGAAGAGGGAAACTTCAACTTGGACAAAGGTGGGGAAGGAGGAGGGGGAAAAAAGGCCTCGATGAGATTATGCCTGCGAAAAAGGAGGAGCATCGGTTCTAGGTGGGGAAATACCTTCATTAGGAGGGTGTGACGCGAGGAAAGAGGGGAACTCGCTGAGGGCAGGAAAAAAAGGTAAGGTTTTAAGTAAGTCAAGTGGAGTCGAAGGTAGGGCAGGGGAAACCCCGAGACCGGTGGAACGCTAAGGGTCGAATCTCTACTTCAACAAAGGGGGGGGGCAGAGTGGGAGGAAAGAGTATTCTAGGGCCTTTGGGGCGAACAAGTCGGGGAAGCAAGAAAAGATTAGAAGGGGGAATGTATGATCATAGCAATCAATTCAAGAAAGGGGGGCATAGCTCCCGGAGAGAGGAGGTCGGTGGAGGATTCGAAAATTTCGTGGCAAATATCACGCTGCTCTCGAACGCGTCTCTGAAGGAAAAGCGGAAATGCGAAAGTCGAAAAAATTGGAATTTGAAAGACGCTCGTATAACAAGCCAGGAATACTTTGAAGGAAGGGAAGGGGGACTTCGTCGGACAGGCCTGGCAAACAAGAGGCGTAAAAATGGTAGTGAAATAAGCTTCAAATGCCTACTTTCCATCGGGAAAAATCGCCGCCTTAGCAAAATACAGGGTATTAGGGCAACGCCTGCGAGGGGGGGGGGGGAGTTTTGTTATCTAAACCTAGGGCAAGGGAACCATTGCAGTAAAGCATTCACAACAGCAGGACTTGTCCTCAACGAGGCGGATCTGCAGACGAGTCTGTGGTACTTACGACTAGGGGGAAAGATAAGATCCGCTTTTAACTCACAATGGTTTGAACTGGGGGAAGTACTCAAACCGTGGGGGACAAAGAAGAAAAACAGAAAAAAGCGCTGTTAGTGCTTCTTCTTTTATCGGGGGGTTTCTTGTGTGGGGGGGTTGATTAAGGGGGAAAAAAAGCACGAACGCAGGACTTTGGACGAAGGTTTTCATCAGAGGCAGGAACTGGAGGGGGGGAAAAAACTTTATCCACCAAGAAAGGTACTTCGCAAAGAAAAAATTCAATCATCGAATTCTGAACGAGCCCTGAAAAGTCTCCCGGGGGAGATATTCAAAAATCAAATAGGGGGGAGGGAAATTCTTGGGAAGCACAGCGCTCTTGCCGATAGGGGCATAACGAAAATTATGTAAGGTAAGCGGGGAAAGGGGGGGGGGAGAACGCGGGGAAGAGTGTTAATGGGAACAACCAGAGGTGCCTTACGCTTGAGGAAAGGAGGCGGTGTACCCTGTGTGGAAGCGTCAACGGAGTCACGCGTACGGTATTTCGGACTATTGCGTAGAAAGGGGCTGGACAAGAGTAAGGAGAGAGGAGGAGAGATCTAATTGAAAAGGGAGGATAAGTGGAGATCCTACGACCACAAAAGATTAAAAAAACTCTAGGGGGAAAAGATAAGGGGTGAGGGTAATTATTAAGGACAACGGGAGGGAGATCACCGCCTCTTTTAAAGCAGAGGAGAACAACGACATGAGAAAAGACGGGAGATGGGGAATACGTCGAAAAAAAAATAGTAGCTTAGGCGAAATGGGGTCAAGCTTTTCAGGCCCTTGCGGAACGCTGGAGTGGCGTTATGCGAGGAAGGGAAGCACTGATTTCCGGGAAGAGGGGTGGGTGCGAAAAAAAAAAAAGAGAAGGAACCTGGGCTTTCGAATGAAGGGACTCTCCTGCGGGACATGGGACCCAGAAGAGGAGACATTCTGGGGCAATCGGCGGTACTCGGGAAAATTCAGAGGGACTTATGGTCTAAAGAGGGAGGATAACTCTTTGGGGCCCCAATGAGCTAGGAGAAGGGAAGGACGTGGCGACTGGATCAATCAAGCCAGGGGTTGTCCATGGGAGACGCAGAGAATACAAAAGAGACTCTCCGCAACAAAGAAAAGAAAACTCCTAGAAGAGATTCATCGGAAGAGAACGGACTTTCTGAACATTGGAATCGAGGGGCGCGTACAGGATGAAATGAAGCTCGGAAGAATCTGACATCATTGACTCTCTGGGACGGAAAAAGAGGGGGGGGCGTTGAAGGTGGATAGGAGAGAAGAAGAACATTGATCGCGACAAGGGGGACTCTCGCCCCTAGTGACTGCTTGGTGACGCCGGAGTTGCTCCTTCGGAATATAATCCATAAACCCATGGTTTCATGGGGGGGGAAAAAACGTAGCAAGTCCCATAAAAAGGGAGTTTTTTGCGAAAGGGAAAAGTTCAAAACGGCGAGCCCTAACGCAATGGATGGCGGGGCGGTCCGCTGGCAGGAGGCAGGCAGAGGGCCGAAGAACAGGGCAGAAAGTCGGACTCGGCGTCACACCAGGAGCAGAGTCTCTCAGGCGGAGAGGAGGAATGGGCCGAAAAAAAAATTATTTCAAGAAAAAAGGAAAACGAACCAGACAAAAGAGCGAGGAGAGAATGGGAGAAAAAAGTACGAACTATCATCGGGAGAAGTAGACGGGCGTAGCTCCTGTTCATTTAAAACCCCGTGGAAAAAGGTAGAAGAGGTGGTGGGGGGGGCGGGGGGGGCGGGAGCCAGGTGCGCAAAAAATCGAGGGAGCGATTAATTTTTTCATGGGGCCTTGAACAAAGGGAGCTCTGAAAAG
>Ga0179593_1499054_pt1 | contig 12966 bp, 17 predicted proteins | sample CZODoug2_1_08_16_FD_185931 | JGI IMG/M metagenome (GOLD analysis project Ga0179593, IMG submission 185931) | Vadose zone soil fungal communities from Angelo Coast Range Reserve, California, USA - CZODoug2_1_08_16fungal (PacBio error correction) | ecosystem: Environmental > Terrestrial > Soil >...
AAGTGAAAAAGGGGAACAAAGAAACACAACCGAGAGGAAAAAGAAAAAAGGGTTAAGTCCATCGAAATGGGGACCGAGCTGGAGGGAAAAAAAACGGAAGCTAAATGGTGGATTGCCAGCGCGGCGCCGAGAAAAAGGAAAGGGAGCAATCATTCTAGGCAAGGGAGGGGGAAAAAGGAAAGGGGAATCAGCGGAGCGGTAGGAGGATCCTTTTCTAATAAAAAATAAAAGAAAAAGAGAACAAAAGGGTGAAACCGACGGACCAACGAACTCCTACAAAGATCGAGAAATTGGGAAAAAAGAAGAAGCAAAGACCAGCGTGCCAAAAAACGTCCTCCTTCAGAGGGGAAAAAAAAAACTACCCCCTTTAGGAAAGAAAAAACGGCCGAAAAGCGAGACCGGAGGCCAAGAAGGAATCATGCATCCAGGAATCGCAAAGGAACAGAAGGAAATCAAAAAAAGTGGGAAACACGGGGAAAGGGAGGGAGAGAAAAAAAGGCGGGGGGGTTAAGATCTTTAATGAAGGAGACATAGAGGGCCAGAGTGCTGAAGGACGAGGCCAACCAGTAAAAAAAAGGGTTTGAAATACCCGCAAAAAAGGAAGACAGGGGACGGATAGAACCAGCCCAATGGGATTGGGTTGGGGAGTGGGGTCAGGGGAACAAAAAAGAAAAAAAAAGGAAATGAGCAAGAATCCACATAGAGCAGCGGCGGGAACAGAAGGAAGAAACGCTATTTGAACTGAAAGAAAGGCGACAAAAAATGGGAAAAAGAAAGGAGAGAAAATAGGAAAAAAAAGGCCAAGAAAAACTGAGAGAAAGGGGACGGGAGGAGACGGCACCTATGAAAAAAAAAAAGAGGGAAAATGGAACAAGAAAAAAAGCACGTAACTTCCACGGTCTAAATCAAAGCGATATGGAAAGGGGGGAAAGAGGGGGGGAGCTGACTTGTCTCTCAGAGCCGCTGGGGGGGCCAAAGGAAAAAGGAAAGAGCAGGTAAGGTACAGAAAAAGGGAACAAGAGACGAAGAGGCCAGGCGGCCTGGCCCCAGGACAGGGCGCGTTTAAAGAAAAAAAATCCGTGGGGGGCCAATCCTCAGAGGGGAAAAAAAACACAAAAGGGGGGGAGGGGAGAACATCTCAATGGCGCTCAAAGCAAGAAGGGGGCGGTCGGGGAAACAGGGGATACACACTTCCCCACGAAGGCCTGGAAGGAACGGGCCTGATGATGGAAGAAACAGTTCACTGACCAAAACGAGAAGGGGGTGGAACAAGATCAACCACGAAGCCAGAGAAAGAAGAAAAGGGGAAGCCTGGGGATCAGTCCCAGACTGTCAAAACGAAGAGCGGGACCGAAGATAACTCGACGAAAAAGAAAGGATTTTCTCGGGAACGAAGTAAGAAAAGAGCGGAGTAAAGGATCAGAAGCAAAAAAAAAAACCTAATTGGGAAAACAAGAGGTACAAGGAAAGACACGCATCACCAGAGTTGGCAAACTGACTCACTAAGAAAAAAAGGGGGGACTGGGGGAAGGACGGGGAGGGGGGGGAAGGAGTTAGGGGGGGGAAGGCATTAACATCGGGCAAACACGGAAAGCTCTGTGAAAAGGTGAGCGAGGGACGTGACTGCCAACCGTAACGCTCACTCGTCCCAGTGAGGGGAAGAAAAAAGAGGATCAACAACAAAAAACAAAAAAGGGAGGGACGGGGAATAGGGGGACCTATCAGATATCTCAAAGGGAAAGTTGGGGCAAGGGAACTTGCAACAAGGGTTGCAATTCCATTAGCACGAGGGAAAAAATAGGTAAGGAGTAAGAGAAAAACGGGTGACAAATAAGAAAAACCCAAAAAAGGGATCTGAGGTGGAGGTGAAAGGTACCGTCCTGCCAACGGTTGATGGCTGTGGGCTTTTCAAAGTTGAAAACAGGCGTGAAGAGGAAAGGAAGAACAAAAGTAGGCAGGGGGGGGGGAAGGGGGGAGAGATAATGGTTTCAAGGAAAACAAGAACGATGAGAAACAGCCCTCGAGGAAAAAATGACGATAAATAGAAGAGACAACAACCTTACGGAAAAAAAGGAAAAAAAAACAGTGGGGATGGGGGGGAGAAAATAACGGGAAAGACTGTGCGGAAAAAGCGGACATGTGAAATCCCGGGGGGGTCAAAAAGATGCTGGGTCGTGTAACAGGTGCAGACCGCCTCCAGCCCAAACAGGGGAGTGTTTCTTGCGGGGATGATCAGGAAAAGAGCAACGCCGTCAAAAAAAAGGGGAGAAAACCAATACAAAAGAGGATACAGAACAAAAAATGGTGCGCGATGAGGATAACCTGGGGACGATTTCAGTAAAAAAAACATGGGAAAGACATACCCGGTGCAAGGGCCAAAGTCTCCAAAAAAATGACGAAAGCACCCCGGCAAGCATGTCACGGCCCTGCAACATTAGTCGTCTCAAAAAATCCTTCAAAAGGGAAAGAGAAAAGGAACCAAACTTGGCAAAAGTCAGAAGGCTCGAAGGTGGGACCGTTGAGAAATGTGGCTGGGTTTTAGGGGGGATCCTCTTTCCGGGAAGGGGGGGGGACCCAAAGAGGGGGGCGAAATCAAAAAAGAAAGTTTTTGGAAAGGAGGGGGAAGAGGGAGGGGAAGATAGCGCCTCGGCAGCAAAAGTACAATGCTTCAGGTCCAGTCCCCAATCGCGGAAAAAGGAGGACTTATATGGGAAGCCTGGCAGGGGGGACAAACCTTTAAAAAAAAGGCAAGAAAACTCCCAGGGGGATTCCTTGGAGAAGTCCGAAAAAATGAGGTGTTGGGTTGGGTTACGCAACAAAATAAAATCCTTGGAGCTTGGCGCATAAAATGCAAAAAACTCCGTAGGTAAGTTAGGCGGTGGGGGTGGGCAAGGTGGAAGGCAAACTGGTGATCCCGGCATGACAAGCTTGCACTCTCCTGGAAAAAATGGATGGGAGGGGAAAAGAAGTCACTAATGTGACCTATCAAAAGAAAACGGGTTTTTTAAACGATCGGCCCCGTGTGAAGAATGCCCCGAGTAAAAAAGGAGGCACTTGGAGGGATGACACGAGGGGGACATAACGGGAAAAGAAGTTAACTCTTGGGGGAAAGGGGGACCGCTTGATAAAAAAGGGATTGAGGGGGGGACCTAACGACTTCTAGCTCCTCTACTGCGGGCCAGAACCCTAACTAGTAGGGGGCGATAGGGGGAGGAAAAAGAGGGAGGATGAAGTGTAGGCGAACACTGGGGATGGTGCGTCCATCGAATTGAGAAGGGAAGGGGGCAGGAGGGGGGAGGAGACCTGCGAGAGGATCCTTATCCACCAATGCTACCCGTGATGGCGGACCTTGGGGGGGGGGAAGAAAAATCGCAGGAAGAAAAAAACCAGGGATCTAGGGCCTAGTCGCCAGGTGGGGGACCATCAAGAAAAAAAGGGGGGGAAAAGACAGGGAAAAAACGAACAAGAGAAGGCATAAAGCGGAAAAGGGGGGAGTAATTTCCTAAACCCGGTTTCCTCAGCGCGGTTGGGGTGTTGGGACAGAGTACATTCAAAAGATCAATTAAAAGAGGAAAAACACAAAACTGAGGAAGATAATATGAAGGAAGTAGACGGGCAAAGTGACATGAACAACTGGAAAAAAAACCGACGTCCTGGGAAAAAACTGCCACGGGTTAAGCTGACAAGAAACGGGGGGTAAAGCCTCTTGGGCAGAAAGGATCTCATGGGGAAGGCCACACAGACTCTAAGGAGGGGCGAAGATGAGCGGGAACAAAGTGAACAGGGAAATGATCCTTCCAAGGTACTGCACCGAACTCAGAGCTCTGAGAAAGGGGGAGCTTCTAGAAAAAGGAAAAAAGGACCAAGAACGGGGAAAAAGAAGAAAAAAAAACCAAGCGCGCGGGGTCCTAAAACGGTTGCGTCTCCGAAGAAGGTAAGGAAATGGAACAGGGTAAGCAACAGAGTTTACCGCCGCTAGCCAGATCATCGTGAAAGCACGACGGGTAGGAGATGAGGGGGATTGAACGGCTCAGAACGTAAGAGGATTAGCTAAAAGGCGACGCCTCCTCGGGGGACCAGAGAACCTTGGAAGGACTGTTACAAGACCACAATCTGGTGGACCGGACAGGAGCAGAGGAGGAAGGGGACCTGGAAAGGGCGAGAGCAGCGGAAACGTCAAAGGGGACCGAGGATGACACGAGCCAGTGAGGGGGGGTGTTCACCGGTAAAAGATTTAAATTGGCGGAAGGGGTTTTGTGGATGTATGGAGAGAGGGTAATGTGGATGGGGAGATGGAAAGATGTGTCCGGAAAACGAAGCCGAGAAAAAGATATAAAAAGGAAAAGTGGGGTGAAAAGGGGAAGGAGAAAAACGGGGAGGGGGGCGGCTAGAGCTGGAGGGGGGACAACGGAGGGGAAAGGGACAGAAGGGGTAGGCGGGGGGATTCAAAAATGGAAAGCCTGACTAGAGGGGGGGCACGAAAGGGAACCGAATGGGGAGGGGGGGGTGAAGGGGGGGGGAAAGGGGGCGGTATGGGAGGGGGGAGCAGGAGGTGGGGAGGAGAGGGGGGTGTGGGATTGGGTGGGGAAGGGAGGGAGGGTGAGAAATGGGGACGGATGGGGGAGATGAAAGCGGGGGGGGGGGGGGTGGGGTAGAATTGGGGGTCTTAGGCTCGTGACTTAAGTCACACAGGGGAGTATGGGTATTGACCAATTGGGGTAATCGAAATAACGAGGTAAACGGCAGATGGGACCGACAGGAGAGAGAAGAGTAGGGCAGGGGAAAAGATGGGAGGTGAGGAGTGTAAAGCAGGAGAGGGGGGGAGAAAGAAGGGTGAAGAGGGGAAAGAGATGAAGGGGGGGGGCGGACTGACGGTGGAAAGGGGGGTCGGGAAATGAACAGGAAACTGGAGAAGATAGTGGTAAGAGGAAGGGGGTGATCTACGCGAAGGGACAGTCAGTCGGATGGCGGGGGGGGAGAAAGAGGGGGAAAGGTGGAGGGCTAGACAAATAAAAAATAGGTGGGGGGACCACTGGTGGACACAATCAGGGAAAAGAGGGCAGGGAGGATGAGGGGCTGCGAGAGTGGGATGGGGGGGTACTAGGGAGGGGAGAAGTCATGTGAAGAAGCCAGGGAAGGTCGGACGGGGGGACGGGATGAGAGGTGGGAGGGTGTGGTGGTAGAGAGTCGGAGCGGAGAGGAAACACTTCACCACCCAGTGGTGCTCGTAAGTCAGGTTTTCTAAGGGAGCAGGGGGTAGGTGGAGAATCGCAAGGGGAAAGACAGTGGGAAGTGGAGGAAGGAAAAAAGGGGCGGTGGGTGGTCATGTATCTTTAAGTACCTCGGTCGAACGACTGAGGAGATAGAAGTAACAGGGGCAAGGACACGTCTGGAGGTGGACAGTAGAGCAAAGGGGATCCAGAGCATGGCATTACGACCGGCGGGAACGGGGTCCCCGACACGGAATGTTTGGATGCGGGATTTTCAGAAGGTGCACAGGGAAGGGGGAGAGGGGAGCGAGAGGAAAGGGGAGAAAGAGGCGTCACGAGTGGCGAAGAAAGTCGGGGGGGGGTGGTTGAAGAGGAATGTGGAGGGGTGTTTGTTCCCTGCTTTTTGGGGCAAGCTTTTGGTGTGGTCCCTGTCCGAGAGAGACAGGCCCTCCGTACCAGGGGTGTCCCTCGGCATCATGAGAGAGGAGAACAGAGAGAGCGTCCCAAACTTTCCTTTACCTTCCCGGTCCTCTATGGCAAGATACGTGTGAGCCCAGGTGGGAACGACGGGGGGGGCTGGCAAAAAAGGATATCGGCGTTAGAGAAGGAGTTCTGAAACGCTACGATAGGGCTCTCGCTTGTCTCCCCTCGTTAGAGGTGTCGTCTCGGGTAACGGACGAGACAAAGCGATCTGGAGTAGGGGTGGGGGGAAGGAAGAACGGGACAGCAATTAGGTGCTCGGGGTAAGTGGAACTGTGCAGAAGATGCAGCCGGGGGAATGACCAAGGGTGCGGTAACAAGGCGGGGATGCAAGGCAGAGGACCACCTTGAAGTGGGTTTCTAGGTTTTGGGTGCGAAAGGGTGGAACAGCGGCCCCTCCCCCGTGGGCGATCCAGGAGTGGGTAAGCGCGCCACCCCTTAGCTCGGGGGTATTACGTCTAAACCGCGAGGGGACGTAGCGGAAAAAAAAAAAAGCAGGAACACAAGCGAAAGGTTCGGGGGGAAGTGCAATGGCGCAGCAGAGGGGCGGCGGAGGGGGGTGAGACTAAGAACCCACTGCCATAATAAGAAACATCCTTCGCCCAGTATTTCCATTGGTATCGGTAATGAACGATAGCGTTGTTTACCGACCGTGAGGTAGGAAGGGGGTGGGAAGGGGAAGGAGAGGGGGGGGGAGGCTAAGGAGGTCTGCCATGGAGAGCGAGGGATGGGTCATGACGTAAAGGGAGAAGTAGGCGGGCTATTTATAAGGAAGGGGTTACAGTGGAGAGCCGAACAGAGGGACTCACAGGCACGGGGTGTAATCAATTAACAGCCCTCTTGAAGAAAACGGAGGGGCAATCTAACATCCAAAGAACAGGCGGGGGACGAGCCACGCCAGGTCTGTACGACACGCCCACACGTGAAAATCAAGATAACACTTGGGAAAAAAGCAAAATCGTCCCATCCAGGCCTACTACGGGAGGAAGGCAATCGTGGTGGACAAGAAAAGGGGACGCGTCCTTACTGGGGAAACAAGCTGGAGATAACAGCGTGGGGAGAAACGAGGCTAAGCAAAAAACACGCGGGACACTGGCCCATCGAAGTTAAGAGCTGGGGGGAACACTACACAACAGTCTAAATTTAACAGGAAAAAGATAGGGCGACAGTGTGTGCCATAACATCATGAACAAAGTTTGGTGGGAGGGGAAATCCGGAAACCAAAATTGACAGGAAGACACCAGACGGGGAGGGAGTTGTCGTCCAAGAAGCCACACTCAAGCAAAAAAACGTCCGGAGAAAAAGGGCATGGTGAATGAAGAGGGTCAGGGGGAGGGAAACACGGGAAACAAAGCAGGGGGGTGGGACCGTAAGCCCGGAACGAAATGTCAAAACCAGATGCGAGGCGGGTCGGGGGGGGGGTAGGTGAGTCCATAAAAAAAATGGCCGCCGCGAGAGCGGTACATATCACTAAGAAGGAAGGTGGGTGGGGGAAAAGTCAAAACTTATTAAGGCGGAGAATCTGGCTGAAGGCACAAAAGGATCAATCAACCCAGCACCAGCCTACGTGGTGAATAGTGAAACGACGAAAGGTGCCACCAAAGACATAAACCAGCTTGGGACAGACGGGAACCACTTCCAAGGAAAGATCACATGGGGCTGGGGATGGATCCTCTCGGAAAAAGGGTGGGATTGGAAAGATTCTCGGGCGCCTACAAGGCCAGGGGAGGGAGCTGGCACTGTGAAAAAGAACTTGATGTGGGCAAAAGAAAACATCCTCATGCCTCGGGCCTTTGTAATCAAAAGGAAAAAAGAGATAAAAAAAAAGAAAGGGAGGAAAAGAGAGATATTTTTGACTTGACCGAAGAAGAGGGCAAAAAAAAAGGGGGTTAAGTGTGCCCTGAAACAGGCCCCAGTCTCAAGCACAATGTTAACAGAGCACTTAAAATCCCAAAGAGAGGGTAAGAAAAGGTGCCTTCAAAAGAGAAAAGATAGTACATCAGGACCAGATCTGGAGGGAAGAGGAAAAAGACTGACAAGCTTTTGAGGGGGCGGTGGGTCCAGTTTCCCTTGAACTCTGTTAGGAAGGGGAAAGAAACAAGGGAGGGTAAAAGGGGAGGGGAAAAATCAATGTGCCTTCAGAAAAAAAGGAGAGACCGAGACCAATACTTTTCAATCATCGGAGGGGGAACGGATACATTCAAAATTCAGAACAGAAAGTGTGAGAAGAGACAGATCCAGGTCGAATGGCTGCCGGACAGAGGGCACCGAAACGGGGGAAAAACGAATCTCAACGTGGTTAATACCACGCAAAAGGGTTAAATCCCGAACCGGGTGGGAACCGAGGGGGGGAGGATCATGGGGCTCGGGCGCCACATTGGGGGGGGGGAGGAGGAAAAGAAAAAGTGTGAAAATCAAACCAATAAATTTGTGCTCGGATTAGGGGGGATGGCACTGAAAAGCACTTAGGGGGCCCGTAAAACGAACGGGGGGGTAAAGCAGCCGTCCAACTAAGATCCACCGATGCCTGGCTTAGTCCCCTCCGTCGAGAGGAGGAAAAAAGGGGAAAATCGCGTGCCGCCAAACTTAGGGGGTCCAACAAAGAGGAGTAAGGAACCCGTGGAAAAAAAGTGGAGACATGTCGGGTGCCTGTGGACAGCCCGGGGAGGCCTATTTGGGAAGGGGACAGCGACGCAGCAAAAGTCCAGGGGGCTTTGGGGCACGCTGGCCAAAACTCGGTGGAAAAGAGGGAGGGCGCGCGCATTGAGAAAGTGCTTCGGTTCGGTGGTCCAAAAGAAAGACAGGCGGAAAAACTGAAAATAGGTGTTAGGGGTTTCTTGGGACTTTCTCTGTTGTTTCAAAAAACTGCCGGGGGGGACAAAGTGCCAGAAAAACTTCATGATGGGAGGCTCTTCCGGGGCAGCAAAAAAAAAAACTGGGAAGAAAGGCGCAAAAAACCCCCAAAACGTCGGGGGAAACGGTTGGGGTCGGGTGAAATCAAAAGGGGAGTTAAAAAAGAAGGGGGGAGTAGGCCTAAAAAAAGGGCCGTGCGACTTCATGCAGTCGAGGGACGGGGAGACGGACTAAAGAAAGAGTAAAATCATTTAACAACCCGCCGGAGTGGCTAGACCCGTGGGACATCCCAAACGATGAAGGGGGGGCACACAGGGCAAATTGATGAAGTCGATACTCAAAAAGGGAAGCCTCAGTGGTGAAGGGAAGGACTTCGCAGGGTTGCGTGCCGGAAAAAGAAACGGGGACGTTCACATCAAACCTGAAAAAGGCAAACGTTTTTGGGGAGTATGCCATGGCGGCAAGAGGGAGATAGGGTTGGAAGCGTCACCGGGGAGGGGCTCGCGAAGAAAAGGCGGAGGCAAAAATAAAATTTAGGGGAGGAGAACCGGCTCGAGATTCCTTGGAAAAATAAAGAATTGCCTGAAAAACCGGCGTGCCTTACAGGGGGGGGAAGGGGAAAAGCTGATGTTGGCATACCGGGACCATTAATCGCAAAGAAGTAGGAGGACAAACAGTCACCAAGCGAACGTTACGTCGAACCGCAGTCGGCAGTTGGAAAGGGGGGGACAAAAACGTCGGCGCAAAGCGCACGGTTTGGGGAAAAGGTGTTCAGTTTCAAGCCATTAAAGCTGACAAGAGAAACAAAAAAAGAAGGGAGGGAGGGGGGGGGAAAAAAAGAGAGCAAAAGGTAAATGACCTGCACAACAAACCTCTAGGAACAAACCCTTGGGGGGTGACTTGGACAAGGCACCGTTCGATCTGGGAGAAATTAGCTAGTGCCTGGAAACGGGGAAAATAAGTTCCTTCACAAATGCAATGCTTTACCTCATGCCAAAAGGTGAGGACACCGAAAAAGGGAGACAAAGTGAGGGAATCAAGATCTGAGAGGCCGGACACAAAGAAACTAGAACACCAGGGGAGGGGGCGAGGGCAAATCAGGTGACGCCGAAAAATCCGGGAATGCCGAAAAATCTAAGGCCATCAGGAACAGTAAAAAACCGGACGTTTCGAGAGCCGAGAACACGTAAAAAAGGAGTTGAGACGGCGCAAGGAACACGGGCAAAAGGAAAGGGAAGGAATGGGGCGACGAGCCACCTCCAAGAAATGCATCACATCCAATGGGGGATCGGGGCAAAAAAGGGGACTAGAGGAGGGGGGAAAGACAGAACGGGAGAAAATCGGTAGGCGGAAAGGCAGGAGGCGACTGCAAAAAACCAAAGGCACAAGCATCCATTTAGTACCAAACCCAAACCCGGGGAACCGCACGATCGAAGAAAACACCAGGAAGGGGTTCTGGGGAGAGGGGGGAAAAAAAAAAAATGGAGAATAGACATCCATGGAAGAGCAGAGACAAGAAAAATATCGCTTGTCAAGGGGGACGACGAGAAGTTGTCGACCAGCAATGAAAGGAGGGAAGGGCTATATGACCGATCTCAGCAAAAAGGGCCAAAAGGGAGGATGCATTTGAGATCCCAAAAGTGACCAACGAGCCGAGGGGAAAGGGGAAAAAATTCGTATACTCCACGGGTCTACTCCGCTGAGTACTCGGAGGGGTTAAAAGAAGGGGGGGGATCAGGGTGAGAGTCCATCTCGCCGATGAAAGGGGGGGGGCCTATTACGTAACAAAGGGGGATCAGAAAACCTTCCCCACGCACTGGCAAAGGCCCGCCTCTAGGGAACAAGACCGAAGGAGGGGGTCAAGGGGTGGCCCTGAACGAAGGGGGCGAAAAAAGTGTGCGACCGATTGGATTCTACGAAAAAGAGAAAGGGCTGCTAATTTTCCCCCAGGATCAGCCACAAAGACCCAACACAAGAAATGGGGGGACTGAGTGTGGGGGGACCGTGGAAACGACAAAGAGGAGGGGGGGGGGGAAAACCCGGACAATGGTACCCGGCCGCCATCGAACAAGGTGCGCTGTGATCGTACAAGCAAAATGAGGCGCGGAAAATAAAGGTGGACTTACGGATTCAAAAAAAAGAGAGGAATTTATTTTTGTCCGGGAGTCGCAAGAGCTCTGAAGGGGAAAATGATAAGAAATCACCAGCCCCGCCTACGGGGGGGGGAATCGGCGCTGAACTATTGTCAGAAACTAAAAAAAACCATCAACCAGAAGGAAAGTAAACGAAGAAAGGGAATGGGACTGTGGTATGGTTAAAAGAAATACTCTAGACAACGAAAAGGGTCAGAAAACAAAGGGTACTACGGAGATCCTCAAACATCACTGGGGGGGACTGAAAGAGGCATGCACGGATACGGGAAAAAAAAGGCCACGATGTCGAACGGGCGCTCCGGCTCGGACAGTGTATAAAGGCAGTAAGTCACAAAAACAAGGGATGGGGGGAGGGGAGGGGAAATGAAAAAAAATAAAGAGTGAGAAGGGAATCAGGCACAGGGGACGAAACCAGGTCCGAGCGTGTAAAATTAACGGCCAGAGGGGACAAAATGTTAACAAGCTTGGAACCACACAGTGGAGCGCAGAAAAGTGTACGTCAAGACAGGCAGGATATAAAGAAAAAACAGTGATCTTGAGGGAAGGGGGGGAAAAGTACCCGTCAGCACTGGTTTGGGTCTTTTCAACACCTTGAAACGGAGCGGGCAAAAACTGAGCACAAAGTAGGGCTGGGGAGGGGGGGAGGATAAAGAAATGGGGACTTCGTCAAGAAAGAAAAAACGAACGCATAAAAAAAAATACAAAATACTCACCCCTGATGTCGGGGGTAGACCGGCCAATCGCAGGAGAAAAAGGTGTAGTCGAAGCGACAGGGTTTCCGATGAGGACAAAACTGGAGGATACGCTGTGCAGGGATCCGGGTTTCACAAACAGAGGGGGAATAAGGGGGGGGGTTCCATCGCCTCATGAAAAACCCTCAGGAAGAGGGGGGGTTGTCCTAAAGTGGCTGAAGAACATCCGCCAGCACTACGCGATGTGTGCACAAAGAAAATAAGAAAAAGGGGGAAGGATCAACCAAATGGCGACAGTTGTGCAACGGGGGGGCGCGGACCGGCCAATGTGTAAAAAGAGATAACGGGAAAGGGCCCACGGCATAGAAAACACCGCCGCGTGATGACCGGGGGGGAATGGTGACTTATGCCTCGGGGAAGCAGAGGGCTAGAAAAAAAAAATGATAAAAAGCGCCAAAACCAAAACTCCGGGGGTTCACCAGAGATTTCGGGGGAGAAAGTAGACGGGGGGGACTATTGGGGGGCAGGGGGAACTTGTTGTACTGGGGGAAAGTGAACTTTTTTCCGCGAGTGGGGCGTGACAGGCACTCCCGAATGCCTCCGGTCTTGGCCGCGGCAAACTACTGTGGACAAAAAGAAAAAGATGAAAGCAACTGGGTAAAAGGACCAGTGAGGTCCTCCCAAATAAATACTCTACAGAAAACGAAGGCAGGAAAAAATTTGTGGCCTGGGGCGGGGAATTCCCGGGAAGAGACTTCTGGGGATTCTTGGCCATCCCGAAGTAGGGGGGGGGGGGGTTCACGGAAGGGAAAAAAATAAGGACGGAGAGGGGGGCGCCGGAAGCAAAGGTAGTCCCCCACACGCGGTTTTGGGTCTGGGGGTCCTCAAAACGGAAGAAGAAAGCAGAGGGCCTTCCGCCGGTCGCCATGGAACGCGCCGATCAGTCCTCAGAACTACCGATCACTACCGAATTCCCGGAAGAGTCAGAAGCCAGGGGGGGGGGAAGAAGACAAACCAAAGACTGGGAATGAAAGTTTTCTTGGAGGGGTCGCTGGAGCAGATTCGAAAGGGGCAGGCTTTGGCAGACCACTTGTAAAACGCCGGGTTTTTTTTTTTTGTAAAGGGTACCGGGGGAATAAAACACGTGACGGTTTAGACACAGCTCACGCGAGGGTACACGGGAATGAATGGGGCGTTTTGGGCCGAAAATCGGTAGGGGAAAGACGGGGAAGGTAGGGAGGACAGTCAATGGATGAGGGGAAACTAGATAAATAACTGGTTAGAGTCTTCATTGAGGGGGGGGGGGAATTAAAGAAAACTCTTCGAAAGATTCCGGAGACGGAAGGGAAAACAACCACCGGTCGTGGTGCCCACTTTTGGGTGGACGAAAGCCAGCGCGTGCAGGGGCTCCGGCATTATGTCGACTCCAGTCAGCGGCTGGCATCAACCAGGGAAATCGAAAGGGACAGGAAAAAGATCCATTAAACAAGGGCTCTTAAGGCAACCCGGTCGGGCAGCGCTGGGTGGGAAATAAAGTTTGTTAAGGTTGACACATTTTTCAAACGGTCCAGCCAAAGC
>Ga0179593_1566776_pt1 | contig 12966 bp, 16 predicted proteins | sample CZODoug2_1_08_16_FD_185931 | JGI IMG/M metagenome (GOLD analysis project Ga0179593, IMG submission 185931) | Vadose zone soil fungal communities from Angelo Coast Range Reserve, California, USA - CZODoug2_1_08_16fungal (PacBio error correction) | ecosystem: Environmental > Terrestrial > Soil >...
CGCACCGTCAGAAAAAACCCTAAGCCTGTTCCTCCAAAAGAACTTGGAAGCTGGTGGACTTCGGGGAGTTCTTTTGCTCAAGACTGGGAAAGAAAGAGCAAAAAAAGAGAGAAAGGGAGGAGCCAAATCGAAAGCCCATCCTTACAGCAGGTAGCAGAGGGAAGGGAGCAGGATAGGAGTTTCTATGGGTCCTCTGCGATCCAGCGCGCCTTGGGGGACGGCGGGGGGGGGCTAAGAGCTGCCCACAAGAAGCAGTGCTATTCGACCCGAGGGGGAGGTCGAAAATGCACCCAGCAGGGGGGCTTCTGTTGGGCTATTAAGCCTTTTGGAAGGGTCGACTAAGGCTTTTGATAGACGTCGCTTTTCCTAATTCGAAGGACTTGTTGGAGAGGCGCAAAAAAGCAAGCACAAGGGGCTCGAGTATCCCAAATATGCTTGGGTCTGGAATAGGGCGCGATTGGATATACAAACGCAAATTGGGGAGGGGATGAAGGAGAAGATAAATGTAAACAACTGAGTCGTCGTCGAGGTCTTTGGGGGGGGATAGAGGCGCATCAAAAAGAGTTGGACGAAAAGCGGGGAGCCGGTTCGAGTGGGAAAAAAGGGGCTCTACCCTGTGCCTGCAGAGGGAAAAGAAACGGAAGGGGGGCCGACTGGAGTGTTCTTAGGGCGAAAAAAAATGGGGGATAGTCGCCTCGAGAAAACGGAGTGGTAAGGAAGCTTCGGGATCTCGCGGGTCAATGAAAGTGAAATGCATCTGCATGTCGAGCGGGAGATGATGGGGTCAGGAGGAGGTTAGGAGATGATGATCACGTTCGAGAGTGGGGGAAAAAGGCTCAGGGAGCAGAAGGGGGCAGCAGATAGCACGCTGCATATAAACTCTCCCACCTTCCCGGAGGGGCCAGCGTATAACGTGCCCCGTAACTGACGGCATAAAGGGGGGGGACTAAAAAACCGTGTACAAAGTTAAACTGGGGCAATGGGACTGAGAACCAGCCAAACAAAAAACTGATCAGGGCGACTGCAAAGAAGGTGATACTAGGAAGCTCTTGTGTCTGAAAAGGGAGTTCGAATGGAAAAAGGGAGGTGCTAGGTACTTAGCTGGAAACAATGAGGAGATACAAATACAAAGCCTTTCTAATTAGAGAGTAAAAAAGGAGTAAGAGCATCATTGAGCCTACGAGGGGGAAATCGGACCAAGGCGAAGACATCATTCTCGCATTCTATCGCGAAAGTGACAGATGGAGGATCGGGGGGACAGTGCATCCCCTAGTGCGGTTTTATGTTGCAGAGCAGGAAGATGAGAGGTGGCGGGGAATAGTTATTTGGTCGAAAAAGAAGCAAGGAGGGGAAGGGATCGGAGTATTTTCGGATGGATCCTGGCGCGAGAAACAGAGAAAAGACTTAAGGGTTACTGTCGCATGCATGGATGAATTCGGCTCCAGGGGGAGCTCACTCGTGTATCCGCTGTATCAGAATAGAGGGGGGATTAAAAAAGGGAAAGGAGGTGGCGCGAGTAGGATGGGTTAAAATAAAGGGTAGCGGGGGAATTGGAAAGGGGGAAGACTCTTGTAATCCTAAGCAAACAATACATTCAAAAGCATTTAGTCGGTAATCCGGGTGGGTTCGGGTGTGGTAGGACTTGACTGACCGGCCACGGAAGACTTTGACACCGCCAAGTTATCCCTTCCTCGGAAGCTCTCGGGGTTAAAAAAAGCTGAAATGCACTCAATGGCGTGGTGTGGAAGACTCGAAGCATTGCCAAAGTCCCGAAGCTCTGAGTTCGAGAGAAGTTTCGGGGGAGAGAAAACCGACGAGAAATCTCGCAGGACCCCGGTCGGCGGGAACTAAGCAGCTGGTCTGTCAGTCTGGAATATTCCAAAAGCTTGGAGAGGCGGAAACGAGCGCAGGGTTTAACTCAAAAGAAGGGGTCCGAAACTCAGCCTTCCATAACTTACAGTTGTAGGGGAAAAGATGAAGGGGGGTGAGGCGGAAGAGGTCCAGCATTTCCTAAGGCTGGCACTAGAAGAAAATCGGTCCTGCCGCAACTTCCATTGATTACGGGAAAAAGGGATTACGAGAAACTAAAGGAGGGCTTGGACGAGGCAGGAACTCCACGACCTTGACGGCTGGGGAGGAGTAGAGTTTCTCCCATGCAACTGGAACTGATCCGCTGAATGCTAAAAGCTGGGGGGGGTATTGAACATGGGGGGAGAGCAGAAACGCGGGTCTCCACGGGTTAAGGAAGAAGGGTTAGAGCGAACCACTAAAACTCGGCCTTGACTTAGTGGAGAGCCAGATTTGAGTGTAAGGGGGGGGGTTGGGGGGGAACGGGGGAGAATAAAAGAAATTGGCATACATCTTACAGGCCGCCGACGTGGGGGGGGGTCTTCTGGTGTTGAATTTGCATCCGCTCTTAGTGCCAAGGGCAGGGGACGTTTGAAGGAAAAAGGTAGAGGGGGTAACTGAGGAAAAGGAGCTTACCGCGCTTATCACTTGAAGGACTGGAGGAGGGCTCTCAGTCGTGAATGTATAGGAGGAACCCGACAGATTCTTAAAAGAAGTCGTCGATTCCCCATGATCGAATCAGAGGCCCCAATTTGCGAGGACGGGACTGATTCGACTCAAACAACGGAGAGGGGGAAAAGTGCGTTTTAACCGGGTAGGGCGCGTACAAATTAATCGAAAGGGGGAAAAGGAGTTTGGAAAATTGGAGGGTACTCCTATAAGAGACGAACCAATCTCTAGCTCTACTAAGCCGGCGACAAAAATCATGGCGGTAAACATCGTCCATTCTTCATGAAAAAGAAAAACATCGGAAGGGGAAAAATCGGGATCAGATCGATGCGAAAAATCACAAACATAGAGCCCACAAGAATCGGCGCATGTTCACTCTTAATTCATGTAAGGGGAGAAAAGCTTTCAAAAGGTCAGTATAAACGAGAGGACAAAAATCAATGGGGAAAAAAATCTCCTTCAAGAAGAGCGTGGAATCGGAGAGGTCAAAAATCGACTTTTCGAAACCAACTACTCACGGGGGGGCTGGGAAAAAGGAAGAGAAAAGGCGGGAAAAGAGGACCAAATAAGGCTCAACAAGGTCAGGGGAGAACGAGTTGAAATCACTGTAATCTCCGTCTCGAACGAAAAAAGAAAGCAGGAGGGGGGATGGAAGGGAGGAAGTCGCTAGACAAAGAGACAGGTCAATTCTTCCTAGCTACATGGATGACGGGCGCGAGGAAAATAAAAAGTAACTGAGGGGGAATGGCTGCGACATTAACAGCTTATAAATAATACTCCTCGAAACTTAACTTCGAGGGGAAGAATTACAGAAGGAGCTACTGAAAGAGAATGCACGTTTTTCACTGGGAAAAGCCGGGGGGACGTCATTCCTGCCCGAAAAAGAATTGCTTACAGTGGTGAGAAAAGGGGAGAGAAAGTGAAAGGGAGGTGGTCACGAAATAGAAATGAGGAACCATAGTCTTTAGCTTTCGGAAAACCCGGGAAGTCGGACAACAACGAAACATTAACAATCGAGATTCGCAAGAACAGAGAAAAGAGGAAAGGTGAAGGGCGGTGTCATAAAGGTACCTTTCCATAAGGGAAAGAGAGAAAACCCACTAATGAGACGTAGAAACAGAAATGGAATTTGAATGGGGAATTTATGTAATGATGCAAGAGAGCAAATCCCTCAATAAAGCTGATGAAAAGGTCTTTTGGGGGAAGAAAAAGAGCGCCAAAAGACGTCGCTCAAGGATGAACACAAGGGGGAGGAGAAAAAAAAGAGGGAATTGCCACGTAGAAAAAAAATAGAGATCTCGGGGAGGAAAGCACACTGGAGACTTGCCAAGGGGTTTGCGTATCATCCACTCTGCTCGGCTCAAAAATGAAGCAAAAAAACTTGCAAGGAGAGGAACGGAAGGACTTGTTCAAGAGGAACTTAAGGACGCACCATCGCCGAAGGCTCGAAAGGAAAAATAAACCCTCAGAGGGACAGCGAGGGACGCTTCCGGTTGAAAGATCGAAACAAAGAGGGGCTAGGAGGATGTCGTGCAATCCCGAGGGAAGGGAAGTAAAAAATCTTAGTCAAGCCGGATGCGGAGGACTCAGACAAGGGGAAGCGGAAGAAGGGAGGAGGGGGGATAATTAAAAAAATTGGGGAGGGTACAACAACCTCTCTCACAGTTTCACATAGAAAAAAGGTCGAAAAAAAAAAAGTAGTGAAAAAAGCCAGCCGTCAGGGACAGTGATGGGGGGGCGTGTTTGGGAGCCGGCAGGGGATGGCGTTACGGACAAGGAAACAGATACAGTGTACGGGGGGAGAATAGTAATGGCGCCAAAGTGGGTGGGAAGGGGGGAGGGGTCTCAGGAGGAAGTTGGGGGATTACTCGCTTCCATGCGATCGGAAAAGCCGAAGGGATGAGTCTTTGAGCAGGCGGAGACAGGATCTCCCGAAAAACGAAAGAAACATGAGAAAGAAGAGCCCGTCTTACGACAAATCATGGGGACGTCCTTGACGAAACTGAGTATTGAGAAAAAAAGAAGCTAAAGTTTTGGGGAAGAAAAAGGAAGAAAGGGGGGGAAGTCAGCAAAGAAAGCGACGAAAATTAAGGAGTTCTCGGGGCCGCGCCCCGAGAGGACATCCCAAAGAGACAGGGTCTCCGGGGGCCTTGCTAGGAGAGGACCAATGCATGACCTACAATTGCTGAAAAGTAAGAAGAGGGACTTCCTTCAGTTGTCTTTGATATAAGTACCGGACCGTACAAAAACAAAACAAGCCGATTCTTAAAATAGGATGCGCGAAAAGCCTCTCAAAGGTGTGGGTCGCCCTAAAAAACCAAATAGGGAAGCGACGACGCCAAAAAAAAAGGGGGAGACGTCTATTGCGCCTCAAACAAAGAAGGAAAGAATCTCGCAACAGAAACATGACGTTTGGGGGGAAAAAAGTCGAGGGGATAGAGAATTCTCATGTGGACAATCTTCGGCGCACGATAGGGATCAACCCGTAATGTGGGCAACGCTGGAAAAAGGATACTACAAAGGCCTAAACCGTGACTCGAAACAAGAGGCAAAATCCGGGTGGGGGAGGTAGTGGGAGCAAGGGCACTTCTCTCGCGAAAAGTCCGGGGTAATCGGAACGCAAAAAAGGAGAAAATTCAAAAAACAATCTTGTCCGTGTATTGCAAGAAGGAACAGGAGTGCTTAATTCTTAAGAGGGGGCTAAATGAGCGGAGGAAGGACCAACAACAAGCTGAGAGGGCAAAAATGCAACTCATAGTCGCATTCAAACCTAGAGGGGAAACAATGCGGGAAGGGGGGGAAAATATGAATGGGGAGAATCGTTTCTGGCGGAAAAAAGAAAAAGAGAAGCAAAGAAAGATTTTGCAACTTAAGCCCAATTAAAGAGGCCGAGGGGAGGGGGTCTTAGGATGGTGGCAATGAGTAGAAACCAAGAAAAGTTGAGAATCGTTCTACGACGGCTTCGAGACGGCCCAGGGCCCAACTTGGCAGAGGGAGGACCCTGGGAGGAAAATATGGGGAAAACAAATGGTTTCTGCCTTTTCTCAAGGGGTTTAGGAGGAGGGGGACAAAGAAAAACTTCTTTACGTCTTCGGGGAAGGCGACAATGGGAGTTGGGGGGAGAGAAAAAGCGCGCCCCAGGGCGGGAAATACGCCTTGGGTGATGCGTTTGTTATATGGCGCTAGGGAAAGTAAAAGAAGAGAAAAAGAAGTCGCTGGCAGCTTGGTGGCGCCGGCTAATGGGAAGGACATAAAAGGTTGGGGGGGAAAAAAGACAATCTGGGGTTGTTTTCGTCCAGTGGGATGTCCTCTACCTCGTGGGAATAAAAAGTCGGGGGAAACAAAAAAGGGTCGGGCTGATCTCAAATGAAGGCGTAGGCGCCACGGGTGTGAAAGCTCGTTTTGTCCGCGCGTTGTGGAAAATGAAAATGGCGGAATGGGGGGCGGGTGACTGGTCTTCAGGGGCGGGAACTAGGGAAGGTCAATCACCCCGGCAAAAAGGAGGTAGACTCTCCTATTAGGAGGGGGGGAGGATCTCGAAACAAAATAAGGGGGGGAGAGAACCTCGCCCCCAAGTAATCAAACTGAAAAAACCAGTTCCTCTCGCAGTTCCCCGGCAAAGGGACGGAAAAAGGGGGTTTAAGGAAATCAATTCATCTTTAAGACGAAAGGAAAAAAACCCCAAGCCAACGCAACTTAGCATTGCTCGGACGGCAGAGAATAGAAGGCAAGCGAGGCTGGCTAAAGCTGGGGGAACGGTGACGGGGAAGTGCGGCACTGAGGGGCTCAGGGAAAAGGTCGAATGAGAGAGCGGACCACGATGGGGCGGAATTCCTCACAGTAGACTACGAAACGGAAATCGCAACTGGACTTTCACGCATCTCTTCGGAGGAAAGGTCGGAATGGGAAAAAAGGCAGCGTAATCATGTGTTCATCAAGATTGGAGGAAGAGCTCCGATGGTGTGGGGGCATAGTGATGATGTGACGCGTCAGAAAAGGCTGGAAAGCGGAGTTGCAAGATTTTATGGAGTAGAGAGGGGCGCAAATCGCGTGAATGACATCAAAAAGTGAAAAAGAAAGCACTGGCCACCTGAGAGAGGGGGGGTCCGCCTCACGCCCTTGTTCTCCCTGGTAGCAGCCAAAGTATTCGGGGGTGAGAGGAAAACTGGAGGGGCGAAGAGAATTCGGGCTCTAGTAGAGGATGGGCAAGTGGATGCATCGGATGTGGCTGAACTTGAAAAAGAAGCGGGAACATCAGGCAAATCAGTTATCCAGGGGATGGTCCAGAGGTGTCAGGTCTGTTGCTGGGGGAGAAAGACAAAAAACTGGAAAGCCGTGTTCACCCGAAACGCTTCAGGGGCGAGGATCGAGGTGGGGAAAGCGGATTTAAACGCCATGCTGTTGGGTGAAGCGCGGTCTGGTTCCGACCGCTCCCTCCTCTTTCTCCGGATGGGGGCATAATTTAGTGTACCAACACAGGGAAACGAGACCTGCAACCGGGAGATAAAACGGCGGAACTTTTGGTCGGGCAGCTAAAGGTCAAGGTGACTGTCGCTGCCCGTTGCCCAAGAGCAGGAAAAGGAAAAAAGGGATGGGTTCAGCAGGAGTGCAGCCGTAAGTTTCGGGCTAAAAACGTCTGGGAAGGGGGCGCAGAGGGGACAGCAATTCTGCGGATGCAAATCCAGGAAAAGGGTATCAAAAAAGATTCTCGCTATTACAGTAGGTTTAACGAAAAAAGTGTTGTCGTGCGATCTACGACTGAGAGACACATAGATCTTAACCTTACGTACTGGAGGATAAGGGAGAAACTTCAATTGAACGTCTCAACCATCAGGGGGAGATCTTAGATGGTCCGCTTCACAGGGGGAACACTACAAAGTAAAAAAAACGTGATAGAAACGGAGGAATCAAAAAGAAGGCGGGGGGAGTTAATCTATGTATACATGCTTTTGCGGAAGAGGGGGGTGAAAAAAAAAACGGATGGACCCGAAGGTATCATCGTAAATGCCGCCGCGAGTAAGGGGGGGGGAGGGGGTTAGGTGTCGCATCGCTCGATGCCGCGCCGGGCGTGGTGAGAAAAGACTTTGTTGTCGTAGGGGAAGACGGAAAAAGGAAGAACTCAAAAACTGGCCGGCCTTGTACTAGGGGGGGAAAAGAAAAGTAAAAGATAGTTCCCCACAGACTTCTTAAAAATCCTAGAAAATGAAAAAAAAGGGCATAAAAGACAGGAGGATCTCTCTCACAACAAAGGAAAAGAAAGATGAGCAACGGCGTAACGGCGTTTTAAAACTGGGGCGCAGAGGAGAGATGGGGAACGAGGATGAAGAATCGTCGGGGAAGTCGGAAGGAAGAGTCGGAGACCCTTCCCCAGGCGCCAGCCCAAATGGAGTGGCAGGAAAAAAAACTTGATAAAAACAGATTAAGGATCCAGGGTGAGGGGAATCGAGGAGGAAAGATTCGTTAAGGAAAATACAACAGCCAGAACCGATCCCATTAACTTACCCAGGCTTCCTTTTCACGCTTGGGAGGGTGGGAGGGACAAAGCGGTAAACGATCCTATGACTACTCAAGGACTGGGACTAGACTCGCAAGTCATCTGGAATCAGGTCTAATTTAAAGGAATTGGCAAACGTGGGACACGGGATGAAAAGAAAATGAGTCTGACCCAAAAGGGAGCTTCCTAGCATCAGCGACTGTCACTGGGGGTGCAGGACGCGCACTTCTCGACGTAAGCGAGAGGGGGGGGGGGGTCGCAAATCAGGCCCCTCAAAAACACAAACAAAATGCAGCTTCAATTGAAACCGGAAACCGGGAGGAGGTCTCACAACCTATTTACCAAATTGAAATAAAGGATGAGGCAACGCAGAAATTGCTTTCACGCGAAAGAAGCACAGCTCGCGCGAGAAGTCCGATATTTACGGTCATGAAATGGGGAGAATATCCTGCGCTGGAAAACGGAGAATCGACAGCCGCAGTGGGGATGGCAGGAAGAAAAAGGGCACGTGGCTTACGGAGTGGAAAGCCCAGAAGCGAGAAGTTGCATCGTGAGTTTCTCGGGAGAAAGAATGGCACAAAAAAGGCGAGCTGGGGAAAGGGGGGGGGACAATGTTTCTAACCGATAAATAAAAGATCTTGACAAAGAAATTCAAGATCTGCCCTATGTAAAAATAAGGCTGTTGAAAAGATATATACGGTAGCTTGTCAGACCGATGGCCTGAAAAAAACCAACCTAATTATAAGTCGAGCCTGGGAGGGGTCTGGGGAATGTCTTCTGTATTACCAAGCGGCGGCAAAAAAAAAACGGTATCCATCTGAAAAAGAAAATCTACTAAAAGAGGGACCCACGACCCTAAGCCTTGTCAAAGGCAAACGGAGTTGATGACAGCGGGGGGGGAAACATCTTATGATGCCCGAGTGTTACCGAGGCGAGGAAAGTCAAGGGGCAGCACACTCGGCGACTTCAAACCTTACTGCGACATACAAAGAAATCGCACTACTTTATTCCAAGAAAAAATAGAGCAATAAGGGAAGGAAATGCGTAAAATTGCTAATCCTTATCATAAGAACGACACCCTCTCCGACGGAAAGCCGCACACCATAGAGCAGCGAAATTTATTCAAGGAAACTCTTCTGACGCAAAATCTGAAGATCATCTCGGAGGGGTCGCCTAATTCTAATAGTGGGGGGAAATCCAGCAGGGGGGATTTCCAAAATCTCGGCGCCAGAAAGTAGGAAAAAAAAAGGGGGTCAGCGGGCATCCTATCGTAGCAATGAGCGTCTTGGAAAGGAGAGTGCGACGGTACTCGAAGCTTAAGCATTGCTATGACCAGCTTTAGGGGCGCCAGCCCCGAGGCGATCGTACTAACAAGACTGGGAAAGAGGTTTGCGTTTGGTTTGGGTTTTAAGGAAGCGATTAAAGGATTTGTAACGTAGAAAAGACCCAAGAGGAAGTCAGGAGGAAGAGAATCGGGAAGTGGGACAAGACTGGGGGCCTGGTTCAAGATCAGGACGTGTTCCTTCGATCGCGAAAACTAGTCAGAGGATAAAGTCGTTGTTAGAAGGTGATCGAATCAGACGCGAAAAAAACCTAAAGACTCGCCGCCAGAGCATTCATCAACGAGACGGGGAAAAACGCGAACGGGGGAGGGAAAAATTCCGAAAGGACGATGGGAAAACTAACCCTTCCAGGTATTTGATCAGCCCGAACGCCTCGGGGGTAAAGGCGAAAAAGAAGGAGTCAAAGCTTTCAAGCGCCCGCTGGGTAGAAAAAAAACCCTGGCTCCGGAATGATCAACCCCTGGTTATGCAGCATCGAACACAGACCGAGCGGGTCATGACAGTTCTGGACCAGGAAAAAAAAACGAGGGACCTGCATTGTTGGTGCGGTTTATATCGCCCTCAGAAAGGGGGAAGGCTAACGCAAATAAGAGAAGGAAATAGTTTAAGAGGACCCCGGAGTGGTAGACGCCCACAGAAACTCAATAATTAATAAAAGAAAGAAAAAAAGCACGGTGTGGCTCGTCGAATGTTCGGGGAAAAATCAGACAAAACCGCCGAACCATGATAATGTTTGACTGAGCATCAATACGACTGAAAAGTGTGAGCAAATCTACACGGGAGACGTCGCCCCGCTAAATTTTGGCAAACAATGCAGGGAGGGAAAAAAAAGAAGAATCAAAGCGCGCAAAAGGCACTCGATGGTACGGAATGAGAAAAAAAATTCCTCGACGCTGAGAAAAGGTGCTGGGGGAAGTCATTGGAAACTCATCCCTCAGTCATCGGAAAGGATTCATAGGCCGGCATTCACCGTAATTGAGAGTCGGTTGGGGAAGTCATGCGCAACGGTCGAAAGAGAGTCATTAAAAACGCAGCACATCCTTCTCAAGCAAAAGGCCGTAAAATCTCCCAAAGGGGAGGGTGGAGGTGAGGGCTTTAAAAAAAAGGAACTTAACATAAGGCATCATCAGCGCCGCTAAAGGGGGTCGAAATCAGAATCGAGGAAGATACCAGCCTTGCGAGATAGTTGGGGAAATGGGGGACGCTGCGACAGCAGCCTTTTGCACCTTAGAGGGAGAAGGCTGGGGAAGGGTCAACCTTTAAGCATTATATCTGAACCCGCTGAACCAAAAGGCTTCAGGGGGGGGGGTATTTTTTGTTTTTTTGTTGGGGGGGGGGGGTTTTGGTTGGTTGTGATTTTTTGTGGGGTGGTGTGTCTTTGGGTGGTGTTTTTTTTTGTTTTTGTTGGGGTTGGGTTTTTGTTTGTGGGGGGGGGTTTTGGGGGGGGGGGGGGTTGCAGGAACAGCTGGAGGAGAATTCATCGAAAAACGTTCTTTTGATACTGCGGCGGAGGGTTACATGCGGTGGGAGGCCGAACCTACCATTACGCGCATCTCCCTATCCTCTCTTGCGTTGAAGGAGAAAGGGTCGAAAGAAAAATAGGAAGGAAGGACATAACGGCAGGCATGATAAGTCTGCCGTAGAGGGTGACACTGCAAAGATCCCGAAGATAGAAAAAGGGGTTATTAAAGGGAATGTCCTAGCCTCTTGCCCGGAAGCGGAAGAGGAGGGATGTCAGAAGCGAAACTTTCGCTGATCAAAAACGTGCAAAACTCAACGGGAGACCTGGAGTCCTTCTTCGGAGTTGTCCCGAGTGCGGTACAAAAAAAGGATGGGAGCTGGAAAGGCGCGGGCAGCTGAGGGAGGCTTGCGAGGGGGGGACATATCAGAATGCTAAACTCCGCGAAACATTGTGAGAAAGTTAGATCCCTGCGACTTAAAAAGGGCCCCAAAGAAAAAAAAAAGGGCGGCCCTACCCTTATATGGACTGTCCCCAGAAGGGTGACGAGGGGGGGAATCTTAAAACGTGTAAAAAAGGTGGGGAACCAATGTGGGACTTCGGAAAAACCACCAATCAAAAACCAAAGGTTGATTGAGGCGGTGGCTGGTAAGGTATTCTCCGTGGTGCAGGGAAAATCTGTGCTATTTTAAACCTGGAAGAGGGGTGGAAGTGCTCCTTTCACTGACGGCTATAGTACACTTTAGATGAGGTATAAGATGACAACGCTGGCCGAAAAATCCGAATCCGGAGGGAAACGAAAAAGGATGGAACAATGCTGGCGGGGTTCACAAAGGATCCCGGAAAGATGATGTTAAGGGAAGGAATCTTCGCGAGGTGCATAAACCGAGGTAGGGCCGACAAATATAGCGCGAGTGAAAAAGTAGATGGGAATGAAAGATAAATCGGACTAAATGGTCCGGACTAGTTTTAAGATGTTATAAGAATGGAAAAGCGGGCGATGGCCATGCAAAAATGGGTCTCCGTCAGTGGAGGGACCCCCCGAACCAAAAAAAGAAATTCTCTATAGCCGGAGCCGCACGCGGCATCCAGGGGGGGGGGGGGGGGGATCAACGAAGTGAAAGGAAAGAGGAGGGAGGATTACGATTATTGTGTGGGGAAAAGAATCTTGAATGGGCTTTTAACGAAATTTTTATCCTCTGAGCCCTGACCCGAGGGGTGGGAAAGTTCTTCATTATGTTGTGCAGTGGAGGGGGGATGAAAAGGGGACCGGTACGCCAAAGTCATTTGACAGAAGGACTTAACTTCTGCGTAAACTGGTATGGCGTAATAAGCTATTCCGCCCAGGTTCTTTGACAGAGTTCAGAGATCCGCGAGCTCTGGCTTGAAGGGGAAAAAAGGTCTGAGGGTTACCTGAAACTCAAGGAAATCTCTCAGTCCGGGTTCAAAAGGGGAAACTTTGTCGCAGAGCTTAAGGGGGATGGCGGCGAGGGGTATCTGCACGTTGAACGAGCTCATGGATATTTCTAAAGAAAGGTAAGATGGAGTAACCTGATTGGGAGAAGCTAACGTCCTTTCCGCGATGTTGGTAACCAAAAGCACTGAGTGGTGCCATTCCAGAATAAAGAGAAAGGGGGCATGCGGGGACATTACTTTAAGACGGGGGGAATCTGCAGTCCTTTTTATGGGGCGACGGGGACTAGAAAGCACCATATGGACCGAAAAGGGAAGAGGAACGGGACAGTGGTAAAAAAGTAATGAACGTCATCAAGGAGGGACTGCTCGACCGGGGGGCGTATCTCTGATTCGATGTCGCAAATTTGGAAAGGAGACACTGGGGAACGTGAAGTAGAAAGCAGGTTGAAACTCTCGATCGACCAATTGACCAAAAAATGCGCTGGGTGAGATCGGTTGGCACCGTATGGGGGGGGGAACGCCGGAAAAAAAAAACCCAAAAAAAAACGAGACGGTTAGTAATTGGATTCAAGGGGCCGGCCTGCTCTGTATTTCAAAGGGCATTGCGCTTGTGGACTGACACCGGTACTGTGCGGGGGGAAAGGGAGGGTACCGCGACTAAATTGGCGGGCGCCGGAGGCAAAGATGGGGGGGGGATGACAGAGTCTTAAATCCTCTTGAGTCACAAGGTTGTCGGA